>Ga0335085_10010368_pt1 | contig 13935 bp, 5 predicted proteins | sample Lox_Sample_45_FD_206712 | JGI IMG/M metagenome (GOLD analysis project Ga0335085, IMG submission 206712) | Soil microbial communities from Loxahatchee National Wildlife Refuge, Florida, United States - Lox_Sample_4.5 | ecosystem: Environmental > Terrestrial > Soil > Wetlands | place: USA: Florida...
TCACTGCGGGCGATTACGGTAGCCGGAACAATGGCGACGTTTACGAGATCATTTACGGACCAGCTCGCTAGATACACTTCTCGTTTCAACGGTAACCAACTTTCGCAGCCGAATTCACCTCATTTCGCTGGTAGTGCCTGGTTAGTCGGATAACCGGACAAGTGGCTACCAGTACCCCAATGCCCGGTTAGCGCGATAATCAGGCACTCGGGTACTTTGTTGCGGACAATCGTTGCGAATGTTAGGTTATCGCACGACATGCAGGTTCTCACTGTCAGTGCATTTTTGCTCGCATGTGCAGTCTCGTTGCTGCGCCTCTATTTGAATAAACATCCTCCCGACGCGTCTCCAGACAGCAATCGCTCTCTGCAGCGCGGGCTTCTGGTCGGCACGGTCTCCTCGATTGTTGTCTTCCTGCTTTACATTGTGTCTTATTTTCAGCCCGCCGCTTTGGGACGGAATGCTCCGTACGTCCTATGTGCATTGGTGGGAAACGTCGCTAATTTGGCCGCACTTGTTTTTTGCCTCCGCGAACTCAACGGCGAAAATCTATTCGCCGCACTTCTCCTCGTACTCGAACAGCTGTTATGGATTTTGTATGCTCTGATGGCGGTCCTCGTAGACTTTTGAATCCTGCCTCCTCAGCCCTCGATAGGTCCTGGTTAGTCGGATTGCCGGACAAGTGAGTTCCAGTACGGATTTGTCCGGTTAGCGCGTTAATCAGGAGTTTGGCTCATACATTCGCCATTGCCGCTGGGGGTCTGGTGGCGATCTACGGAGTGAGCTTGACCTTAGTCGAAGCGATCATCTTGTTTATAGCCGCGAAATCGGAACCGGCGAATAAGAACACGAACGCGTATCCGTTGTGAGTTGTCACGAAAGCCGATTCGTGGACGTCGTCCTTTACAAAATCAATGCGTACAAATGGGATTCCGCTAATCGGGCCTTCCGTCGCGTCGTTGACTATTCGATATCCCAGGGCTTTGTTCGTTCGCATCAGTTTATCGACGTATAGAGGGGTACTACGCTGATTGTCGGGATAATTGGCAAGCGCGTCCGCGTAAAAGATCATCACGTCTCTCGGCGACAGTAGCCCGGAGAACAAACCGTTTTCGATGGCTTTGATCTTGACGAGCCATTTTGCCGTTCCTGGAGTGCCCACGATCTCGGGATCTTCCAAATGAAGATTTTCGGCAGGTGTGAACTCAAGCCCTATAGACGGATTCTTGTAAGTCTGTTGTTCTATCGACCCCTTACTTGGTGGAGCATTCGGGGATGGCGCAGCTGCCTCGCCAGCCGAGTGCGACGTTCCCTGCTGCGACCGTGAGAGTGGCGTGACGCTGACAATCATTGCCACCAGAACCAACGCCCTGAACCGTCTCATGCGGGCAAACTTATCACACCCGCACGAGCCACCTCCTGATAAGTCGGATAACCGTACAAGTGGCTCCTAGTACCAACTTGTCCGGTTAGGGCGTTAATCGGGACTTGAGTAGCTAAACGCGGCCTCAGCCGTTAGGCGGCCTTCTATCCGTGAAATTCAGTGGGGCGTCACCGGATTGCTTAACCACAACCATCGGTATGCCGATGCGAGCGGATAAATAGGCTATAACTAGCAGGCAGGGCCAGAACAGGATCAATCCTACGAAAATGATGAACGGCCCACGCAACCCTAGGAAGAACGATACGAAAGCCGCAGTAAGCAGTGTGAAAGCAAAGACAGCAAGCGGAGGCCTCAATCGAAGGCGTTCACCGCAATGTCTGCATGAAAATGCACCCCGCTGAGCGCCGATTCCGGAATGACACGCGGGGCAACTAAGTGAGCGTTGGGTCATTCGCAACTCGAAAGTGTGCTTTACCGCGATGACAAGTATCGCAGGTAGCCGACCTAGGTAACAAGCCAACTCCTGATTAGTCGGATAACCGGACAAGTGGATACTACCGACAAGCGACCGCAGTGGATTATGTAGCGACTTCCAGTTTGAGCCGGAGATTCTTACCCTGCTTGGGGTCAATCTTCACACGAACGCGAAGTGGATCGAATCCATTCATTCTGAGTTGGAGATAGTAGACACTGCGGCCCTTCACAGGGGCGAGTGAGAATCTGCCGGTCGCGTCGGTCTTAGTTGTGCGCAGAGATTCTTTCCAGTCCGAACCAAATTCTTCCACCAAGGCACCCGAAATTGGAGAACCTGTGGGGTCGAGCACCACAGCACCGAGCGAACGGGCCAACTGCACCTTTTCAATCTCAACAGTCTGGTACTGAGCATGAAGATAAATCGGTACTAAGAACAGGAAACCAAAGGAGAGCCAGCGGAGACGATGAAGCATTTGTCGATGACACTCTACGGACGATTTATAGCACGGTTAAGGTTCAAGTCCTGATTAACGCCCTAACCGGACAAGTAGGTTCCGGTACGAACTCGATCTCACAACAATGTCGGCACCGCGGGCCCGCGTACACCTTCGGAGCCGAACATGGCGAGTATGGGCGTGGGTACCTGCGCCTCGCCAATGCTCGAACGCGGAAGAACCGGCAACGATCCCAGATTGTAGATAATGTTGTAGCTGCGAAAGCACCATACTCCACCAAGTTTCAACTGACTTCAATAGGCAAGCCGCAAACGATTCAATACCAGTCATTTAGAATCAACAAGAATCCTTAGATCCCAATAAGTGCTAGCATCTGGTTCGGGACCAGGAGGTCGGTCGTTCAAATCCACTCGCCCCGACCACTCTTTTCCTCACCCATCATGAAAAAAATAGGCTTTCTGTCATTCGGTCACTGGACGCCTTCGCGGCAATCCGAGACCCGATCGGCGTCGGACACTCTGCTGCAATCGATCGATCTGGCGGTTGAAGCGGAGCGCCTGGGAGCCGACGGCGCCTACTTCCGCGTGCACCACTTCGCGCGGCAGCTGGCCTCTCCCTTTCCGCTGCTCGCCGCCGTCGGCGCGAAGACCAGCCGCATCGAAATCGGCACGGCCGTGATCGACATGCGCTACGAAAACCCCGCCTACATGGTCGAGGACGCCGGCGCGGCGGACTTGATCGCCGGGCGCCGGCTGCAGTTGGGCATCAGCCGCGGTTCGCCGGAGCAGGTGATCGACGGATGGCGCCATTTCGGCTACGAGCCGCGCGACGGCGAGACGGACGGCGACATGGGCAGGCGGCACGCGCAAGAATTTCTAAAGCTGCTCGAGGGAGAGCGCTTCGCCCAACCCAACCCGCGTCCCATGTTCCCCGGCACGCCCGGTTTGCAGCGGCTGGAGCCATACTCGGAAGGGTTGCGCGACCGCATCTGGTGGGGAGCGGCGTCGAACGCCACCGCCGTCTGGGCCGCCAAGCTCGGCATGAACCTGCAAAGCTCCACGCTCAAATATGACGAGACGGGCGAGCCCTTTCACATCCAGCAAGCCGCTCAGCTGCGCGCCTTTCGCGCCGCCTGGAAAGAGGCCGGGCACGTCCGCACGCCGCGCCTCTCCGTGAGCCGCAGCATCTTCGCGCTGATCGACGACCGCGATCGCGCCTATTTTGGGCGCGGCGGCGAAGAACGCGACCAGGTCGGCTTCATCGACGGGCCCACCCAGGCCATTTTCGGCCGCAGCTACGCCGCCGAACCCGACGTCCTGATCGAGCAGCTGCGCGAAGACCAGGCCATTGCGGAGGCCGACACGCTGTTGCTAACCGTCCCGAACCAACTAGGCGTCGAATACAACGCTCACGTGCTCGAGTCCATCCTCACCACCATCGCCCCCGCGCTCGGCTGGCGTTAGCGGACACGGCCGGACGCAGCTGCGACGACCTCGATCGGATCAACATCGCAGAGCCGGCACTCGCCTGGACCGACACCCACAGGCGATCCCGCCGCTCGCTGCACCGCAAGGTGACACACCTGGCAAAGCAGATTCTTGCGTAAGTCATTGAAAACACACGATCGGTGTACGCGCAAGCCGACACACTTTTTCAAGTCCCGTGCGACGAATCGCGCTCAGGAGGGATGCGAAAATATGGGACTTAGATCGCTGCGTTTGGCGATCGTATCGGAGTGCGCTTCTTTCTGAATATCGTCGGCGAGCTGCCGCGCCTGCTTATAGTGGTCCTTCGCTTCGGCGGCGCCGCCGGAAAGTTCCAGCGCCCGCGCCATCTGGAAATGGCTTTGCGCCAGCAGACCCTGCATCCCGAGTTTCTCGCTGGTATTCAGCGCGGCCTGCAGCGCGGTTTTCGCCGCGCCGTAATTTTTCATGCCGATCGCTGCTTCCGCGATATAAATCGAGCATTCCACGGAAATGTATTTCAGACCCATGCTGTCGGCTTCCTGCTGCAGCAATTTCAGCCCTGTAAAACCTTCCTTGAAATTTCCGAGCGCGACCTGGGTTCTGGAGAAATTCACTTTCGAAAGCAGAATCAGGTGGGCGTCGGCGCTGTGCGCCGCTTTTTCAATCGCCTGCCCGTATAAACCGACGGCCGCCTTGTAATCACCCCGGTAGAAAGCATTGTCGCCTTCGAATCCCAGAATCTCGGCGGCGTTCGGATCATTTTTCTGTTCGCGCGCCGAAGCCAACGCCTCGTCCAGCGCTTTCTGCGCATCGTCGCTGCGGCCCACGGCGGCGAGCGCCTGCCCATCCGCGCCGAGCACGTTCGTGAACCAGAATCCGTGTTCCTGAATATCGCGGATGGTTTTCACCGCGTCGTCTTCGGAGGCGAGAGCCGCGCCGTAGCGCCCTTGAAACCCGAACATGTTGCCCATGCTCGAGGATTCGATCGCCGCTCCCAGCTTGTCGCCGGCGCCGCGCCGGATATCGAGCGCCTGCTCGTAATCGGTCAGCGCCTGATCGTAGTCCGCGATGCTGCCGAGCGTCTCGCCCAGGTTGTGCAGCGTATCGGCGATATCGCTGGCTACTTTCAGTTTTTGGCGCACTTCGAGCGCCTGCTCAAAGTAGGTCCGCGCATTTTGATAATCCGCTTTCGAAAGGTAGGTGTTGCCGATATTGTTCAGCACCAGTCCCTGATTGTTTTCATTTCCGACGTCGATTTCGATCTGCAGAGCTTCCTTGAAAAGCTTCAGGGCCTGGTCGTAATTGCCGCGGTCGTTGTAGAACTGCGCCAGGTCGTTGAGCGCGTCGCCCGTGCCCGCTTTGTCGCCGACCTGCCGCCGCAGGTCGAGCGCCGCATTGTAGTTTTTCAGCGCCAGATCGGACTGCCCGAGATTTTTCTCCGACGTCGCAATGGCCTGCATGCTGTCGGCGATGCCTTTTTTCAGCCCAAGCTTCTTGCGGATCTCGAGCGCGTCCTGGTAGTTCTTGATGGCGTCGTCGTTCTTGTTGAGCGAGGCGTACGCGCCTCCCATCGACTGCAGAATGTCGGAACGTTCCTCGTCGTTGCCGGATTCGATGGCCATGGCCTGCGCGCGCGTCAGGTATTCGAGGCCTTTCTGCGCGTCGCCGCTTTCGATCTCCACTTTTCCGATTTCCAGCAGCGCGAGCACGCGCTTGGAATCGAGCGAGAGAACTTTGGCGAAGGCGTCGCGCGCCTTGTCATAGGCGCTCGATTGCTCGTAGAGCAGACCGAGGCTGAAAAGCACGTCGGTATTGTCCGGCCAGACCTTGGCGAGATTCTCGTAGGCCTCGATGGCCTTGGGATAGTCGCGCAGGATCTGGAAGTGGCTGGCCTGGATCAGATACTTTTCCTGAATGGGCAGGGAATCGCTCAGCCCCACAGCCTTGCCCGACGCGAGTTCGGCTTCGTTGTCCTGTCCGAGCAGGGCGTACGTGCGGCCGAGTTCGGAATACGCCAGCGCGAAATTGGCGTCCTCTTGCGTGGAAGTCTGAAATTGCTTGATGGCGCCGAGGTAATCGCCACGACGCTCGAGCTGCAGCCCCTGATCGTAGTCACGCAGCGCGGGGACGGAACTCGTCGAGGGTTTGAAGGATTGTCCCTGCAACTCCTGCACGATGCTCTTGGAAAGCGCCAGGTTCGAGCGAATGTCGGCGGCGAGGCGGTCGATGGCGCCGAGCATGTCTTTTTCTGTGGTGGATTCGGAGAGCGTCGCGGTGCGGCCGCGCTTGATGTCCTGTACCGTGGCGTCGATGCGAATCTGATCGCCGAATTTCGCGTAGCTGCCCCAGACGAGATTGTCCGCGTTGCTGAATTCAGCCAGGCGTTGCAGCGTGGGCGGGTCAAATGCGACGTCGGAGGTCAGGCGCAAATCGCGGAAGATCTGGCTGACGCGTTCGGAGGAAACCACGAGCAGGTGAGAAGACTGTCCGACGTCCGTGCTCAGAGTTTCCGCCAGGCTCGATCCCAGCCAGTCGAGCGTCTGATCGCCCGAAGCGTTGCGGAACGGCAGGATGGCGAGCGAGACATCGGGCGTGGCTGCGGATTTCGGCGTTCCGGACGACGGAGACGCCGTGGATGAAAACAGACGGTCGCGCAAGCTCCAGCCAACCGCGGCGAGCGCCGCAATCAGCAGGGCCACGGCAACCCACAGAAGAGGCGACGAGGCAAGCGCCCGGCGCTGCAAGCCAGTGACAGGGCTTCGGGTCGCGCCGCCGGTCCATGCCTGGAGGTCGGAGAGGATTTCGCGCGCGGACTGATAGCGCTTGGACGGGTCGATTTGCAGGCACTTCGCGGTGATGTCGCTGAGGATTTGCGGGACGTTGGGATCGACTTCCTTGGGCGGCTTGGGAATTTCGCGCGTGCGCTTGAACATCGCGCCCTGCAGCGAATCCGACTGGTAAGGCATGGCTCCGACCAGCAACTCGTAGAAAATCACGCCGAGGGTAAAAAGATCGGAGCGAACATCGACGCGCTCGCCCATCACCTGTTCGGGAGACATATATTCGGGCGTGCCGACCACCATGCCGGTCATCGTCATCCCGCCGGCCTCGACCGACCGCGCGATGCCGAAATCCATCACCGAGGCGCGGCCCTGCTTATCGACCATGATGTTTTGGGGTTTCAGGTCGCGATGGACGACGCCTTCCGCGTGGGCGGCTTCCAGCGCCAGGCAGACCTGCTCGATGAATTTCGCGGCTTCCTCGAAACTGACGCGCCCTTTCTCCGTGACGAGGGATTTCAGATCCTGGCCCTCGATGAATTCCATGGTGATGAACTTGATTCCGCCAGCCTCGCTCAGATCGAAAATGCGGATCACGTTGCGGTGCGTGATCTGGCGCGCCAGGATCAGCTCCTGCTTGAATCGCTGCAGAATGTCGGGATGCGAAGCCAGGTCGGGGCGGATGACTTTCAGCGCCACGACGCGGTCCAGCTCCAGGTCTTTTGCTTTGTATACCGCGCCCATGCCTCCCTGGCCCAGGATCTGGACGATTTCATACCGGGTCCCCAGCAAAGCGCCGGGAGCCAGCGAAGCGCCCGCGGCGCCGGCCGATGGAGAGGGGAGCGACCAGCCTTTGGCGAAGTCCTCGAGATTGGTGCGCGGCGGAGTGACGGCTGCGGTTCCGACGATGGTGGCGCCGGAAAACTCGAACGGAGTGTCGCACTTTACGCAGCGTTCAGCGGTGGGGGAATTGCTGGAGTGGCAGTGCGGACATTCCATCATGTTGTTGCGGCAAGGCCTACAGACAGGGCGAAATGAGGGTAAGTCTTCCGATTTGATAAATCAAGGAGGTTGGGACCGGAACGGGAATGGGGACTGTGCAAAGTTCTTCCCTAGATGTGTCCACGATACTCTGGCGTACGGATACTTGGGGGAGCCGTTTTTTGGATTTCTCTTAGAGCGCGGATCTACGGTAGTAGGCGTACTAAAACCAGCTGCCTCACGCCCGTGTCTGAAATTGAGACTATTCGCCTTGACACAGGGGGCCTCGGCGGCCAGAATCTGCGCCAGTTATTTTCAATTCAAGCGTTTCGGCCCTGCAACTCGTGTGAAAACAGTCGTTAGCGGCGCTTTCGCTTCCCCGCTGGCGATGTTGGATGGCCCCGGTGGGAATGACTCTGCTTCCCCAGCACAGAGCCACCGTCGGCACGGCCATATCGATGCGACAGATTGGCGGCTGCGCAGTTTTGTAAGCGGACGCTGCCCGCTGGCCCGGCACGTGCAGTAATCACGTGCGGCAATCCAGCGACGCTGCCCGCTTGCAGGCAGTCACCAAAGTATTTCGGGGATTTCGAGCACCTACTGGAGCTGCGAATGATGGAGTGTAGCGAGGGCCCAGCCGCCTGCCTCGGGGAGTCCAAGCGTTTCGTAATTGCAAAATCGTTTCTGCCGCGCACCGTGTTCGTGCTGATCGCGGCTCTGGCTTTCCTTTCCTCCGTTGCTCGCGCGCAATCGTTCACGGTTTCCGTCGGGGCGCAGAGCACACCTGCCGCCATCGCGTTCAATCCTGTCACCGGCCTGATCTACGTCGCGAACAGCGGCGCCGCGAGCGTCACGGTGATCAACAGCGTCAGTGAAAACGTGGTGACCACGATTTCGGTGGGGACGAATCCGTCAGCCATCGCCGTCGATCCGGTAACGAACATGGTCTACGTTGCCGACGCCGGAAGCGCGAGCGTCAGCGTCATCAACGGACTGACGAACACGGTGAGCGTCACGATTCCGGTGGGCACCGCGCCGAAAGCGATCGCCGTGGATCCCAGCGCCGATGTTATTTACGTCGCGAACAGCGGCAGCAACAACGTCTCCGTGATCAACGGAGTGTCGAATGCGGTCGTGGCAACGACGGCAGTGGGAACGAATCCGGTGGCGGTCGCGGTGAACCCGCAGACGCACGTCGCCTACGTGGCGAACAGCGGCAGCGGAAACGTCAGCGTGATCCCCGGCATAGCGAGCACGGCATCGGCGACCATCGTCGCGGGGACGAACCCGGTCGCCATCGCGGTGAGCGTGAATTCGAATTTGATTTACGTGGCGAACAACGGCAGCAACAACGTGACGGTGATCAACAGCCTGAACAACCAGGCGACCACCGCGACCGACACCAATGCCGTGGCGCCCGTTGCGGTGGCCGTGAATCCGGTGACCGGGAACGCCTACGTGGCGAACAACACCAGCCACAACGTGACCGTAATCGCACCGGCGGGCGGGATTTCAACTGTGACCGACCCGAATGCCACCGCGCCGGTGGCCGTGGCGGTGAACCCGGCGACGAATCAGATTTACGTGGCCAATAGCGGCAGCAACAACGTGACCGTAATCTCCGGCAGCAACAACGCCACTACGACGATGCACGATCCCGCCGCGATTGCTCCGGCGGCGATCGCCGTGAATCCGCTGACGCATCAGGTCTATGCCGCGAATTCCGGCAGCAGCTCGGTTTCCTGCTTCAACGGCGCGACGAACACCACCGCGACGCTGACCGATCCCAACGCGATCCATCCGGCGGCGGTGGTGTTCAACCGCGCGACCCAGAAAGCGCTGATCGTCAATTCAAACAGCAACAACATCACGGTGGTGAACGGTTCCGTTCTCGGGTTCGCCGCGGCGATTTCGCAGACCATCGCCGATCCCAACGCCGTCCATCCCGTGGCCATTGCGGGCAACACGCTGACGGGCCAGGCGTACATCGCCAATCAGACGAGCAACAACGTGACGGTGCTGAGCGCGACGGGCGTGACGACCACGCTGACGGACCCCAACGCCCGCGGGCCGATCGCGGCGGTCGTGAATATCGTCAGCAACAAGATTTACGTGGCGAATTCGCTGAGCAACAACGTGACGGTGATCGACGGCCTGACCAACGCGATTTCCACACTGAGCGACCCCAACGCGGTGAGCCCCGCGGCCATCGCCGTGAATCCGGCGACAGGCAAGGTCTACGTGGCGAACAGCGGCAGCAACAACGTGTCGGTGTTTGATCCTCTGGCCGGAACCGTTAAAACCGTCGCCGACCCGGCGGCCAACGTCCCGACGGCGATTGCCATTTCCGCGGTCGCCAACGTCATCTATGTAGCGAACTTCGCCAGCGACAACGTATCGGTGATCAACGGCGCGACGAACGCGCTCACAGCGACCGTCGACGCGGACTTGAATCCCGTCGCGGTGGCCGTGAATGAGACCACCGGCGCGGTATTCGTCGCGAACTCCGGACGAAACAACGTGACCGTGATCGACGCGGCCAACAACACGGTGGCGGCTACGGTGAGCGCGGGGACCTCGCCACAGGCCATCGCGATCAATCAGGCGACGAATCAGATTTACGTGGCCAATGGCGGCAACGGCGCGACCGACCACGGCAGCGTGACCGATATCGACGGCTTCAGCTTCACCAGTGTTACTTTCGCCGATCCCAACGCCAACGGACCGGTCGCGCTCGCCATCTCTCCGGAAGAGAGCCAGGTGTACGTGGCCAACGCGTTGAGCGGCAACATCACCGATGTGGCCGAGCAGACGTTGCAGCCGAACACCGTCGCCGATTTCGCCGGGCCGACGAATCTCTCCGGCAACGAAGTCACGAGCGAGTCGCCGACATTCATCTACAACGTCAGCAGCCCGGGCAACGAAACGATCGACCAGGTGCTGGCGTCGATCGATACGTGGATCGGAAACTGGGCGGTGTCGACACCGACGGGCACCGCGGGACAGGTTTCCGTGACCGCTCCGCAACTGATGCCCGGATTGCACGAAGGCTACACGTTCGCGACGGAGGGGCAGGAGGCCGAGTCGTCCAACACGGGGCCACAAAGCAGCCCGTTGATCAGCAATCTCGGGATGGCGCTGTTCGTGGTGGCGCCGCCGATCGCGGACGCGTCGCCGGCCACTCTGAACTTCGCGCCACAGAACATGGGCACGACCAGCGCGCCGCTGACTGCGACATTCGGCAACGCGGGCGGCTCCCCGCTGACGTTCACGGAGTCATTCACCGGAGCGAATGCGGGCGATTTCGCCACCGGCGCGGGGGACACGTGCAGCACGCTCGGCGGACAACTGGCGCCGAATACCACGTGCGTCGCGTCGGTCGTCTTCACGCCTTCGACGAGCTCGGGTGAGGCTGCCTCACTGGTGTTTACGGACAATTCCAACGGTCTGAGCGGCAGCACGCAGACGGTGCAACTGATCGGCAGCGGCTCGAGCGTGACCACGTTCACGCTTTCCGTCGGCCAGTCGGGCTCGGGCGCCGGGTCGGTTTCAAGTTTGCCTTCCGGGATCACTTGCCAGCCGGCATGTGCGGCGGCGTTCGCGCAAGGAACCAGCGTGACGCTAACGGCGACACCGAGCGCCGGGTCGACGTTCGTTGGCTGGAGCGGCGCGTGCAGCGGGACCGGAACGTGCGTCGTGGTAATGAGTTCTGCTCTGACCGTGCGCGCGCAGTTCAATCTGACCGGCACGACCGCCTGCAACGCCGCGGGCGCCGCGATTTGGACGGGCGGCGCTTCCGGAAACTGGAACACTGCGGCGAACTGGAGCACGCAAACGGTGCCCAATTCGGCGGCGACGAACGTGTGCATCAACAACGGGAATGGGACACCTTCCGCCGTCACCGTCGCGGCGACCGTGAGCATCGGCAGCCTGGTGATCGATCCGGGCAGCAGCGTGATCATCAGCAACGGAGTCGACTTCGCGGTCTCGGGCAACGTGTTCAACGCGGGCACGATCACGCTGAACTCGGGCGGGAACATCACAGCTTTCAGCATGAACGGTTCGGTGACGCTGAGCGGCGGCGGCACCGTGACGATGGCCAACTCGAACGCGGTAATTCGCCTGGATACCGCTGGTTCGACACTGACGAACGTGAACAACACGATTCAGGGCGCGGGACAGGTCGGCAACAACGGGCTGGCGGTGATCAACCAGGCGGCGGGTTCGGTGAACGCGAATTCCGCCAGCGGCGGGCTGCTATTTAATGCCGCGGGCGCTTCGAATCAGGGACTGCTGGAGGCAGCCGGCAGCGGGACATTACAGGTGAACGTGACGGTGAATAATGCCGCGGGAACGATCACTGCCGGAGCGGGGGCGACCGTTCAATTTCAGAATGGAGCGCACATCGAAGGCGGCACCGTTACGGCGGCGGCCGGCGCGACGTTCCTGGGGACGACGGCGAGCACGGTAATTCTCGACGGCAGCACCCAGGGGCCGCTGACGATCGTGGGGCCGTACACGATCAGCAACGGGCAGGACACGCAGGCGCTCGGGACGATCGTTAACCAGGGCGCAATGACGATCGCCGCCGGCGGCAATATCACGGCGCTGAGCGTGACCGGCACGGCCGCCCTCGCGGGCGGCGGGAGCATCACGCTTTCGAACGGGAACGCGGTGATCCGCGAAGACACCGTTAATTCGACGCTGACGAATATCAACAACACGATCGAAGGTTCGGGCCAGGTTGGAAACAACGGGTTGACATTCATCAACCGGGGCGCGGGCGTGGTCAACGCCAACAATTCGTCCAGCGGCATGCTTTTCAACGCCAGCGGAGCGATCAACCAGGGCTTGATCGAGGCGCAGGCGGGCGGAACGCTGGTGGTCGACGTCCCGATCAACAACCTGCAGGCGAATATCAACGCGGACGGCGCGAATTCGCAGGTGCAATTCCAAAATGGCGCGCGCATCGAGGGCGGGACGCTGAATCTGATCAACGGCGCGGCGTTCATGGGAACGACCTCGAGCACGGTGATACTCGATGGCAGCACGCAGGGCACGCTGACGATCAAAGCGCCCTACACGATTAACAACGGGCAGGACACGCAGCTGCTTGGGACCATCAATAACACGCAATCGATCGCCGTCAATGCCGGCGGGAACATCACAGCACTGAGCATGGTCGGGGCAGTGGTGCTGACCGGCGGCGGGACGGTGTCGCTATCGAATCAAAATGCCTTGGTGCGATCGGACGCCGCCGGATCGTCGTTGACGAACGTGAACAATATAATTTCCGGTCCGGCAGGACAGGTCGGGAACAGCGCGCTGATCTTCACGAATCAGCCGGGCGGCGTGGTGAATGCGAACGCCCCGGGAACGGGGCTGCTGTTCAACGCGTCGAATGCGGTCAATCAAGGATTGCTGGAAGCTTCGGCGGGCGGAACTTTGCAGATCGACGTGCCGGTGAATAACGCCGGAGGGTTTATCGAGTCGCAATCCGGATCGAGCGTGCAACTGCAGAATGGCACGCACATCTCGGGCGGAACGCTCACGTCGGGAATCGGTCCGTCCACTTTCTTTGGAACCGTGCAATCGACCGTGGTGCTCGACGGCACGGCGCAAGGCCCGCTGACAAATGCGGCTGCCTTCACGATCAACAACGGCCAGGATACGCAGCTTTTGGGAACGATCAACAATACCGGCTCGTTCCTCATCAATGCCGGCGGAAACACATCGGCCCTTTCCGCCGTGGGCGCCGTCACTCTCAGCGGCAGCGGCTCGATTAGTTTGACCAACAGCAACGCACAGCTGCGCGCGGATGTGGGCGGCTCGGTGCTGACCAACATCAACAACACCATCAACGGCGGTGGCGCGGTGGGGTACAGCAACCTGACCATCCTGAACGGGCCGGGCGGGACGATCAACGCCAACAGTCCGGGGAACGTACTCGCGTTTGTAGCGGCGGGCGCGGTGAATCAGGGCGTAATGCAGGCGACCGCCGGGGGAGATTTGCAGATCAGCGTGCCAGTGGTGAATCAGGGCGCGAACATCACCGCCAGCGGAGCGGGATCGAGCATTCAATTTATCAATGGAGCGCAGATCGAGGGCGGCGCGATTAACGCGATCAACGGCGCCACTTCCGTGGCCGCGACGCAAAGTCTGGTGATTCTCGACGGCAGCACTCACGGCGCGCTGCTGAACAATTCTCCGTTCTCGATCAGCAATGGCCAGGATATGCGCGTGCTCGGCACGATCGACAACGTCGGCTCCATCACCGTCAATGCCGGCGGAAACACCACGGCGCTCGGCGCAGCGGGCGCGGTCACGTTCACCGGCGGCGGCTCGATCCTGCTGACGAATTCCAACGCCCTGATTCGCCAGGAACAAGGCGGGTC
>Ga0335085_10010369_pt1 | contig 13935 bp, 14 predicted proteins | sample Lox_Sample_45_FD_206712 | JGI IMG/M metagenome (GOLD analysis project Ga0335085, IMG submission 206712) | Soil microbial communities from Loxahatchee National Wildlife Refuge, Florida, United States - Lox_Sample_4.5 | ecosystem: Environmental > Terrestrial > Soil > Wetlands | place: USA...
GCAGTCCGAATCGTCCCGCGTCGAGCCCTACTGGCCTCCCGGGGGAGACCAAGGCATCACGTGGATTCCCTCGACGAGGAGCGAAACCTCGATCTCCAGCCCGACTTCGAGCCCATTGCGGCGCGCGATGCGCGTCGGGATCGAGAAAGAGAGCACGGCGCCCGCACAGCGAGACACGTTGAGCGAGACGATCGTGTTTTCCTGCAGCGCGACGCAACGGCCGATCGTTCCGTGGACCGCGTTCTCCACTCTTCCATCATCCGGACGGTCGCGCCGGCGCAGCACGATGTGGGACTGAGGCACTGCCCAGCACACGGCCGATCCTTCGGGAAAGGCCGTGTTCAGCGGCGCCTCCAGGACGATCCCGCCCCACTGGAGCCGCGTCATCGCAGCCGTCCGACCGTGCTGTAGCACACGGGCATCGAAGATATTCTTCAGTCCCGTCACACCCGCGACGACCGCGCTCGCGGGCTTGGTCATCACTTCGTACGGAGCGCCGGTTTGCAGCGCGCTGCCTCTGTGCAACACGCACATCTTGTCGGCGAGCATGGCCGCCTCGTTGAGCGCGTGCGTGACCAGCACGATGGGAATGTTCAGTTCGCTGCGCAGCGCGGCGAGCTCGTCGTACAGAGCCTCCCGCGTGGCCTGATCCACGGCCGAGAACGGTTCGTCCAGCAGGAGGACTTTCGGGTCCCGGGCGAGCGCCCGAGCCACCGCGACCCGTTGCTGTTGGCCTCCTGAAAGCTGATCGGGCCGCCGGTGCTCCAGGCCGCTCATATGCGTGCGCGCGAGCACCGCGTTAGCCTTTTCTGCGCGCTCTGCAGCGGGAACGTGCCCTAGCGCTTCCATGACGTTGTGGAGCGCGCTCAGATGCGGGAACAGCGCGTAGCTCTGGAAGACGAGCCCCACCGAGCGACGGCGCGTCGGAAGATCGATCCCGCGCGCGGTGTCGAGCCAGACTTCGCCGCCGCACGCGACCCGACCCTGTGCAGGTGTATAGACGCCGGCGATGCTGCGCAGGAGCGTCGACTTGCCGCTGCCGGACGGACCGACGAGCGCCAGGATATGCCCGGGTTCGCAAGAGAACCCCACGTCGAGCGGGATGGGCCCGCTCTGCCGCAGCTCGACGCTGAGATGAGCGCTCGTCTCAGGCACGCCGCCGGTCCACCTGCCCCGAGGTGAGGTAGGTCACCCCGATGGCCAGCAGAGACAGGATGAGAAGCAGGGCCGACATCCATCCCGCGGACGCGGTGTCGAAGCCTTGCACTCGGTCGTAGATCGCGATGGCGATGGTCCGGGTCTCGCCCGGTATGCTGCCGCCGATCATGAGCACCACGCCGAACTCTCCGAGTGTATGTGCAATCGTCATGACCACTGCGGAGAGCAGGCCCGTCCAGGCGAGCGGCAGCTCGATGCGCCACAGCGTACGCCAGTGCGACATGCCGCAGCACGCGGCCGCATCGCGGACATCCTCGGGGATCGCCTCGAACGCCCGCTGGATGGGCTGGATCGCGAAGGGGATGTTGAAGATGAGCGAGGCGACGAGCAGGCCCTGGAACGTGAACACCAGCGGATGGCCGAAGATGGACTGGTACCAGCGTCCCAGCGGCGACCCCGCGCCCAGGCCCACCAGCAGATAGTAGCCCAGCACCGTGGGCGGCAACACCAGCGGGAGCGCGAGCAGAGCCTCGACGAATGCCCGGCCGCGAAACCGATGCCATGCAAGGAGCCGGCCGACGAGAATGCCAGCCGGCAAGAGGACTCCGGCCGTCCACGCGGCGAGCTTCAGAGACAGTTGAAGCGCGGTCCAGTCCACGCGCTACTCGCCGGGGAGCAGGAATCCGTAATGGCTGAAGATCGCGCGTGCCTGTGGCTGCTGGACGAACTGATAGAAGGCCTTGGCCGTGTCGCCGGCTCCCTTCAGCAGCACCATGCGCTGCCGCAGTGGATCGTGGGATTCCGCGGGAAGCAAGGCGTATTGCCCGAGCTTCGATACGCTCGGCCCCCGCGCCAAGGACAACGCGATGATGCCTCCCTGCGCGGAGCCCGAAGTGGCGAATTGAGCAGCTTGGGACACGTTCTCTCCCAGGACGAGCCGGTTTCCGATCTTGTCCCACAGGCCGGCGCGGGTCAGCGCCTGCTGGGCCGCGCGACCATAGGGCGCATGCTCCGGGTTGGCGATGGCGAACTTCTTCACGCGGCCGTCGGCGATGCCGGCGGCCAGATCCCTCAGCGCGGGGTCGGGTTTCAGCGGCGAGCCGTTCGGCACGAAGATCACGATGCGCCCAACCGCGTACAGCGTGCCTTCGTCGAGCGTGTGTCCTTCCCGGGCCACCGCGAAGACAAAGGCCTCGTCCGCCGACATGTACATCTGGAACGGCGCCCCCTCGGCGATCTGCCGTCTGAAGTTGCCCGACGAGCCGAACGCGAGCTTCACGCTCTTCCCGGTGGTCTGCGTGAACGCTTGCGCAATCTCTTCCAGAGCGAACTTCAGGTCCGCGGCCGCCGCGACGACCGGGACGTCCTGCGCAGGGGAAGGCGCAGCCCCGGACATCAGCATCGATGCCATCAGGACGGCCGCGACCCGACGCCACGACGCGGCGGCCCGGATCATCGCGGCAACGGAGAAGGACGGTGGCTGGCTCATCTTGTCGACGGGGCTGGCGCGTAATATACACGGTGATATAGGGCGCCGCACCTGCGCCGTTCCCCCGGCGCGGGCCCGGCCCGGCGTCCTGCAGCGGGCGGCCAAGCCTCTATAATCGCCGGGTTTCCGCCTGGACCCTGATTCGATGAACGCAGCCGCATTCGCAGCCGTCGGCATCGGCGCCGCGCTCGGCGCCTGGGGGCGGTGGCTGTTGAGCATCGCGCTCAACCCGATCTTGCCGACGCTGCCTCTCGGTACGCTCGCTGCCAACTTGATCGGAGGCTACGTGATCGGGGTCTCGATGGAGCTCCTCGGACGCCATGCAGCCTTGCCGCCGGAACTTCGGCTATTCGTGATCACCGGTTTCCTCGGCGGGCTGACGACCTTCTCGACTTTTTCCGCCGAAGCGGTGACCTTGCTCGGGCGCGGGCAGTACGGCTGGTTCGCCGCGCATCTGGGCGGACATCTGGCCGGGTCGTTATGCATGACGGTGCTGGGGATCCTGACGGTTCGGGCGTTGGTGCATTGACGCGACGCGCCGGCTAATCGCCGTACAGGGATCGGTTCAGGAGCGTGCGCGCCGCATCCGTGACCTCCGATGCGGTGAGGCCGATCGGTCCGCCATGGTCCTGATACAGGCGATCGGCGGCGGCGCCGTGCAGATGGACGGCGGCGGCGAGCGCAGCCTCGGGTTCGGCCCCTTGCGCGATCAATCCGCCCAGGATGCCGCTCAGCACGTCGCCCATGCCTGCACTGGCGAGACCCGGGTTGCCGGAGCGGTTGATTCCGTAGTTGCCGCTGGCGGAGGCCACCACCGTTCCAACGCCCTTGAGCGCGACACTCGCGCGATAGCTCTCCGCCAATGCCAGTGCGGCGGAGACGCGGTTTCCCTGCACCGAGGCGGTCGTGGTGTGAAGGAGTCGTGCCGCCTCCGCCGGGTGCGGGGTCAGCACTGTGGGCGCGGAGCGCGAGCGACAGCTTTCCACCAGCTCTGCATGCGTGCCCATGAGATTGAGCGCATCCGCGTCCAGCACCAGAGGCTTTGCCAGCTCGAGGCCGTGTCTCACCGCGTCGTATGCGGTCACGGATTGGGACAAGCCCGGACCCAGGACGAGACAACTCAGGTCCTGCATCGCCAGCACTTCGGGCGCGGCGCGCAACATCAGCTCCGGTTGCAGCACGTCCAGACGCGGCGAGTCGGTGCCGAGGAATCCGACGTAGATCCGGCCTGCCCCGAGCTTGAGCGCCGCGCGCCCCGCGAGCAGCGCGGCACCGGTCATCCCGGCGGCACCGCCGACGATGCCGACATTGCCGAACGTACCCTTGTGGCTGTTGAGCGGCCTGCGAGGCAGGATCGTGTGCACCGCATCTTCGCCGATGACGCGACCGCGCGGCGCAAGCAGTGCCTGCGCGTCGAGTCCCAGGTCCCGCACGTGGATTCGGCCGCAGCAATCCGGGCCGTCCAGCGTGAGCAGCCCGGGCTTGAGCGCGATGAAGGTGACGGTATGGCGCGCGCGAACGGCCCAGCCCAGGATGCGGCCCGAGTCGGCATGCAACCCGCTCGGAATGTCGAGCGCGAGCACCGAGACGCCACTACCGTTCACGCGCCCTACCCAGTCCGCATAGCGACCGGAAAGCTCTCGTTCCAGCCCGATGCCGAACAGCCCGTCCACGATGAGGCCGAAGCCGGCGAGGGACGGGTCCGGAAGCTCCGTCGCGGTGTCTCCTCCTGCCGCCCGCCAGGCGTCGAAGGCCTGGCCGGCGTCTTCGGAGAGCTTGGACCGGTCGCCGCTGAACACCACGTGGACCTTATGCCACGACAACCTGAGGTGTCGCGCCACGACGAAGCCATCCCCACCGTTGTTTCCCGGGCCGGCCAGCACGAGCACGGGCTTGCGGCTGTCGGCGATGAGCTCGCGCGCCAGATCGGCTGCGGTCTCTCCCGCTCGCTGCATCAGGCTCGGCGGCTGGAGATCGGCCTGCGCCAGCGCCTCCAGCTTGCGCACTTCTTCGCTGCGATAGATCGGAAGAGGGGGTGAGCTCGTGGCGTCGCTCATGGGGATGAGGATCGAGGCGCGGACGCGCCCGAGTGTAGCTTGAAACCCAACCCCGCGGCTGACCGCCCGCGAGCGACCGGCGGGTATAATTCACCTCTGTCGTCCATCACCGGCTCCCATGTCGCCGACCCTCACGCTGCCGGGCCGACGTGCCCTGTCCGACTTTCGCCTCCACAAGCTCCTCACCCAAGCCCGCAAGCTCCTTCCGGACCTGACCGAGGTCCGCACGCAATACTGGCACTTCGTCCGGGTGCGTCGAGCGTTGTCCGACGCCGAAGCCGCTGCGCTGCGCGCACTGCTCACCTACGGGCCTGCGTCCTCCGACGAACATCTTGCGGACGACATCCTGCTCGTCGTCCCGCGGCCCGGCACCATCTCGCCCTGGGCTTCCAAAGCAACCGACATTGCCCGCCAGTGCGGGCTGGAGGCCATCGAGCGCATCGAGCGCGGCACGGCCTTCAGCCTGCGCCGATCCACCGTTGGCAAGCTCACGGCCGCGCAACGGCGTGCACTGCTGCCGCTGACTCATGATCGCATGACAGAAGCCGTGCTCGACTCGCTGGCGGCGGCCGAGGTGCTGTTCCACGAGACCCGGCCGTCCCCGCTTGCATTCATCGAGCTGCGGGCGCGGGGGCGACCGGCGTTGGAGGCGGCCGACCGCCGCCTGGGGTTGGCGCTGTCGGACGACGAAATCGATTACCTGGTCGACTACTTCATGCGCATCCAGCGCGACCCCACCGACGTCGAGCTGATGATGTTCGCGCAGGCCAACTCCGAGCACTGCCGGCATAAGATCTTCAACGCGGACTGGCTGATCGACGGCAAGCCACAGTCGCACTCGCTGTTCGGCATGATCAAGCAGACGCATGCAGCGCACCCGTACGGCACGCTGGTGGCCTATGCGGACAACGCGGCGGTGATGCAAGGCGCGGACGTGGACCGGTTCTATCCGTATCCCGATGGCGTATACCGCGTCACCCACACGGCCGCGCACATCCTGATGAAGGTCGAGACACACAACCATCCCACCGCCATCTCTCCGTTTCCGGGAGCGGCCACGGGATCGGGCGGCGAGATCCGCGATGAGGGTGCGACCGGTCGCGGCGCCAAACCGAAGGCCGGCCTCACGGGGTTCAGCGTCTCGCACCTGCGCATCCCAGGGTTCGAGCAGCCTTGGGAGCGCGACCGCTATGGAAGCCCCGACCGCATCGCCTCGCCGCTGCAGATCATGCTGGAGGGACCGATCGGCGGCGCCTCGTTCAACAACGAGTTCGGCCGGCCCAACCTGGTGGGGTACTTCCGCACCTTCGAGCTCACGGTCGACGGCGAGCGCCGCGGCTATCACAAGCCGATCATGCTCGCCGGCGGGGTAGGCAACATCGCTGCCGACCAGATCAAGAAACAGGCGCTCATGCCCGGCGCGATCCTGGTTCAATTCGGCGGGCCCGGCATGCTGATCGGGCTGGGCGGCGGATCGGCCTCCAGCATGGGCGCCGGCGAGAATATACAGGACCTGGACTTCGGCTCCGTGCAGCGCGGCAACGCGGAGATCCAGCGCCGCGCGCAGGAGGTGATCGATCGCTGCTGGGCGCTGGGCGATGGCAATCCGATCCTGTCGATCCACGACGTGGGTGCTGGCGGTTTGTCCAATGCGCTGCCCGAGCTCGTGCACGGAGGCGGTGTGGGCGGGCGCTTCGATCTGCGCGCCGTGCCCAGCGAGGAGCCGGGCATGAGCCCGCTGCAGATCTGGTGCAACGAGGCGCAGGAGCGCTACGTGGCGGCCATTCATCCCGACCGGCTCGACCGCTTCCGCGCGCTCTGCGAGCGGGAGCGCTGTCCGTTCGCCGTCATCGGGACCGCCACTGCGGAGGAGCGGCTGCTCGTGGAAGACCCGCTGCACCACGACCGTCCTGTGGACATGGATCTGTCGGTGCTGCTGGGCAAGCCGCCCCGGATGATCCGCCATGTCGACCACAAGGCTCATGTGCTGCACGCGCTCGATCTTTCGCGTGTGGAGCTCGAGGAGGCAGCACTGCGCGTGCTGCGATTCCCCGCGGTCGCGAACAAGACCTTTCTCATCAGCATCGGCGACCGTACCGTAGGCGGCCTGTGCAGCCGCGACCCGTTCGTCGGCCCGTGGCAGGTGCCGGTGGCGGACGTCGCCGTCACGCTGTCTGGATTCAAGACCCACTTTGGCGAAGCGATGGCGATCGGCGAGCGTACGCCCTTGGCGCTCATCGATGCGCCTGCCTCCGGGCGGATGGCTGTGGGCGAGGCGCTGACGAACATCGCAGCGGCGCGCATCGCCGAGATCGGCGCCGTCAAGCTGTCGGCGAACTGGATGTGCGCGGCGGGTCATCCTGGCGAGGACGCCGGTCTGTACGACACGGTCCAAGCGGTGGCGATGGAGCTTTGCCCGAAGCTGGGCATCAGCATTCCAGTGGGCAAAGACTCGATGTCGATGAAGGTGAGCTGGGAGGAGGGCGCGCAGCGCAAGGAAGTCACTGCGCCGCTGTCGCTCATCGTGTCCGCTTTCGCTCCCTGCCTCGATGCACGCAAGACGCTCACGCCACAACTTCAAGCTCGCGGCGAAGATACCTCGCTGCTGCTCATCGATCTGGGATCGGGCCGCAATCGCCTGGGCGGGTCGGTGCTGGCGCAGGTCTACGGTCAGCTCGGCGACGCGGCACCGGACGTGGACGAACCCGAGAAGCTGCAGGCCTTTTTCACCGCTGTCCAATCGCTCAACGAGTCCGGCGAGCTGCTTGCCTACCACGACCGTTCCGACGGCGGGCTGTTCGCGACGCTCTGCGAGATGATGTTCGCAGGCCATGTCGGCGTCACGGTCGACATCGACAGCGTCATGCAAGGGCACGATCCGCTTCCCGCCCTGTTCAGCGAAGAGTTGGGCGCGGTGATCCAGGTCCGGCGTGCGGACCTTGCTCTGGCCGAGGAGGTGTTCGAGTCCGCAGGTCTGGGCCGGGAGTGCCATCCATTGGGCAGCGTGAACGACTCAGGCCGCATCGTGGTCCGCGCTCACGGCCGCGACATCTATTCGGAATCCGGCATCGTCCTCCAGCGGGCGTGGTCGGAGCTCACCTATCACATGCAGCGGCTGCGCGACAACCCGGACTGCGCGCGCGAGGAGTACGACCGCATTCTCGATGCTGCCGATCCCGGATTGCATGCAAAGCTCACCTACGATCCATCCGAAGACATGGCGGCGCCGCTGATCGCCCGCGGGGCCCGTCCACGCGTGGCGGTCCTGCGCGAGCAGGGCGTCAACGGTCAGGTCGAGATGGCGGCAGCTTTCGACCGCGCGGGCTTCCATTCGGTCGACGTGCACATGAGCGACGTGTTCGCTGGGCGCGTGTCACTGCGCGAGTTCAAGGGCCTGGTGGCGCCGGGCGGATTCTCCTATGGCGACGTGCTCGGCGCCGGCGAAGGCTGGGCCAAGTCCGTGCTGTTCAACGCTCGTGCCCGCGAGGAGTTCGCGGCCTTCTTCGCGCGCAGCGACTCGTTCGCGCTGGGCGTGTGCAACGGCTGCCAGATGATGAGCAACCTGCGCAGCCTCATTCCGGGCGCCGACGCATGGCCGCACTTCGTGCGCAATCGGTCGGAGCAGTTCGAAGCACGCTTGGTCATGGTCCGCGTGGAGAAGAGCGCCTCGTTGTTCTTTGAAGGCATGGAGGGCAGTCGAATGCCGGTGGCCACTGCTCACGGCGAGGGCTATGCCGAATTCAAGAGCGCCGTTCAGCTCGAAGCGGCGCAGCCGCTGGTGTCGCTGCGCTTCGTCGACAATCGCGGCGAGCCGACCGACCTATATCCGCTAAACCCCAATGGCTCGCCACAAGGCATCACCGGACTCACCACCCCGGATGGGCGCTTTACGATCGTGATGCCGCATCCCGAGCGGGTGTACCGCGCGGCGCAGAACTCCTGGCGGCCGGCCGAGTGGGGCGAAGACGGCGCGTGGATGCGGATGTTCCGCAATGCGCGGCGGTGGGTTGGCTGATGCCCGACCGTCGACGCGATGCCGTTCGATTGCATCGTCGCGAAGACGGACGCAAAAGACGAGGAGGGCGGGGCAAACCCGAGCCAGACCGCGCTCCCGATCCGTTTTGCCGCAGAGTGGAGGAACATGCGGGCCCCCCACTGTCTCATCTCCGCCGGGTGCTGACGCGCTGCGGCCGGTTGCCGTCTCCGGGGCCGCGCGGGAACGCGGGGAGACTCTCGGGCGGCTGATCGGTAGCGGCCTGCGTTGCTGGTCTTCCGTACAGTTGACGTCAGGGACCGCTGCGGCGCGGACAATCAGGAAGCCGTCCGTCTATCACGGACAGCGGCTGCGCGCCTCACTCCGGCGCTCGGTCCCGCGCGCCCTTGGCAAGTGTTTGATCCGGTGCTAGTCTGCATCGGACTGCGGAAAGCGTCCGCCGCCGGGAGCCGGGGCGGGTTCCGGCATGATAGGCGGACGGCTTTCGTGGAATAACACGGACAACGTCCGTCCACTACATGTTAGATGGCACGGGATTGCGGATACCGATGATTCTTGAGTCAGCCGTTCTCGATGTGAAGCCCGGCCAAACTAAAGCATTCGAGGCTGCGTTTGCCGAAGCTCAACAGATCATCAGCTCCTCGCCGGGCTACGTGTCGCACGAGTTGCAGCGTTGCATCGAGAAGCCAGACCGTTACCTGCTCCTCGTTCGCTGGCGACGTCTCGAGGATCACACCGAAGGCTTCAGACAGTCCGCGCCGTACCAAGAGTGGAAACGACTACTGCATCATTTCTACGACCCTTTTCCGATTGTGGAGCACTATGAACCAATCGCGAGCGCCATCTAACCCCGCGATCGACAGCGACACTTGACAAGCGCCGCTGGCGCTCGCTCGTGCGCGTCATCGCGAACATTGGGCGACAGCCCGAGTTATCGAAGCATGACCTCTCGCATCGTTGTGGTGTTCGTCGCTGCGCTGAGCCTTGCAGCTGCGACAGCAGCTGAGCAACGGCCAGCAATTCCCAACGAGGGCCCGACAATTAAGAGCTTCGTCCCTGCCGGCTACGAACTACTAGAGGAGCACAAGGGGGATTTCAACGGAGATGCCACGCCGGACGCAGTCTTGGCGATCGGGAAGCAAGACGAGACTGACCCGGATGCGTCCCGGCCGCTCCTTATCCTGTTCGGCACAGATCGCAGCGGGTTTCGCATAGCGCTACGAGCCGAAAAGGCAATACCATCGACATCAACTGGAGGAGCAGCCGCTGAGGACGGATTTGCTGGCCTCAAGGTGCGCGGCAATACCTTAATCATAAGGCGATACGGCGGCTCGACCATACGCGAGGAAGATAGTTACCAATTCCGCTATCAAGACCGCGACTGGTATCTGATCGGCGAGACACACGACGTAAGTACTGTTGCTGACTTCAAGATGCAAGACTGTCCCCTGATCAGCGCCGTGCAGAAGGCGCACTGCGTTGGTTACAAAGTGGAGACCAACTGGTCCACGCGCCAGCAGATCGTAACGGTCTATCTGGACGATTCAGACGAGGGTGCAGTATTCCATCGGTCTGTTCAAGTCAAGCGCCCTGTTCGACTGGAGACGTTCTCCCCCCGGATGGACGATTGATTTTCCCCATTGAGTCCACTCCGAAGTGGTGTATGTCTCCCAACCCGGCCTTGCACCCCACCGCCAAACGGCTGCGCTGTTCGGTTCGCGTCGCGCTATGCGTGCCGACGGCGGGTGAAGGCAAACGTTGGGCGTCACAGAGATGTTGCGCAACGTAGCGTCTGCACTTGAATCCTGCGAGCTCGCGGGTGCAAAGCGTACTGGCTCCATCGCGGAGGTGGAGGAGTTCATGCGCGATACGGGCGCGGCGGTCGCAGTCGACTCGTTCTACGATGATGTGTCCTGGGTTGTAGCAGTGCGGGCAGATGAGGCGGCGTAGGCCTAGAGTGGCGCCCAACCAGCCCATTACGCGCATGACGTCAGGTAGCGCAAAGCCGAGACGCAGGGATCTACAAGCAACGGAAATCGCCGCGTGGTGGGGCGCAACCGTCGCGACGCTGGTATCTGTGCGCGACGTATACAAGTGGGAGACACAAGGCCCCGCAGTTGCGTATGCGCGTATCGCTAAACATGGAGGCATGGGGAGACCCTCCCCGCGAAGGCGCTTGCTTCGTCCTATCGCTGGGCCGCGAGGCCAGATAGAGAGAAAGCGAGCCAGATTCGACAGAGGTGAAAGTTATGGACGTTCCCGTGCTCGAACAGGCCAAGATCCAGGCGCAGGTATTGGTTCCACTTGTCAAAGCCCTTCAGGCGGAGCTTGGTGAGGATCGAGCGAGCGCCATCGTGCGGAAGGCGCTCGGAGACATGTATCGGAGAATGGGCGAGAAGTGGTGGCGCGCGCAGGGCGCGAAAAGCCTGGGAGCGAACATGGCGGCCGCGTTCTCCATGTATGCCGCTGGAGATGCCCTGGATTACCGACTCGTCGCGCAATCGGACGACAGCTTCGAGATCGACGTCACTGGGTGCCGCTACGCCCAGTTCTACAAGGAGCTGGGTGTACCCGAGCTGGGATTTCTCCTGGTTTGCAGCTCGGACTTTCCGATGGCGGAAGGATTCGGTCCCGACATCAAGCTCACTCGAACACAAACCATCATGCAAGGGGCTAGTCACTGCGACTTTCGGTACGCGCGACACAGAGGGCGGAATTGAAGGAGCGTGCCGCTATGCTACGGGGTCGTGGACCTCTCAATTGGTCGTCGCACCCTTCTCGCTACGGCTGGCTAGGCTGGCTTTCGCGACCGGGTAAGCTCGGACGATAGACCACTCACTGTCGCAGCAAATCAGCATGCTCTACCATCTGCGCATCGCAAGACCCGTCAGTGACGTGACGCGAACGAGAGACATGCACTGTCGCGGTCTGGGCCTTCGCGTCGTCGGGAGCTTTGAAGATCACGACGGCTTTGACGGGGTGATGCTGGGCGTCGACGGGGGAGCGTACCACTTCGAGTTCACCCGCTCGCGGAAAGATCCGATTTCTCCGACGCCGACCGCCGAAGATCTGGTCGTTCTCTACGTGCCGTCCGAGCCAGAATGGGAGGCCGCCTGCGCCAGCATGCTCGCCGCTGGGTTCAAGGCAGTCGCCGCATCCAATCCCTACTGGGAGGCACAGGGACGCACATTCGAGGACTGCGATGGCTATCGCGTCGTGTTGCAGCGAGCGGAGTGGAGCAGTGCGGAGGAGTCTTGAGCAGCGCTAGCGGTCTGAGCAGGTGCGCGGGGCGGGCGCCGAGCAGCGTCCGCAGCACTGTCCGAGAGTGCGATAGATCGCCCGTTTCCCGCTGCGATAGCGCATCGCGATCATGCAGCGAACCCCTCGGGCCGAGAAACTCGTCGACAGCTTCTCGTGAAGACGCCTGACGCTGAGCGTGTGCGGTCTAGGCCGTGGCGGATCGCCAGGAGCAAGCAAGCCGAGGTGTCACACCTTCTCGCTCAAAGGCCTCGCTTCGTCCCTTGAGCGTTGTGTCAGCGCTTCGGTCCGCTGGTTCGAGCGCCTATGGGCGCGCTCGAGCCCAGCGAACCGGAGTGCTATTCGACCTTCGCGGCTGCGCGTAGCTCTTCGATCTTCTTGTCGCGAGCCTGCGCGAGCAGCTGCTGCTGGACCTTGTCCTTGACCTGCTCGTAGGGAGGGAACTGCGCCGGACGGGTGTCCTCCAGCAGGATGATGTGATAGCCGAAGCGGGTCTTGACCGGCTCCTTGGTGTACTGGCCCTTTTCCAGCTTCATGAGCGCTTCGGTGAATTCCTTCACGAAGTTGCTGCCGTCGCTCCAGTCCAGCGCTCCGCCTTGCGTCTTGGAGCCGGCGTCCTGCGACTTCTGTTTGGCGAGCTGCTCGAAGTTCTTGCCCTTCGCCTTGTTCAGGCTCACCACGATCGCCTTTGCTTCCTTGTCGGTCTTCACCAGGATGTGGCGCGCCTTGTACTCGACCTTCTTGCCGTTGTCGGTCTGCGCCGCCTTGACCTTTTCGTACTCCGCCCGGGCCTGCTCGTCGCTGATCGTGTTGGACTTGATGAAGTCGTCGAAATAGGCGCGGATCAGGAACTCCTGCTTGGCCATTGCGAGCTGGGTCTGCACGTCGGGGCTCTTGTCCAGCCCTTTCTTGATCGCCTCCTGCTCCAGCAGCTCGCGCGTGATGAGGACGTCCTTGATGCTCTGGCGCAGCTCCGGAGTATCCTTCTGTCCCTGTTGCACCTGCGCTTTGACGACGAACTCCATGCGCGACTGCGGGATCGGGACGCCGTTGACCACGGCGACGTTGGCGGTGTCTTCCGCGTGCCCGCTGACGAGCGCCATCGAACCGGCCACGGTGAATGCGACCGCAGTCGCTGCTTTCATGAATCGCATCTGGGTTTCCTTCATGTGAAGTTGGATCTCTTGGGGTTCGGGTTCGGAAGGCATCCGCCGGCGCGGCTCAGCGGGCAAACACTTCGCTCAGCTCCGGCGGCGTGAGCGCGGTGATCGCCAGCGCATGGATCTCGGTTTGCATCATGTCCGCGAGCGCTTGATAGATCAGCCGATGGCGCGCGACTTTGCCCAGGTCCTCGAAGCGCTTGGATACGATCAGCAGCTGATAGTGCCCGCCGCCCTCGCGTGCGCCCGCGTGCCCGATGTGCTCACCACTTTCGTCGTAGATCTCGACCAGCTCCGGTTCCAGCGCCGCCAGGCGTTGCTCCATCCGGGCGACGGTGCCGCCGACGCGCGTAGAGATTTCGCTCACGCCGGGAGCACTTGCTTGAAGGGCCGGACGGTGACGCGCGAGAAGACCCCTTGCGTCACATAGGGGTCGGCGTCGATCCAGGCCTGCGCGGCTTCGAGCGACTCGAACTCCGCCACGATCAGGCTGCCGGCCATCCCGGCGGGCCCCGGCTCGGGGCTGTCGATGGCCGGCAGCGGACCGGCCAGCACCACTCGGCCTGCATCGACCATCTCGTGCATGCGCGCCATGTGCGAGGGGCGTGCGGCGGCGCGCTTGCCCGAGCTGTTCGGAGCGTCTTCTCCGAAGATCATGTACAGCATCGCTACTTGCTTCCCTGGTCCTCGACATAGCGCGAGAGCATCAAGGCCTGGACCAGCACGAACACCAGCATCAGCCCGATGCCGCCGAACAGCTTGAAGTTGACCCAGGCGCTCTCCGAGAAGTGGTAGGCCACGAAGAGGTTGACCACCCCC
>Ga0335085_10010371_pt1 | contig 13934 bp, 14 predicted proteins | sample Lox_Sample_45_FD_206712 | JGI IMG/M metagenome (GOLD analysis project Ga0335085, IMG submission 206712) | Soil microbial communities from Loxahatchee National Wildlife Refuge, Florida, United States - Lox_Sample_4.5 | ecosystem: Environmental > Terrestrial > Soil > Wetlands | place: USA...
GCGCTCACGTTCAGCGTCGCCGCCACCGCGTTCATCGCCGAGGACACCGCCTGCACCGCAGTATCCGTATCCTGCTGCGCCCACACGTAATATGTGCCCGCAACTGTCGGCGTCAGGCTCGCGGTCCAGGCGCCATTGTTGATCACCGCGTTCACCCAGGCAGAAGGCGCCGTGGTAGCGCTGGCCGAGAGCCCCACCTGCACCGCGCTGTTGGCGGGAGACACAGTGCCGGAAAGCGCGATCGCACTGTTCACCATCACGCTCGCTGGCACGCTGCCCAGCGTGATCGTCGGCGCCGCCACTGTGAAGCTGTTGGACACGCCAATAATCGCAGGGTTGTTGTGGTCGCGAACGCGGACCGCATAGCTCCCCGCCGGTAGTCCTGCGGCGGTAAAACTGTAGGCGTTCGTCGTGATCACCGGGTTCGGCACGGCAACCCAGGTGCTGCCGCCATCGATGGAATAATCCAGCGCCGTCGGAGCGTCGTTGAAGATGCCGCCGCTCACGATGAACGCCGTATTGAGCACAGGGGGGCTGATCGTTCCCACCGTGATCGTCGGCGCATTCGGCACTACGCCGCTCCACCATACCAGGGACCCGCCGGAGTAGCTCAACCCCAGCAATTCGGTCGCGGCACCCGGCGGCAGCGTCGTGGAGCCGGAGCCAGAGGTGATGCCGGTCCCCATGGTCACGGGCCCGGCAGCCAGATTGATCAGCGTGCAGGAAAATCCCGAGCCCATATTGGCGAAGTTCGCGCTCAGCGTAATCGGCGCGCTCGCCACCAGCACGCGGTTATTATGGTCGGTGGCATCCAGCACGGTATTCGCGGTCAGCTCCACCACCTGCGGCTTCACGCCCGGCAGCTTGTTCTGCACATAGGTCCACACCGCGCCGAAGCTCTGCACGCTGAGCGTATTGCCGCCCTGCGCCACCAGCAGCTCGTCGCCATCGGCCACCGGCCCAGCCGCGGGCAACTCGTCAATCGTCTGTCCGCCAAGGAACTGCCCATACGACATCCAGGCCAGCGCGCCGTTCTGCCACAGCGCCACGTAGTCCGAAGCCCCAACCGAACTCGCGGAATTTCCCGACGCCGGGCCGGAGAGCCCGGATCCAGCCGGCCCCGTCGCACCAGCAGGTCCCTGCGGCCCGGCCGGACCGGCGGGGCCTACTGGCCCAGCAATAGCGGATGTTGTCACCCCGATCACGCCATTGGCATCGATCGACACGCCATTGCCCGCCGAGAACAGCCCGCGCAGCGCGGTCACCGGCAGCAACCCGGGCGCACCATTGGCGCTGACCACCACCTCGTCGGAGAGCGTCATCGCGGTCTGCACGGGGAAGCCCGCATGGTCACCGCCATTCGCCGCCAGGCTGCCGCTTGTCATGCCCAGGCCAGCCCCCAGCGTCACGCTCTCCGGCGCCCCCGCGCCGATGCTGCACCGGCCCAGCAGTTCCCCGCTCGGCAGCGAGATCTGCGTCTGCAACCCTGCCGTCAGCTGCGACACGCTGACGGAATACACCTGCCCCGCTTGGGAAAGCGGCAGCAAATCGCTGGCACCAACCGACGATGCGGCAGGCAGTTGCGCAATCGTTGTCATTCAAAACAACCTTATGTTCGTTGTTGTTCTTGCTGGCCGGTCAGGCCACCGCCACCCAGTTGGCCGAATCAATGCCCGCCTGCTTCACCCAGAAGGTGCTTCCCACGCCCCCATTCAGATTCCTGAAGGTCGAGCCGGCAGGTGCTGCAACCACGTTCAGCGGCGAACCGCGCCCGATCAGCTCCACCGAGCCCGTCGATTCGGTGTCAGACAAGATACGCACCACGCCACTTCCCGCCGGATGCAGCGAGATATCGCCAGACTGCGTCTTCAGCGTCACGCTGCCATCGCCATTGGACGACACATAATCGCTCTGCGTGAACCGCGCCGCCCGCCAACCGCTGCCGGTGCCAATCCAGTCAATCGTAGCAGCCGCCGGCACGGTAATCGGTGCCCCGGTCCAGTTGCTTTGCGCGGGCGACGATCCTGCCGCCGCGAACGTCACCGCCGCCAGGCAGTCAATCGCCAGTTCCTTATTCTTCCAGACCGGCAGCCCCACCTGGACCGTGGCCGTAGCGCCCGTGCCATTGCCCGAAATCGTCGCGGTGGTTCCCGAACCATAGCCCGAGCCGAAGCTGGTCATCTGGATGCCAATGACGCTGCCGCCAGACACCCAAACCTTGGCCGCCGCCCCCGTGCCTGCGCCCGAAAAACTCACCGTGGCACTGGTATAGCCAGAACCACCATTCGTCACCTTCACGAAGGTGATCTGCCCTGCTGTTTTCACACCTTGCGTCGTCGCGATGCTCGCAATCGGTGAACTGGATTGCGAGATCGTCACCGCGTCGGCGATGTCCGGCACCGTCAGCGTGTACACCCCGTTCACCGTCGCTGGATTCGCGCTCCAGCGCTGGGTAAAATTCAGCAGATTGCCACGAATCGTTATCGAATCTGTATAGGCCGAAATTGCATTGGTCAGGTTGGCCCCCGGCTGCCCGACAATGACGTTGTCCTGCACCAGCACATTCTGCACACCGTCGCGGATCACGATCCCCGAGACACTGCCACTGTAATTAATCCAGTTGCCAATGATCGAAAGCCCGGTGCAGGCCAGGCCGAAATTGTCGCCGGAGCCATCCGCCTCCACATTCTGCACGGCGATGGAAGATCCCGTGCAGTCCTGGATGAAATTCGCCCGCGCCGTGCAATACTGCCCGCCGCCGATATTCAACCCGATCAGCGCACCGTTGATGTAGTTGCTGTCAACCTCGGTATAAATCGCGCCGCCGCAATCGATACCGAAGGCCGAGGCACCGGTGATCATGTTCCCGGTGACCTTGCAGTATCCTGTATCGCACAGAATCCCAGCCCCGCTCATCGCGATCGAGCTGTTATTGGTGCACAGATTACCGGAGACAAGAATATTGCGGCCGGAAATATAAATTCCATAGCGCAGGTTCGAATAGCAGTTATTGCTGGCAATCACCGCCCCCAGCACGTCCGGATTGCTGTTGCCGTAGACCAGAGGAGACGACCAAAGATTATTGGCGATGAAATTGCCAACAATAATGCCGCAGTTATTGTTCCAGCAGGTATTGCCTATGATATGCAGAGCCCGGATCTTCAGCACGAAGTTCGGGTCCATGCTGTCCACATGGATGCCATCCACACCATTGTCATGCACCCGGCAATTGGTCACGCTCAGCGCATCCACCGCCTGGGCATAGAATCCGTGCTGGGCGTTCCCGGTAAACTCGCAGCTATCGACATGGTGCTGCGTCAACGCCGGGTCGCTGGCCAGATGGGTCAGGCCGCAGCCATTGTTCGGCCCCTTCATGTTACGGAACAGACAGCGCGAGATCAACGATTTCGTGCATCCCGCCTGCACAGCCACACCCATCGTGTCGGTGGTAATAGCGCTGTTGCCATCAAAAATGATGCCATCGGCATAGAGCGTGGCTGCCGACACGCTGATCCACGCCGCAATCGTCGCCGTACCGGCCTTGGTCTGCCCCGGGCGCGTCAGCACGGTGAGCCCCGGCACCCCAAGCAGCGTGCAGTTCGTGCCGGTGATGTCACACTCACCGGCAATGGCATAGGTCTTGGGGCCCAGCCGCACCGGCGCACCGCTGGCAATCGCCGCCAGCAACGCCGCGCTGTCATCGGTCACGCCATCGCCCTTGGCGCCGAAATCCTCGATCGACACGGCATTCGCGGCCAACGCCGCGATGGTTCTCGCTGTCGTCGCCCCGCTCGCCGTGGCTGTCAGACCCCCGCCCGGCAGGCCGGAGACATTGCCCATCCCAGCCATGAAGCTGGCATAGGACACGCCAACATTCGCGCCACCCTGGCCCAGCGGCACAATATCGCCCGCACCCGGAACGGCGCCCGAGGTGAGCGACGGAATCTCAAACGGCGCCGCGGTGGCCGACAATGTGTTGCCCGATATGGCAAGATTCGCACCGATGCTGATCGCCCCCGGCGCAGCAGTGCCGGAGGATACATTGCCCAGCAGCGTATTCCCCGGCAAAGTCAGTGCCGTCTGCGTTCCGGCCAATATCTGCGCGCGCGTTGCCGCCAGAGTCTGGCCATTCTGAAAGATCGCAATCTCGTCGCTGTCGGAGACCGAAGCCGCCGGCGGCAATTGTCCAATCGTTGTCATGAAAATTCCTTAGGTCGTGGTCAACGGCGTGCCATCCGGGCCGGTCAGCTCATCACCGGAAGATGTCTGCAGCGCATTGGCTGGTGCCGGCGCGGCGGAGAGTGCCAGCACCGGCAGCGCAATGCTGCGCACCAGCGCGCGCCCACCCGCCGTCGCCACGCTCACCGTCACCGTGTAGGTGGTTCCCGCTTGGCCCCCGGTCAGCCACAGCACCGCCCGCGCGCCATCGGCCGAAGCCGAAACCAGGGTTGCATCGCCGGCATTATCCGGGCTCACCGTCACGTCCAGCGTGGCGATCGTATCACCGGGGTTGGCTGCCAACGCTGGCGTGATGTCAAAGACATAATCCAGCGTGTCGCCAGGATCTTTCACCGGCCAGGCCAGCGCCTGCGGCGGCGGTGACACCGCACCGCGCGGTGTCGGCACGAATCCTTCAACCTGCACATAGCGCGCGCTGGAGGGGCGCCATAAATGGCTGGCAATTGTCGACATCGAGCGCTCCCCTTAATATTCCACGATTACAAGCCCGGCGCCGCCAGCACCGCCCGGCTCACCCACGGGGCTGCCACTGGTCGTCGTGCCGCCGCCACCACCGCCGCCGCCATAGCTTTGCGCATTGACGCCCGGCGCAGGTCCGCTCGAGCCACGGCCGTTGCCTGGGCCGCCGCCATCGCCGCCACGACACCCGGCGACAATCCCATCCGTTCCATCCGAACCCGTCATGTTCACCTGGCCGCCGGAAGCCTGTCCGCCCGCGCCGCCAGCATTGGCGAAAGCGGAAACCGTGCCGCCAATGCCGCCATTGCCGCCATTGGCCGACATATAACTGCCGAAGCTCGACGTCCCGCCGGCATTGCCATTCTGCGGGCTGGTTGGCGCGGCGCCACCGGCGCCCACCGTCACCGGAATCACCTGTCCTGGCGTTAGGCCGGTGATGACGCCTTTCGCCCGCCCGCCAGCACCTCCACCGCCGCTCGGCATGGTGCTGTGGTAACCGCCCGAACCGCCACCACCCACCACCGTCACCTTCACCGCGCTCACGCCATTCGGCACAGTGAAATTGCCGGACTGCGTGAACACCTGCATCGAGGAAAACCCCGGCCGCAGCGCCGGAAGCTTGTAAGGCAGGAACGGCGCGCCCGGCAGTGTCGTGATATTCGCGGCGGTAATCGCGGTCTGGCCGTAATTCACCGTCACCACGTACAGCCCCACCCAGCCGCTATCCACGGCCGGCGTGGTCTGCGTGCCCGAGGCCGCAGCCGCACCCGGCTTCACCTGCAGCTGCACGCGCTGCACGCGCTGGGTATTCTGCGCGGTACCAGCATTGTTCGGGCCCGAATAAGGCTGGCTCGGGTTCGCCGCATTCACATAGGGCAGCACCACCGCCGCCGTATCGGTCTCGGATAATGCCGCCTCGATCAGGTAGTTGATCGACTGCCCCGAGCTCGCAGGTACCGAGAGGGTAAAATTCGTCGCCTGCAGATTGATACCAGTCTTCACGATCTGATCGGTCACATCTGCGGCCAGCGAGCCATAGGCGTTGGCATCCAGCACCGAAAGCTGCGTGACGCTGCCGGGCCCCACAACCACGGCCAGCGACGCCGGAGAGGTCGGCGCGCAGGCCAGCCCATCCACCACTGTGCCGGTGCCCAGCGTCGCGGCGGTCAGCGCCGCGATGCCGATCATCGCGTTGCGATTCGGGTACAGAATATCCGTATCCAGCGGGATGCTCCCGGGATAGACAATATTACGATCCATAAACGGTCCTCAGTTGGAAATATTCGTCCAGGCGATGCACGAAGCGGGAATCACCGCCGCGATGCTGGCGTAGATCTCATCGTCGCCGATGTTGCCGGCGAACTCCTCGGTTGTCGCATAAGCGAGCAGCCCGGTGCCATACCCGCCGGGGCCATCATTGTAGCCCCCCGCATTGCTGATCGGCAGATCGTTCGGCCGGTACGCGGTGACGAAGACCTGATACGGCAGATTCATGCTGCCGTATCCACCAGCGCTGTTGTACCCGAGATTCACATTGTACCCGCCGGTATCCGCCGCATTCAGCGGCTCGAAAATCTTCGGCGCGCGCCCGGTGAGAGTCTCCAGCGCCTGCGCCAGCCCTGCCCGCGTCGCCCGCGGCGCAACAAGGTTGGCACGCAGCCTGGCGCTATACGCTGCATCCGCCTCGCCAATGCGGCGCGGCAATGCCCCGCCGAAAAAATCCTGTGCCGCGATGTCCAGAAACACCCCGCTCGCGCTCGCCAGCCGGGCCTGCGCCTTCACCTGGCTCAGCAGCGTGTACAGCCCGCTCCACGCCGCCGCCAACCCGCCTAGCAGCGCATCCAGCACCGGCGAGCTATCCGCGAACCACCGCCCCGGCAGCGCCTGCTTTAGCCGGGCGAGCATGTCAGCATCATCACCAATCATGTCAGGAGACCGCCACGGCACCGGCGCGCACCACGCCAAACAGCGGCGGCACCAGATCCGCCGTGCCGCCGTTCAGCAGCAAGGTGGAGATATTCGTCACCGCGCCGGAAGCATCATAGGCCAGCTGCGCCAGCCGCGTGTAGCTCAGCGTGGCACCCACCGGCAGACCCGCGATATAGGCCTCGATCGCCGCCGCCACGCTGGCAATCGCCCCGGCATGCGCGGCGGGGCTCGATGTCACCAGCGTCACCGCCACATTCGCGGCCTCCACCACTGGCCCCTGCACCGCAAAGCTCGTGCCCACCGGCCTCACCGCGTCGACGGCCTGCTGCACCGTGGCGAGCAGCCCTGCGGCAGGACTGCCCGTGCCGTCATCCACCGTCACGACGAAATGCCCCATCTGCGTGGCCCCGGCCTGATCCAGGTTTTCCGTGATCATGTAGCTCAGCCCTTGCTGAATGGCGGCGACGGCACTGCCGATCGCGAGCGTCGTCGCCCGGCTCAGGCTCGCCAGGTAATTGCCGAACCTGGCACGAAACGCCTGGTCGCTTTCCGCATCCATCCCGCCGGTCAGCGCCAAAGCATTCGTCACCGTATCCACCCCGGCAATCGCCGAACTCAACACGGTTATCGCACCAGGCTGCACATTACCCGCACTCCCTGGCACATCCGCCACCACGGTTGCGGTCACGCTGGCAATTCCCGCGGCCAGCACATAGCCATTGCTCGCGGCGCTATAGGCGGGGTTGCCCTCATCCGCCACAACCACAAAACTCTGCCCGTTACCGGCGGTGGAAACCTCCGCCCCGACCGGCACCAGCGCCGCCACGCTCGGGGTGAAGCGCGAGAATGTCACCTGCCCGCTGGCCGCCACCGCAGGCAAACGGGTGAAGCCGAAATCCGCGCCAAAGCTGTCGCAATCACCCCCCGTGCTGGTCGCCAGCCGCGTCGTCGCCAGTACCTGCACGATCAGCCATTGCAGCCACAGCGCCACGGAGGCATTGGCCTCCAATATCGCGCGCAGCACGGAACCCACGGTCAAATCCAGCAGGCTCGCCGCCGAGCCCTGCACGGCAGCCGCCATTCCCTCCACCAGCGTGGAGAAATTCTGAAGCGATAATTTCATGATGTCCTAAAGGGAAAACGTGAGTGCCGAAGTCTCGCCCGCCACTGCATCCGTGTAGCTGAGCGACAAATTCACCGTCCCATCCGCCTGCGCCACCACGGCCACGCTCGGCGGCGGCGTTGCCGCCACCGCGGCTTCAAGCAAAATCTGCGTTCTGGCCACACCAGCAATCGCCGCCGGCGCGCCAGGCTGGCCGACATACTGGCCAAGCCCGGCGCCATAATTCAGCTGCCAGATGTAATCGCCAGGATTCGTCAGCAACCGGCGCAACACGCGCTGCTGCGTCAACTCTGGGCCATCGTTCAGCAGCAGGTCGCCGGTCGCACTCACGGCCAGATCACCGCCAAACTGCAAGGAAAGATCCGCCATCACACAATCTCCGACGGCACACTGGTCGTTCCGCCCTTCGAATCCGTATGCGTATGCTGGTCATAGGCGTTGCGCAGCGCCGCCAGCGTGCCATGCGCGCCGCCCTGGTCGGAGATATTGCCCGTCACCACCAGATCACCCGTCACATTCACCACGCTCGCCTGCACCCCGATCGTGCCGTCATTGAGCAGCTTCACAAAACTTCCGCTCTGGTGCCGCAGCCACAACTCTCCCGCAGGTGCTGGCATCGGCGCGTCCACCGCCGACCACACGGCTCCCAGCACCACGCCATGTTCCGCGTCGCCCTCCTGGGCCAGCACCAGCACCTGCGCGCCCGGTGTCAACGGTGCCGCCATGCCCCAGCCCGCCCCCACCCAGGGCGAGACAATCGGCAGCCATCCGGTCAGAACATTCTCAGGTTGAATCAAAACCCGCGCCGCGTAGGCCGAAGGATCAAAACTCGAAACCAAACCAAACCTCGCCACGCCGCCCTGGCCATCCAACCCGGCCGCGCTCGCCTTCACCATGTTCCAAAACTGGTCCATGCACTTTCCTAGTTCACGGCATATGCCGTCACGTTCTGCTCAAACCCGAGCCGGGCGCTCAAACGCCGCTTCACCGCCGCCACCGTGTAGCTCTGGTCCAGCATCGAATCCGTCCCCGCCATCACCAGCGTCATTCCCGGCCGCAGCACCACGTCTCCGGGCATCGTGGCGCTCATCACCACTTCATGCTGTCCCAGCAGGGTCAGCTGCGCCGCGGCCAGAGCCTGCGCCTTCGCCGCCGTCAGGTTCGGACGCACCAGCGTCGTCCCCGCCCCATTACCCTGGCTTTGCGACACCACGGCCTTGTTGCGCGTGTTCCAGGATTTCACCGTCACCGCCGCCGGCAGCACGTTGATCGTATCAAACACCAGCGACAAGAAATTCCCCGGCGTCACCAGCATCGACGGCACTGGCGGCCACGGCCCGAAATTCAGCACCTCGCCACCCACCCACAGCGCGAACCCCTCCGCCTGCGCCAGTTGCGTCAGCAGTCCCCATTCCGTCGCGGTGCGTGCATGCAAGGCCAGCGCGCTGCGCGCGTGGTCCAGTTCGTAATACTGCCCTACCGGCGTCGATGTCTCTGTCACATTCGGCGTCAACCCGTGCCGTCCCGCCAGCGTCACCGCAATCTGGCTTGCCGTCTGGTTGGCAAAAGTCTCGGCAATCTCGGCATCGATCAACCGCGCCGCGAGGTCCCGCCCCGCCAGCACCGCCTCGTTGCGGCCCAGCTCCAGCCGCACATTATCCAGCTGGCCGACCAGTAGCGTCACATAGCCAGCACCATCCACCGCCACCTCTATGGTGACATCCTGCTCGCCCAGCGCCGCAAAATAACCAACCCGCCCGCTCAGCGCGCAGGTCACACTGAATCGGTCAGCCGCGAAATAGCCGACCGACTCCACCTCCAGCGCCACAACCCCATCCACCGGCACGCCAGCAATGCTCAGGCGGACACGCGGCGCCTCAGCCGGCAATGCCGCCTCCGGCCGTTGAATCCACAGGCGGTATCACCAGCATCGTCACGCCAGAAAGCACGGGGTCGGACAAATTGTTCGCCTGCGCGATCCTGATCCACTGTGTCGCATCATTCAGATATTGCGCCGCCAGCGCAAACAAATTGCCCCCTGCCACCACCACAATCCTGTTCGTCATGCCAACGCCATCCCCAGATTCGCAGCAGCCCGGTTCACGTAGCCGCGCATATTCGCCGCCGCCGCCAGCTGCGCCGCCCCGGCGTTCAACCCGTTCAGAATACCGGCCCCCGTACCCGCATCACCGGCCGCATCCAGCGCCCCGGCCGCATTGCTCACCGCAGCACCCGAGCCCGTCATCACCGCATCAACCTGGCCCTGCAGCGCAACGTAGCCCGCCGCGCTGCCCGTCCCCAGCCCGAGCAGCGAAATTCCGGCCTGCGCGCTCAAACCGCCCGCCGCCGCCAAGTCAGACGCCACCAGCGAGGCCAGCGGCGCCACCACCGCCGCCATCACGTCGTTGACAACAACGCAGACAATTTCGAACGGAATCAGATTTTGCTTCCGGTACTCCGCCGCGAATGTCTCGACGATCACCAGGTAGCAGAAGCTGTCCCACACCAGCGGCAGCGCCACACCTGCGGCCCGTGCTGCGTCCAGCAGCTGCGCCCGCGCCGCGGCATCCGCGCCGGAGAAAATGCCGGAGAAGGTGATCACCCCCTCATCCACGCCCAGCGCCTGCACCGCCCGGCCACCACCGAGCAGTTCCTGCACCGCCACCCTCTGCCGCCCGCCGAAGGAAATCGCCTCCGGCACCTCCATGCCACGGAAGGCCACGCCGCCCAGCGTCAGACTCACTTTGCCCATCGCGTCACCGTCATCTGTGCCTCAGCCTTAATTCCAGCGCAGGCTCTGCCAATCGAAACTCAAACCCGCCATGGTGCCGAACACCACCACATGGGCGATGCGCTCGGCCTCATCGAGCCCGAACGCCACCTCGTAAGGCACCCCGCAACTGACCAGATAAAGACAATCCACCAGCCCGGGGTGCCGGCTCAGTTTCCCGCTTCGCCCAGCACATCTTTTTCGGCATCGGCGGTGAGGTGTGCCCCCACCGCCTCCACCCCATCCTCGCCAAGCCGCTCCAGCACCGCCTCGATCCCCGTCTCGCTGGCAGGAATCGGCACCGGAACATCGTCGATCATCGCGACAGAAGCAGCAAGTTTCGCGAGGCCAAAATACGCCCGGTTCTCGGACAAATCCGGCCCCAGCGCCTTGAACAGCCGCAACTGCTCCACCACGCCAACGCGGCGCAGCTCAATCCTGCGCCCGCCCCGGTCGGAGACAATCTCACCCATCAAACGCGCTTCCGGCTGGAGGCGAAGAAGTCCAGCTTCTGCGTCACCGCCGCATCACCGCGATACGCCCCAGCCGAAGTCAGCTTGAACACCACGCCGCTGAACTGATAGGTCGAGACCGAGCCATCGGTTTCATTGACATACTGGTACAGCGTTCCACCCTGGATGGTCTGGCCCGAGAGATAAGCCTGCTCGATCTGCGCGATGAAATCATCCACCGCCGAGGAGCCGCGGTCGAGGGCGAAGCTGCCGCTCCACCCCTTCGGCAGTTCGGCGCCAAGCTGCACGCCATCCAGCCGGTCCACCCGCACCGTCGCCGTAATCTGCTGCGCCTCGAAACCGGTGACATGCGACAAATCCACACGCCCGAACGGCCCCATCACCACCAGCTGGCAATCGCTGCCAACCGTGAACGTATTATACGGCATCTTCTTGCATCCTCACTCAGTTGGCGTTGGAGACGGTCTGCACACTCACCTGCACCGTCTGCCCGCCCTGCACATTCACGATGAACTTCTCGTTGATCGCCTGGTAGCGCACCTGCACATCCGCCTGCACATAGCCCAGCCCCGTGCGGCTGGCCGGGTTGTTGCTGGCATCGCACACCACCGCGAAGGGCACGCTGCCATCGGTGCTGCCAAGCAGTCCCTGCGAGAGCAATCCGTTCAGAAAAGCCAGAAGCGTGGAGCGGATATTCTGGAACAGTGTGTCATTCACCACCTGCCCCACATACAGCCCCATGCCCGCCGCCAGCGTGGTGGAGATGTAATTGGTCAGCCGCGTATAGTTGTCTCCATTCACCGCCGCGTTGGAGGACGAATTATGCCCACCGCGCACGCCCCAGAAATTGCCGCCCGGCTGCGGATTGGCAATCACGTCGATCCCCGCGCCCAGCAGCACGGCAAGGTCCGCGCTGGCATAGGTCGTCGCCGTGCCGCCGCCCGGCTGGCCGGATTTCTGTGTGCCGATCACGCCATAAAGCGGCTTGTTCAGCGGGGACCGCTCCGGCGACAGATTCGCCAGCCGCCCAGCCACAAACCCCTGCGGCGAAACCAGCCGCGTCATGGCATTGGCCTGGTCGTACCAGTACACCCAATCGCCGAACATCAGCTTGGCCGCGTAGCTGTCGATCCCGGCTTCCGCCTTCATCGTTACCGCGTTGGCGATGGTATCACCCGCCGGACCGGCGAGGATCATATACACGCTCTCGGCCAGGCCGAACTGCGTCTGCATACTCCACTGCGTCGAATCATCCGCATCCGCCAGCAGCCCGATGGCGCAGCCCTGGCCGCGCAGCGCGTACATACCCTGGCGCGGCAAGGTGTCGCTGCCCACCAGCATCGCGGCATTTACGCCGGTCGCGCCATCCAGGCCCGGATTCCCCGAGGCGAACAGGAACACCCCCGCCACCGGCGTTGCGGTCCCGCCCAGCGTGGTCGCCACCACAAGCTGCGACGGCCCGCGCAGCGCGCCATTGCCATTGTTCACAGCACTGGCAAGGTTGTTCCAAAAGGCCAGCCCGGTGCCGGTGATGTTGTCGAAGATCTCCGGGCTCAGCCCCGGCATGGCAATGGTCAGGCGCCAGCTGCTCGCCGCCGATCCGGCCGAGAAGGTCAAGCGCAGCTGGTTACCCAGGCTGCCGGTATACATCGCGGTGAAGGTAATCGCCCCCAGCACGCTGAGCGAGGCCGCGGTATCCGTTCCATCCGTCACACGCACGCAACGGAAATTCGCGGCCCCCTGCTGAACGGCGGTCGCCACCTGCGTGCCCATATCGTGTTTACGCGCCATCACCGGGCCGAAGCTCGCGGCATAATCACTCATGCTGCCAATAATCGTCGGCTCGCCCACCGGGCCCCAGCTCGCCGTACCCACCACGCCGGCAACATCCGTCGGCACGCCGTTCAACAACAGCGACTGCGGAGGCACAATCTGCACGTAAAGGTCGGGCACAATCAGCGCGGTGGTGTTCAGCGCGCCCTGTTGCACAATCGGCATGGCTTAGCCCCCCTTCGCCGCAACGCGCACGACATAGCTTGCCTGCGGCCCGGCCAGGATCTTCTCCACGGCCGCCGTATCGGTAATCAGCTCACCCCGCTGGTAACCGCCGAACGGTTTCAGCACCACCAAATGAAATGTCATGTTTTCCCTCAACTCTGAAAATCGCCGAGCGCAACCGCATCGGCCGTCGCCGTCATCGTGCCGAACAGCATCGCCGGCGCCATCTGCGCCAGCGTCGTCGGATACTCCACCGCATAATTCAGCTCCCGCCGGAACAGGCAGGTCTCCGCGCCGCCGTCCTGCGTTGCGGCGCCGGCAAAAACCATGTGCCCGGAAGAGCCGTCGGCAAGCGGAATGAATTTGACCACCGCCAGCGCCGCATCAATGACGGGCGCAATGGCATCGCGCGCTACCGGGTTCGGGCACCACATCGTCACCTTGAAGTCCTGCACCTGGCGCTTGATCTCCAGCAGCGCCCCGCCTCCGGCCACCACCCGCGCCATGAATCTTTCCGCCCCCGGCACAGTCAGCCCACTCCCGGCATAATTCACGATCCACCCGGCCGCGCGGATCAGCGCCGCCAGATTGCTCGCCACCGTCGCCGGGCCGTCATTCGCCTGCACCGCGTAGGCAAATGTCTGCTCATTCACGAGCACACCAGCCAACTGCCCCACCGCGCAGGTGCCGGAGAACGTCGCGGACACACCCTGCACCGCCACGCTCAACACCTGCGCCACCGGCTTCACCACACGCCACTGGCGCGGATACCGCGTCACGTTCCGCACCGCGCCACCACCTGCCATTACCGAAACATGCGTGATACCAGCAGCAAGATCCGCATCCAGCGCCGGCGGGTTCGGATAGCCCCGATACACCTTGCATACCTGCCCGGTCACGCTAGCCGCATTTGTCCCGTCCGGGTAGAGCGCATTCGCCACCA
>Ga0335085_10010372_pt1 | contig 13933 bp, 9 predicted proteins | sample Lox_Sample_45_FD_206712 | JGI IMG/M metagenome (GOLD analysis project Ga0335085, IMG submission 206712) | Soil microbial communities from Loxahatchee National Wildlife Refuge, Florida, United States - Lox_Sample_4.5 | ecosystem: Environmental > Terrestrial > Soil > Wetlands | place: USA: Florida...
TCCATCTGCAACAGCGCGAATGCGGTGCTGCTGGGTGCTGTGGGCGGCCCCCAATGGGACAACAACCGTCCCGAGTTGCGCCCCGAGCAGGGCCTGCTGCAAATTCGGCAGCGCCTGGGGCTCTATGTAAACCTGCGCCCCGCCAAGGTGATTGATGCACTCGTTGGCATTTCGGCGCTGAAGCCCGACCGGGTGCGAGGGACGGACATCGTCATCGTGCGGGAATTGATGGGCGGAATCTATTTTGGAAATCCGCGCGGCATCTTCACCAAGAATGGCGAGCGCTTCGGCGTGAATACAGAAATTTATCGCGAGCACGAAGTGGAGCGAGTGGCGCACCGGGCGTTCCAGTTGGCGCGGCTCCGCCGGCACAAGGTGACCTCCGTTGACAAGGCCAACGTCCTGGAATCTTCCCGCTTGTGGCGCGAGGTGGTTACGCGCATCGGCAAAGGCTATGGTGATGTCGCACTCAACCACCTTTACGTGGACAATTGCGCGATGCAATTGATCGACAAGCCCACCAGCTTCGACGTGGTGCTGACCAACAATATGTTCGGAGACATCCTGAGTGATGAGGCTGCCATGCTCACGGGCTCAATTGGCCTGCTGCCCTCGGCCAGCTTGGGAGAGCGCTCCGCCCTTTATGAACCCATTCACGGCTCGGCGCCGGACATTGCCGGCCGTAATCGCGCGAATCCTCTTGCCGCCATCGCCTCCGCCGCTTTGATGCTGCGCTATTCGCTGCAAATGGAAACGGCTGCGTCAGCCATTGAGCAGGCCATTGAGCGAATTCTGAAACGCGGCGTGCGCACTGCCGAACTCCCCGGCAAAGCTCGTCCCACCTCCACCACCCGCATGGGCGACCTTGTGGCGGAAACTACCAAGAAAATCCTGAAGTCGGCCAACTCGCGGAAGAAGTAGGTGGGAAGCTGCAGGCCGACAGCCCACAGCCGACAGCGCTGGCGGCAGTCTGTCAAGTGCTGCCTGCGAAGGGGGTATCATGGCTGTAAGCTGTTATCCTTCAGCCCTAACGTACATGCTCTTTCACGAATGCCAGTGTATCTTCGTAAATCCTCGCCTTATCGCTGTCTGCGACTCCGCGAAATACGTGGCCGCCTCCCGGAATCGTTATGAACATGTGGGGCACATTGAACTTTGTGAGGACCTTATCCATCGCGTCGGATTCTTCATACGGTACGTCGGTGTCAGCGGTCCCATGAATCAAAACCGTGGGCGGATACTTCGCGGAAACATTACGCGCAGGACAGTAAGGGTCAAACCATTTCGGCTCGGTGTCGGGGTTGTGTCCGGCCACTTCTTGGGGCCAAATCCCGTTCTGCCGGCAGTAGAGGTAGAACTTTCCCCGCGAACCCGTTCCCTCCGTCACGCACGATGAGCTGACGGCGGCATAAGCTTCTTCCTTGGTAACGCGCGGCTGCTGAAGGTAGAAGTCGTTGGGGCGGCTGTACCATGGCCCCACAATCCCCCCGTAGCCAGAGACCGAGATGAGAGCCTTGGGACGAGGTTTTATGCAAAAGCCGCTCATCAAGGTCAAGTACCCGCCGGCTGACCCGCCCGCCACGACCAGTTTTCCGGTGTCGATGTTCAAAAGCTGGGGACCTTGCTTGTACACCCACTGGAATGCGTCTTGTACGTCCTTGAGGATCTCGGAAAGTTTGGTTTCCGGCGCCAGGCGGTAATCGATCGATATCAACACGTGGTTGCCTTGCGGGTCGAGCCACTTCATAGGGCCGCGACGGGAGCCCATGATCAAGGCGCCCCCATGAATATGGACGATCACGGGTTTCCGGATCTTGGGATCGGAGCCGTAGGCGTCCAGCTTTATGTCGCAGCCGCCCGCGGTCTTGTAGGTGAAAGTCTTTGGCTCCGCGGGCAAGTCGCCATTCACCCGGCCTGGGGCCAGGAGTGAAACCGCCCCAGCCGCCAGCGTCTTCAGAAACTCGTGCCGATTCATAGGCTCCCCCATTCACGTCGAACTGCGCCATAGGATCATACAACAGATCGCACCCCACCATATTGTGCAGGGGTAGTTGCCGCGACCGAATAGGACTTTCCTTTCTCCCCCAAAAGCTGTACCTTCCCGCTGCGGCGTGTTGCGAGTCATCGCGTGCGGGTATTTTTGCGATCAAGCCTTTCGCAGCTTCGGAGGAGGTGCGGTCATGAACCTTACAAGGCGCAGGTTTTTGGGAACATCAATGGGGGCGAGTGCAGGAATCGTCGCTTCCCGCCTGCATGCAACTTACGGCGAGGCGCCATGGGTTGAGGGAGGCGACCCTGCTCTCGCGGATGGCCGCGTCATCTCCGCACCTACCGGCGAGTGGATGGCCAACACCCCCGCCAGCGCTTGGCGGGCGTATCGTTCGAACCCCACCAAAACCGCAGACGCCACGGCCTGGGTTCAGATTGACTTGGGGGAGAGCCGACCGCTTGATCTTGTCAAAGTCTATCCGGCCAACGAAAAAGGCGTCCCGGGCCGCGATGAACATTACGCGGGCGAGGGATTCCCTCTGCGCTTCAAGATTGAAGCTGCCAACACCCCCGACTTTCAAAGTCGCTTACCGCTTGTGGACCACACGGATGCCGACTTTCCCGCGCCCCGGGGCCATATTCAATCCATTGCGGCGCACGGTGTCACGGGCCGCTATATACGCTTCACGGCCACACGCTTGATGCACTTAGGAGGAGAGCGGCAGGAACGAGGCTACTACCTCGCGTTGGGCAAGTTGGAAGTCTATTCGGGGGGAAAAGAAGTCGCGGCACTCTGCCCGGTCACGGTGGATCCGCTCTTCGGGAATGACGATGACGCGGCCCAGATAACTCGGCCCTCGCGTCCTGGCGGCGAGACCACCTTTGTCGATCATCCGGAAAACGTCACAGACGCGAGCACTTGGAAGCCACCCGTCCCCAAGGTCCGCGTGCCGCTTAATGGCGTGACGCTGGAAGGTGGCGTTTTTCAGACGGCGCTCGAGAACAACATCCTCTATCTCTTGAACTCCTACTCCGTGGATGACCTTCTGCGCCAGTTCCGCGAGCGCGTGGGCACGGCCAATCCCCCTGTGAACCCACCGGGCGACGTTAGGTTTTGGGAGGAGGACCTTGCCGGCTCGAATGCCGGGCGTTTCCTGATGGCCGCGGGCAACAGCCTGCGTTGGGTTCATCACCCGGAGCTGCGCCGGCGGCTTGATGCGGTGGTGGAGGGCATTGCCCAATGCCGTCACCCGAACGGTTACATCATGGCCTATCCTGAGAACACCATCTTCTACTCGGAGCGCGGCGCCTACACCCGTGCCTGGTTGGTTCACGGCCTCATCGAAGCGGGTTACGCGGGAAACCAGAAGGCCTTTGAACTGCTGCGGGGCTATTCCGACTGGTTCAACCAATGTTCGTACCTGCCACAGTTGCTGCGCTTCGCCGTCCAAGGCGGTCAGGGCATGATCGCCAACACTCGCATGTACTTCACACCCGTGGGCAAGCCCGCGGATATCCAGGTGATCCAGCGCCATTTCCAGGAGAATTATTGGATGGAGCAGTTGGCGGCGCGCGAGGAGCGTGCCATCTGGCAGTACCCCTACGACCGTCCACACTGCTACCTGCTTACCAACCTGGAAGCCTACATGGATCTTTACCGGGCCACGGGCGATCCGCGTTACTTCCGGGCGGTGGAAGGCGGCTGGGAGCTTTATCACCACAATTGGGAAAACCCGGGCGGTTCCATCTCCATTATCGAGTTCGAGGTGTCTCCTCCCAAATCCTATATGCTGAGCGCCAAGCTGGAAGAACTTTGCGGGAATGCCTTTTGGGCGTTTCTGAGCCAGCGCTTTCATTTGCTCGATCCGGCGAATGAGAAGTACGTTGCCGAAATTGAAAAATCGATCTACAACGTGGCGTTGGCCAATCAAGCGGGTTCGCAGGGTTTTCGCTACCATGCCTTGCTAGTCCACGGCAAGGAAAAGCCAACGCACATCAATACCTGCTGCGAAGGGCAAGGAACACGGCTGATTGGTTCGTTGCCCGAGCATATCTATTCGCTTGCCTCCGACGGCATATACATCAACCTGTTCGAGCCCTCCTCGATCGAATGGAAGCAGGGCGGAGCCTCCTTGCGCTTGAGAATGGCGACGAGGTTTCCATTTGAATCGGCGGTTCGTTTGCAGTTCTTTGCGACTGACCCCACACGCGCAAACATTCGCGTACGCGTGCCAAGCTGGGCCAGCGGCGAGATGGCGGTTTCCGTAAATGGCCAACCCGCAGCCGCCGGGCAGCCAGGTAGATATGTGCCCATCGAACGCATCTGGGTACGGGGCGATACGGTCACCTTCACCCTGCCCGCCGCACTTCGTGCCGAGCGCTATACGGGAGTGGATCAGATCCCCGACCACGCGCGGTACGCGGTTAGCTACGGCCCCATCTTGCTGGCCGCCGTGGGTTCGCCTGAAATCAGACTGCGCCTCAATGATGTGAGTCGGCCGGAAGATGTGCTGAAACACTTGAACCCCAGACCCGGCTACCCGCTACATTTCGTAGTCGAGGATAATCCGGGTATTGAATTCATGCCGTACTGGCAGGTGGACCAGGAGCCGTTCAATTGCTTCCCGGGAATACCTACACGGGTCTGAGCAAGGGTGACAGGCTGAAGACGGGAGCGAGTTTACCTTTGCGCATGGGCACTCTTATACTCTTTGCGGGGATATGTATGTCATTGCCAATAGGGAACGGAAGAGATTCGTCTGTCCAACCTGCCCATGGACCCTCGCGTGGCGCGGATTTGGTGTTATGCCACGGAAAGATTTGGACGGGGGAGCCCGCCCTTCCGCGAGGAACGAAGATGGCCCCGGCGAAATTTGAGCAGGCCGTAGCCATCGCCAATGGCCGCATCCTGGCGGTAGGCGACGATGCGGAGATTCAGGGATATATCGGCGACAATACCAAGATCGTAGACCTTGCGGGCCGCCTCGCCGTGCCGGGGCTGATCGACAGTCACGCACACTTCAATCTGGGGGGATTCCAACTTCTACAAATCGATTTGAAAGACGCGCAGAGCGAGGCGGAGTTCGCGCGACGCATCGGCGAGAAGGCCAAGGCGCTGGTGCCCGGCCGCTGGCTGTTGGGTGGCAATTGGGACGAGCAGGCCTGGCCTTCCCATAGCATGCCGACGCGGCAGATGATTGATGCCGTAAGCTCAAATACTCCGGTGTTCGTGAGGCGCTACGATGAGCACGCAGCACTGGCGAACTCTCTGGCTCTTAAACTGGCGGGAGTGACGCGCGCGACGCCCGACCCGGTGGGCGGGGTTATCGTGCGGGATATTGCGGGCCAGCCGACGGGAATATTCAAGGACGCCGCGCAGGATTTAATTACGCGAGTGATTCCGCGCCCGTCGGAAGCCGAGGCGGAGGAAGCTCTGCGTGCGGCGTTGGCGGAAGCGGCTCGGGTTGGCGTAACCACCGTCCACTCCATCGCCGTCGATGGCGATTCCTGGAATGGCAGTTTTACCGGCGAAATCCAACTTCTGCGCCGCGCTGAATTGGAAGGCTGGTTGACGTGCCGGATGTACGAGATTATTCCCATCACGCATTGGGAGAAGCTGCGCGACGCCGGCTTGGCGCACAACATGGGAGACGACTTTATCAAGCTGGGTGCGGTAAAAGCCTTTGCGGATGGCTCACTGGGTTCGGCAACGGCCTGGATGGAGGAGGCGTTTGCCGATGATCCCACCAATCGCGGCATTCCCCTTCCTCTCATGAACCCACCCACCAAGATGGAAGCCCTGGCGCGCGGCGCCGATCAAGCACAGATTCAGCTCTGCATTCACGCCATCGGCGACCGCGCCATCGCCGAAATTATCGATCTCTACGAGCGGCTGGCCAACGGCCACGCCGCCGCACACCGCTTTCGCATCGAACACGCCCAGCACATGCGCCCGCAGGATTTTGCGCGTTTCGCCAGTCTGGGCATCGTCGCCAGTATGCAGCCGTACCACGCCATCGACGACGGACGCTGGGCGGAGAAGCGTCTGGGGATGGAACGCGCCAAGTGGAGCTACGCGTGGCGATCGATGCTCGACGTTGGCGCGCCCGTGGCCTTTGGTTCCGATTGGCCGGTGGCCCCGCTCAGCCCCATCCTGGGAATCTCCGCCGCCGTTACCCGCGCCACAGTGGACGGCAAGCACCCGGAGGGATGGTTCCCTGAGCAGCGCCTGACCGTGGAACAAGCGTTGCACGCCTATACGCAAGGGGCTGCCTACGCCGGCTTCCAGGAACGCGAAAAAGGCAGCATCGCGCCGGGAAAACTTGGCGATGTAGTGGTTCTATCCAACGACCTCTTCAGCATCCCCGCCGCCAAAATTCAGGATGTTGACGTGGCGATGACAGTAGTTGGGGGGAAAATCGTTTATAAGAGGTAGGCGTAACCGCCGGAATTTATCCGGCCAGTCCCCGCAAAGGAACGGAGAAGCCCGGAAGCAGTGGTGATGTTAGAGAATCGGCTGGCTGCAGGCTTGCCACGTGCTCGAAGCCTTGGGGCTCACGGCGATAGACTTCGGCAGTGCATTCGTCCGGGTCGATCAGCCAGTATTCAAGCACACCGTAGCGCGCATAGAGCCTCAGCTTGGTCGTGCGGTCAATCTCCGCATTGCTTTGGGAAAAGACCTCGACCACCAGGTCGGGGGCCCCTTGCACGTTCTTCTCGGTCACTCGCCCTGCGCGCTCCGCCGATACATAGATGATATCCGGCTCGACGACATCGAACAGAGACAGTACAACATCGAAGGATGCGACAAATACTTCGCCGCAATTGGTCTCTGCCACAAAATTTCCCAGAATACGACAAAGCTCGGTTACGACCTTCTGATGCGCGCGATGGGGTGAGGGGGTCACAAAGAGTTCTCCATCGACAAGCTCGCACCGCTGCCCATTGTTCGGCAGAAGGCAGCAATCGTCATAGGTCAGGCGGGTATCGACCGGCATGGAGAATTTATATCATCCCCGGCGAGGGAACTTCACAAGGACCTTCGCGAATGGGGCATCGGCCACTGTCCGTGTCAGTTCGTTTCCGTGGCGGCGGTAAGGGCGAAGAAATGATGGCCCATGATCGCCAAGGTTATGGCCTTGCTGAAGTGGTGCCGATGGCGGCGCAACGACTGGGCGAGGAATTTCCAATACTCCGTGCGGTAATTGCTCAGCAATCCCTGGCGAAAAAGCGATCGGCCCAAGGCCATCACGTCCGAGAATACGAGGGGCGACCGCGAACCGCTGCCCAATTGGGAGAGGAATGCCGAAGCGCGTTGGAAATACTCGTGTGGGTTGTAGATAGTCTTGAGAATGCGCTGGTAGCCGTCCAGAAGGACTTGGGAATCCATGCGCGGGATGAAATTCAAGTCTGCGAGCGTGTTATTCCCCAGGCTGGCTTTCAGGAGTCGGCCCTCCGCCTTAAGGCGCCGCCATAGCTGGGTGTTGGGCAGCGCCGTGAGCAGGCCCACCATGGAAAGCGGAATCGCCGCTTGGCGGATGAATTCAATTTGCCGATCAAAGACGTCGGCGGGGTCGTTATCAAATCCCACGATGAACCCCGCCATGACTTCCATTCCGTAGGCCTGAATCAGCTTCACGCTCTCCAGCAAATCCTTGCGCAGATTCTGGAACTTGGTGGTTTCCTTCAGGCTTTCCTCTACCGGCGTCTCGATGCCCAGGAATACCCGCGTGAAATTCGCCGCGCGCATCATTGCCAGCATTTCTTCGTCTTCCGCCAGGTTCAGGGAAGCCTCCGTGTAGAGGGTAAAGGGAAACTTGTGGCCGCGCATCCACTCGACCAGGCGCGGTAGGAGGGCCTTTACGCTCTTCTTGTTGCCGATAAAGTTGTCGTCGACCATAAACACCGAGCCGCGCCAACCCAGGCGATAGAGTTGGTCAAGCTCTGCGCAAACCTGGTCAGGAGTCTTAGTGCGCGGGCGGCGGCCGTAGATTTCAATGATGTCGCAAAATTCGCAGGTAAAGGGGCAGCCGCGCGAGAACTGGACGGACATGGAACTATAGTGCCGGAGGGAAGCCAGGTGCAGGTCAGGCAGCGGAACGCGGGTCACATCGACCATGTGCGGATGGCGGTAATGGGGCTTGGCGGCGCCGTGCTCCAGGTCCTCGGCGATCTGGCCGATCATTTCTTCGGCTTCGCCCTCCACCACGTGATCGGCGGAAGCAATCGCCGCATCGTGCGTACTGGCAATCGGCCCGCCCACCACGGTTCGCTTGCCATGGCGCTGAGCGCGCACAATCACCTCACGCATGGAGGGCCCCTGGACGATCATGCCACTGACAAAAACCAATTCGGCCCAATCAATGTCGGAATCTTTCAGGCGCTGAACGTTCAGATCCACCATACGCTTCTGCCAATGCTTGGGCAGCATCGAAGAAACCGTGAGCAGGCCCAGGGGAGGAAAGGCCGAGCGTTTCCCCTGGAAGGGCAGAGCGTGCTTGAAGCTCCAGAAAGTATCTGGAAACTCCGGATAGACCAGCAGGACTTTCATATGTGTTCCCCCACGCGAGACCTATGTAGACTCATCCCCTTACGAGGTCGGAAGTTGCGTCACAGCACACCCTTAGCGCGGGGCTTTGAATTCGAAGTAAAGCCCTGTCCTCACTCTGCGCTACTGGCTCTTGCATACCCCAACAAAGTGGGAAGGTGACACCGATGGGGGCAGGACCCTCAAAATTCCTATAGGCTGCTGGTCGAAATCCCCACGTGGCAGGTTCCGCAACTCGCGCCTCAGTCTAACACCAATAAACACCGCACTCCAGAAAAAAGCTCAATGGAACTCCCGCCCTAGGCCCCCGAGTAGTTTGTGGAGAATGCCAAGTATTCCATTCTTGCACCCGTAGCCATAGATGAGAGCATCCGGAAGAGGTTTTGTCTGTTCAAAATTGCTCACCTTGGGGGGGATACTCCTGAAACCCGGGTGCGCCCCTTGAATGGGTCAGCCACTATGGAACCTCCGCCTTTTCCGGAAGATGATTACCTGGGACGGTTCCCGCCTCGTCCCAAAGTTCGGCGATGCTGCATTCCCGGCGAGCCTGCAAGCCCGGAAGCTAACGCTTCGGGGTGTGAAATCGCCCGGCAAAAGGAATACCGCATCCGTCATGCAAATGCTCGCCGAGGGCAGCATGGATGGGCATTGCCGTCGAACCTCGGTGGCTACAAAAGGCGATTCGCGCCGGAACAAAATCTTGTGCTCCGCACCCCGTCCGGTGTACGTTAGCGTTCGGGCAAACAACATGAAAACTTCAGACCACATGCTGTCGATCGACTTCACCAAGCTCTGCTGCTCACTGGTGCTGGGCTTATTCTTTCTCTCTGCCTCGGGCCGGTGCGGCGACTGGCCGACCTTCGGCCACGATTCGCAACGATCGGGTTGGGCTGCGCAGGAGGACACGTTAAGCGTTGATAACGTAGCCGGCCTGAAACTGCTATGGAAAACTGCGATCAAAAATGAGCCTCGTTCCCTCGCGGCTCTCACGGCTCCGGTTGTGGCAAACGGCGTTGTCACCGCGACGGGCATCCGTGACCTGGTTTATGTGGCCGGAAGCTCGGACAATCTCCACGCCCTTGACGCCAAAACGGGCGAACTGGTCTGGAGCGTGAACTTCCACAGCTTCGTCCTCCCCAAGAACGCGGGCATGTGGCTGTGTCCGAACAATTTGAACGCAACGCCCACCATCGATAAGGCCCGCGGATGGGTCTACGCCATCGCCGCGGACGGTAAATTCTACGGCCTCGATTTGGGCACAGGCAAGACGTGCTTCGGTCCTGTGCAGTTCGTACCTGCCTACTCCAAGGACTGGAGCCTAAACCTCTGGAACGATGTTGTTTACACTTCCATTTCCCAAGGCTGCGGCGGGGCTCGGTCGGGGATTTATTCCATCGACATCCGCCACCCGAATCGCCCGGTCATTCATGATGTGCTCGTCTCGAAGGGTGGGGCAGGAATCTGGGGCCGCGGCGGAGTGGCGATTGGCGCCGACGGACGAGTCTTTGCCTCCACGGGCGACGGCAAATTCGATCCATCCGACGACGAGTACGGAAGCAGTCTGCTGGCGGTCCGTCCCGACGACCTCGAAATCGTTGACTACTATTCCCCCCTGAACTTCCGCCAGATCACCCACTATGATTTGGATATCGGCGCTTCCGGCGTCCTTTGGCTGCCTTATCGCAACTCTAGGCTGATTGCCGGGGGAGGGAAAGAAGGGGCACTCTATCTACTGGATGCGGACTCCATGGGCTCCGAGGACCATCAAACCCCCCTCCTCCGCCAGAAACTGGCGAATGACGAGCTGGGCTTTGAGTCGCTGGGCATCTGGGGAGAACTCTCCGCATGGCGTGACGCGGAGGGTGACCCTTGGCTGTATGTGCCGATTTGGGGACCCGTCTCCAAGGAAGCCCCGCACTTTCCCTTAACCCAGGGCGCCAATCCGCACGGCAGCATCATGGCTTTCAAGGTGGCCACCAGTCCTTCCACCCATAAACCGACGCTCGTTCCAGCCTGGATTTCCGGAGACCTTGATGTTCCGGAACCAGTGGCTATCGCCAACGGGGTCGTCTTCGCGCTTTCGACGGGAGAAAATACGACTCAAATCGCAGAAGCAACCGTAATTATTGCCAAGGGGCAGAAGTTGCTGACCGATCAACAGCGCTCCCAGAATACCCACAACGCAGTTCTGTATGCACTCGACGCCAAGACCGGCCGCGTCCTCTACCAAAGCGGCAACGCCATCACCTCTTGGGTCCACTTCAGCGGATTAGCCATCGCTAACGGCCACGTCTACGCGGTGGACCATGATTCCACACTTTACTGCTTCGGCTTGGTTGAACATTGAATTAGGCCGCGCGCCGGACCAATGTCATAAGAGTGGATTCTCTTCGCCCATCAGGAGGTTCGTTGGCGGCTCGGTAGCAAATTGCCGGCCCTCCAGCCCTCCTTCCCACACCACCCGCCCCTGTGTTAAGCTTATGTTACAGATTTGGCGAAGGGGCTATTGACGGAGTGTTCTTGATGAAACGGTACGGCGAGCATCGCTTTCCCGGCAAGCTTTTCGTGGTGGAGGGAATCGACGGCTCGGGCAAGTCCACCCAGCTTGCGCTTCTGCACCAGTGGTTGCAAAGCGAGGGCTATGGGGTGGTCTTCAGCGAGTGGAATTCCTCTCCCCTTGTCCGCGAAACCACCAAGCGGGGGAAGAAGAAGCAGACGCTTACCCCCTCGACCTTCTCCCTGATACACGCCACGGATTTCGCCGACCGCATGGAGCACAATATCCTCCCCCTGCTTAAAGCCGGGGCAGTGGTGCTGTGCGACCGCTACATCTACACGGCGTTCGGCCGCGACGTAGTGCGTGGAATGGACCCCCAGTGGGTGCGCGAGCTCTACAGTTTCGCCGTGAAGCCCACCGCAGCCTTCTATTTCCGCGTCCCTTTGGACGTTGCCATGAAGCGCATTCTGGATGGCCGCACGGGCGTAAAGTATTACGAGGCCGGCATGGACCTGGGCTTGAGCGAAGACGCAGAAGAGAGCTTCGGCATCTTCCAGGGCCGCATCCTGGATGAGTACGAGAAGATGGTCCCCGAATTCGACCTGACTACCGTGGATGCCACCCTCCCCATCGAAGATCAGCAGACCACCATGCGGCAGATTGTCAAAGCCAAGCTAGCGCAGGCAAAGCGATTGAGGGTAGCGCCGTGAGAGAGACTTATGCTTCGCGGCTGCCGGGCATGAACCTGGCGGAATTGCCGGGCAAGCTGATCGTGATTGAAGGCACCGACGGAGTGGGCCGGTCAACACAAATCCGGCTGCTGCGTCCATGGCTGGAGCAGCAGGGCCGGGCGGTTCTTGACACCGCCATCAAGCGTTCGGAACTGGCCGGCAAGGGCATTCAGCAGGCCAAAGAAGGGCACACCCTGGGACGGCTTACTCTGAGCCTCTTCTACGCCACCGACTTTGCCGACCGCCTCGAGCATGAAATCGTTCCCGCTCTGCGCGCCGGTTTTGTGGTGCTCACCGACCGCTATATCTACTCCTTGATGGCGCGCGCCATCGTGCGTGGCGCCGACCCCCGCTGGATTCGCAACGTCTACGGCTTCGCGCTCAAGCCCGACGCCACCTTTTACCTGCGCATTGGCGTAGATGATCTGATACCTCGCGTGGTCTTCTCGCGCGGATTCGATTACTGGGAATCCGGCGTGGATATCCATCCCAGCGAGGATATGTACGACAGCTTTCGCAAGTATCAGAGCGAGTTGCTGGCGGAATTCGAGCGTCTCGCCCGGGAGTACAACTTCGAAGTCATCGACGCTACCCCGGATGTCCGCACGGTGTTTGAGCACTTGCGCGCCGGAGTCGCCCGCGTGTTGAGCGGCGAGCCGCGCGAACCCTTGTTTGCCCTCCCCATCGCTCCCCCCGAGCCTCTGGAGGCGGCGGCCAAGAAGGTACTGGAAATGCCGGCGGCCGCCAAGCCTGCCCCAGTTTCTGAGGAACCAACTCCCGCGCCTCAGGCCTTGGCCAAGGCGGCCGAAGGCGAAGCCAACAGGTAGGCAACCCACTCCTTTAACCGTCGCATTTCCGCGGATTCGCCGGACATGCGGAAATACTTCTCCTCGAACCCCACCTTGTTTTCCCGGTTGCGCAGGATCAGCTTTTCCACCTGCATGGCAAGGGGCAGGTGTTCGCGCAGGAATTCCGGCCGGGCCAGCATCTCAATCATCATCTGCTCGAGCACTTCCAGGTCGTGCCAATCCCCCAGGTGCTTCTGGAGTTGACGCAGCCACACCAGTGCATCGGCGCTTCCCGCCACGCCGAACTCGTGAAACACTTCCAGCAGATAGCGCAGCCGCTTGGTGGCAATGCGCGCTGCGTGGATGACCTCTGGCCGCGGGCGGAGATGTGATTCCGCGACCTGCTCCTCGAAGCGGCTCCACGAGGATTCGAGCGCGTTGTTCAAATCCTTGGCGAAGGCAGAGGGTTGTGCTCCCGAGCCGTGCGGGTGATGCTCGGCGGAGCGCTCGCGCGCCTTGTCATGCTGGAGGAACTCCTTCAGGTTCATGTAGAAAACCGACAGGTTGATCTTGCCGAACTTGCGCATGGCCCGCATGAAGCTCTCTGACCGGCGCATCAACAGGAAGTGCTGCACCGCGGTCCAGGCCTCGCGCCGCGCTGAGCGCTTCCGCCCGAGCGAACGCCCCACCAATTCCAGCAGCACGTCGCAATTGCGCACGTCTCCCAGGACCTGGCGGCAGCGGCGAATTTGGCGGCGCAGGCGGCGCAACTCCTGCGGCCGGGGCTTGGGATAGAGCAGGTCGAGTTCCTGTTGCAGTCGCCGGCTGGCCACCCGCATGTCGTGGATGGCCTCGGCGTCGTCACCCTTAAGCACTTTGGCTTCGTAAGAGATCAATCGGTTCAGTTGGCTCAGCGTCAGGTCCCGGATCTTCCGGTTCGCATCCTCAAAGGAATGGCGCAGATCAGCTTCGGCGGCGGACGGTTCAGCCGGCGACTGTGGTACCACTGCGGCGGGTGCGTGGCTGGGGATGATGGAAGGGTCCTCCATAATGCGTGCCTCAATTAGGGGCGATGCTTCGCCCTCCCTGGGACTTGCTATGTGAAGGCTGCGTGCCCCAGGGAATCCAGAGTCGTAATTTAAGGAGACTACAGTCTACCCCCAGGAAGGCGAAGTTACAACGGTTTCCGGCTGTCCGTGAAGAGTGCGTCGATGCACTGGTGAACGGTTTCGTACTGGAAGCGCATTTCCGCAAAAAGGCCGTCCGCAAGAGGGAATCTCGTGCAAATTGCCGTTCGATACCTGCCAGAGTCTGCAAAATGCCCGTCATTCGCTTCAACAAACGTGTTTTTCGCCGGGCATTTTGTCATGCGTTCATTTGT
>Ga0335085_10010373_pt1 | contig 13933 bp, 10 predicted proteins | sample Lox_Sample_45_FD_206712 | JGI IMG/M metagenome (GOLD analysis project Ga0335085, IMG submission 206712) | Soil microbial communities from Loxahatchee National Wildlife Refuge, Florida, United States - Lox_Sample_4.5 | ecosystem: Environmental > Terrestrial > Soil > Wetlands | place: USA...
TGCTTCGGAAGCAGCCAAACGGCCAGGACGATTCCGGCAGCCAACGCCGCGGCCACGCCGATCCACTTTCGCGGCCAAGCCACCGGCCGCGGGGCCGGCCGCACCCACTCCATGGGCGGCGCGGGCAAGGATTCCATCCACGCGCCCACACGCTGTGCCCGCGCGGCCAGTTCGGCCGACCGTCGCGCGCACTCCGCGCATTCCCCCAGATGCGCCGTCAGCCTTTCCATTTCTTCGGGCGCCAGTTCGCGGTCCAGATGGGCCCGCAACGCACCTTCCGGCCAACATCGATTCATACTTCGTCTCCGTAACGTGTCCGATACCGGCGTTCGAACTCCGCTTCCGCGCGCGCCAGCAGCGTCCCAACCGACCCCGGGTGGATTCCGAGTGTCTGCGCCACTTCGCGGTAGGCCAGGCCGCTCGAGCGCAGCAGAAGCATCTGCGCATCGCGCGGTTTCATGGCGCCCAACACCTCCCGCACCCGAGCCTGACGCTCTTCGCGGAGCATGTCCTCGAGTGCGTTTTCCGACGACACGGCGTGGATGCCGTTCACGCCGGCGGATTGTTCGCGGGTCCGCCGCCGCGAGTTCATGCGCAAGGCATCGAGGCCGGCATTGGTGGCCACCCGATACATCCAGGCCGTCAGGTCCGCACTGGCAGCCAGCAACGCCGGGCGGCGGGACAGCTTATGAAAAACATCGGCCGCGATTTCCTCGGCCTGGCCCGGATCGCCGGTCAACCGCGCCAGCATGCCGGCCAGCCGCGGATAATGCGCGCGAAACAACGCCTCCACGTCGCCGGAACTACGCTCGCCAGCCGCGCCGGCCCCGGCCGGGCTCAACACGATTTCCTCGGCGGGCTGCACACTCCTTAATACGACGTCCATGGGGCGTTTGTGACACCGATTTTAGCGCGCCGTGGCGGCAGGGGCCGAAGCCGGGGGTTGTTACGGCGCCGCGGGCTGGCATTCCGCGGTTCGAGGACACGGGTACTCGCGCGGCGACAGCCGCACCGGCCGGTGTTCTTCGTAAGACCGGCGCGCCGCCATCCCCATGAGTACCGGAATGCGGCCGTCTTCGCCGGTCACGAGCGTGGGTTTGCCGTGGATCACGGCTTCGACGAAGCATCGCAGTTCGGCGGCGAAGCTCTCCCGGTAGCGCTCCATGAAGAAGTTCAAGGGCAGATCGCGGCGCACTTCGCTGGCGGTGCTCACCTCGGCCTGATTGGGATAGCAGTTTTCGGTGGCGATCCTGCCGAGACTGCCCAGGATCTCGACCCGCTGATCGTATCCGTAAACGGCTTCGCGGCAGTTGTCGATGGTGCCGATCACGCCATTGCGGAAGCGCATCACGATGACGGCGGTATCCAGATCTCCGGCGGCGCCGATTTGCGAGTCCACCATCACCCCGCCGGAGACGAAAATCTCCTCCACCTCATCGCCGATCAGGAACCGCGCCATATCGAAGTCGTGAATGGTCATGTCCAGGAACATTCCACCCGAGACCTTCACGTAAGAAATCGGAGGCGGAGCGGGATCGCGGCTGACGATATGGATGAGGCGCGGGGCGCCGATCTCGCCGCTTGCCACCGCGCGCCGGACACGCGCGAAGTTGGCGTCGAAACGGCGGTTGAAGCCGATCTGGAGTTTCACGCCGGCGCGGGATACGGCTTCCAGGGCGGCATCGATCTTCGCCAGGTCGTAGGCGATCGGCTTCTCGCAAAAGATGTGTTTGCCGGCGCGGGCAGCCTGGACGATCAGGCCGGCGTGGGTATCGGTGGAAGAGCAGATCAGGACCGCGTCGACGCGCGGATCGGCGAGGATCTCGTCGCTCGACGCGGCCACGGTGGGGATGGCGCAGCGGGCCGCCAATTGGACCGCGGCTTCGGGGTCGACATCGGCGATGGAGACAAGTTCGGCCTCGGGCAGGCCAAAGGCGACGGTTTCCGCGTGCACCTTGCCGATTCTGCCCGCTCCGATCAGGGCCAACTTCAGCCGACCGGGACGCATGCCATTTCCTCGTAATGCACTTCGATGGAGCGCAGATATTCGCGGTTGCGGCGCGCGCTTTCCTTGGGCGCGCCCATGCCCGGCAGGACGTCCTGCTCGACGAGGACGTAGCCGTCGTACCCGCGCGCCCCCAGCCAACGCAACACCGCCGGGAAGTCCACCGCGCCCTTTCCCAATTCGCAAAAGACGCCGTGGCGGAGCGCGGTGAAGTAGTCCCACTCCTCGGCCCGCGCCATTGCCGCGACCCGCGGATCGCAGTCCTTGAAGTGGACGTACCAGACGCGATCGCCGAAGCGCTCCAGGGCCTCCATCACGCGCGTGTGTCCGGCGCCGTAGACGAAGTGGCCGGTGTCGAAGACCAGCCCGATGACTCCGGGATCCGTCAACTCGAGGAAGCGCGCGATCTCATCCTCCGTTTCCACATAGCCCGCGCAATGGTGGTGAAAGACGGTCCGCAGACCGGTCTCCTCGAGAACCGCGCGGGCCACGTGCTGCGCGCCTTCCGCGAACACTTTCCATTCCGCCCCGGTCATCCCCGCGCCCGCCGGAATCCGCCCGGCCAGGCGGGTGCGCTCGCGCACGGTGCCGTTGGCGTCGGCGAGCACCAGGTAGGGTTTGGGAGTCCCGGCCACGGCCGCCAGCAGGCGCGCGGTCTTCACGGCGTTGACGATCCCGGTGTCATGCAGCCGCTGGTACTGGAGCGCGACCGGCAGGAAGGCGCCCAGCATCGTCAGGCCGCGCCGTTCGAGTTCCGCGCGCAGCATCTCCGGGTCGGTGGGCAGGTAGCCCCAATCGCCCAGTTCGGTTCCGGTGTAACCGGTTTCGGCCAGTTCGTCCAGCATGCGGGCGTACTCGATCGGTTCGCCCTTGGCCTCTTTAAACTCCAGCGTGCCCCAAGAACAAGGGGCGTTGCCGACCAATAGCTTCGACATATTCCATCCTCAGAGGTGATGCCGTTCCAGGCGGCGCGCCTCTTCGTATCGTGCGCGCGATTCGCGCACGCTTTGCAGTTCGGAGACCTCCGCGACCGCCACATCCCACCAGGATTCGTATCCCGGCACCCGGACTTCGCGTTCGGTCTCCACCACGACCACGGTTGTGCGATCCGCGCTCTTGGCCTTCTCGAGCGCCTGTTTGAACTCGGCCAGCCCACGCGCGCGGATGGCGCAGGCGCCCAGGCTGCGGGCGTTGGCCTCGTAATCGACGGGCAGGAAATTGCCCTCCAACTGGCCGGAGTCGCCGCGCATGCGAAAGACCGTCCCGAAGCCCTCCTGTCCCAGCGATTGGCTCAGTCCGCCGATGCTGGCAAACCCGTGGTTGTCCACCAGCACGATGATGATTTTGACGCCCTCCTGCACGGAGGTGGCGATCTCGCCCGGCATCAGCAGGTAGGTTCCGTCGCCGAGGAAGACGTAGACTTCGCGTGTGGGGTCGGCCATTCTGGCTCCCAGGGCGCCGGGAATTTCGTACCCCATGCACGAGTATCCGTACTCGAGGTGGTAGCCGTTGGGGGTGCGGGTACGCCAGAGTTTGTGCAGGTCGCCGGGATGGCTGCCGGCGGCCGAGAGCAGGATGTCGCGCGGGCCGGAGGCCTCCCACATGGCGCCGATGACCTCGCTTTGCGCCGGCCGCGGATCCAGCCCGAGATGGAACAGGCGGTCGACCTCGGCGTCCCACTCGTGCTTCAGGCTGCCGATGAGCGCGTGGTGTTCGGGTTCCACGCGATAGCCATCCATGGCTTCGGTGAGCCGTTCCAGCGCCACCCGCGCATCGGCGATCACGGGGATGGCACCTACTTTGAAGGCGTCGAACTCGGCGGTGTTGATGTTCACGAAGCGGACGGCGGGATTCTGGAAGGCGGTCATCGAAGCGGTGGTGAAGTCCGAATACCGCGTACCGACTCCGATCACCAGGTCGGCATCGTGCGCCAGGCGATTGGCCGCCAGCGAACCGGTGGCGCCCAGCGCGCCCATGCACTGCGGATGGTCCCACGCCAGCGATCCCTTGCCGGCTTGGGTTTCGCCAACCGGGATGCCGGTAGCGGCGCAGAATCTGGCCAGGGCTTCGGAGGCTTCGCTGAACAGCACGCCGCCGCCGGCCACCAGGAAGGGCCGCCGGCTGGCGCGAATAGCCTGCACGGCGCGGGCGAAACTCACGGCATCGGGCTCGGGGCGGCGGATCAGCCAGACGCGCTTGCGGAACAACTCCTCCGGGTAGTCGTAGGCCTCGGCCTGCACGTCCTGCGGCAGCGCCAGCGTCACCGCGCCGCAATCGGAGGGCGAGGTCAGGACGCGCATCACCTCCGGCAGCGCGGCGATCAACTGCTCCGGACGGTAGATCCGGTCCCAATACCGCGAGACCGGCTTGAAACAATCGTTGACGCCGATATCCTGCGTGGACGGCGACTCGAGCTGTTGCAGCACCGGCGCCACGTTGCGGCGCGCGAAGATATCGCCGGGCAGCAGCAGCACCGGCAGGCGGTTGATGGTGGCCACCGCGGCGCCGGTGATCATGTTGGTAGCGCCGGGACCGATGGAGGACGTGCAGGCAAAGGTCCGCAGCCGGTTATTCGTCTTGGCGAAACCGGAGGCCAGGTGGACGGCCGCCTGTTCGTTCCGCACCGGGATGTACGGCAGATCGAGATTCTGCTGCAACGCCTGTCCGATGCCGGCCACGTTGCCGTGGCCAAAGATTCCGAGCACCCCCGCAAAGAAGCGGTGTTCGACTCCGTCGCGCTCCACGTACTGATTTTTCAGGAAGCCCAGCAGCGCCTGAGCCATGGTGAGTTTTCGCGTTTCCACTGTTTCCTCCAAACATGCCACTTTGTGGGGCGGCCTGATAAGCTGCGCTGCGGTTGCCAACCGCCGCGCGGGGCCGATTGACAATCGGCCCGCAGGTTAACAACCTGCCCCACACGATCTCAGGCGGTCCATTTCCGTGCCGCGTACGCCGGCCATCGAAGCCAGCGCCTGCTCCATCGTCCAACCTTCGTGCACGATCCCGCCGGCGGCCTCCGCCATCGCCAGCGGATCCTCGGGTCCCGGGTAAAGCACATTGCGTCCCACCAGCGCGCCGCGCACGTTGCGGCCCGCGTGCATCGCCGACGCCAGTTGCCGCAGGAACGGCGCGGGGTCGCCCGCCGATTCGCCGCCCAGCAGCAGGATGGGCAGCGTGGTGGCGCGCGCCACCGTCTCGTAGTTTTCGCAATAGGGCAGCTTCAGCCAGAGATAGCGGCTGCTCGCGCCCAGCGCCGAAGCCACGCCGGCCAGACGCGCCAGCGCATCGGCCGTCTTCGCCACCGCATAACCCTTCTCCGTGCGCGAGACCGGCAGCGGCTCGAGAAACATGGGCAGGCCGAGTTCGTCGCAGGTGTTGATCGCCTGCGCGGCGGCCAGCATGGTCTTCAGCGAGGCCGGATCGCTTTCGTCGACGCGCAACAGGAATTTGGCGCCGTCGAGGCGCCATGCCTGGCAGACCGGCGGTGTGGCGGCGGTGACGGGGTCGTCGAGTTCCCAACTGGCGCCGGCCAGTCCGCCGCGGTTCAGACTGGCGATCAGCAGTTTGTGGTCGAGGAGCGGGGCCTCGCCGGCGGCGCGCAGGAAGCCGTCGATGGAGAGCAGGTCCTCGAGGATATCCATGGTCGCCATGACTCCATCGACGCGCGCGCTCGTCAGCACGCGCACGATACGCGCCAGGTAGTCGCGCCGGTCCGCCATGGCCAGCACCTTCTCGCCGACTTTGGTGACATTGCGTGCCGGGTGATCGGCGGCGAGCAGGTTGAGCTTGCCGTCGGGCGCGAGGCGCGGACGCCGGATGCGCGCGGCGGCGGCGCGCGAGGCGAACCGCGGATCGTTGACTCGCGTGTCGGTCAACCGCGCCGCCAGCGCGTCGGGAAAGAACCGGTCACTGGCGAACATCGGCGCTCCGTTCTTGTCGCTGGCCGTGAACCATGGCTTCCACTTCCGCCAGATTCGGCATGGCCTCCGAACAGCTCAATCGACTGACGACGATGGCTGCCGCGGCGTTGCCGTAATGCAGGCACTCGGCGACGGGTTTGCCGGTCAGCAAGGCATACAGGAAGCCGGAGGCGAAGCCGTCGCCGGCTCCGATGGTCGAAATCACTTCCACCGAGTAGGGCGGCAGGAAGACGGATTCGCCGCCCTGCCACACGCGCGTGCCCTGTTCTCCCAGCTTGCTCACCAGAAGCGGGACGCGCTCGCGGAGGCTGTGCACGGCGCGATCGAGATCGGGTTCGCCCGCGACCAGGCGCAACTCCGGCTGGTTTCCGATCAGCACGTCGACAAACGGCAGCGCCAGCCGGACCGCCAGTCCCGCTTCCGCCGGGCTCGGCCAGGACATGGCGCGGTAGTCGACGTCGAAGACCACACGGCAGCCGGCCCGTTTCGCGCGTTCCAACGCGAGGTAGGTGGACTCGCGGGAGGGCGAAGCGCAGAGCGAGGTGCCGTTGGTGACGAACATGCGGCCGCCCGCGATGTAGTCGAGGTCCTCGCCGGTCGCGCGCAGCATGGTGTCGACGGCATCGTGGCGGTAGAAGACCTGCGGGAAGCGATCCGGCGGCGAGACCTCGGTGAGGGCCAGCGACGGCAAATACCCGGGCGCCCGCTGCACGCGGCTGGTATCGACTTTCTCGGCCTGCAGAAAGTCGACGAGGAAATCGCTGAGGCTGTCGTCGCCCAGACAACTCACGATTCCCACGCGCGCGCCGAGCCGCGCCAGCCCCACCGCCATGTTGGCGCTGCTCCCGCCTAAGTAGCGTGAAAAGCGCCGCACCTGCGAGAGCTTGACGTGCTGCTCCTCCGCATACAGGTCGTATCCGATTCGTCCGAGAATGGTGACGTCCATGGTGGCGGCTCCTTTATCGCACCAGCGGGAGGCGCGGATCGAGTTCCCGCCACTCGTTCCGCACCCAGGCATAATCGGGATCGTCCGAGGCCGCCATCGACCGCGCCGATCCGGCCAGCGCGTTCAGGTAATAGACGTCGTACCCGTGCGCCGCCACCACCGGATGGTAGCCCTCCGGGACCAGCACCAGTTCGCCATCGCGGACGGTGAGGGTGGCGTCGATGCGCCGGTCGGCGGTGTAGACCTTTTGAATGGCGTAGCCTTCGGGACGGCGGATCCGGTAGTAGTAAATCTCCTCGAGATCCACTTCGCCCGGAGGGTTGTGCACATCGTGCTTGTGCGGGGGATAGCTGGACCAGTTGCCGGCCGGCGTGTAGACCTCGACCACGAGCAGGCGGTGCGCCGGAAACTCGGGCCGGATCATGTGGTGGATCTGGCGGGTGGCATTGCCGCCGCCGCGAATCTCCACGTGGACTTCCTCAGGCGTCACCACGCGCGCTTCGTGTTCCTCCTCCGCCTTCGCGTAGCAGAAGGCGAGGTCGCAGCCGGCTTCGGTCGAGACCTCGAAATGCGTGTGAGGCGGCAGATACAAGGTGTACGGCCGGCCATCGAAGACATGCGCGCGCGCGCCGAGATTGCGCCACGCGCCGCGCGACGACTCCACCGAGCAGCGCCCGCCAAGCAGCACGATCGCCAGTTCCCGGCCGGCGGTCTCCTCTGCGCGGCGTTCGCCCGCGTCGAGCCGGACGTTGGCAAACGACAGGTACTCGTATCCGAAGCCGTCCACGCGTCCGGCGAACTTCTCCGGCGGCACCAACAGTTCCTGAATCATCGATTCTCCTTGGGACGGGCCGTGGACTGCCGCACGATCAGTTGTCCTTCCACGCGCAGGTTGTGGGTGGAATGCGGCCCGTCAAAAATGTGCAATAGGGTTTCCATGGCCATGCGCCCCATCTGGCGCATGGGCTGTCTCACGGTGGTCAGCGGCGGCTCGAGATACCGGCTGATGTAGAGGTCGTCGAAGCCGACCAGCGAAAGGTCTTCGGGAATCTCGAACCCCTGGGCGCGGATCTGCCGCATGGCTCCCAGAGCCGACATGTCGTTGTAGCAGAACACCGCGGTGGGACGTTTGGGCAGCGCCAGCAGTTGCGCCATCGCTTCGACGCTGCCTTCGGGCATGCCGTCGCCGTGCACCACCAGCGCCGGATCGAACTTCATGCGCGCCTCTTCGATCGCCCGGCGATATCCGGCGCAGCGTTCGGTATCGGACTGGTAGCCAAAGCGGTCGCCCAGGTAGGCGATGCGCCGGTGGCCGAGTTCGACCAGGTGGCGCGTGGCCAGGTAGCTGGCTTCGACGTTGTCGATCAGCACCGAGTGGGCGAACTGGCTGGGATGCTGGTTGTTGAGCAGGACCACCGGAACGCGCAGACGTTCCATCAGCGGGACGTAGAGCGCGCCGACACGCGAGGAGGTGACGATGATGCCATCGACGCGTCTCTCCTCGAAGGAGCGGACGACGCGCACTTCGCGCTCGGGGTCGGCGTTCGAGTTGGCCAGGAACACCGAGTAGCCGTGCTTTTCGGCCATGTCTTCGATGCCGCTGAACACGCCGGCAACGAACGGGTCGGCGATGTTCGTGACCACCACCCCGATCGTCCTGCTGCGTCCGACCACGAGGCTGCGCGCCGCCGCGCTGGCGCGGTATCCGGCTTTCTCGGCGATCTTGCGGATACGCGCGGCGGTTCGCGCGCTGACCTGCGAGTCGCCATGCAGGGCGCGCGAAACGGTGGAATGCGAGACCTTCGCCAGACGGGCGACGTCCTTGATGGAGATCACGCGCGACATCTATTTTACGCACACGTGTGCGTGCGGTATGCCTTATGTATGGCACGCTTCGACGGCGGATGTCAACGGGGTGTCGTGGCCTCCCGGCCTGCGCTTTCGATTGTTAGCGATTAGCGGCAGGGTACAATCCAAAGCGCAGGCCTACGACACCCCGTTGACTTGCAAATCGATTCGCCTTACAATTTCAGTGATTTCACGCACACGTGTGCGTCCTTCAGGCGTCGGAATGGCAGGCATAGGATGGTTCCGGCCCGCGGCCCATGCGGCGCGATTGCCGGACGACGAGGTCCGCAGGCGATATCCGCGGATGCGCTGGCAAATCCTGGAATCGACTTTCATCGGGTACGCTACCTTTTACTTCGTCCGCAATAATCTGCCGGTAGTGTCCAAGGAGATGGGGCAGGCTCTCCACTACAGCAAGAGCCAGATCGGCGACATGCTGGCGCTCACCGCGATCGCGTACGGCGTGGGCAAATTCCTGATGGGAGCCTGGTCGGACCGGAGCAATCCGCGATACTTCATGCCGGCCGGTTTGCTATTCACCGCGATCTGCAACTTCGTCTTCGGCGCCGTCAGCAGTTACGGGCTTCACCTCGCGCTTTGGACACTGAACGGCCTGGTGCAGGGAATGGGGTGGGGGCCCTGCGGCCGGTCTCTCGGCCACTGGTATAGTTTGCGCGAGCGCGGCACGGTCTTCGCCTTCTGGAACATCGCTCACAATGTGGGCGGCGGTCTGACGGGGATGATCGCGGCCTACAGCACGGCGCTGCTCGGCTGGCGATCGGCGTTTTATGTTCCGGGCATCCTGGCGGTTCTGTGCGCGGTGTATCTCGCGCTCCGCCTCCGCGACACGCCGCAGTCCCTGGGTCTTCCTCCCATCGAGGAGTACCGCAACGACTGGCCGCCGGCCGGCGCGCACGATCGCGAAGAAGAACTCGGCACCCGCGACCTGCTGGTGAACTATGTCCTCAAGAACCGCTATCTGTGGCTGTTCGCGGCCGCCAATTTCTTCGTGTACATCGCGCGTTACAGCATGCTGGACTGGGGCCCGACCTACCTGAAGGAAGTGAAGCGGGCGAGCCTGGAAGAAGGCGGATTGAGCACGGCGATTTTCGAGTTCGCGGGCATCTTCAGCACGATCCTGATGGGGTGGTTTTCGGACAAAGCCGGCGGACGCCGCGGCATGGTGAGCCTGATCTGCATGGTGCCGGTGTTTCTGGCGTTTGCGGGCATTCTTTATACTCCGCCGGGAATGCTCTGGCTGGACTTCACGTTATTCGGAATCGTCGGCTTCTTTATTTACCCGCCGGTCATGCTGCTGGGAGTGACCGGGCTGGATTTCAGCTCGAAGAAGGCCGTCGGCACGGCCGCCGGATTCATCGGGCTTTTCGGATACATCGGCAGAACGGTGCAGGGGAAAGGCATCGGCACCATCGCGGAGCGATACGGCTGGAATACGGCACTCTACGCGATTCTGGCGTCGACGTTTCTGGGAATTCTGCTGCTCTCCCTCACCTGGAGGTTGAAGCCGCGCATTGCGATTGCGCGGAAAGTGGAGCCCGCGGCCTCGGCGCTGCCGGCGGGCAAGCCGTGACGGCTCGGTAATCAGGCGAAAACATGGCGATGCCGGCATCGCCAGGAGGTCAAGCATGAACCGGTTTTCGAAATTCGCGTTTCTGCTCTGGTTTCTTTCGATGGCTTCTCACCTGTTCGGTCAGTTCGAAACCGCCGAGGTCCTCGGCACCGTGCGCGACGCCTCGGGAGCGGCGATTCCCAAGGCCAACGTCACCCTGGCCAATCAGGACACCGGAATTGTGGCCAAGGCCACGACCGACGACAACGGGAACTACGACTTCTTCAACGTCAGGGTCGGCCGCTACACCATCGTGGTGGAACACTCCGGCTTCAACAAGTTCACCACCACCGATGTGACGGTCAACGTGAACGCGCGGCAGAGGGTGGACGTCACGTTGGCGGTGGGCGCGGTGACCGAATCGGTCGAAGTCACGGGAGTGGCGGCCGCGCTGGAGACGGATTCGAGCGAGCGCGGGCAGGTGATCAACACGCAGCAGGTGGTGGAACTGCCGCTCAACGGCCGCAATTATTCCGACCTCGCGCTGCTGGCCACCAACACGCACAAATCGCCGCTGGCCGCCAACCCCACCACGCCGCGGGAAGGCGCGTTCAACGTGAACGGCATGCGGAGCACGTACAACAACTTCATGCTGGACGGCCTCGACAACAACGCCTATTCCACCAGCAACCAGGGCTTCTCGAACCAGGTGGCCAATCCCTCGCCGGATGCGGTCGCGGAATTCAAGGTGATCACGAGCAACTTCAGCGCCGAGTACGGGCGCGTGGGCGGGGCGGTGGTGAACGCGGTGATGCGCTCCGGCACCAACCAACTGCACGGCACGGCCTTCGAATTCCTGCGCAACACCGATCTGAACGCCATCGGCTACGTTTTCGGGGTGCGGCCGGCGACGTTCCAGAAGCCCACGCTGCAACGGAATCAGTTCGGCGCGACCATCGGCGGGCCCTTCATCAAGAACAAGGTCTTCTTCTTCGGCGATTACGAGGGCTACCGTTCGCTGCAGAAGGTGCTGAACTTCGACACCATTCCCAACATGAACGATCGCGCCGGCATCCTGCCGGTGACGGTAGTGAATCCCGTGACCGGCGTCGTCTATCCGGCGGGCACCGCCATTCCGATGACCGCGTTTGCCAAAAAGGTGCTCAACGATCTGCCGGCGGTCGCGTCCGGGACGGGGCGCTCCAACGATTATCAGCAGACCATCATGAATCCGCGCGACTACGCGGACAAGTACGATGCCAAGGTGGATGCCCAACTCAACGATCGCATGACGACCTTCCTGCGTTTCAGCCAGCGTAAGGACAACCAATACTATCAGCCCACGCTGACGGGTCCTTCGGGCGGCGATGGCAACGGCTACGTTCGCGTGCTGGCGCAAAACGCCTCCTTCGGCTACACGTGGACCATCACCGCGGCGTCGCTGCTGGAATTCCGGTTCGGCTTTTCGCACATCGTGGCCGGGAAGCAGCCCGCGTTCCTGGGCGGCGCCAGCATGGAGAGCATTTACGGCGTGACCGGGCTCCCCACATTTCCGCAACTCACCGGCGGTCTCAACACCCAAAACATCGGCGGGTTCACGAGCGTGATCGGCCGGCAGGCGACGAACCCGCAGTTCCAGAACCCGACGAGCTTCGACCCCAAGATCAACTACTCGCGAATGCAGGGCCGGCACGCGCTCAAGATGGGCTTCGAGATGCAAATCGTCCACACCGAAGTGATGGATATCAACCCGGTCTACGGCCTGCTCGGCTATTCGGGCGGCTTCAGCAAGCCCACCTGCGCCCAACTCGGCCAACCGACGGGATGCTCGATCCCCAGCGACACGGCCAGCTACAATCTCGCCGATTTCATGTTCGGTCTCCCCGGCCAGGTGCAACTTTCCAACTACCTGATCGGCAACTACCGCCAGCGGTTGTATTTCCTGTATCTGCAGGACGACTTCCGCGTCAACTCGAAACTCACGCTCAACCTGGGACTGCGCTGGGAGTACGCCTCGCCGCGCTGGGAGCGCGACAACGTGCTCTCGAACTACGATCCGATCAGCAACAGCATGATCACGGCGAAGAACGGCGGAGTGTACAACCGCACGCTGGTCAATCCCGACTACAAGGATTGGGCTCCCCGCGTCGGCTTCGCGTACAGCTTCATGCCGAAGACGGTGTTCCGCGGCGGGTACGGGATCAGCTACGTTCACCTCAACCGGCTGGGAAGCGCCGACGAGTTAGGCATCAACGGCCCGCAGGTGGTGTTCGGCAACATCAGCCAGTCGCCGCTGCTTTCCAACGGACAGCCGAACCCGGCCTTCATCACGCCGCAAACCGGCTTCCCGCCCAACCTCGCCAGCCCCTCCAGCTTCAATCCGCTGACGGCCAACGTCGCTTACATCCCGCGCGCCACGCGGTGGCCTTACGTGCAGACCTGGTTCGCCTCGATTCAAAGAGAACTGCCTCAGCACTGGGTGGTGGAGTTGGCGTACACCGGAAGCCACAGCGTTCGGCTGCCGATCATCGCCGACTACAACCAGGCGCTGCCGAACGCGGTGACCGCTACCTGCAACGCGACGATTCAGACCGGCTGTCTGGGGATCCAGCCGCGGCGGCCGAACCAGGCGTTCTCCGCCATCACCTGGGTCGATCCGGCGGGCTTTACCAGCTACAACGGCCTGTCGGCGCGCGTGGAGCATCGCTTGTCGAGCGGACTGTACCTGCTCAATTCGTTCACGTGGGGCAAGGCGCTGGGCAATTCCGAACAGGCGCTCGAGTATCCCAGCGGCGCCACCGCGGCCAATCCGCAGAACATTTACAATCTCAAGGCCGAGCGCGGGCCCTCAAGCTTCGACATCAAGCTGAACAACGTGACGAGCGTGGTGTATCAGATTCCGTTCGGCAAAGGCAGGAAATTCGGATCCGCATGGAACGGCGTGTATGACGCATTCCTCGGCGGGTGGACGCTCACCTCCATCAACACCGCCAATACCGGCCTGCCGCTCAATGTCTTCTATACGCCTTCGGCCACCATGGACGGCACCAGCCGCATCGCCGATTATCGCGGGTTGGCGGTGCAGCGGCCCAATTTGGTAGGCGATCCCACGGGGCAGAGTGGGCCGGCGATGCTGGACCATTTTTGGAACTCCGCGGCCTTCGCCATCCCGTCGGTGAACGCGCCCTATGGCAACCTCAGCCGGAATGCCTTCCGCATGGCGAACCTCTGGCAGTGGGACCTGGGGGTCAACAAGGGCTTCAAGATTCCGGCGCGCGAGGGCATGGCGCTGCAATTCCGGTCGGAGTTCTTCAACGTTCTCAACCACACGAACTTCGGTCCGCCGACCTGCGACATTACGAGTGCCGCGTTCGGGACGATTCGCTCGACGTATCCGCCACGGCAGATTCAGTTTGCGCTGAAGTTCCTGTTCTGAGAAGTGGGGTGGACGGGCAACGAGTTGTGAGGCTGAAATCTCTCGCAAAGACGCCAAGGCGCGGGCCGAAAGCTTCGAAGATGAGTAGTACATCGCGATGGGCCGCTGACGGATTGGGTGCGTTGGTTCGGTGGTTGGCTTCGACCGGACAGGCGGGTTGACAACCCGCCGCAGGCTCGACAGCCTGCCCCACAAAGGGCTCTCAGCG
>Ga0335085_10010374_pt1 | contig 13932 bp, 11 predicted proteins | sample Lox_Sample_45_FD_206712 | JGI IMG/M metagenome (GOLD analysis project Ga0335085, IMG submission 206712) | Soil microbial communities from Loxahatchee National Wildlife Refuge, Florida, United States - Lox_Sample_4.5 | ecosystem: Environmental > Terrestrial > Soil > Wetlands | place: USA...
GGACGCCAAACTCTACTTGCGCCGCATCCTTGCCGCGCTTGAAACCGAAATCCAGGCCGGCACACCCGTGCTGATGCTCGAACCCAGTTGCGCTTCCGTCTTCCGCGATGAATTGCGTAACCTGTTCCCCGATGACCCACGCGCCGAAAAACTTCGCCGCCAAACTTATCTGCTCAGCGAGTTCCTCGCCAGCCGCGCGCCGGGGTTTACATTACCCAAGCTCGAACGCCGCGCCGTTCTGCACGGCCATTGCCACCAGAAAGCGCTGATGAAGTCGGGGGACGCTGCTCCCCTGCTCCGCAAAATGGGAATAGAATTGAGCGTTCCGGACTCCGGGTGTTGCGGGATGGCGGGGCCGTTTGGATTCGAGAAAGAAAAGTACGAAGTCGCGCAGGCCATCGGTGAGCGCGTATTGCTGCCGGCCGTTCGCGCGGCGGAGCAGGACACCCTGATCATCACCGACGGTTTCAGTTGCCGGGAACAGATAGCGCAGAGCACCGGCCGCCGCGCCTGCCATCTGGCCGAAGTCCTGCACCTGGCGCTGCGAGGCGAGAAAGACGCCAAACCGAAGTAGTGCGGTGCCGGAAAGAGCGCAAGAGAAACAATCCACTGCGGAGTGCACAGCGCGGCAGAGCCGCAACCCGAGTTGTGCCATGGCCATCCCGGCTATGCTCGAGCACGGGCAGGAGAAGCTGTGAAAAAATCGAATTCGCCATTTGTAGCGGCGGTCTACGACCGTCGAAGTCATTGATTTCAAAATCCGGCGGTCGTAGACCGCCGCTACAATCACGGTTCTTTCACAGCTTCGGATGCCCGCGGCACAAAACCCGCGTGCGGTGCAAAGATTTCGCCGAATAGGACTATAGGGGTCACTTGGATTGCAGCGATGCCGCCCCGCGGGCTGTAGGGTGGAAAGTTTTTATCGGATGTGGTCACCCTCAGGAGGAAATTGAATATCATGCAAAAGCTGACACGGCAATTTATAAAGTATTTGTGTGCGTCGCTTAATACGGTATCCCTGCTGATCGTTGCAGTTCTTGTCCTCACTGCCGCCCCAAGCTGGGCGCAGGAACTGCGTGCGGGTTATGCCAAAGTGGATATCACTCCCACGGGGCCGGTCACCATGGGCGGCTACGATTTGCGCGACGCCCCCTCCGAGGGCGTTTATCCCGGCGACCACCTCTATGCGCGAGCGTTGATATTTGAAGCTTCAGGCGTCCGCGTGGCATTTGTTGAGGGAGACGTCATCAGCGTCACCGGGCACGACGCCTTCCGCCGCAGCATCGCGCAGGCGACGGGCATTCCGGTTTCCAATGTTCTGCTGGGGGATGCACACAACCACGCCGCTCCCGCGCCCAACGCCGACGGAAAAACGGAATGGGACCGCGTCTTCGCCAATGCCATCGCGAAAGCCGCCATGGAAGCCGTAGCGAATTTGCAGCCGGTACGCATCGCCGCCGGCACCGGCCACTCGCGCATCGCCATGAACCGCCGGCAATCGCGTCCCGCCGACACGGATTCCTATTTGACCTTTGATGAGAACAACTCCAGCCAGTCTTTTGGCAAACACCAGACCGACAGTCCGGTCCTGGTGCATGAGTTTGGGGGCGTGGTGCGGCTGGGAGCAAACCCTCTGGGCCCCATTGACGACGCGGTCCAACTGGTGCGCGTGGACACCGCCGCCGGCAAGCCGCTGGCGTTGATGATCCACTACCCCTGCCATGGAACCTCGCTGGGTGGGCGCAACAGCAAGGTTTCCGGCGAATGGATGGGCCGCATGCAGCAATACGTAGAGAAGGAGTTTCCCGGTCTGGGCACCATGTATGTGCAGGGAGCTGCGGGCGACATCAACCCGCGCGTGGTGGGCGGGCTGGACGGTAACAAGGATGACATCAACACCACCTGGGCGCTGGGCGAAGAGATTGGGCATGAGGTAGCGCGCGTTTATCGCCAGCTCGCCCCCGTGCCTTATGACCATCCTCGCTTCCAGATTGAATCGGCCGTCATTCGCTGCCCGCGCAATTACCGCGAATTGTATAGCGACTTCAGCAAAACCAGCGTGGACCTGCCCACCACCGCCGTGCGCATCGGCGACTTGATGTGGACGACCTTTCCAGGGGAGATGTTCAGCAACATCGGAAAGCAGGTAAAAGCCGCTTCCCCCGCCACTTATGCGCACCTGATGGGCTATACGAACGGGTACGTCGGATATTTCCCCGAACAGAAAGCTTACTCCGAGGGCGGATACGAAGTGTCCCGGACCCACTTCGACCCGCAATCTGAACCCATCTACCTGCGCCAGATTGCGGCGCTGATGCAGAGGTTTCATTAGCCCGCAGCGGTCACCGAGAAGCCGCAATCACAGGGGTAAGGACACCGCGACCTTCCGATCACTGAAGTGAAACCTTCGGCACGTTCCACCCCTCTACCTGGACAACAGGTGCCGCGCCCGCCAGATCCTTTCTCCGATAGGTGGCGGTGATTCTTCTCTTTTCTCCCGGCGTCAATGAGAAGTAGTTGTCCTCCCACAGAACCGGAAGTACCTCTTCGCCGTCCCTCCCTTTGCTGACCTTCAGGTGTACAAAGAACGCTAAGTGGCTGGTAGGATTCTCAATCGCCACCCAAGTGTGATCCTCATCTCCGGCAGGCTCGGTCTGGACTTTTCCTTTTAACGATACCGGCGGCAGACCCTCAAGCCCCGTTAGATCGGAATAGGAGAGCGTGGGGGCGCCGGTACCCTGGCTGGAATGTTCCCAATCCATAACGTCCTGCTTGGTGGAGAGCCAGTAAAAGTTCCTACTCAGTTCGTACCCCACGGCATCTTGCAGGGTGAGGCGCACAAAGTAAGTGACGGACAATCCCCGCAGTTCCGGGAGGATCACTACCTTGGAAACGCCATCTTCAGGAACGTCCACCGTGGTTTCTCTCGCGAATTTCCGGGTCAAATCCAGATTGTAGACTTCCACCTTCGCCTTCAAATCCTTCAGCGGGGCGTAGGTCGAGTTCACCACCACAATCGATTGATCGTCGTATGAATACTGAATGTGCACCCGTTCGCACCCCTTCTTGGCCCCGAAATAAGCTCCCCCGGGGCGGAGGTAAGTGTCGTAGAGATGAAACACCAGGGACGGCCAGGGGTTGTTCATGTCGTGGTGCACGATGCCGGTGGCCACATATTTGTTCCGGCTGTAGCCCTCATACATGGCGCGCTCGCCTTCGTAGTTCATCACCTGCGACTTGCGGGCAAAGTCCTCGACGCCTTTGGCCGGCCCATAGCGCGCCTCGAGCGCTTTCAGATGGACCTGCAATTCGTGGCGTTCCGTCGAGCCGTCGGCGTGCGCCGTCCAGACCTCGTTGATCGGCCAGAGCTTGTCTTCCGGAATAAACTTCCGCAAACTTTCCAGGGGGGGTATGGTCGGCCCGGGATAACACTCCGTGTCGAACCCCCACGCCCCGCCCTGTTGGTGGTCGAGCAGCCAGAAATTGGGCGGATCATAATTGTCAGGGCCGTGCTTGTAGCCTGCAACCCCGGTCACCGCCGAACGTTTTCTGCCCGAGTGCGACTGGTAAGGGTTCGGCCAGTTCTCCTCTTCCAGGATTTTGATGTACATCTTCTCCACGTCGGGCGTCGGCGGATTGTCGTCGCCGTTGAGCCAGGTCAGCGTACTAGGGTGATTTCGAAAGCGCCGGATCTGATCGCGCTGCATCAGGGGCGCGATCTTGAAGTCCTCCTCTTTCCAGTCTTTCCACTGCTCCCAGTGGTCGCAACAGGCCCAGCCCGGCATCAGCAGCATGCCCATGCGGTCCGCCATATTGAGAAAATGCGCGTTCTCGAATCTGCCGTCCATCCGGAGGGTGTTCAGATTCATGTCGCGGGCGTAGCGAAGCTCGTCCTCCTGCTGTTGGGCCGTGGAGCGCAACATCAGGTCGGGCCACCACAGCCCGCCGCGGATCAATAGTTTCTTGCCGTTGATTTTGAAGAGCCGGTCGAGGTGCTCGGTTAGCTCGGCAGTGACCTCACGGATGCCAAAATCGACGGTGTCCTGGTCGGAGATCTGGCCGCCTGCTTCAAACCGGAGATTCAGCCGATAGAGTTCCGGCGCCCCCATCTGCCACGGCCACCAGACGCGCGGATGGGAGATTTTGAGCTGGGCGAACTGCTCGGGTGCAAAGACCACGCGCTTGGTTTCCATAGGCCCAAGTTCCACGGGCTGCGCCAATTGAATATTCTCGATTTGGCCTTTTAAGACGCCCTTGGCCGGCTGCGCGGTGGCATTGCGCGCGTCCACGCTTACGGTGAGTTGGGCGGAGTCGAGCGCAGGCACATCCAGATGCGCAACCACTTGCGGGTAGCGCAGCGCCACCGGGCCCGTGGCGGTAAGGTACACCTTCTGCCAGATCCCCATATTCTTATCCGGCGGGGTGGGGCTCAGGTTCATCCAATTGATGCCCAGGTCGTTCGGCTCTTCGGGATAGACCTCTACTGCCAAGGCATTTATTTCTCCGGGCTTAATAAGGTCAGTGATGTTGAATTCATAAACCCGATAGGTCCCGACGACGGTTTCTGAATCCGCGATCAGGCGTCCGTTCATCCAGATGTTCCCCCGGTAATTGATCCCCTCAAAGTTGAGCCACACCTGCTTACCCTCGTACCCGGCGGGAACCTGGAATTCCGAGCGGAACCACCAGGGAACTCGGAACGGGCCCTCTGGCGGCATCGCCTGAGAGATAAACCCTTCGTCCAGCGAGCTTCCGGGGATGAGCTTCAGATTCAGTCCAAAATACGGATCGGCGTAAATCTTGTTCGCAACCAACGCGGCAAGCACCGTCGAAGGCAGGGAGGCCCCATACCAGCCCTTTGTGGTGAATCCGGTGGTAGAGACAGCTTCGGGTTTCTCTGAGACCAGCGCGGAAGACTGAAGGTACCAGCCCGTCGTAAGAACCTGCTGCGGACTCCGCCCGTCTCCATTCTGCGCCTTCAGAGCGCAGCCGCCGAACACAATCACAACCGAGAGCGCGAGCAAGGCGCGTAACGTTCTCACGGAGCATCCCTCCTTCTTTCACCGGCACGGACAAGAGTTCTTCATCAAGGAATGAATGCCGCGTCCTGGATGCGCGATCAATCTACGCTTGATGGGGATCGCAGGCAATGGCCAATTGCAATTGGGGATCACGCTATAGTAAGTATATGTCTGTGCTTGGGGTCGGGAAGCGTGGCAGGCACAGTGAAGTGTTGCAGCTTGACTTAAAGGCGGCATTGCGCCGCCTTATGGCGAGGCAAACTCTCCGCTACGAATTCAAACTGCGCCACTACCGGGCCTCGACCGCCGCTACAGGGCAACGCGGAATCACAATTGGGTGAAAGGAGAATGCATGGAGTACAGATTGTTAGGCGCGAGTGGTCTGGAAGTTTCGGTGCTGAGCTTCGGCACGATGACGTTGGGGGGTGAAGGCCGGTTTGCCGCGATGGGCAATGTGCAGGTGGAGGAGGCGCGCCGCCACATTGAGATCTGCATGGAAGCGGGCGTGAACCTGTTTGACACCGCGGACATTTACTCGTTCGGGAAGTCGGAAGAAGTTCTCGGCCAGGCACTGGGCGCGCACCGCAAAGAAATCGTTTTGGCGACAAAAGTCTTCGTGCGGCTCGGACCAGGCGTCAACAAGGTGGGCCTCTCTCGCCGCTACATCATGGAAGCCTGCGAGGCGAGTCTTCGCCGTCTGGGAACCGATTACATTGATCTCTACCAGGCTCACAACTTCGATTCCCTCACGCCCCTCGACGAGACCCTGCGCGCCTTTGAGGATTTGATCCGCGACGGCAAGATCCGCTACGCCGGCTGTTCGAATTACTCGGGCTGGCAGCTCATGAAGGCGCTGTCGATTGCGGACCGGCTCGGGATCGCCCGCTACATTTCGCAGCAGATCAACTACTCGCTGCTGGCTCGCGAGGCCGAACTTGAACTCGTGCCGCTCGCCCTCGACCAGCGGACGGGCATCATGGTGTGGAGCCCTCTGCAGGGCGGTCTTCTGTCCGGCAAATTCCGCCGCGGCGAGGCGAAGCCTTCGGTGTCGCGGGTGAACACCCTCGGTGTGTCCGGTACCTTTGACGAGGAACGCACTTTCCGAATCGTTGACACTCTTGCCGAAATCGCGTCCCAGCGCGGGGTTTCCGTCTCCCAGGTGGCGCTGAACTGGGTTATGCGCAAACCTGCGGTGGATACGGTCATCATTGGCGCGCGCGACGAACAGCAACTTCGCGACAACCTCGCCGCCGCAAGCTGGAGTCTTACCGACGCCGAGGTGGAGCACCTCGACAAAGTAAGCGTCCTTCCGCTGCCCTACCCCTACTGGCATCAGTATAAATTCGGAGGAGAACGTAATCCGCCGCTCAAACACGTGCGGTAATATGCGGTGAAGCTCGGAGGCGTGGCAACGGTCAGCGCCGTTCTGCGCAGTCAGATGCCGGCGTACCACGCGTACCCGCCTTCCGGCGACGCCGAGCCCAAGCCCTTGCCGAACTGTTTGAGGTTATCGGTCAGGGTGAGCCGGGTGATGTACTTGACGTTCTTGTAGCCGAGTTGGCGGGGGACGCGCAGGCGAAGCGGTCCGCCGAAGGGGACGGGAAGCTCACCGCCGTTCATACCGACCGCCAAGAGAGTTTGCGGGTGCAAGGCGTCGGCCATATCAATGCTGTCCCACCAGTCGGACTGGAACGACCGATAGACTACAAATCGGGCCTGAGGGAGAGCACCGGCGAGGTTGAGAATGTGAGCCAGCGGCACTCCGCTCCATTCAGCGATGTAAGACCAGCCCTCTTCGCAAGCGATCGCGGTAATTTGGGAGCTGCGCGGAAAGCCCTTAAGCTCCGCCAGCGAGAATGATCCCGGGCGGGCCGTCATGCCATCGACCGCAAGGCGCCAATCTGCAAAGCCGCCTTGTTGCAAACGCTGGAACTCTGCGCCCATGGGATCGACTGGGTTGGCGAACGGATCCTTCGAAATCTGGTTGCGGGGAAACTCCTGCGCCAGCGAGTGGCGGGCGAAGACTCTTTGCGCCGCGTAGGTCAGCGTTTCGCCCGCTCCGTAAAGGACGCCCGCATCGGGCGGAATCAGTCCATAACGCTCGGCGAGCTTGGCCGCGACCCCAAGGCCAGCGGCGCCAGCGGCGGTTGCCAGGCCGGTGGTCAAGAGTTTACGTCTTGAAATCCTGCTCATGCTTGTTCCCTCGGTTGGGCAAGGCGTCCGGTAATCATCGCGCCCACCCGCTTCCGGAATCCGGCAAGATAAACCATAACGATGTGAATCAATAAAAAGAGCACCAGGAGTATGGACACGAAGAAATGGAGGGTGCGTGCAGACTGCCGGCCACCCAGCACCGTGGCCGCGGCTGGAAACACCGAAACGAAAGCCGGTGACATGTCCAAGCCCGTCCAAATGACCAACGGAAAGAGAACGAAAATAACCAGCAGATAGGTCAGGCGCTGCAATACGTTGTATGACGAGGCTTCATCCTGGCTAGGCCGGCTGAAGCGCAAATGGCGTGCAATGTCGGTCGCAAGCCGCTTCGGGGAGAGGTCTGACGCGGCGGGAACCAGATTTCGCCGGAAATGCCCCCTGAGGAATCCGAAAGCTCCATAAAGTAAGCCGGTCAAGATCGCGGCCCACGCCGCTTCGAAATGAAGGTAGCGGCTCCAACCGTTCTGATCGGGAAGTACGTAGCCGTAACCGGTGGGTACGGCACCGCGAGAGGATGGAATGGGCAGTTTGAAGAGTGGGCGAGTGTTAACGTTGCCGCTCTCACCCCAATAGAAGCGCGGGTGAGAAATGAGAATCTCCACTCCTGTGACGAGCAGAGCCAGGAAGGATACGGTAATAAGCCAATGCGTCACCCGAACGAGCGCCGCGTGCCGCGGACGCTGCGCATCGGTCATTTGCGTATAGGTCGCCATGGCGCGCCTTTCGTGCACCGGAAGCAGATACGATGATATTTTGGGACCCTCCGGCCGTTTGGCCGGCGATTACGGAATACTGCCGGAATCTCCTGCCAAACCTCCGGCCCTCCGGTATGATACCTGCGGCCGGCTTTGAAAGCAATCTCTCCGGCCATCACCTTTGCCGGCGAACGCTTCATGGCATTGTCTTCGAGTTCTGCGGCAACAGAATTTCGAAATATAGCCGACCTCAATGCTTTACGACAGGCGATTGGCATATCGCCAGGTCGTAAATGGCCGAAGGACTTTAATAGACGGTTATGCCGGCGGATTAGCGCTTTGGCTGGGTGCGAGGTGGCCCACAGCAACGCCATACAAGGCCGCCTCCGACCTACCATCGAGCCCAAGCCGGCGGTTCAACTTGTGGTCCGTGAAGCCGCCCACGCAGAGCGTGGCGAGTCCGATTTCTGTCGCGGCGAGGCAGATGTTCTGCGCGACGTGCCCGGCTTCCATCAATATATAGCGATAACCGCGGGCGCCGTACTTCCGGAGGGTGCGCGGCAAAACCGCCGTAAGCAGGCACAAGGCGGAGGCCGGCTCCAAGAATCGCTGGAACATCAAATCCGGAAGAATTTCGGCGATGGTGCAAGGTGCCGATATCGGTTCCAGGGTGTGGTCACGCGCGTTGAAATGATGAATCCCTCCCACCACTCCCTCGACCCGGTTGCAGACGATGTACAACTCGAGTGGGTAAAGGCCGCCGGCGGAGGGCACGGGCCGCCCCAATGTTCTGTGGCCACTCTGCCACTTGCGCAGGGCGGTGATCCCATAGCCCGCATCCAGCACGGATGCCAGCTCACCCAATTGGATCGGCACGGGCGCGAATTCACGGCACGATTGCCGCTTGGCGATTAGCTCCTGCAGCGGAGAAGTCTGGGATTTCGGGAGCGGGACCACATCCTTCGAGGTACCGAGGGTTTTGAATTCCATCCGGGCGTGCGGGTCAGTATAGGCCGCGACGTTATTCCACGGTTCCGAATTCCAGTGAAACAGCAAACTCAAGGTAAAAGGATCTTCGTAAGGAAGCATGGCGGAACCTCTAAGCCAACGGATGGGGGCACGGGTTTAGGTTCGCTTCCGCTGCGGGCTGCTCGCGGAAGCCCAGCTTCTTCGGCAACTCGTAAAGCCTCCTGCCTCCCAGCCGCTCCAGCCCGTGGCCGAAATGAATCGGCTGCAACTGTGTGATCAACGCCCGCGCCACCCGGATGGGGTAGCGTTCGAGATCCGGCGTCGTGAGATCGTGATAGAACACTCGATAACCATTCGAGGCGAGCGCCGACTGGAGGGTCTTCAGATCATCCTCTACCGCAGAAGGCGACGAAGGCGACCTGCCGTCGATTCGAAGGGTTCGACCCTGTTGCAACAGGAAATCGAATTCGTGCAAGTGGTCTTGCCGCAGGAAGTACGCCGCGTGCTGGTCCAGCGTATGCACGTCAGCATACGAATTCAGACGAGTTGCTGCCCCCTCGCCGTGCCGCCTTCTGAGCAACTCGTGCAACTGGCAAATTTCAAACAGCGACTTTTGCAAAGCTAGCGGGCAATCCATCTCGCAGCCCAGGCCGATCATCGCCGCCGGACCTTCACCGGTCCGGTCCATCACCACCGCCATGACGACGGAGACGGGCAGGTCGGAGGCCAGCCGGAAGGCCCTCACTTCCGCCCCCCAACGCTCGTAGGTCGACCGGATCTCCCGGGTAATTCCCCCCACATCCGCAAAATCGAGCTCGGGCACGGGCAGGCGGTTGAGCCAGGTGATGATAAACGCGTCGCGTTCCAGGAGCTCCAGGATGGCGCGGCGGATTGCCCAGTTCAAGTCAGGGCCGGCGGCAAATCCGCTGGAATTGGCGGGGAAAAGAAAATCCTGGGGCTGGTCGCTGGGCGGGTTCAGATACGCAAAGCTCGCCGGCACCCAGGGAGTGGCATCCGTGCCCAGTTCTTTCAGCGGCGCCCAAAGCAGTTCATCCTGCGGCTGCCAGGCGCGGTAGGGAAAATCACGGCGCGCGTATTGGGCCCCTGAGTACAACACAAACTCTCCGGGCGGGATGGCCTCACCGGGAAGCTGCGCCAGCGTCGCGCGGCGCGTGCCTTTCATCGACGGATGCGACGCGCAATAACGCTCCGCGGCTTCGCCCAGAGCGCCGAGCATGGCATCTTCTTCCGTTACACCCTTACCGCAGGCGCCACGCTCGCTTTTATCGCCCTTACGGAAGTCGAAATGTGAAAGCATGGCGTCGTAGATGTACGGCAATGCGGGCTCGTCGGCGCTCTTCACGCGCAGGTTGAGGGACTTTAGAATGCCCACGCGCGGACTAACCAGATCGAGCAGCGAATCAAGTTGACTCGTCACGCGCCCGCCTCCTGGTCCCAATGGGCGAGGCAGGCCGGGCACCACGGCTTGCGGAGTACGACGTGCATCACCGAACTCAAATCCCGCAGGTCCACCACCTGCACCCGCCCGCGCGTGGCGAGCGGGTCGGGGAGAATGAGGGCTTTCACCACCTCCATCGCCGCGAGTTGCCCAGCCACGGAAGCGCCGAAAACCGTGTTGGCCCTCCGGCCGCCGTCATCGTTTTTGCGGCGATCGAGGAAGCTCTCATAATCAAAGCTCGCCTCCGGATTATCCGTGCAGGCCACCATGCGCATCCGGTAGCAAAGGTAGCAGGCTGTTTCCCCAGGATATACGGTTGGGCCCAGCACCACCTCAAAACCCGACGCCGCTACACTGATCCAGGGAATCTTCAAACGCAGACACGCGCGATTCAGTTTATAGCTGAGCGAGAGGTTACCTTCGTCGATGCAGTTGACAACGAAGTCGGAATCGGCCGCCGCCTGTTCAACCATCTGATCGTCGGTCAAGCGCGTGGTGACAGCCTGCACTTCCCCCCCGGGTGCCTGCACAGCAAGATGGCGTTGCAAGGCGTCGCAGCGCAGAGCGCCGCGATCGGCCGGCTGAAATTCCGGAGAGAAGTAGAGGTCCGCGGGCTCCACCACCCCGTCGTCCACGCAGCGCAACGTGCCGATGCCCGCGGCCGCCAGCGAACGGGCAGCGGTCACGCCCGGGCCGGTCAATCCAAAGACCGTCACTTTGGCTTGCTGGAGCCGCTGCTGCATCTCCCACGGCCGGGGCGAAAGGTCGTGGAAAAGGTTGAGCTGGGGCCGCAAGCGCTCTTGCACGGCTTCGTCCAGATTCCAGGCGGTTACGTCTTCCAGCAGGGAGTTCTGGGAGAGCAGGTCCAGGCAAGCGACCAGGTCCTCCTCTGCAAACAGGTCGCTTACTTCGGCGTGAATTTCCGCGAAGGAGTGGCGTCCATTGAGGAGCGGCACGACGCTCTGGACGAACTCGCGGAAGAAATGCCCCTTGAGCCGGACCCGGCGATGGGGGGAGAGAAAGTGCAGGACCTCTTCACCGGATTTGTCCGGCGGATCACAGTATACGTAATAATGGCTCGGGATTCGCAGTCGTTGTGATGGGGCGATCGGCATCGCGTTCGGTCTCCGCGGTCTGGGGGGTGCGATTTCGGATGACGGGCAAACTCAGGAAAAAGTTGTCGATGGGTGCGACCAACCGGGCGTCGAGCAGCTCTTGCAAGGCCTTTCCAACGGCGTCAGAGGCGTATTCCGGCGCAAACCGCCGGTCGAGAGTCGGGCGCGACTGGGCAGTATCACACGCCATTAGCACTTGCGCCGCCAAGCCGGCCAGCCAATGCTCACCTGACACCGCGCAATCGCGGGAGTCACTCACGTGCACTGTTCCGTCCCGATGCAGCGTAGCATCAAGGCGAGGGCGCCGCGAAGCATCGGTCTGGAAGCGCGCGTTGCGCCATTGGGTGATCGCATTTTGCACCCGCCGGATGTAATTCTCCGGCTTGCGGCCGTCCTGGTAATCGAAATCGAAGAAATAGGCTAGCTTAGCGAGTTCCCGCCGGCCAAGGGGAAAGACATAGTAATAAGCAAGTGTGGGACGCACTCGCACGATTCCTGAATCTCCGGCCTTATTGAAGAGCGGGCTGAACCGGTCCAGCCGGATTTGCGCGCAGCCCGTGGGCGGCTCAAGGTGCGTGAGCAGCGGAATCAGGTCCGCCATGTGGTCGTATTCGGAAGGCGACTCACCGGGGAAGCCGGCCAAAACGTTCCACGCCGGCATAATGCCGATCTCCTCCGCCCACTTCAGCAACTGCACATTTTGCGCCCCGTTCACGCCCTTCTTCATCAAGTTCAAGACCTGGGTGGAGAAGCTTTCGATGCCGGGTTGGATCATGGTGATCCCGCCCCGCTTCATCGTGGCGAGTTGCGAGTACTTCAGGTTGGCTTTCACTTCGTAAAACATCTCCAGCTCAATGCCTTCCGCCACCAGGCGTGGGAACACTGAGGTGAGATAGCGGTGATCGAGGATGTTGTCCACACTGTCGATGCGCTTGTAACCGTAGCGCTCATACAGGTGCTTCAGTTCCCGGTAGACGCGGTCCGGAGACTTGCTGCGGTAGGGCATGGTGTCGCCGTTGAGGCCGCAGAACGTGCAGTGATGCTTGGCCCCCCACCAGCAGCCCCGCGCGGCTTCGATTTGAATTTCACGCTTGATTTTGCCGTCCAGGCTGGAAGCCTTCAGCGTATCAACGTAGTCGTCGTAATCCGGAAACGGCAGGCTGTCCATATCCTCGATCATCGCCGGATAAGTCAGCTCGGCAGACTCATCGCGGTGCAGGAATCCCGGAAGTCCGCTCGTTTTGCCCTCTTTCAGGTAGCCTTCGACAAACTCGGGGAAGACCACGTCGCCCTCGCGTGTGCACACGTAATCAACCCACGGGAACGAGCGCAGCAACTGCAACCCCATTTCCCCTTCGCAGTTCGCGCCCCCAAAACAGATGACCGGCGGGTTCGGCATCTCTTTCAAGCGCTTCGCAATCGCCAGGCAGGCGCAGGTTTGATGAAAAGTGGTGGTAAAGGCAACGATGGGAGCGCCGGTTGCTTGCAAAGTGCGGGCGCAGCGGTCGATGAACTCGGCGCGCTTGCTTCGACTTTGCAGCAACTGCCGCAACGTCTCCGGCGGCGTCACCCGGCTGAGGACGTTGCGGACGTATTCGTGTTCGGGGGGAAGTTGTCCCGGGAAAACCTGGTCGGCAAAATACCATTCGCCCGCCATGGAATCCGAGGGCGTCTGGTCTGAGATGTAGGTATAGAGGTCGTCGCCGACGGTCTCGGCAAAGTCAATGTTGAAGTAATGGATGCGGGAGGAGAACCCCCGGCGTGCCACCCCTGCTTTGAGCAGACTCACGCCGATCGCCGGACGCGCGATGTCGGCAAATGGGACTACGGCAAATGCGACGTCCATGACGTCTGCACTCCTCTCGATACGTCCTGTCTGAATTGAGGCGCCGATTCCGGCCTACTGGCCCAAGCCGCCGAAACCGCCCGTAAAACCGCCACCCGATTGGGCGCACGGCCCGCAAGTGCATTCAAAGCACTCGCCGATGCCGCGGCTGACCGGGGAAATAGACCGCGGACTGACGGAGCGGCTGACCGCCCGCGAGACCACGCAAACCTGCGGCGAGAGCTGAGCGGTAGGAGCAGGGGCCGCTGCTGCCTCGGGGACAGCTTGGCCGCCGAGCAAACCGCTCACCTTCTGGTAGGCCTTCATCTCATCTTCCGTGATGTGGATCTTGGAGAGTTTGTCCTCGAGTTCGGCGACACGCATTTCAAGGGTCTTCGGCTGATCAGCACCTTTGTGGTCTGCCATAATGGTCGTCTCCTAATTGATAGATTGAGCTACCCGTTACCATGTTGGGACTTGAGATGGGTCTATGTCAAGAAGAATCTGACTTTAGACATATCGCAACACGGCGTATGGCAACATTGCCACATGAACCAATTCATTTCACCCTTTGGCGGGCGGGGGCGGGCTGGCGCATCTCTGACACGGCATCGCCGTTTCAGAGATGCGCCAG
>Ga0335085_10010375_pt1 | contig 13931 bp, 15 predicted proteins | sample Lox_Sample_45_FD_206712 | JGI IMG/M metagenome (GOLD analysis project Ga0335085, IMG submission 206712) | Soil microbial communities from Loxahatchee National Wildlife Refuge, Florida, United States - Lox_Sample_4.5 | ecosystem: Environmental > Terrestrial > Soil > Wetlands | place: USA...
TTTTTCCTTTCTTGTTTCCCGGAGCTAAAAAACGAAGGCCGCGTCGGATCGGCGCGGCCTGTGAACACGGCAACAATAAGAAAGCCGCGCGGGTATGCGCGGCTTCAGTAGCTATGTTAGGCGCCCGGAAAGGGGCCTGTCAATAGGAATCAGCCGCAGACTAAGTGCGCGGCCCCCACCACTTCGAACCCGCCGCCGAGATGTTCGCCGTCGCAGCGAGCCACCAGCAGGCCGATCATGTTGTCCTTATTTCTTGGCGTACACGAGATAATCAGCAGGAATTCGGTTGCGGAGGCGGGAAAGCAAACAGCCCCAGGCGTTCGCGCCGCTCCCGGCGAGCCGATGCTCGATTATTTGAAACAGTCAATCCGCAATCGTCTGCTCCGATCCCGCGAACTCCTGTCTCAAGGCAAATCGGCCGAAGCCGGCAAGGAACTGGACGCCATCGGGTTGGAAGCACGGAAAAAGCCATGTCCAAGCAACACTGACGTATTTGAGACGGTCAGATGAAACAACTCCCCAAACCGTGGCGATTGTCTCTGCTGGCGTCGTTTATGCCACAAACGCTCATTACAGGTTCGACGCATCCGCCTCTTTGGCGATGCGGTGCGCCAGTCGCTCGACCGCTTCTGCAACTTCCGGAGAAGGCGGCCCGCCACAGCCGAATCTGATCCCTTCAATTCCATAGACGATTAACTTGCCTGGAAGGCGGTCGAGTGCACGAGCCAGTTCGATCGTTTCGGCCATCCCGAAAGCGTGAGTGGAACAGCGAAATTGACCAACCGGGAACGGAGAGGTCCGAGCGTCCCATACTGTGATCGTTCCAGGCGGAACCCCACTCATCACGGCATCGACGACAATGACGTCCGTCCAGCCGCTCCAGGCATCGATCAGCGCCAGTCCCTCACCGCCAAGAAAATCTTGTTGAGCTCCCCTCCTGGTAGCAACAGGCGACCAGGAGGACCTTCACCAAATATTCGCGCAGGCTGGGTTAGCGCAGCGCTAGCCCGCGAATTCCGCTGGTCCGGTTTGAGCCTGTGCGATTGAACCGAACAATGCCGTCAAGGCGAACAGGTCGCCGAGAGTGGAACAAGCCGGAGTTTTCCTAGATGTAGTGAACGGGTTCATTTATTCCTTTCGGTGAGCTTGCTGACAGAAGATCTGGGCTGCCCATCAGATTGGATTTGAACTTGGGGGGCTAAGACCGAGCGCCTGCACGCATGAGTGGCCTCGTGAGTTATTTCGGATAACGATCCGCAACACAGGCACTGTTTTGAGAACCTGAGATTGAGCAGATGCGCGCCGACGATCAAACTGGCGCCTAAGGCTGTCACAACGAATTCGGCGTAAACAAAAGGCAGCTCGATATATCGCCGCAGGAGTAAGCACAAAAGCCCGAAGGCGAAAAGCGCCAGGCAGGACTTGCGGCCATGTTTCTTGCGGTAAGCGGGGACGAATGCAAGTATTCCCATAGCGCCGGAGCCAAGCAGGAACAGGGGCTCGAGCTTCTCGGAGACGCCGATTAAGGACGAAAAACCTGCATAAGAGAGCAAGATCGGCCCGGCAACGCAATGTACAAAGCAGAGGGACGCGAGCAGCATTCCCCTGCGGTCCGCACGGGACGCGTCGAATAATGATTTGTGCATCGCTAGTAGTGCAATGGGGAATTCGGCGTCGGGGCGGGGGATCTGTGACTATGGCTACGTGCCGGCAAAGTGCCCCACAAAAGCGTACTGAAAATGAATGCCCAACGAAGGCAGGTCTTCATAGTATTCTCCTCGCTTGTGGCTGAACCGATTTCAGGTTGAGGAGGGACGGCGGAGATGCTAGTTATGTTGAGGCAAACCCGGCGCGGCCTTCCTAAGACATGACAGCGAAGGTTGTAGCGGGCGGGGCACGCGGGACCAGCGTGGAAGATTGAACAAGACGCGGAATATGGGAGGAACGGAGTGGAGTTACAAATCCGACGGGCGCAAACGTGGTGACAACCAAGGCTCCTGCCAGGTCGAATACCGGTGTCTGAAGGCCCGCGTGGCAGTAGCTGCAGGCGATTTGGTCAGATTCGGACTCGTGGTGGTGGTGGAACAGTCCCGCGAGCAGTCCAAGAATCAGGATTATAACAATGGCAAGCGCAATCGTCGGGAACCGCTTCTGCATGCTCCGTTCTGGATGCGTGAATCTCATCTCGTCGTGCCGCGTGAAGCCGTTTCCCGCACTAGACGCCCACAGCCTTTGCAATTCGCAAGTCTAATCGAACTGAACTGTCATTGTCGATAGGAATTCTGTGAGTGGACTGAAAAGTCGGTGGCCGGGTGACGGAGTTCGATAGGCGGCTGGATGGCTGAAAGCCTGTGCTGAGAAACTCGGTATCGAAACCTCAAGCGGCGGCCCATCCTGTATTCACACTCGAGCGTCTCAGAAAGTCAACCTTACCTGCAACTCAATGTGCCGGTTTCCCGCTCCTGCGTGGGCCCAGCGCCAGGCAACGGACCAAAGGTATTCAGCGTGACCGATTTCCCAAACAGAGGAGAACTCAGATTCGCGATCGGCGTTGCCGGATTGACGTTGTTCAGGGCATTGCGGAACGAGGCGGTGAGTGTCAGGGCGTAAGGTTTCGGGTGGCAGTCCCTCCAAATACGCCCGCCATTCCGGATTGGCTCGAAGTGCCGCTCAGGCCGCCGTTTCGGATCGCCTCGCCTCCCCGGATCTGGTCGTCGCCAGTGTTGCCTCCGCCTCGGCCCGATTCGCCGAAAGACCAGCTTCGGCTCACGCGAACGCTCAGCGAGAGGATTCCCGGCCCTTCGAGGTAATTCCTGGGAACGATCAGGCCGTTCGGCAGCGTTCCCGGCGCCGTGTCGAACACGCCGAAACCGGACTTATCGATGACGCTTGGGCGCGACAGATCCTGAGCGAAGGCCGGCCGGTCGTCGTTGGGATTCCCCTCGCCGTTCGTATCGACGCCAGACGTCACCTTGTACGGCAGGCCGGATTGTAGCGCTCGCACTCACGAAGGCCCGACGGCGGAAATCGAATGCGGCGCGACCATAATCCTGCCGAAGGTCGTAGCGGTTCGAAGGCATCGTGCCAGCGCCATCCGTGTCACTCCTGGCGCGGTTGAAGACATAGTAACCGAACATCGACAACCTACTGTTAACCTTGGCATCGAAAGATACAATCAGTTGATCCTGCCGGAAGACGCCGCAGGCGGGCGACCAACCGAAGTGGACGGCTCTGGGGCGGCTGAAAATGCCACGCAGGAACACCAAGGCGCAGTCGAACCCGATTCGGCCCCTCTGCGCGGCGCGCCTGGACGTCAGTAACCGTTGCGGTGAAGTAAGAACACCGCAACTCCGGCGATCATGCAGTAGACACCAAAGAGATGCCAGCGTCCACCCTCCAACCACCGGCTCAGCCACTTCAGTGCGGCCAGTCCGGCCGCAAATGCAAAGACGGCCCCCAAGAGGCTGGGCGCGAAGACAGAAAGCCAGTCGCCAGTTCCGCCGGTGGACTGCACGTGCGTCAGGCGGATAGCCTCACGAGCGACCACCGCCGGCGTGAGCACAACCGCGAGGGCAAAGCTGAACGCCTCGACCGCGGGCTTGGGCACGCCCGCCAACATCCCCGTCGAGATTGTGGCGCCCGAGCGCGAGAAGCCTCTGAATGGCAGGCAGAGGCCCTGCACCGCGCCGATCAGGGCTGCCTGACGGGAGCTCATTCCGGAAGCGTCTGTGGCCGATTCAGCCGGCTTTCGGTCGGTAAAAACACCAGCAATCACGATGAAGACGCCGACCAGGGTCAACGCGGGCGCGATGATCTCCAGGTGGCCGAACAGATCCTCAATCTCCGCCACTTTCACGCCATGGAACGCGGTCTTCTCAAGGATCTTGACGATGCCTTCACCAATCGCGCCAGTGAGCGCAGTGGCTAGAACGATCTTTATGGCGACGTTCTTGAAGCTATCCCAGCTTTGGAAATAAGCGCCGCGCCACTGCTTCCAGAAGTACACAATGACGGCAAACATGGTGCCGGTGTGGAGCATGACGAGCAAGAGGGTCATGGGTGGCGACGATGGATCGAGCCCCATTAACTTCTCGGTTACGACCACGTGCGCCGAACTGGAGACCGGCAGCAATTCCGCCAGCCCCTGCACGATGGCAAGGATGATGACTTGCAGCAAGGACATATGTCGAGCTTACCCCTTGAAGGCGACTGGGAGGTCGGCGCCTCGGTTGCAATTTCAATGGGCGCTGAACGGCGTCTCCTTGGATCCCTTCGGAGGTGTGAAGACAAAGGTGTCCTTAGGTAGGGGTTCGTCCATGAGTACTCTGGTCAGATCGGTCCTGCTGTGCTCCTGAAGGCCGTTGCTCAGCCAGCCAACCCGGTCTTCGCGCCAGATGATCGGCCGTTTCACGCCAACCCAGATTGTCTCCCGGCTGGATCCCGGCGCCTTTTCGGCATAGGACCCGATATCGCTGTGAACGACATAGCATTCGACCTGGTTGCCGCCTATAGTGAGCGTTTCGAGTGCGGAAACTGTATTTACTCGATTCTTGTCCAGGTACTTCTGGCGCTGCGCAACCGTGAAGAAGAAATGAAAGTAGGCTGTGAATTGCTCGGGACGTGCCAAGTCGGGCTGACGATTCGCCTCGAACTTACCCACCGACCCGTGCGGCGACGATCTTCGTATCTTGTAGTATTGTTTCTCTGAGTCGTCATAGATCCAGGTGAATTCGCCGTCCAAAACAATGAGCACGGATCCCGAGAAGCCCTCCATGCCAAGGGAACTGAGGTCCCCTTCGATGCGCATCTTATCCGGCAACTCAACAGCGAACGTAATCCGTGACGACCGAGGTTCGGGGAAGTCGGGCTCCGCGAGAGTAGTGGTTCCGGAAATCAGGTACTTTTGCGCCGACCGGTAAGTCGCGGTCATCCTGGTCAGCACCTCTTCCGCGGACGGAAGCGGCTGACAGAACAGAGATCCAGGTCCCAGAATGGAGAGGACGGTCAGGGTCAGGCTCTTACTCATAGCCACGGCCTCAGCTTGCTGCTTGCCTAATACGGCATTCCCGGCAGCGGTGGTAGCACGGGCGTAATCTTACCCCAGCCCTGGTCCTTGGCGCTCTTCATGTCCTTAACCAGTTGGTCGGGCAGGGTGGTCTTCAACTCCGGACGCCCGTCCTGGGTGGCCAGCACCCAGGCGACCGCCGCGACGGTCTTCGACACCACCTGCATCTCCTTGAAATCGATTTTCTCGACCGTGTCGGTGGGGCGATGATAGTCCGGGTGCAATCCGGTAGTGAAAAACGCGATGGGGATCCCCATCCGCGCGAAGTTGTAATGATCGCTTCGATAGAAGATGCGCTGGCCGTTCGGTTGCGGCCCGAGATTGTCGTGGGTCGCGTCCGGCGCTGTCGTGTCGTAGAAGTGGTTCAGGGCCAGCTTCTGATAAGCGCCGTTCACGGTCTCGATGGTTTTTTCCAGATCGTCGCTGCTGATGTGCGGACCCACCACCAAGACTTCTCCGGGATTCACCAGAACGTGGGTCGGGTCCGCATCAGTGAACCCAGGTCCTTTGGTCCTTCCGATCATGTCCATGTTCAGGTCGGCGACGATCTTGGTGAGATCGACGGGAGGGTACTCGTTGAAATACTGCGATCCCCATAGTCCCTTCTCTTCGCCGGCGTTCCACAGGAAGATGATGCTGCGCCTCGGCCGAACGCCCTTGGCCGCCCCTTGCGCGTAAGCCCGCGCCATGCCGAGCATGCCCGCCGAGCCGGAGCCATCGTCATCCGCGCCGTTGTAAACGTTGTGGCCGTCGGGCATCGGAGCGCTCAAGCCGAGATGATCCAGATGCGCGCTGATCACGACATATTCGCTCTTCAGCACCGGATCGCCGCCCTCCAGTATGCCGACCACGTTCTCGCCATGGCCGGATTCGCTGTGGACGGCGAGGTGCAAGCTCAGCTTCTTGCCCGCGGCCAGCTCGATCGAATCCTGCTTGGCATTCGCGCCGGCGCTATAGAAGACCTGCGACCCGCTCATCTTTTCGCCTTGGAAAATGGCGTTGGTCATCGCCAGGCCGGCGGTGATGGATGGCGCACTTGGGCAAGCGGGCGGCGCCTGCAGTTTGGGGACTTGAAAGGCGGGACCATTCAGCGCTGGTCCGCGTCCTCCTCCGCCGCCAAAGCCGCCGCGCCCGCCATTCGGATTCGCCATGGCGGCGAGTTGTTGGAAGTTGCCAATGGTGACGACTGCCAAGGCTCCGTTCTTCGCGGCGTACTCTGCCGGTGTCAGAAAATCGACGCAGTTCTCGCCCAGTGGATTCGGCGCCGCTCCTCGTCCGCCGCCAGCACCACCGCGTCCGCCCCTGCCCGCCGTCGCTTGTTGCGCGGCGAGTTCTGCAGGCAGTCCCGCAACCACAATGATCTTGCCGTGAACATCGAGGCCCTCATAAGGGTTGATGTTGGTCTTATGAATCACGTAGCCGTTCCCAGCAAATACGAGATTCCCCGCGATATCTACGGGCTCCAGCGGTGGACCGCCTCGCCCGCCGGCGCTGGTAGTCCAGTCCTTGCCGTATTCAAATTCCATCGGGCGTGGCGCAGCGGCCTCCGTCGTTCCGGGTCCTCCACCGCCGCCTCCGCGCCGTCCACCGGCGCCACGTCCTGCCCGGGCGCCTCCAGCAGGCTCGCTGATCGAGGCCGTGCTCTCCGCCGGCACAACTTGTTTGCTCATCAGCTCAATCGGCATCAGGTATGGCTGGAGTGGCCCCAGCGTATTCGTGGCGCTCCCTCCGGGCTTGTACCCCCACTCCGCCAGGTGGCTGGCAATGTAAAGCGCGGCGATGTCGTAGCCGCGGGAGGGCAGATTGCGGCCCTCCAGTTGATCGGAGGCGAGGAAGTTGAGGTAGATCTTGAGCTCTTCGGCGCTGATCGAGTCGAGGTCGCCATAGCTGGCCACGCCGCCGGCCATGATCTTGGGTGCTTTCGCCTTGGATTGCGGCTGCGATTTCGCGCCCTGCACAAACACAATCGCGGCGAGGGCCAGTACGACTCGCAGAAAACCACCAACGACGGTTTTACGCATAGATCCTTTCGGGAATGTCACTGCCCGCCACCCCCCGTGATGGCGCGGCTCGGCGGCGCCCCGCCATCCTGCCGCGCGGGCATGGTTGGGGGAAGGTCATAGGCGGACACCAGGCTTTGATTGCCGTCCTTATCGACCGCCTTGACGCCGATCATCACATCATCAATCGACAGATCCGGGATGGTGTACTCGGTGACGTTGCCTACGTAAATCTCGCGCTCCCATAGCGCAGAAGTGGTCGCGCGGATCACGATGGCGTATCCGGCAATGTCCGGCTCAGCCTTAGGCATCTCCCATCGCAGGGCAGCGTCGTAGCCCGTTTTGCCACGGCTCAGTCCCGGTCCCAGCGGGCGCGCGCCAGTTCCCTGCGCATTTCCACCCGCACCCTGCGATGTGCCGGACGGTGTGTTGACTCCGGGCCGGATGCCGGTACGCGGCCGCGAAACTACCGGGGGTTGCGGCGCCAGCGCCAGACTGGCCAGCACGGCGGCATTCATCTTCGCCACCCGAGTGGCGTAGGGTACGGACGCATTGGCGAAAGTATCGGTAGCGCTGTGCTGGTTGGCATAGTTCTCACTCGGCGTGGTGAGCCGGACAGCCGCGAACCCCTCACGATTGAACGATGTGTGATCGCCGCCGCGGCCGAATCGGTCGCGCCGGAATACCAAGTCCACGATCATCGAGGGAAAATACCGCTCGGCGATTTCCTTGGTGTAGCGCGCCAGTGCACGCGACGGCGAATCTTCAGGCCCCTCGGAAAACAGCCGCACGTGATTGTTCGCCGATCTGCCGTTGCCGGCGACATCCGTGCCAATAATGTCGTTATTGAGCACGGCTTCGATTTCCATCTTTTCCTGTTTGGCCTTAGCCGCGTATGCCTGGCTGCCCAGCAGCCCAACTTCTTCGGCGGAGAAAGCGATAAACACTACCGATTTGTCGAATTCATACTGGCTCATGACGCGAGCCAGTTCCAGGACAGCCGCCACCGCGCTGGCATTGTCGGAGACGCCAGGCGCGATCGGTTCGATCTCCTGGGCGCCTCTCGGCCCTTCGTCGTCGGTGCGGGGAGTGCCGGGGCCGCGACGTACCGCGATAGAATCGTAATGTGACGAGATGACCACAAACCGGTCCGCGTCAACGGTTCCCGGAAGCACTGCCGCAACGTTCGCTAAGTCCACATCGTGAGCCACCCGCTGTCCCTTTTTGGCGGTGAAAGGGTCCAGCCTCACTTGCAGACGAGGGCTGTAGCTCTTGAATTCGTCGAAGATCCACCGCTGAGCCGCGCCGATCCCGTGGTTCGGGCTATCCTGCTCCGACAGAATATAGCGAGTGCCGAAGCTCTCCAGCTTCTTCATGGTGGCGCCAATGCGGTCTTCCGAAACCGTATCCACAATCCGCTTGATGGTGGGGTTCAGGGCTGTTACCGGCGGCTGGCCGAAACCGGCCCCGGTACAGCAAGCCGCAAGTAACAGAGAAAACCGAAGGCATCGACTGAGCATACTATACTCCCGTTGTTTCGAACTCCGTAATCTTAACCTATTGTTGTTCAGGTCAGTACGAACTTATCGACGGTCGGACTACTTTCGCTGTGAGCGGGCAGGGATAGGGAGCCGACGGACGACCCAAATGATACTCCCCGCCACAGGCTTGATACGGCAGCCCCACCACATTCGGTGTATCAAGACAGTCCTCCCGCCTGCACGAATAATTCACGCAACTACTTCTTGGGTGAATTTTCGCCCGCGCTCCGATACACAACGTGGATCCGGTACAGAGTCAGATCATTCGGATAGACAATGGCTCGAATGTCGTCACCAGGCCGCAGTCGGTCGAGGACAACCGCTTCGTCAACCCTATGCTCTGTAGCGCCCGAATCCATATAGCCGGCGATCTTGCCGTGCTTCACGACGAGCACTTTCCTTTCGAAATCAATTGATTCGACTCGCCCAAAAAATGTGATCCACTTTGCCTGCTGTTCTTGAGCTTGCATTAGCGACGGAAGCGCACTCGCCAAAGCGAGAGCAAGCACAAGAATAAGATTCGTACATCGCATGGTTTACGGCCAAACCTGGTTGAGCAGCCCAGCCAAGAATGCAGCAATCTTAGCGCAAGCCTGGCCAAGTCAGTGAGTACAATTCGGTGGCCGGGCTGTTTTCTCTGTGAGCGGCCGGAAATCGGAAGGCGAAGGCAATCTTGAAGGTAGTCCAGGCTACAAATATCAAAAACAGCCGGACCGCCAACACTGAGATAGACTGGCCGCTCACCTCGACGATTAGCTCGTTGACCGAAAAATGCGTACCCCTAGTCGGAAAGTTCGAAGACAAATCGCGCTAATCAGGTGACAATAGGCCGTACGCCCCTAAAAAGGGCCGGATCGATGGTTAATGATCACCAACCCTTGATTGTCAACGCCATTGGGCATCTCGTGGGAGCGATCATATTCGGGATCTTCCTGGTGCTCGCGCTACGGGGCGCCGCGGGACGGCGTGCAAGAGAGAATTGGTTATCGGTTGCATCGGCCGGTCTGGCGTGGACCTGGAATGCCGTGTCGTTCACGAGCCTCGTGTTGACTTCCAGCGCCGCCCGTTGGGTCATGGAGGCGGTGGCTTTTTCCAGCCTCAGCCTGCTCCCCGCGGTTCTTCTCCACCTGTCTTTCAACGGCAAGCCGCGCCAAATCATCGTCAGCGGCTATCTGCTGAGCGGGGTGGCTACGACCATGCATTTGTGCGAGCGGCTCCTGCCCTCCGCACACCTGCACAAGTGGGCACTCTGGGTCATCACCATTGGATTTGGCGCCCTGACTATCCTCTCCGCCATCAGAGCGCTGTGGGAGGGTGGAAAGAAGACGCGCGGAAAAACCTCGCAATTGTTGACCTCGATGGGCCTCCTGTTGTTCGTTGTGACATTCTCACATTTTGGAGTTGGCCATCCCCCTCGGCCTTGGTCAACAGAACTGTTGGTGCATCACGCCGGAATACCCGTTGCCCTGCTGATTTTGCTGCAGGATTATCGCTTTGTCTTCCTCGACGCGTTTGTTCGTTTTACCGCCAACGTTTTCCTGGCGGCACTCCTGGCGCTTGCAGGAATACGGCTTGCCATAAGCATGGCGCCGGACGACGGGGCGCCACGTCCGCTGGGGGACACTCTGGTCATTGCGGGTCTCTGCGGTCTGCTGATCCTATTCGCGTACTTTAGAGGGATATTGCAGCGATGGTTCACAATGGCTGTGTTTCGCCGACCCAGCATTGAAGGAGCCGTCCAGGATCTCCGGTCGCAGGCCGCTGAAATCCGAAGCGAAGGCGCATACTTGAGCCAGGCCGCTGGACGGCTCGCAGCTGTAGCTGGCACTGAGAGGTTCGAGATGCTGGAAGCCGAAACCAGCCGAGAGCGCTCGGGGTCGGCCATGAGAGATCTGGATTATCCTTCTCTTGCGGAGGATGAGCCATGGTTGGGGCGTGACGCTCGCTGGAACTGGGCCGAGGCTATCGTCCCGATTCGACTCTCCCAGCAGGATAGGCGGTACCTTCTGTTGGGACGGCGACGAGGAGGGCGCCGGTATCTGAGCGAAGACCTTCGATCCCTCAACTACCTTGCCGGCATCGTGTCCGGGGAAGTGGAACGCTACCGCTCCGCGGAGATGCAGCGCTTGGTCTGCGAAGCCGAACTACGGGCGCTACAGTCGCAGATCAATCCTCATTTTCTGTTCAACGCCCTAAACACGATCTACGGGATTATTCCGCGCGAAGCAGCCGGGGCACGGCGCACAGTGCTCAATCTTTCGGACATCTTCCGGTATTGCCTTCAGTCCGACAAGATCTTGACTCAGCTCTCAGAGGAGTTAAAGATCGTAAGGGCGTACCTTGAAATTGAGCGCCTCCGGCTAGGTCCGCGCTTACAGACCTCGATCGAGGTGGAAAAGGGCGCCGAGCAGACGTTGATTCCTATCTTGTCGGTCCAGCCCCTTGTGGAGAACGCTGTCAAGCACGGCCTAACCGGGCGCCTCGGCGAGGGGTGGTTGCGACTAACAGCAAGTTCGACAGATCATAACTTGACAATCACGGTGGAGGACTCGGGCCCCGGCCCCAGACCGACTGATGCTGGCGAGTGCCCGGCAGGGGCAGGAGTTGGATTGGCTAACGTTACCCGTCGCCTTCAGTTGTGTTTTGGCCCGGATGCCGGAGTGAACATGGTGCAGGGAGACTTCGGCACGAGAGTAGAATTCTCGGTTCCGCTTTCTAGAGTGCCTATGCAAACATAAGTTACACGAGGATTGTCGGGCACAAAATGCCGTCGCCCCATCGCGGCCTCTGGCGCGATCGCTTGAAGGTGGCACGATGCCTTTCAAGCGGAAGTAGATCGCCACGTGGCCGTACTCCTGCTTGCGGTGCACAACATCGAGGATCAGTCGGCCCCGGTCGTCTTTGAGGAGGCGTCTCCCTGCTTGCGCGCTCCTCCGGCCGTACTGCAAAGGCTCATCTGATGGTCGGCGGTGTGGCCCAGCAACTCGCCGAAGGTGCAGATATCGGGTGCTGGCTTGAAGCTGTCGTCTTCTTCCGGCCTAGCCGTGGCGGCGCGGATCAAATAACCTTTCACCGAATTATAGGTGCTGGTTCGGCGATCAGCGGACTGTTTGCTTGGGCATGCAGCAAGGCCAGCGCATGCAACCCAGACCGCGAGCAAAGATAGGAATAAGCGTGTCATAGCGGTCAATTCTATCCGCATTGCATATTTTTGTTCAGTAGTGAATAACCAAAATGGAATCCACTTCGTCTCAACTGATAACTCACCCCCGTTACTGTTCGGGCGCTTTTGATCCCAACCCCTGAAAGCGCCCGTTCACTTTCGCATTCATCCGGCTCGTCTGGTTTGCAGCGATCAAACAGCCCTCGCTCTCAACTGCCGCGCTGGTCGTAGATTCGCTCAATCGGCCTTTCGGCCCGGTCATGGCCCGATCCGGCGCGCTCATCGATTAGTAATAGCGAAGCGTTGCTTCCACGTATACAATCGGTGATTCTCTATGAGCAGCATGGGGTCCTATTTAGTCGATCCAAACTTCGGTCAAAGCCGTGATCCGTACCGCGGAGTGGTCGTCGTTCTTCTCGGCGCAACGCTCGTGGGCATGGCCGGCACTCTCGTCGGCCGCCGCATGCTCCCGAACCCATTCTTATTGGATATAGCTCTCACTCTAGGCATCGCGGCTGGGGTTCTGTTCGGGGTGGCGCTGGCTCAGATGGCGCGCAGCATACCACCGAGAGCTTCCAAGGCGAAATTACCAGCCACAGACCCGCAGTCGGCCGAGGCCATCGAGGACCAGGAGGCTTCGCCCGACGGCAAGTCGCCCGCGGACAAGGAGACCCAAAAGGGACTCACTCTGCTTGTTCACTTTGCGGGCATGCCGCAGATCCCCGACCTGGAGCTGCTCGATCTGGTGAGAATTGGGACCGCCCTCGCCGGACTTGCCGCTATTGTGTTCGTGGTGGGACGAGGCGCCAGTGCGCCCACCCCGCTGGCTGCGGTGATCGGTGCGATCCTCTGCCTGGCGGCGGCGGGATTGTCCGCCACGGCGGCACGTTACCTCGCCGATATCGATGCCGGCCGTTTTCCCGAGGCGCCGGGTCTTTGCCGCGGCGCGCGCGTGCTCGTCTGGGTCTTTCTCGCCGGCGTGCTGTCGTACGGCCTGGCGTGGGCGGGCTTGCAGACCATCTTGCGGATCCTTGGCTTCGTGCTTCTCGCGATCGATGCCGTCGTATGCTCCGGCCTCCTGCGCGCCCGGCCGCCAGAGCAGGGCGCCCCTCCGGTCTTCCCGCTCGATTTGACAGTGCTCTCCGTTCTCGGAGAACGCCCGAATCTCCTAGCCAGCGTCCTGGATAGCGCCCAGGCGCAACTCGGCATCGACCTTCGATCGACGTGGGCGCTGACGGTCGTCCGCCGCAGTCTGGAACCCCTGGTCATCGCGCTGTGCCTCATGGCCTGGCTTTCCACATCGCTGACCGTGGTGGGCACGGAGGAGCAAGGCCTGGTGGAGCGACTGGGCGTGCCGGTGAGTGGCGAACCCTTGCAGCCCGGACTGCATTTGCACTGGCCATGGCCCATGGATCGTGTCTTTCGCGTTCCCGTCAAGCGTGTCCAAACCCTCGCGGTGGGCCACGAAGGAGAGGAAGAAGGCGGGCCGGAGAATGTGCTTTGGGCAGTCGAACATGCCGCCAACGAGTACACCCTGCTTCTCGGCAACGGCCGCGATCTGATCACGGTCGATGCCACCGTGCAGTTCCGCATCGCCGATGCGCGCGCCTGGCGCTATCACTCGCAGAACCCGGCCGAAGCGTTGAAGGCCATCGCCTACCGCGCGGTCATGCGGAACACCGTCAACCGCACTCTCTCCGAAGCCCTATCGGAGAACATCGCCGCTTTGACGGCGCGCATGCGAGGGATGGTGCAGTCGGAGGCCGATGCTCTCGGTCTGGGCGTCGAAGTCATGGCCTTCACGGTCGGCGGAATGCATCCGCCAGTGACAGTGGCGGCCGATTACGAAGCCGTTGTCTCGGCGGAACTCGCAAAAGCTACGGCGGTAGTGGATGCCCAGGTGTTCCGCAATCAGACCGTCCCTGCGGCCGAGACCGCCGTCTTGACCAACGTCAACGAAGCGCGTTCGCAGGGGGCGGAAAGCCTTGCCCAAGCCGCCGGCCAGGCCTGGAGCTTCCGCGTTCTGGAGTCGCAATTCCGGGCCGCTCCGGAAGAATACTACTTTCGCCGCCGCCTGGAAACCCTCGAAAAGGGACTGTCGGGGCGTCAGTTCACAGTCCTGGATAGCCGCTTTCAGCGGGATGGAGGTGAGTTGTGGTTAA
>Ga0335085_10010376_pt1 | contig 13930 bp, 8 predicted proteins | sample Lox_Sample_45_FD_206712 | JGI IMG/M metagenome (GOLD analysis project Ga0335085, IMG submission 206712) | Soil microbial communities from Loxahatchee National Wildlife Refuge, Florida, United States - Lox_Sample_4.5 | ecosystem: Environmental > Terrestrial > Soil > Wetlands | place: USA: Florida...
GAAGAAGAGCCGGACGGATGCAGATCGAGGCCAAACCAAGAAGCGATCGCCAAGACCAGGACGACTCCCACCGAAATCTCCTCCACCGGGTTGACCAGCCCAAATCACGGAGTTTTTCAACAGATTCTATGGGTTGTGGGACGGCTACAGCAAACTTCAAGAGACAGGTACTTGTGCTATGGGGAGTGGCTGTTGAAAAAAACTCTTTCGAGCTGTCTCAAGCCGAGAATGTGCGATGTAAAGGCGAAGCCAAAGCATGGCCTCCGACAAGCCTTCACCCTAGGCGACTCATTGGTTGAGCACGGAAATTATGAGACCTTGCGCTGGCACAACGACCCTGTGTCGTTACCGGCGTGATGATAGTACGGATTCGAGCGACCGTGTGTTTTCGAATCGCCGTGACTTCGTAGGTGCTTACATCAGCAATCCAAGTTCCGCGCTGAAGTCAGTTACTTTCCCGAAGAAACATCCCTAAATCTCAGAGATTATGCAGCCGGCAGAGCCCGGCAAGAAGGAGAGTGGAGTGAAGAATTTCGTGCGTGCAACAATCCTGGGCACCGCACTCATTGCAGCATCGAGTGCGTGGGCGCAGTGGTCATCGAATCCAAGCCAGAATCTCGCGCTGTCTGATATCGCAGGAGCCGACCAAGTGCAGCCCAAGACGGCTGTGCTGAGCAATGGCAACTGGTATGTCAGCTGGTTCAATAGCAATCCCAACGATCCGCCTCCGTCCGGATATGACGTGTACTACCAGCTGCTGAACGCAAACGGGGTCGAGCAGTTCGCGCATGACGGCGTGCAGGTCGCAAAGCTGACCCTGACGTCGACACAGGATTACGGACTGGCAATTGATGCCAGCGGCAACGCAGTACTGGCGTTTCTCGACGATCGCAGCAGCCCCGGCATTGCGCAGGTCACGGCTATCAAGATGAGCCCCACCGGCCAATCGCTGTGGGGAGCCAACGGCGTTCGGCTGACGAATGAAACCAACTTCCACGGTAATCCGAAGGTTGCTGTGACCAGCGATGGCGGGGTCGTGGTGGCGTGGATCACCGACGATCACATCGTCGTGCAGAAGCTCGACGGCAATGGACATCCCGTGGGCAGCAACGCGCTCAGCAATGGCCAGATGATCCTCAGCGAGTCTGGCGCGTTCTTCCAGCTCTCGGATTTGCACGCCTCTGACAACGGTTCGTTCATCCTCTCATGGATTCGCCAGGTCAGCCGCGGCAATCGCTATCTCTACGCGAACAAGATCTCGCAGACCGGCCAGCTGATGTGGGGCGCCTCACACGTGCACGTGTATGACGGCGGCTCGCTGCAGAACGGCAACTTCCCGTACTTCCTCTCCGACGGTAACGGCGGAGCGGTCTTCTCCTGGTACACCTCCAGTCCAGCCCTGCAGGTATTCGCGCAGCACGTGCTGGCGAATGGTACCGAGGTCTTCGGGCACAACGGAGCTGCGGGGGCTGTCACCGGTACAGACAATCGCGTTAGCCCGACCGCAGGCTACAACCCATCGACGCAAGAAGTCTTCATGTTCTGGACCGAGTTGGACCACCTGCAGACCGTGCAGGGCATTTCGGCGCAGAAGTTCAGTTCGGCGGGCATGCGTCAATGGAGCGATTCCGGTTTGACCATTGTTCCTCTCGGCAACGATGCTCAGATCAGTCCGCAGACGGTGCAGACCGGCAGCGGCGCGCTCGCCTTCTGGATCGACGCGCAGGTCACCGGTCAGGGTGTGGTCTACGGTGTGAAGCTGGATGGCGCAGGAAATCTTCTGTGCTCCCAGTTTCCGGTAGCGAACGCTGCCTCGCAGAAGGCGCGAGTCTGGGCCGGGATCGCTCCCTCCGGCCTTGCTACCGTTGCTTTCCAGGACTACCGCAGCGGCAACTCGGATATCTTCATACAGAACATTAATTCCGATTGTTCGCTCGGCCAGCAAGGTCGCTAGCCAGTAGCGGCGTGCTCGGCACAACCCCGCGGAGAATTCCGCGGGGTTTTTTCTTGTGCGTGCCGCCAAATAAGCCGGCTCGGCCGGTGGGACGAGCCCCCGTGCTGATCAGCCGGTGCTGAACGATCCGCCGTCGCCGCTGGAGTGCGGACGATCCGCCGCGACACGCCGCCCCGCTGCACCGATGAAAATCATCTGCAAGGCTCGTGGATAGCCTTCCTCATACCCCGCAGATGCGTTGACTGTCGGCGGTATAATCGGACGCCGATCTTAAGGGCGATCCAAGGATGCGGATGACAACTTCGGAGCTGGTCAAGCTGGTGCAAGAGCTGACGCCGGATTTCCTGCGTGGCTTGGACCAGGGCACCTTGCGCGACATCGTCGAAGCTGCCGATTACCAATGCTTCCCAGCCAATCTGACCATTCTGAGCCAGGGTAATCCTGCGCGTAAGCTTATGCTGCTGTTGCGCGGCCAGGCGCGAATCACGTTTACCACCGAAGCGGGGCAGCGCCTGGTCTTGCGCTGGATTCCGGTTGGGCGCGTCTTGGGATGGGCTGCGCTTCTGCCTGACACCTGCGACTACTTCACTAGTACCGAAGCCGCAGAGGAATGCCGCACGCTGACGTGGAACCATGCCACCATACGGCGGCTCGCTACCGAGCATCCCCGACTCTGGCAGAATGCATTTGAGATTATGGGCAGCGGCTTTGGAGGTTTTCTGACCGACCACGCGTCACAGTCCCGCGATACCGCCCCTCAACGCTTGGCACGCGTGCTGTTCAGCCTCGCCGAAGTCTTTGGCTACCGGACACCGGGCGGCATCGAAGTAAAGGTCAAGAATGAAGACCTCGCACATGCCGCCAACGTGACACTGTTTACGGCCAGCCGCCAGCTCAATGAGTGGCAGCGCGACGGCTTTCTCCTTAAGTCGCGTGGCAAGATTGTATTGCACTCCGCCGAGGCGCTATTGCTGCACGCGGTCTGACAGCCTGGGATGAGCCCGAACTTCATCTGAAGAACCACAAAGCCCGAGACATATCTCGTCAAACGGTCTAAGCCTATCTCCAGCAGCAAAGCTGGTGACCAGGAATCTAACACGCTCGGAGATCATCGTTTGTTGGACAGCCTAGCGCGTCGATCTCTGGGCACGATCTCTGCAGAGAAGTTTTCAACAGCCACTTATGTTCACACCAACAACGAAAGATCCTTAGGCTTTTTGAGCTACACTCTTCTCCGTGAAAAAGGGAGCCACGTTCGCTGTCTTCTTATTGGTTGCGGCCCGCTTGACGATGGGGCAATCAGGAGCGCCGGGTGCAAAGAATGAGCACGCCGCAGTCGGCGCCCAATCGCCGAAAAGCAGCCTCAAGCCTGTCTCTGCCGACAATTTCAACCGGGCTGAGAGCGACATGTACTTTGCCGGCACCATCAAGAATGGCGGCTTCAGCAAGTTCAATCACAACCGCGAGGTCATGCCCATCGACAAGCAAGCCGTGATCCGCGCCAACCGCGATACGCTATATTCCGCAGGAGTATTCGATCTCGATGCCGGACCGGTCACAATCACCATGCCCGACGCCGGCAAACGCTTCATGTCCATGATGGTGATCGATGAGGACCAGTATGTGCCCTTCGTCTTCTATGGTGCCGGGGCTCACACCCTTACCAGGGAGCAGATTACCACGCGCTACGTCCTGGTGGGAATCCGCACATTTGTCGATCCTTCAAACCCGAAAGATTTGTCGCAGGTCCACGATTTACAGGATGCGATCAAGGTCAGCCAGGCTAATCCTGGCAGCTTCGAAACACCCAAGTGGGATCCGGTAAGCCAGAAGAAGGTGCGCGATGCGCTGCTGGTGCTGGCCACGACTCTTCCTGACACCAGACGCATGTTTGGCGCCAGAGATCAGGTCGATCCGGTACGGCACTTGATCGGAACCGCTACGGGCTGGGGCGGCAATCCGGAGAAGGATGCGATTTATCTGACGGTCGTGCCCAATAAGAATGACGGCGCTACTGTCTACAAGCTTAACGTAAACGATGTGCCCGTCGATGGCTTCTGGTCAATCAGCGTTTACAACGCCGCCGGTTATTTCCAGAAAAACCACTACGACGCCTATACGCTCAACAACATCACCGCAGAAAAAAGTGCAGACGGCTCGGTGGCCATCCAGTTCGGTGGGTGTGACGGCAAGATTCCCAACTGTCTGCCCACCATTCCCGGCTGGAGCTATTGGGTGCGGCTCTATCGTCCGCGTCCTGAGATTCTGAATGGCAGTTGGAAGTTTCCCGAGGCGAAGCCGATGAGATGAGCGTCGCCACAGCTACTCGCATCCGCGGCGGCCCAGATCCTAATCGGCAGGAGTCCACCCCTTGTCGGGGTTGTACGCCGACATGCCGCTCGCGATTTTTTCCGTGTCCTGGCCGAGATCGTTTTCGTAGACAATGCCGTCCTGGTTGACGATGAAGGTCATAACGCCCGAGTTGCGATACTCGGCGGGATAGGCCACGAAGGCGAAGCCACGAACCAGTTCACCATTCACGAGGTAACTATGCGCGCCGCCCTTGGCTGCGGCTCCCTGTGCAGTTAGCATGCGGTAGTAGTAGCCGTGGAAGGGAACTTGTTTGCCGTGTTGTAGCTTGTACCCCTGGCCGGTGGCATCTACGAGCAGCGGGCCGATGGGGCTCGGAGGCTCATTGTCGCTGGTCTTCCAGTAGAGTCCGTTGTGCTTGCCTTCATCGCTCAAAAACCTGAGCGCATAGTGTTTGGCCTTGTCGCCGCTTTGTACAGTAGACGCATACTCGTGCTGGGCCTCGACGAGGGTATGCAGGACGTCGATGGCATCGTTCTCGTTGGCGCCAATCCTCCGATAGAGAATTTCCTTTATTCCGGCTTCGGTATCGAAGTACCATGCGCCGCTGCTGTTCTTGACGATAGGAATCGGCATCGGCCAATTCTCCGCGCCCACGTAGAGAGTGGCGGTCTGGTCGGGCTCAATCACGACGCGATGCATTTGGTCGTATCGCCGAATAAAGTCGGTCGCCATCTTCTTGTCCGCCACCTCATCGCCGGTATGCATAACCTGACCTGCATTCGAGCCCAGGATGGCGTTCAACGTCTGGTGGTCGCCGGATTTCACCGCGTCGTAGACAGCCAACACCGCGTCGCCGGGTGATGCGAACGTCTTCTCATTACCTTGCTGGGCAGCGGCGCGTGGGATGAATGGCCCGAGCGACAGGACGAGGGCGGCCACGATAAGCGCAATAAAATAACGGCGGCGAAACTCAATCAACTTGTGAGACTCCAACGTACATTTCATAAGTCCTGCCTTCGATCGGGACTGCACACCAACGGGATTTGCCCTCGTGCGAGTTAGCGGCGACGCCCGCCGCCGGCAGCGCGACCGCCACCGCCTCCGCCCCGATTCTCGAAACCTCCGCCACCACGGTTGCCGGCCAAACTTTGCTGCCCGCGGGCGCTGTTGGTACGAGCATTTCCGCCCTGGCCGTAGTTGCTGAGGGCGCTCTTGCCAGAATTCGGAGCTGGCTGTTGTCCATAGCCGCGTTCCGCCTGCCGCTGGTTCTGGTTGAAATTGCCGCCGCGGGCCTGGTTTTGATTTTGGTTCCCGCGGTTCTGCTGATTCAAGTTGGGCTGGTTCCCGCCAGCTCGGTTCTGTTGATTGAAGTTGGGCTGGTTTCCGGCCGCACGTTGCTGACCCGGATTTCCTTGGCCTTGGTTTCTATACTGCGCCTGATCGTACTTCTGATTGAAATGCGGCGTTGAGTAGTTGCTATTGTTGAAATTGTTGGCCCGGTTGTTGGTGTTGAGGTTGTTACGATTGACGTTGTTCGCATTCAGGTTGTTACGATTGATATTGTTCGTGTTGATGTTATTCCGGTTAATGTTATTCGCGTTCACGTTGTTCACGTTGCGGTGGTAGTAGTTGTTGCGATTCACGAAGGTATTAGAGTTGGAGATGTAGGTGTTGTGGTTGTAGACGACGGTCGAGTTGTGCCAGCCGCATCCCCAAGAGTTGTATCCCCATCCACAGCAGCCACCCCCGCCACTGATCGCCGCTCCCACGGCGATTCCGACTCCAAAGGAAAGCAGGCTGGTGGCAACCAGGGCCCCGGTCGAGTATCCCGGATAAGCCGGTACGGGCGCTCCATAAACGACCGTTGGATTATAGGTAGGCACGTAAACGACGGTGGGCTGCACCGGCTGGATGATGATGGTCTGCGGTGGAGGCTGTACCACGGTAGTCTGCTCTTCCGCACCTTCCGGCGTCGGGGGCGGGGCGGTTCCGGGGGCCTGGTTCTGCACGGTGACGTTCTGCTGCTGAGTGGTCTTCAGATTTCCTGCCTGATACGCGCGCTGGCGCATGACCTGCACGGCGTTCATGACGCTCTGGGGAATGTTGTAATAGGCATCTCCAAGTGCCGAGGTCCACGATAGATTAGTGGCCATCTGATTCAGTACGTCGGAAAACTGCGTCAGGCCTTTTACGCTCGCATCCCAAGGCTGCTCATTGGCGGCTTCGGCAAGCTGCTGGCCCTTGAGATTCGAGTTCTGTTGCAGCCACTGGTAGGCGGCGCTGACCTGGTCGGGATACGTGGAGGCTGCCAGCACCATGGCGACAAGGTTGTCAGGGAAGAGGGCGATGGGAGCGACAAGCTGGTAGAGCTGGTCGGCTGTGGGCGCGGCGTAGGTCGCGGCCGGCGCCTGTTCCTGTGCATGCTGAGTTGCCGCAGTCTGTGTCGGCTCCGACTTCTTGCTGCAACCATCCAGGCCCATGACGCTGACGATCACACTGACGCTGAGAAAGACGGAGAGAACTTGCTTGAAAATTGGCATAGGGATGCCTCGAATAGAACAACAATGCGACGCAGCAAGTATAGTCGCCTCGCATCGTCGCCCGCAGCCCGATCATAGCTAATCGGACAGCGTAAACACGTGCGCCAGTTGCCGCATCGGTAGGCTGTTCCAATGTGGCGAGCAGTTGCGCCTGCAACAGAGATCCGAACGCCATCGACTGGCGTGAGGTCGTGATTCCAGCAAATTGGGCACACCGTTGGCCTATCCGGTAGTGGGCGTGGCGTGTCCGTCTCGCCCGTTAACCGTTGCATTCACGCATGTGTATTATCCTTCCGAGGTTAGGGTTGCTTTGCTGATTTCGAACTGTTTAGTACGATAATAGGCGCGATGGCTGTGTTCGAGGAAGTATTGAACTATTTATTTCAAAATACCGGTAGGATCGTGTGGACGACCACGTGTCTCCGCAACGGCCGCTGAGAAATTGTCGCGGTGACCAGAATCAGCAGGCGATTGGTTAGGCAAGTCGACGCCAGAGACCTTGACGACGGCCTGCCACGCGGCTTCCTGGCTAGCGCGATCGAGAAGGTGTGGGTGGCGCTGCGCCTCAATTGGGCCTGTGAACTTCCCTTTTGCCGACGCGAAGAATTGCCCTGAGACGTCGGTTCCGAACTTCGAGGCCTGGATATACCGGCGCGCCGCCGTCTCAGGCGTTTGATTCATGCCGGGAATGTGGCTCACGATTGGGATGAACACGTACCTCAACGCCCGGCCAGCGCTTCGCACCACCTTGGTGTCCGTCGCCGCACCGGGCGAGACAGCGTACACGGCCATGCCGGAGGGTAGCCGGCGCGCCAGCGCCGCGACCCACCATGCGATGATGAGCTTTGCGTCGGCATACGCATTGTTGGGCACGTACTTGACGTTCGGCCCGTTGCGGATCAGGGCTTCCACGGCGGCGGTTCGATCCCCCTGGTAGTGTTTGGCCGCGAAGGCTGGCACGTCGGTGTATTTGAAGAAGGGTACGCCCCCTCGGGCAGGTTCTGCACCTGCGATAACGATCCGCGCGTTGGGGCTCAGCAAGTTGGCATTGAGCAGCCCAACCGTCAGTTGATGATGCCCGATGAGCGGGGCCTGAGAAGACTCGACGGCCGCCTCAGTGAGAACGCGCTGCTTAAAGGGAACCAACCCTGCATTGAGCAGCAGGAAATCGATCGGCTGGCCTCGCTTGACGAGCTCGGCAACGGCCGATTGAACGCTGGACGGGGTGTCCAGATCCAGCGCCAGCGGCGTGAAGATCACTGTTTTGTTCTCAGCCGCGAGTCGAGCGGCCGCTTGCTGGGCCCCCGCCAAGCTGCGCCCGGTGACGATGATCTCGCGCCAGCCCTCTCCGGCAAGAAGGCGGGCGGCCGCTTGACCGAGCCCGGAAGTGGCGCCGGTGACGAGAGCGATCTTATGTTCCATGGGCAGCTCCGTGATGAAGGTCGAGTCGTGGCCCCGCGAGGCCAGAGCCGGCTTGCTAATTATGAACTGTTCAGTTATAAAATGCGTAATGGCCATTGTCAAGGAGTTTTGAACTAAATGATTCAAAATAACCCGAGGCCGCGGGGTAGACCGCGCACCTTCGACGAGACGGGGGCGCTGGAAAAGGCGACTCAAGTGTTCTGGTCTAAAGGCTACGACGGAGTGACGATTGACGATCTCGTCGCCGGAATGGGTGTGGGACGGCCGAGCCTGTATGCCGTCTTTGGGGACAAGCGGGCGATATTCTTGCGCGTCCTCAAGACATACGCAGAACGGAAGGGCGCTCTCGCAGCCAAAGCACTCCTTTCGCCACGGGGTCTTCGCGACTCGATCGCTGGTTTTTTGAGGTACGCCGTCGAAAGTGCGACCGAGAAAGGGTCCGCCCGGGGCTGCCTTCTGATTTGCGTTGCCCCGCTTGTGAACGACGCTGAGGTTCAGCGGTTCCTGCAGAGCGCGGTCGCGGGCGGCGCGGCGCTGGTGGAGCGCCGTTTCCGGGACGGGATTAGCGCGGGAGACATCCCGCCTGACTTTCCGGTAGTCGTGCGCGCGATCCAAGTCACGGATTTTGCTCGTGGCCTGACCATGCGTGCGCAGATAGGCACGCCGCGCAAGATGCTCCTCAAAGATGCTGAGGAAGCGACCGACTTGGTGCTACTTCCGCGGCGTGGAAATGCGGCGCCAAAACGTTGATGCCGGATGCGTGAAGGTTGCACCTTAGCAGCTCGAATATAGGACCGCCGAGCGCGCGCTGCGGCTGCTGACGGTTGCTGGAACACGCATTGACGTACTTCGCGGTCACATCGCCGCTTGAATTTCCTTTTCCGCCATATCATTACAGTTATGGCATTTTCCCGCATGTAAGGCATCAGTAACTATCTGACATCTAACACGAACTGGCTGGTTGACCGGAGAAGACTATCGCTTTCTCGACATCATCCCCGACAAGGCTCCGGCAATGACAATGGGCACCGCGGGCGCCAAGCCAATCGTTCTGTTTTGCGCGCTTGCATCAGAGTTTAATACGGTAATTGCCCGCCTTGGGACTGGCACGCACAAAACACACGCCCGCATTCCACCTTACTACCGCAGCTATATGAAAGGAAAAACCAAGTGTGCATGTGCGGGACAATGTCGCGCATTCTGTCAGCACGAAGCTTGTTGTTATCTCATAGGCGAAGCTGAGGGATCACGCAGACGGCACAAGAGCTGGGCGGTTCTGTGGATATTCTGTCGAAACATGTCCGTACTCAGCTTGTCGAATGCGGGTGGGTGTATTTATTGCGTGTTCGTCGACATTTTCCGGGGCAACCGCACTCCTATTCTAACGTATACGGCGACGGTATATTTCCGTTCCACACCGACTGTGCCTAATACTCCGTTCCACCGCGGTTCTTGTTGCTGCGGTTGAGGCAAGATGGAGAAAGCGATCGTCCTACGCTTCTTTGGGACTTTCGCACCTCGATTCTCAATGCCTTGGAACGTCGTGTTCTTAGAACGGAGCTATGGAAAGTCCGGGGCGTCGTCTCGCATAGGAACCGCGTGGGAGCCTGATTACTCCAATCGTTCGTCAGCTTCGGGGAGACGAGATGCTGCGCTTCGACCCAAACAGTATGAAGCCCTACTTGTCTCGCTTCCATGCAAGCCGTGAGATTCTTGAGCGCTGCAGTCAAGAGGCCGCAGTTATTTCATTCGATTGGCACCCTGGACATGCGCTGCTTATTGATAACTGGCGAATGATGCACGGGCGCGGGGCAGGTCGCCCCGGCGCTAATCCTGAGCGTCGAGTTCTCGAGAGAGTACTAGTTCTCGGCGGGTAATCGCAAGGTGGCGAAAGAGAAACGATGGGAGAATCTTCAACAGTTGCTCGGTATTCATGACTGATCAACTACAACGACACGTCCTTGCTGTGTCGATCGGCTGCACGATCAGTATGCACGTTTTCGGTTTGTCGTTCTGACCGAATTGCTAGACCTCCCCAACAACCAGCGCGTTAGAAATTGCGACGCCGCAAGTTAAAGGGGTCGCGCGCGTCTCCCCCAGCAAGCTCCCGTTATCCTGGAATGAGCAGACACTAGACCATTGAGACTGACGACAGCACAGTCGTGGTTCCACAAACCCAGCTTAAACCCGATAATGCATTTTATCGAGCTCGAAGGCCGTTACAGCTCGAAGAGTGATGCTGGACGATTGTCACTGCTATTAACTGCGGACTTGCTGCCCGGGTTGGCATTAGTGGTTTGTTGCCGCAGAGCTCCATGAACTTAACCCATATGTTTTGTCCCGCTCAATCTCGACGTCGTCGGCTCTGTGTTTTGCTGTGCTTGCAGCTGCCTTGGTGCTACTCCTTTTGGACTGCTTTCGACTGAGAGCCTCAGTTCCTCAACTGCAGCTTCGGACGCAAGAAAGTCGATCAGCCGTTGCCATCCAGGTCGACGAGCGTGAACCCCCTCTCACCGCGTGTTGGGGCTGCCGCAGATTCCGTATTTGCTAACTAAGAATCGCTGCAAAGTGCTCGGTAAGGCTGAGCTGAGCTCTTGCCAGGTCAGAAGGCCGACTCTTGACCTCAGTTCACAACTCCGCACGGCAACGAAAACACGGTAGCACGCCTCGATCAGGTCGGACCGCCGGCCGTCGCACAGCACCAAGTATGAAGTCCCGCAATGGTGTGCAGCCAAAACGCCTCGGACCAATTGATAACCCTCGACTAAGCCCGCGGACGAGGGGAGCGCATCAAGGTTGAAAACGGCGTTCACGTCGCTGTATCGGAGAACCAGGTCGGACCGCGCGGATTGAAAGCCACCTTCGGTCAATTTCGCCTCAACGAATAAATGGCCCAAGGCCATGTCGATCTCCGTCCGGTCAGCACGTCCGCTGACCAAAGGAATACCAGGCTTCATACCGAACTGTGGTCGCGATCCCGGCCTGATACCGAGGAGAGCGCAAACCTGCTTGCGGCAGGTGACACCCGGGTAGCAGAAGACATTCATCAGAAGTGCATCGGAGCTGTTGGCACAGTCCAGCTCCCGTCGAATGTGGTCAGCAGAAAGTGCGAGCCTCCTGGAAGCTGTGTAGCACTTTTTCAGCCTGCGACTCCAGTCAGAGGACGCGCAGATACGACGGTAGACGGCGGGAAGAAAATTGCCATGTGCCCCGTCGAACGGTTGGTACACGACGCTGGGAACGGCGCCGGGGGTATATTCATGGGGGACCGCCTGGGCCAGCGCCAAATTGCGTTGGCTGAGCTCGCATCGAAGCGCTGTTGCAGATAGTCTCATTCAGGAGAACTCCATCAGGCAGCCGACTGCTCAAGCCGCGGGTCGTTCCTCATCCAAGAAGCGCTCTAATCCGCTGCCGCTTCGTCATTCCAGCAGGTCCTTCCCTGGTGGTCGTTGTCTCAGCCCATTTCTGCAGTTGTGCCAACCGGATGCGATGCTCCACCGGCGGCTTCTCGACCGCGACGACGAACTCTGTCATGGGCCCGAGCGGCGGCGCCAACGGATCGCCGCGGAACTCCGAAACCGCCATGGCTACAGCTTCATGGACAGATTCGGCGCGAACCTGAGCGGTATGGAGAAGACCATCGGAATCGGTAAACGAGACTCTGCAAGACGCTGGCGGCATGCGCAACAAGTATACCTGAGTCTTCGCCCTTTGTTCGCCTAGCTTGTTCAGAGCACAGAGACCCCTTGCCAACGCGGACCCGCTCGGCCTCTACCCGGACCCGTCGAATCCTTGACGATTTCCATCCCGGCAGCTTCGCATGTAACACTTATTGACAGGCGCAGATTGGACGGGGAGACCGCGAGATGTCAGTCGAATGCAGGCCGAAGCGGCGTTTATGTACTGCAGGGGCCCAATCGCGTTCCCGGCGCCACGGGTAATACGACGGTGGCATTGTCTCTCCGCCCCATTGTTGCAGATGAACGATCTTGAGCGTACCCCGTTGACGCGGTTCCCGCAGGGAACCAGGGGATGGTGCCGCGGTTAGGCTGTTCCGGCAGGGAACCGCTCTGCGCGGCGGCGGTTCCCTGAAGGAACCGGCGCGGCATCCATGGTTCTCAAGGAGAACCGGCGTTTAACTCGGGTTCGTAAAAGCGGTTCCCTGACGGAACCGCCGGGAATCGAGTTGCTGTGAGTCGTTCTGGTAAATGAAAGGAGTTGTACCTTGAACATCAAGCAGTTGAGACGTCCTTTTGATATCTACTCCAAGAATCTGGGAAGATTTTTTCCCAGCACCGGGGCCGGCTCGATGTTGGAGTTGCTTTGGAAATGTGGCGAGCACCCGGTATCCACCCAAGAGCTTCGCCAATGGCGGCAGGGCAACCGCTCGTCCACGACGAAGGTTCTGGCCAAGCTCTGTAAGGCAGGAGTGGCCCAACATACGGATTCCAGTCACACTAAGGTTGAGATCACGGATCATGGACGCCAGGTCCTGGCCGACCTGGCACAGGCTATGCGCGCGGCGACGGAAAGGCACCGGCGTCCAAAAACGAGTGCCAAGCAACAGCCAAAGTCAGAACTGCCGCTAAAACGCCCTTCGAGGAGTGTCCCAGGGCGGCGCCACCATGACAACGATGATGGTCAGTTGCCGTTGATGTCAGCATCCACAGACGGCAGATGATGCCAGAGCGTTCCATGGTCCACTCAAACAGGGCCTTGGCCCAACCTATGGAGTCTTCTTGCGCCGTTTTTCTTTCCCGCTGCAAGGTACATTGCAAAACCCCATACTACTAGTGATTAGGCTGACGATGTTCCGAGGTCGATTTTGGATCGTTTCACGACCCAGAAAAGGGGGCGACGGGAAATAACCGACGGTCCCTGCATTCGGTACATATGTACCCCGCTCGGTTTCGTGGAGAAAACTCGGGGGCGACCCAAGGGCCCTTTTGTTCAGGCGGCGAATTTATTTTCGATTGTCCCAATAGGGGACTACAGCTACTCCGGGCGCCGGCAAATTGCCTCAACCTCAATTGACGTGAGGATTTCCGCTTGAGGGGCGGCCGCCGGAAGGCGGCGGCGGCTGGACCGACCTTTGGTCGGCTCTATGACTAGTTCGTCCCCGATCGCCTACGGCCCCATCCCGGGGGCGCGCTCAAAGACAATCTCTAATCCGGTCCCTGGACATCGCGATCTCCGGATCTCCCGCTCCCAAAGCCGCGGCGCGTGAAGCCAGAACCCAGGCCGGTCTTCCTCCACCGCTATAGCAGGCCGGCCCCGGGAAGAAGAAGCAAGTATCCACCCCTCCGGAAACACTGTTCCATCAGGCCAGTACCCGGTAAACGTTCGCCAGCCTCGCCACTGCCAGCTTCGCCAAGGGCGCGGCGCGCCCAGAGACAGACACCGTCTTCTCCTATCTCCTCCTATCTCCCCGTTCCCTCCAGCATCCGCCGCGCCCCAACAAACGTCCCGTGACAACCGCTTACTTCCCAACCATGTTCCCTAAGGGAACACCACACCCAACACTATCCACCTAATCAGTTGCCCCCGCTTGAGCGTCCCGCCTGGCAATATCTCCCATCCTGATGGCTGGTTGCTGATGGCCGGCTGCTGCGGCATCTCCAGCCGGGTCCCCGGCGCGGCCGGATAAGTCAACACCACACCCAATGCCATGCTCCAGCCATCAACCGTTCAGTCGCTTCCG
>Ga0335085_10010378_pt1 | contig 13930 bp, 11 predicted proteins | sample Lox_Sample_45_FD_206712 | JGI IMG/M metagenome (GOLD analysis project Ga0335085, IMG submission 206712) | Soil microbial communities from Loxahatchee National Wildlife Refuge, Florida, United States - Lox_Sample_4.5 | ecosystem: Environmental > Terrestrial > Soil > Wetlands | place: USA...
CCAGTCGTCGTCGAGGATCGCCGGGATGCGCACGAAGGCGACGTCGGCCGGCTTCTTCTTCAGCCAGGTCTCGATGTAGGGCTCGAGGTTGTAGCAGTGCGGGCAGCCGTACCAGAAGAACTCGACCACCTCGATCTTGCCCGGGTTGAACGTGTGCTGCGCCGGCGTGAGCTCGCCGTACTGGTAGCGCTGCTGCGCTACCGCCAGGCGCGGCGCGAGCGCGCCGGCCACCAGCATCTTCAGAAAATGTCTTCGCATCGCCTTCTCTTTCACTGCTGCTCCTTGATCTTGACCAGGCTCGCTTCGATGCCGTTCTGGGCGAGCGCCTGGCGCACGCGGTTGATCTCTTCCAGCTTGACGTAGGGCCCCATGCGCACGCGGTACCAGGTGCCCTTGTCCGGCAGGTTGGCCGGCTCCACGCTCGACTCGAAGCCGAGGATCGCCAGCCGCGCCTTCTGGTTGTCGGCGTCGGCCGGGTTCTGGAACGAGCCCGCCTGGATGAAATAAACGTCCTTCGGCGCTTCCTGTTGACCGGGCGGTGTCGCGCGCGCCTGCCTCATCTTCTCGCGCAGCTCGCGGTCGGTGACCGGCACTTCGGACCCTGGCAGGATGCGGTAGAAGTCGAACTTCGGCTTGTCGGTCGTCGGCGCCGGGGCCGTGGTCGCTCCGTTCGGCAGGCCGGCGATCGCCGGCGGCTTCGCGGCGGGCTCCTTCTCGCCCGACTTCGCCGTCTTCGCCGTGGTGAACGGGATCGGCGCGCGGTTGAGGTAGAACGCGATGCCGAGCGCGACCAGGAGCCCGAGCGCGACGCCCGTGAACAGGCCGAAGAGGAAGCCGCCGCCCGAGCGCTTGCGCGGGGCTGCGGCGGTTCTCGGTCTTGCCATCACATCTTCTCCGGGGCGCTCACGCCCAGCAGCGCGAGCCCGTTGGCGAGCGTTTGGCGGACCGCGGCGCACAGCGCGAGTCGCGCCGCGCGCAGCGTCTCGTCGTCGACGAGAATGCGCTCGGCATTATAGTAGCTGTGGAATTCGCCCGCGAGTTCGCGCAGGTAGAAGGCGATGCCGTGCGGGCCGAGCTCCCCGGCGGCGGCTGTCACCGCTTCCGGGTATTCCGCCACGCGCTGCGCGAGCGCGAGCTCCTTCGGGCTGGTCAGCGGGCCGAGGCTGGCCTGCGCGGCGCGCGCGCCGTCGGTTCCCGACTGGCCGAACATGCTGCAGATCCTGGCGTGGGCCATCTGCACGTAATAGACAGGGTTTTCGTCGTTCTGTTTCAGCGCCAGGTCGACGTCGAAGACGAATTCGGAGTCGGCCTTGCGCGAGACGAGGAAGAAGCGCACCGCGTCGCGCCCGACCCAGTTGATGAGGTCGCGCACCGTGACGTAGGAGCCGGCGCGCTTGGAGATCTTCACCTCCTCGCCGCCGCGCATCACCTTCACCAGGCTGTGCAGCACGTAATCGGGATAGCCGGCCGGAATGTCGGCGCCGAGCGCCTGCAGGCCCGCGCGCACGCGCGTCACCGTGCTGTGGTGATCGGTGCCCTGCACGTCGACGACCTTGCGGAAGCCGCGCCGCCACTTGGTCAGGTGGTAGGCGACGTCAGGGACGAAATACGTGTAGCTGCCGTCGGACTTGCGCGCCACGCGGTCCTTGTCGTCGCCGTACTCGGTGGTGCGCAACCAGAGCGCGCCATCCTTCTCGTAGCTCTTGCCGTTCTTTCTCCAGGTCTCGACCACCTCGGCCACCTTGCCCTCGGCGTACAGGCTCGACTCGAGGAAGTAGACGTCGAACTTCACGCCGAAGGCCTGCAGGTCGGCGTCCTGTTCCTTCCTCAGGTAAGCGACCGCGTGGCGCCGGATGGCTTCGAGATCGTCCGCATTGGAGACTTCTCTTGCGATGTCCTCGATGTACTCCCCCGCGTAGCCTTCCTCGGGCCAGCCCTTGTCGCCGGGCTTCAGGCCCCGCGCCCGCGCCTGCACCGACCAGGCGAGCTTGTCGATCTGCGCGCCGGCGTCGTTGTAGTAGAACTCGCGCGTGACGTGATGACCCTGCGACTCAAGCAGCGCCGCGATCGCGTCGCCGAGCGCGCCCTGCCGGCCGTGGCCGACGTGCAGCGGACCGGTGGGATTCGCCGAGACGAACTCGACCTGGATCTTCTGCGGCTGCGCCGTGCTCGAGCATCCCCACCGCGGGCCTTCGGCCAGGACCTTGCGGATTACGTCCGTCTTCTGGGACGTCTTCAGGCGAAGATTGATGAATCCCGGCCCCGCAACATCAACCGACAGGCAGTAGGTGTTTAGGAGTTGCTGCCGCTTGGCGGCGATGAACGCTTCCGCAAGCTCACGCGGTTTGCGGCCGGTGACCTTCGCGAGCTGCAACGGCGCGCTACTGGCAAAGTCGCCGTGCTGCGGGTTTCGCGGTCGTTCCAGGCTGTACGTCGCAAGGGAGGTGCCGGGTGCGACCTCGCGCGCAAACTCGGAGATGATCTTCTCGATTTCGGTCTTCGGATCAGCCATGCAGGAGGGCGCGCATTATAGCCCCCGCGTTCTAGTCGAACTCGATCGGATCGACGTCGAGGTGCCAGCGGACGTCGCGCGGCGAGACGGAGAAGAGTCTTTCGCTCAGCGCGGAAAGGTAATCCTGCAGAGCCGCGCGCGAAGTCGATTGCAGCAGAAGCTGCGCGCGCTCCATGCCGGCCCGGCGAGTGACGAGATGCGGCACCGGATCGTAGACGCGCACCTCGGCGGGAGCGGCGGCCAGCGCCGTGGCCTCCTTCAGGAAAGCGACGGCGCGCGCCAGTTTTTTCGCCTCGGCGCGCAGCGCCGCCTCGAAGACGAAGGGCGGAAAGCCGGCTGCGCGCCGCTCGGCGAGCTGCGCTGCGGCGAATCCGGCGAAGTCATGCCGCGTCAGGGCGGCGAAGAGGGCGTGCTGCGGGTAGCGCGTCTGCACGAGCACTTCTCCCGGACGTTCGCGCCGGCCGGCTCGCCCCGCCACCTGTGCGAGCACCGAGAAGAGCCGCTCCGGGGCGCGGTAGTCGGTTGAGAGGAGGGCGGTATCCGCGTTCAGCGCCGCGACGAGCGTCAGTCCCGGAAAATCATGGCCCTTGGCGAGAAGCTGGGTACCCACGAGGATGTCGGCCTCGCCGCGGCGGATGCTTTCCAGCGTGCGCGAGAGCTCCGCGCGCCTGCGCACGCTGTCGCGATCGATGCGCACGAGCCGCGCCTTGGGGAAGCGCCTTGCCAGCGTCTCTTCGACGCGCTGCGTGCCGCGCCCCATCGGCTTCAGGTCGACGTTGCCGCAGGTCGGGCAGGCGCGCGGCAGCGGCTCTTCGGCGCCGCAATGGTGGCAGCGCAGGCTGCCTTTGTGACTTTTCCAGGCGTGCTCGGCCGAGTGCAGCACGAGGTGCGCCGTGCAGCGGCCGCAGCCGGCGGCCCAGCCGCAGGCTTCGCATGCGAGCACCGGCGCGTAGCCGCGGCGGTTGATGAAGATCAGGCTCTGCTCGCCGCGCTCGAGCCGTGCCGTGATCGCGGCGATGGTTTCTGCCGCGAGGCCTTCCGACGCCGGGTCGCGACGCAGGTCGACCGTACGCACGTCCGGCAGGCGCGATCCCGGCGCTGCCCGGTTTGGCAGCGCGAGCAGCGTGTAGCGTCCCTGCCGCCAGTTTTGCCAGGTTTCGAGCGAGGGCGTGGCGCTGCCCAGGATCACCGGGCAGGAAGCGAGCTTCGCCCGGTAGACCGCGACGTCGCGCGCCGAATACCGCAGCCCTTCCTGCTGCTTGAACGAGCTGTCGTGCTCCTCGTCGACCACGATCAGCTCGAGGCGCGGCAACGGCGCGAGCAGCGCGAGGCGCGTGCCGAGCACGATACCCGCCTCGCCGCGGCTCGCGGCGAGCCACGCGGCGGTGCGCGCCACGTCCTCGAGACCGCTGTGCATGAGCGCAAGACGCGCCTCGGGGAAGGCCTGGCGGAAGCGCGCTTCGAGTTGCGGCGTCAGGCTGATCTCGGGCACGAGCGCCAGGACTTGCCCGCCTCGCTCGAGCACTCTTGCGATGAGATGGAGGTAGACCTCGGTCTTGCCGCTCCCGGTGACGCCGTGCAGGAGGAAAGCCTTGAAGCCCGTCGCGCCGCCGATCTCGTCGACGACCTTCGCCTGCTCGGCGGTGAGCGAGTGGCTTGGCGTGAAGCGGGCGGATGCCGCCAGCTCGGCGAGTTGCATCGCCTTGCGCGGCAGCGCGCGCACCGATCGCAAACGCGGCGGCAAAGCCGCGATGACGGTCTCGCCGAGCGGGCGGTGGTAATAGCCGGCCATGAATCGCATCTGCTCGAGCCACTGCGCCGGCATGCGCGGCGCGTCGTCGCGCACGGCGACGATCTGCTTGATGCGATCGCGAGGCAGCGTGCTTTGTTCCCCAGCTTCGACGACGACGCCAATGCGTTCGCGCGCGCCGAAAGGAACCGTGACGCGATCGCCCAGCGCGACGCTCATGCCTGGAGGAACTGCATAGTCGAACAGCGTCGCGAGCGGCACGTCGAGCGCGACTCGAACGCAAGAAATATCCCGCGTCGGCAATGACTTAGAGAGTGTGGATAAATCTGTGGGTAAGCGCTTCATACGGGCGTCACAACGTCAGCGACGATTTGTCCGACTCTCCTGCAGCTCGGCGTCCGAGCGACTTTACTGATCTTCTTCAGGGACTTGTGACCCTAATGGCACCATCTCCCCAAGCGCCCGAAAAGACCCCACGACGTCGGTGCCGTGTGCATAAGTAGTTACCTTCCAGGGCCCCGAAGGCGCCTGCTGTAAGTGCGTACTTCGTCTACCACAGCCGCAACGCAATCGGGAGAGGTCTGCGGCAGGATACCGTGGCCGAGATTGAAGACGTGCCCGGCATCGGTGCCGAACCGGTCGATCACTTTCCGCGTCGCCTCGCGCGCGTTTTCGGGCGATGCGAGCAGCGCTGCCGGATCGAGATTGCCTTGCAGCGCGACGCGACCCGCCGCGAGTTGCCGCGCAGCGCGCGGATCCGTCGTCCAGTCGAGCCCGACGGCGTCGCAGCCGCATTGCATCATCGCTGCGAGCCAGGGATTGCCGCCCTTGGTGAAGAGAATGCTCGGCACGCGCGCGCCACCTCGCCCTTGCGTCAGCTTCGCAAGAACTTTTCGCGTGTAAGCGAGCGAGAAAGTCTCGTAATCGTCGTAGGCCAGCGTACCGCCCCACGTGTCGAAGATCATCACGACCTGCGCGCCGGCTTCGACCTGCGCGTTCAGGTAGGACGCGACCGCGTTCGCATTGACTTCGAGGATCGCGTGCAGCAGCTCGGGCCGCGAATGGCGCATCGTCTTCACCGTGCGCCAGTCATCGCTGCCCGAGCCCTCCACCATGTAGCAGGCGAGCGTGAACGGGCTGCCCGAAAAGCCGATCAGCGGCACGCGCCCGCCGAGCGCGCGGCGGATCTCGCGCACCGCGTCGAAGACATATTTCAGGTCGTTCAGGTCCGGAATGGCGAGCTGCCGTATGCGCGCCTCGTCACGCAGCGGATGCGCGAAGCGCGGGCCCTCGCCCTCGGCGAACGACAGACCGAGGCCCATCGCGTCGGGGACCGTCAGGATGTCGGAGAACAGGATCGCCGCATCGAGCGGAAAGCGCTCGAGGGGCTGCAGCGTCACTTCGGTGGCGAGCGACGGCGACTTGGCGAGCGCGAGAAAGCTGCCGGCGCGCGCGCGCGTGGCGTTGTACTCGGGAAGGTAGCGGCCCGCCTGGCGCATCAGCCAGACGGGCGTGTACGCCGTGGGCTGACGCGCCAGCGCGCGCAGCAGCGTGTCGTTCTTCAGAGCAGTTTCTGGATGTGCCGCCACTCCGCCTCGGTCACCGGGGTAATCGAAAGCCGGTTCCCGGGACGAAGGGTAACCATTTTTGCGAGCGGCTTCTGCTGCCTCATCTCTTCAAGGGAAATCAGGCGCGTCTTCTTCAGCGCCCGGACGTCCACGTTGAACCAGCGCGGCGCGTCTTTCTTCGAATCCTTGTCGTAGTAGAGGCTCTTGCGGTCGAACTGCGACGCGTCGGGATACGCGGCCGAGGCGACCTCGGCCAGGCCGGCGATGCCCGGCGCGGGGCAGCTCGAGTGGTAGAACAGCACGCCGTCGCCGATCTTCATCCGGTCGCGCATGAAGTTGCGCGCCTGGTAGTTGCGTACGCCGCTCCACGGCGTGATGCGGTCCCTGACGGCGAGGGCGTCATCGATCGAGCACTCGTCGGGCTCGCTTTTCATCAGCCAATAGGCCATGGCTTTTCTTGTAGAAGGAGATAGTCCCCGCCGATGGCGGTGGGCCCTGCTCCCGAACCCTGGCTCTGCAGGGTGGTCGCTTTCCGGCCACATCAGGTTCGTCCGGCCCGCTTGCGCGAGGGACGATCACAACAGTGACGCTAGGGCCGCAACCTAAGGAAGCTATCGGTTCGGAAAATTAGAGCCCGGTCGCTCACCGCAGGGACCGGTTTCCTTTTAGAACAGTTTCTCCTGCTTGGCAATCGCCGCGTCGAGCTGTGATTCGATCGCTGAAAGACGGCGCTTTGCCTGACCGAGGTCGAAGCCCGAGCCAAGGCGCACGCTAAGCAATTCGTGCGCCACGTTGAGCGCGGCCATCACCGCGATGCGCTCGGCGCCCATCACCTTGCCGGCCTTGCGGATGTCGTTCATTTTCGCGTCGAGGTAGGCGACCGCCTGCATGAGCGCATCGCGCTCTTCGTCGTCGCACGCGACGCGGTAGGTGCGGCCCAGCAGGTTCACTTCAACCGTCTTCGCGGCGTCGGCCACGGCGCCTCTAGCCCGGCAGCCGGTTGAGGAGGCCTTCGAGCCGCGTCTTCGCGCCGTCGATCTTCTCGTGGAGGCGCTTCGCGTCGTTCTGCGCCGCGGCGAGCTGCTGCCGCAACGTGATGTTCTCCGCCCGCAGCCGCTCGCAGAGGGTCACGAACTGGGCCACCTTGGCTTCGAGCGAATTGAACTCCGCGTCCACGGCGCGAACTATGTTGCAAATTTCATGCAGCGTCAAGCAGTAAGGGCTGTTTCTGCATGTATTTCATTATCTTGCAATCGCATGCCGCGCGCGAGACAGGACCGCCGCGGCTACCATGCGGCAGCGCTGCCAGGTGTCCGGGAAACGGGTGAGAAGCCCGTACTGCCCCCGCAACGGTAAGCGAGAGAAGGGTTCCAGTTCGACCACTGCGCGACGTAGGCGCGGGAAGGTGGGACCTCATACCTCGCGAGTCCGGAGACCGGCCTGGGAGCCTTCTTCAACCGTCGTGGCGTCGGGGAAGACGCTCAGGGAGGTATCGATGCGTCAGTTGCTCGCCGGCCTTGCTGCCGGCTGCTGCATTTCGATGTGCTTTGCCCAGGAGGATGCAGTCATCGTCACCGCGCCGCGCTTCCCGGACGAAATCCGGCGCCTGCCGGCGAGCGTGACCGTGATCGGTGCCGAGGACATCGCGAAGAGCGCCGCGCGCACGCTGCCCGAGCTGCTCAACGAGCAGGTCGGCTTCACGATGAAGGACCTCTACGGCAACAACGCGGCGACGACTACCATCGACCTGCGCGGCTTCGGCGCGACTGGCGCGCAGAACACGCTGATCCTGCTCGACGGGCGGCGCCTGAACGACTTCGACCTCTCGGGCGTGCAGTGGTCGGCGATCCCGCTCGCCTCGGTCGAGCGCATCGAGATCCTGCGCGGCACCGGCGCGGTCCTCTACGGCGACAACGCCTCGGCGGGCGTCGTGAACATCGTCCTCAAGTCGCCGCTCGCCCAGGGGACGCACGCCGAGGCCTATGGCCGCGTCGCGAGCTTCAAGACGAAGGAGGGCCAGCTCTACGCCAGCACCGCGAACGACAAGCTCGGCGTCAGCGGCTCGCTCTACGGCTACGACTCCGACGGCTACCGGCAGAACAACCGCAACGAGCAGAGAAACGGCACGCTCAACCTGCGCTGGGCGCTCGAGCGCGGCTCGCTCGACCTGCGCTTCGGCGCCGACCGGCAGGACCTGCGCCTGCCCGGCGCGCGGCGCGTGCAGCCCTCGATCGGCCTCGACGAGTACGCCGCCGACCCGCGCGGCGCGCAGACGCCGCTCGACTACGCCAACCGGGACGGCACGCGCTACGGCCTGACCTGGCTGCAGCGCTTCGGCGATGCCGAGTTCACGCTCGGCGTCGACCGTCGCGACAAGGACCAGCTGTCGTATTTCGACCAGCAGGGCTTCCCGACCACGCGCGGCGACCGGCTCACGCTCGACTCGATCACGCCGCGCCTGCGAATGCCGCTCGCGCTCGGCGGCCTGCGGCACAGCGTGGTGCTCGGCGCCGACATGAACTACTGGGACTTCAACTCGCGGCGGGCGGACGTGCCGGTGAACCTCAACCAGCCGGCAAACCACGTCTTCGTCACGCAGCAGACGCTCGGCCTCTACGTCCAGGACACGATCGACCTCACGCGCTCGACGCTCGCGACGCTCGGCTTTCGTCAGGAGCGCGCCAAGTATTCGGGCGACGACGTCGCCGATCCGGCCTCGCCGGCGTGTTTTTTCTGCAGCGCCGCGCCTTCCGTGCGCGAGACGCAGCGCGAGCACGCCTGGGAAGTCGGGCTGCGACATGCGCTCGATGCGCGCAGCGTCATGTTCGGGAGGGTCGGGCGCAGCTACCGCTTCGTCAACGCCGAGGAGATCTACGAGAACGACGTGAATTTCCTGCCGCAGTTCCAGATCCTGCGGCCGCAGCACGCCATCACCTACGAAGGCGGCGCCGAGTGGCGCGCCGGCGGCCACGGCCTGCGCCTGACGCTCTTCCGCTCGAACATCACCGACGAGATCCACCTCGACCCGTTCACGACCGGCGTCGGCAACACCAACCTGCCGCCCTCGCGCCGGCAGGGCTTCGAGCTCGACGGGCGCTGGCAGGCGAGCCCGCGCCTGCGCTTCAGCGGCGGCTACGCGTACACGGACGCGAAGTTCCTCGAAGGCACTCTGGCCGGCTCGCCCTTCGCCATCGGCACCAACCTGCCGATCGCCGGCAACACGGTGCCGCTCGTGCCGCGCCACAAGCTGAATCTCGGCATGTCGTGGGACCTGCTCGCGCGCACGCGCCTCAGCGCCGCGCTCACCGCGGCGTCGAGCCAGGTGATGGACAACGACGAGCCGAACACGCTCGGCGTGCGCATCCCGGCGTACCACGTGCTCGACCTCAAGCTCGCGCGGGACTTCCGCTGGGGCCGCGTCGCGGCGATCGTCAACAACGCCTTCAACGAGAAGTACTACACCTACGCGGTGCGCAGCGCTTTCGTCGCCGACCGCTATGCCCTCTATCCGCTACCGGGGACGGCGTACGGGCTGACCGTGGAGGTGCGGCTCTAGCTCAGCGCGCCCCCGCGCGCTCCACAGTAAACTGCGCGGCATGGTGAAGGATGCGGTGCCGCTGGGAGGTTGCAGGCGCGCGCTGGTCGTGAAGCTCAAGCACCACGGCGACGTGCTGCTCGCCGCGCCGGTGCTGAGCGTTCTGAAGGCGCACGCGCCGCAGCTCGAGATCGACGCGCTGGTGTACGACGAGACCGCGCCGATGCTCGAAGGCCATCCCGCGCTCGCGCGGCTGCACGCCGTCGGCAAGAAGTGGCGCAACCTCGGCGCGCTCGAGCGGCTGTCGCGCGAGCGGCGGCTGTTCGCGGCGCTGCGCGAGGAGAGCTACGACCTGCTGGTGCACCTCTCGGAGCATCCGCGCGGCGCCTGGCTCGCGCGCGCCCTGCGCGTGCGCCACAGCGTCGCGCCGGCCCTGACCGATCGCGGGCGCCTCTGGTCCGGCAGCTTCACTCACCTTTACCAGCGCGTGAGGAACGGGCGGCGCCACCGGGTCGAAGCGAACCTGGATGCGCTGCGCCGCATCGGCGTGCAGCCGGCGCTGAACGAGCGCAAGGTGGTCTTCGTGCCCGGCGCCGCGGCGGAGGCGCGCGCGAAGGAGCTCGCCGGCGAGGAGCCCTTCATCCACGTCCATCCCGCCTCGCGCTGGACCTTCAAGTGCTGGCCGGCGGAGCGCAACGCGCAGCTCGTCGATCGCCTCGCCGCCGAAGGGCACCGCGTAGTGCTCACCGCCTCGGCCGGCGCGGGCGAGCTCGACCTGGTGCGCGACATCGTGGCGAAGTGCCGCGGCAAGCCGGTCAACCTCGCCGGCCAGCTCTCGATCAAGGAGCTCGGCGCGCTCACCGCGCGCGCGCGGCTCTTCATCGGCGTCGATTCGATGCCGATGCACCTCGCCGCGGCGATGGGCACGCCGACCGTCGCGCTGTTCGGGCCGACCGGGGAGGACGAGTGGGGTCCCTGGCGCGTCGAGCAGCGCATCGTCACCACCACGCACGCCTGCCGTCCCTGCGGCCTCGACGGCTGCGGCGGTGGCAAGCTCTCCGAGTGCCTCGCCTTCCTGCCGGTCGACGCGGTGCACGCCGCGGCGAAGGAGCTGCTCGCGGCATGAAGCTCGCCATCGTGCGCCAGCGCTACAACCCGTACGGCGGCGCCGAGCGCTTCGTCGCGCGCGCCATGCCGGCGCTCGAGCGCGCCGGCGCCGAGGTGACGCTGATCGCGCGCAGCGCCGAGGGCTGGGGGGCGCGCAAGGTGCTGCGGGTCGACCCGTTCTTCATCGGCGCGCTGTGGCGCGACTGGTCCTTCGCGCGCGCGGCGCGCGCGGCGTGGCGCCGCCAGGGCTTCGACGTCGTGCAGTCGCACGAGCGCATTCCCGGCTGCGACCTCTACCGCGCGGGCGACGGCGTGCACCGGCGCTGGCTCGAGCTGCGGCGCCTCGTCGCCGGGCCGCTCGAGCGCCTCGGCATGGCGGCGAGCCTCTACCACCGCTACGTCTGCGGCGCCGAGCGGCGCATGTTCGAGCACCCGCGCCTGCGCGCGGTGATCTGCAACTCGAAGATGGTGCGCGACGAGATCCAGCGCGGCTTCCGCATCGACCCGGGCAAGCTGCACGTCATCTACAACGGCGTGGACCTCGAGCAGTTCCACCCGCGGGCCAGGGAGGCGCTGCGCGGGAAGACCCGCTCGGAGCTCGGCTGCCACCCGCGCGACACCCTGTTTCTCTTCGTCGGCTCGGGCTTCGCACGCAAGGGCCTCGACGCGGCGCTGCAGGCGCTCGCGCAGGCGGGGAACGAGTCGTTCTGGCTGCTCGTCGTGGGGCGGGACCGGGAGGAATCGAACTACCGCAGGCTGGCCGAGCGGCTCGGCGTACGCGAGAAGGTCCGGTTCCTGGGCGGGAAGGAGGACGTTCGGCCGTACTATGCGGCGGCCGATTGCCTGCTCCTGCCCACCCGCTATGACCCTTTCCCCAACACCGTGCTCGAGGCGCTCGCGATGAGCCTGCCGGCGATCGTCAGCTCGCGCTGCGGCGCGGCCGAGGTGATCGAGACCGGCGTGAACGGCTGGGTGTGCGAGCCCGACGACGCCGCGGGCATCGCGCGGCTCATGCACGCCGCCGACCAGGCCGCGCGCAACGAGCGCACCGGCCGGGCGGCGCGCGCGAGCGCCGAGCGCTATGGCGTGGACGAGATGGCCGGGCGCCTCGCCAGCCTGCACGGCAGCCTGGCCGCGCCGACGCGATGAGCCGCCACGCCGACAGCGCGACGCTCTACCGGCGGCTCCTCGCGTACGTGCGTCCGTACTGGCGGGTGTTCGCCCTCGCCATCCTCGGCATGATGCTCGCCGCGGCGACCGAGCCGCTCCTGCCGGCGCTCATCAAGCCGCTGCTCGACACCGGCTTCAACCCCGCCAGCTCCTCCGCCTGGCCGCCGTACGCCATCCCGGCGGCGATCGTCGGCGTGTTCGTCGTGCGCGGGCTGCTGACCTTCAGCTCGTCCTACTTCCTCAACTGGGTGTCGACGAAGGTTGTCCTCGACCTGCGCGCGGGCATGTTCGAGCGCCTGGTGCGTCTCCCGGCGAAGTACTTCGACGACCACACCTCCGGCGCGCTGCTCTCCAAGGTCGCCTACGACGTCACCAACGTCACTGGCGCGTCGGCCAACGTGCTCACGGTGGTGGTGAAGGACTCGATCGCCATCGCGGGCCTGATCGGCTGGATGTTCTACCTCAACTGGAAGCTGACGCTGCTCGCCCTCGTCGTCGCGCCGCCGATCGCCCTCACCGTGCGCCTCGTCTCGGTCCGGCTGCGGCGCATGTCGCGCGAGGCGCAGACCGCGCTCGGCGACCTCGTGCACGTGCTGCAGGAGACGATCGAGTGCCAGAAGGTGGTCAAGGTGTTCGGCGGGCAGGAGTACGAGGCGAAGCGTTTCGCGCGCGGCTCCCAGCGCCTGCGCGGCTTCAACATGCGCGCCGGCGTGGCCGCCTCGCTCACCACGCCGATCACGCACTTCCTCGCCGCGTTCGCGCTCGCCATCATCGTCTACATCGGACTGCAGGAGGCGCTCGCCAGCCGCACCACCATCGGCGAGTTCGCCTCCTTCCTCATCGCGATGATGATGCTGCTCGCGCCGATCAAGCACCTCACCGAGATCAACGTCGCGCTGCAGCGCGGCCTCGCCGCCGCCGAGAGCGTGTTCGAGATGATCGACGCGCCGGCGGAGGAGGACCGCGGCACGGTCAGGCTGCCGCGCGCGCGCGGCGAAGTGGTCTACGAAAAGGTCGGCTTCACCTATCCCACGCGCACCGAGCCGGCGCTCGACGCGATCGAGCTGCACATCCGCCCGGGCGAGACGCTCGCGCTCGCCGGGCCCTCGGGCGGCGGCAAGACGACGCTCGTCAACCTGCTGCCGCGCTTCTACTCGCCGGCCCGCGGGCGCATCCTGCTCGATGGCCACGACCTGCAGGCGCTCACGCTCGAGAGCCTGCGCGCCAACATCGCGCTCGTCAGCCAGGAAGTGGTGCTGTTCAACGACAGCATCCAGGCCAATATCGCCTACGGTCGCATGGGCGGCGCCTCCGAGCGGGAGGTGATCGCCGCGGCCGAGGCGGCGCACGCCATGAGCTTCATCCGCGAGACGCCCGAAGGCCTGCAGACGCTGATCGGCGAGAACGGGCTGCGGCTCTCCGGCGGCCAGCGCCAGCGCCTCGCCATCGCGCGCGCGCTGCTGAAGAACGCGCCGCTGCTGATCCTCGACGAGGCGACCTCCGCGCTCGACTCGGAATCCGAGCGCCAGGTGCAGCAGGCGCTCGACGTCCTCATGCGGGGCCGCACCACGCTCGTCATCGCGCATCGCCTCTCCACCATCGAGCGCGCCGACCGCATCGTGGTGCTCGAGCGCGGCCGCATCGTCGAGCTCGGCAGGCACGCCGAGCTGCTCGCCGCCGACGGCGTCTACGCGCGCCTCTACCGCACGCAGTACGCCGCCGAGCGCACGCGCGAGCCTCCAGGCCGCGCCGCAGCGTGAAGATCGTTCATACCGAGTCCTCGCTCGGCTGGGGCGGGCAGGAGATCCGCGTCCTTTCCGAAGCGCAGGGCCTCGCGAAGCGCGGCCACGACGTGCAGCTCATCTGCCCGCCGCAGGCGCGCATCCACGCCGAGGCGCCAAATTACGGGCTGCAGCCGATCGCGCTGCCGATCGAGCAAAAGACTTTCCAGGCAATGTTTTCTCTCAGAAGGTGGTTGAAGGCCAACGACTGCGACGTGATGAGCACGCACAGCTCGACCGACGCCTGGATGACCGCGCTCGCGCTCGCCTCGCTCGGGCGGCCGGTGCCGATGGTGCGCACGCGCCACATCTCGGCGCCGGTGCCGCGCAATCCCCTCAGCAACTGGCTGTACGAAAGCGCCAGCGCGCGGATCGTCACGACCGGCGAGGCGCTGAAGGCCGAGCTCGTCGTGCACAACGGCTTCGACGCGGAGAAGATCGAGTCGGTGCCCACCGGCATCGACGCGAGCCGCTTCCGCCCGGGCGCGAAGCTCGCCGCGCGCCACA
>Ga0335085_10010379_pt1 | contig 13929 bp, 11 predicted proteins | sample Lox_Sample_45_FD_206712 | JGI IMG/M metagenome (GOLD analysis project Ga0335085, IMG submission 206712) | Soil microbial communities from Loxahatchee National Wildlife Refuge, Florida, United States - Lox_Sample_4.5 | ecosystem: Environmental > Terrestrial > Soil > Wetlands | place: USA...
GGGGGCGAAGCCCCGGTGCTTGAAGGGCGTCCGCGTGCTGTCCTCCGCGGCCTGGTTGAACGAGCGCCCCGACTGGACCTCGACGTACTGCCCGTCGGTGTCGGTGAGCAGCCTCTCCCAGATCATGCCCTGCCGGGAGAGACCCCAGATCCAGATCTTCTTGCCGAGCTTCTCGTCGCGGGGAGCGTAGCGGCCCAGACCGAAGTCGTCGGCGTGCCAGTAGGCGCCCCAGAAGTCGGCCTCCCGCCCGAGCACGTGGTAGGACTTGTAGGAGCCGAAGTCGTTCCTCTCGTAGAACGAGAGGTCCCGGCCCGTCTGGGGGTCGATCGGCCACGGGCTGGCCTCGCCGCCGTGGCCGATGAAGTGCGTGCCCGGGTAGACGAGCTGCAGGTCGCCGGCCGCCTTGATGCCGGCGTTCATCCACGTGTAGTACGGCTGCTCGAGGGGCGTGGAGTTGTGCCAGAGCGACGTGGTCGTGAAGTACGCCTTGTCCGCGGGCAGCCTCACCTCGAGCCGCCACGGCGTGCGAGTGAGGCGGTCGAGGACGCCGATCACCACCGAGGCGCTCCCGTCGGGGTTGCGCCGGGTGAGGTAGTCGACGGGGGTCGCGCAGTTCGGGGTGTGGCCGATGATGCCGTAGTTCGCCTCGATGCCGCCGCTCGTCCACGGGCCCCGCATGGCGACGTCCCGGAATTTCACGACCTGGTTGCCGTAAAGGAACGGCCGGCCGGTGGACTTCTCGACCGCGGTCCAGATCTTGCCGCCGATCTCCGGCATCACGGTCACGCGGATCCAGGGGTTCTCGAGCTCCACCACCGTCCACTCGCGCTCGACCGGGCGGTCGGTGTAGCCGTCGAAGCGGAAGTAGGGGTAGATGCGGGAGACCTCGGGGATCGGGTCCGGATCGGAGAACGGGTAGGTCCGGAAGGTCCGGCGGTACTCGCGCACGGTCGCTCCCTCGGCTCCCGCGCGGAGGGCCCCGGAGGACACCAGGACGAGCGAGGCGACGACAGCGGTGAGGAGCGGGCGGCGGAGCATCAGCGTACTCCCTTCTCGGCGTCCCGAGTCGCGGCCCGCGGAAGGGCGGGTCGCCTGTCCGCGGACGCTAACCCTCGGCTCCCCGCTCCGTCAACCGCGGCGCATGGTCCCGTTGACTCATGGAGTCGTTGCATCCGCGGGCTGATTCATTCAGCCCGTTCCCCCGCCTGCCGTTCCGACTATCATCTCGTCCGAGATCCACCAGTCCCGGGAGGAGCCACGATGGTGATCCGCGAGTTCGTCAACGACCACAACCGCAAGGCCCTCGACTGGTTGCACCACGACTACGAGCACCTGGGCAAGCAGCTCCGGAGGCGCGGAGTGGAGGTCGAGCCCCTCACCGAGCGGGCCATGGCCTTCCGGGTGGCGGTGCCCTCGTGGGGCGTCGGAACCGGAGGGACCCGCTTCGCCCGCTTCGCCGGGCCGGGCGAGCCCCGCGACGTCTTCGAGAAGGTCGAGGACTGCGAGCTCGTCAACCAGATGGTCCGCGTCACGCCGGGGATCTCGCTGCACATCCCGTGGGACGAGCCGGAGGACGCCGCCGAGCTGCTGGCGTTCGCGAAGGCCCGGGGACTCTTCTTCGACTCGATGAACTCGAACACCTTCCAGGACCAGGAAGGCCAGGCACGGTCCTACAAGTTCGGCAGCCTCACCCACACCGATCCCGCGGTGCGCTCCCAGGCCGTCGAGCACAACCTCCACTGCCTCGCCCTCGGGCAGAGGCTCGGAGCGCGGTCCCACACGGTATGGATCGGCGACGGGGGCAACTTCCCGGGCCAGGTGCACTTCCGGCGCGCGCTCGAGAGGTACCTGGAGAGCCTGCGCGCGATCTACGCCGGGCTCCCCGACGGCTTCCGGATGTTCATCGAGCACAAGCTCTACGAGCCCGCGTTCTACTCCACCGTGCTCAACGACTGGGGCACGAGCTACTACTGCACGCGCGAGCTGGGGCCGAAGGCCTTCTCGCTGGTGGACCTCGGTCACCACGCCCCGAACGTGAACATCGAGATGATCGTGGCCCGCCTCGTCCAGCTCGGGAAGCTGGCCGGCTTCCACTTCAACGACAGCAAGTACGGGGACGACGACCTCGACGCCGGGTCGATCAAGCCCTTCCAGCTCTTCCTCGTCTTCAACGAGCTCGTGGACGCGGAGCTCGAGGGGGTGCCGGGCTTCGACCCCGCCTACATGCTCGACCAGTCCCACAACGTCACCGACCCTCTCGAGTCGCTCATGACGAGCGCGGTCGAGCTGGTGCGGGCCTACGTGCAGGCGCACCTCGTGGACCGGGCGATCCTCCGCGGGGCGCAGGAGGAGAACGATCCGATCCTGGCCCTCCAGGCGCTCAAGCTGGCCTTCACCACGGACGTGGGACCGATCCTGGCCATGGCCCGCCACCGGACGGGCGGGGCGATCGACCCGGTGGCCGCCTACCGGGCGAGCGGCTACCGGCGCACGAAGGCCGAGGAGCGACCGGCGGTGGCGAGCCGGGGAGCCGGCATCGTCTGAAGGAATCGCCCGGGCCTCCGACCGTGACCTCCATGCCCCAGGACGCGCCGTTCCATCTGGCCTTCGACCTCGGCGCGGGCAGCGGGCGGGTGGTCCTCGGCCAGCTGGGTACGGGCGGCCTGGTTCTCGAAGAGGTCCATCGCTTCCACTACCCGCCGGCACGGGTGGGGGACCGCCTGCGCTGGCCCTTCTCCCGGATCCTGGACGGGCTCAAGCAGGGGCTCACCGCGGGCCAGCAGGAGGCGGCGTCGCGGCGGGGCCAGGTCGCGACGATCGGCGTCGACTCCTGGGGTGTGGACTACGGGCTGCTCGACGCCGGGGGCCGCCTCCTCGAGGACCCGGTGTGCTACCGCGACCACCGGACGGACGGCGCGATGGAGCGCGTCTTCCGGGAGGTCCCCCGCGCGGAGATCTTCCACCGGACCGGCATCCAGTTCCTGCAGTTCAACACGCTCTTCCAGCTCCACGTCCACCTGCTCCAGGGGCTGCCGCCGGGGGCCCGGCGCCTCCTCATGATCCCGGACCTGTGCCACCACGCGCTCTGCGGAGTGGCGTCCGGCGAGTACACGAACGCCTCGACCACCCAGCTCCTCGACGTGCGCTCGCGGCGGTGGGCGGACGACCTCTTCTCGCGCCTCGCCCTTCCGCGCGAGCTCATGCCCGACCTCGTGCCCCCGGGCTCCGTCCTGGGCGAGACGCGGGCCTCGCTCCAGAAGGAGCTGGGCCTCGAGGCGGCGCACGTCGTCGCTCCCGCCACCCACGACACCGCGAGCGCAGTGGCGGGCACGCCCCTCGAGCCGGGCTGGGCCTACGTCTCCTCGGGGACGTGGTCCCTCGTCGGGGTCGAGAGGACCTCGCCCCTCGTCGACGAGGAGGCGGCCCGCGCCAACTTCACGAACGAGGGGGGCGCCTTCGGGACCGTCCGGTTCCTGAAGAACGTGATGGGCCTCTGGATCCTCGAATCGTGCCGCCACGAGTGGGCGGAGAAGGGCCTCTCCGCGGACCTCGAGGGGCTGCTCGCGGCGGCGGCGGCCATCGAGCGCCCGCCCGGCCTCGTCTATCCGGACCACCCGCGCTTCTTCAACCCCGCCAGCATGACCGCCGAGTTGCAGGGCGCGCTGGCCGAGACGGGACAAAGGGTCCCCGACGACCCGGCGCGGCTCGCCCGCGTCGTCCTGGACTCCCTTGCCTTCCGCTACGCCTCGGTGCTGACGACGATCGAGGCGCTGACCGGAGGCCCGGTGCGTGGCCTCCACATCGTGGGGGGCGGCTGCCAGAACGACTACCTGAACCAGGCCACCGCCGACGCCGCGCGCCGCCCGGTGCGGGCCGGACCCGCCGAGGCGACGGCCACCGGCAACGTGCTGCTCCAGGCCGTGGCCTCCGGCCGCCTCGAGTCGCTGGCCGAGGGCCGAAGGCTCGTGGCCCAGGCCGCCCGCCCCCGCTGCTACGAGCCGCGCGAGGGGCCGGGATGGCGCGAGGCGGCGGAACGCTACCGGGAGATCGAGGGCCGCTACGCCTGACCGGGGCTAGCGCGAGCCTCCGGCGATCTGCTCCCAGAGCCGGAGACGGTCTCCCCGGTCCACCGCCGAGAGGGAGGCGACGAGCGCTTCGAAGGCGGTCAGGTGGGAGGAGTCGAGGGCGTCGAAGTCGTCCATGCCCCGCGCGAAGGCCCCCCACGGCCGGCGTCGGTGGGGCGCGCGGGCCGCCGCCTCGGCCGAGCGCCGCCCGCCGCGGAGGACGATCCTCACCCCGAGGCCGAGCACCAGCAGCCAGAGGCGGAAACGCTCCTCCGCCCCGACCAGGAACCGGTGGACGAGTCCGGCGGCGGAGGCGGCCGCGCGCAGCTGCGCTCCCCGAAAGGGCTTCGCGGAGGGCGCCGGGAGAGGCTGGATGGCCTGGACCATGCGCGAGTAGACGCCCATCGCTCGCAGCCGAGTGAGCCGGTCGGCGCCCGCGTCCTCGAGGATCGACAGGGCGACCCGCAGGATGGTCAGGGCGTCGGGGTGCCGGTCGCCCTCGCGGGCGCGGCTCGCGGTCTCGAACGCCTGCCGGGCGAGGGCCGAGTCGAGCTGCATCCTCTGCCGGAGGGATTCGATCGCCTCCCGCTCGGGCGCGTTCAGCACGAACTGCCAGCGCTGCAGCGTGACCGCGCGGTTGTAGCGGCCCAGGGTATAGCAGAGCAGCACGCAGCCGACCGTCGAGAGGGCCAGCTCGAGCATCAGGCCCCCGCCGCCGGGCCTGCGGGTCCCGGGGCGCCTCCACGCCACGCGGCCCAGTTCCAGAAGAGGACGACGCAAAGGAAGGCGATGGTCCCCAGGGCCTCGATCGGCTCACGAAACGCCCAGCCGCGGCGCTTCAGCAGATCCAGGAGCGCTACGAACACCACCAGGTAGGGTGCGAGGCCCAGCATGATCGCCCGTTGCCACTCGTGCACCGGCACCTGGTACCAGACGACCAGGAGGGCGGTCGCGGTGAGCAGCCAGAGGGCGGCGGTCGCGACGCGCGGTTGCCAGTCCCAGACGGTGTTGTAGGAGGAGCCGGGGGTCAGGAATCCGAGCGCGACCGTGCTCAAGACGAGCAGGGCCAGGATCACCCGGCCGGCCGTCCGTGCCGCCCCGGGAAAGGCGGAGAAGACCCGCCAGGCCAGCTCGAGGGCGATCGCCACCTTGAGCGTGTCGTAGGTCGCCTGCTTCAGCACCCAGAACCAGGAGGTGTAGAAGGTCGTCGGCCACAGGGAGACGAGCACGTTGCCGAGGAGTGTCGCCGGAAGGTACGCCGCGAACGACCAGCACAGCCTCGCCCGCCCGCGCCACACGATTCCCGCCAGGAGAGCGAGGAGGGCGAGCTTCGTCGCGTGGGCGACGAGGATCAGAAGATCGCTCATCCTTCGACGGGCATCTTCTTGTAGATCTTGGGCACGCGCTGGCGCTCGATGCCGAAGCTGCGGAGGCGCATGTACACGGTGCGGCGGGTCACGCTCAGCAGCCGGGCCACCTCGGCGATGTTCCACTCGTGCCGCTCGAGGAGCGAGAGGAGCTGGAGGCGGGCCTCCTCGGTGGGGTTCAGCTCGTGGCTGCGGCTCGGCCCCTCGGCCTGCTTCGCGGCAGTGACGGCCTGCGCGATCGCGGTGCCGAAGAGGCGCGCGTCGCCCGCGGCCCGGCCGACAGGCTGGGCCAGGTAGAGCGCCGCCACGAGATCGTCCCCGAGCATTGCCGGGAGCAGGGCGTAGCCGGGCTCGAGGATCGATCGCCCCTCCTCGAGCGCCTCGCGGTGGTCCGCCCAGCGCACCGGGAGCTCGGACACCGCCCCGAGGCTGAGGCCGGCGCTCATCCAGATCTCGACCTGGCCCGCGGACAGGCGCAGAATCGCACCGCCCTGGGCCTGGTGGATCTGGATGAGGCGCGACAGGATGCGGTCGGCCGACCGCCGCGGATCGTCGGCGACCAGGAGTGCCAGCATTGAATCCATTGTGTTCACAGGCTGGACTATAGCCCAGGGTTCAGGCCGGATCCAGCCTTTTGGGTGACTGCACCATTTGAACTAGATGCGCGTCGGAACATGTAGTATACGGTATATATTCGATACGGGGTGCCCGCCAATGGGGGCGGAGGACCTTTCGGGAGGAGAAGTGACATGCGCTTTTTCTGGGCCGGTTTCCTCGTCACGGGGCTCTTCTTCATCGGGCTGTCGGCATTCGAGCGCCGGCAGGCCATGGACGGGGGGATGACGTCGCAGGGGATCGTGACTGCCGCAGGCGAGGACGGGACACCCATGCCGCCGCCGTGCACTCCTCCAAAGACGAAGTGAGGGACCCCGGCGCGTCCCCCTGCGCTCCCAATGCACGAGCCCGGACCCCCGCCGCTCCGCTCGAACGCCCGCACCTCGGGCGGGGGCCGCCTCGATCCCGGTGAGGCCCGCGTGCCCACGCATCTTGCCCCGGCGATGCCGACGATCCTGGCCGTCGGCATCGTCCACAATCTCGAGGGCCTGGGGCGCCTGGGGCACCTCCAGAGGTCGCGCTGGAGCGAGCTCGTACCGGGCGCGTCCCGCCACGCCGCCGATCTCGTCGTCGTCGGCCACTCCTCGTCGGGAGTCGACGGCCCCGCGGTGATCGCTCGTCTGAAGGACACCCCCGCCACCGGGACCATACCGGTCCTGCACGTCGACCCCTCGGCAGTCGCGTGCACCGGCTGCCGGGCGGACGTGTGCCTGCCCGCCGAGGCGCGGCCCGGGCAGCTGGCCCGGGTCGCGCGCGTCCTGCTGGACCTCCGCCGGTTGAAGGGCCGGGACGGGTCGGGGAGACCCTCGGCCGGCCCCTCGGCGTCGGAGAGGCTCGAATCGCTGGGCCGGCTCGCCGGCGGTGTCGTGCACGATTTCAACAGCCTGCTCTTCGCGATCACCGGCCAGATCGAGCTCGCACGGCGTGCCCTGGCCCCCGACCATCCGGCCACGGCGCGCCTGGGCTCGGCCCTCCAGGCCGGCGAACGGGCCGCCGCGCTCACCCGGCAGCTCCTGTCCTTCAGCCGGGGCTTCGCTCCGGAGCCGGGCCTCCTGGACCTGAACTCCGTGGTGGCGCAGCTCGACCGGATGCTCCAACGGATGACCGGCGCGGAGGTTGCCGTCGAGGTTCGGGCGGGTCACGGGCTGGGGCGAGTCCGGGCCGACCGCACGCAGATCGAGCAGCTGCTCTTGAACCTGGCCCTGAACGCCCGGGACGCGATGCCGGGGGGAGGCCGCCTGACGATCGAGACGCAGGACGTCCGCATCGACGACGGCGATCCCTCGCCGCCCTCGCCTCCCGGGCGTCACGTCCTGCTGGCCGTCTCCGACGAGGGCGTGGGCATCGACAGCGAGACCCGGAAGCACATCTTCGAGCCGTTCTTCACGACCAAGCCCGAGGGCCTGGGCTCCGGGATCGGACTCGCGACCGTGCACGGCATCGTCGAGCAGGCCGGCGGGTGCATCCGGGTCGACAGCGAACCCGGCTTCGGGACGACCTTCAGAATCTACCTGCCCTGCGCGGACGAGGCGAACGAGCAGCTGGCCCCCGCCGCTGGGCGGCCTCCGGTCTGAGCGTCCGCCCTCCCGGAGCCCGCGGGGCCGATCGGTTCGCATACCAAGGCGACGTGCGTCCCGTGCCGCGAAGCGAGCGGGGGCGCGGCATGAGCCGTTCGGACGTGGAGGCGGGTCCGCCGGATCGGTTAGACTGACCCCGCCGGGCCCCGCCGCTCTCACCACTTCTCGGGAGGAGGCCCCGAACATGTCGCCTGCGAAGGGCCAACCGGACGTCGTCCAGAGGCTCGATACCCTCTACGAGTTCGAGAGGGCCCCGGTCACCGAGGACAAGCTGGAGCCGCCCTCGTACTTCGCCGGCCTCTTCTCGGGGGAGCACGTCGCGGCCACGGAGTTCGTGATCGGGGCCCTGCTGGTGAGCTTCGGGGCGAGCGCGACCGACATCGTGGTCGGGCTGTTCCTGGGCAACCTCCTCGCCGTGCTCTCCTGGACCTTCGTCTGCGCTCCGATCGCGGTGGAGACGCGGCTCACCCTCTACTGGTACCTGCGGAGGATCGCCGGGCCGGGCGTCACCCTCCTGTACAACCTCTGCAATGCCGTCATGTACTGCGTCCTCGCCGGGGCGATGATCACGGTCTCGGCGTCGGCCGTCCGCCTGCCGTTCGGGATCCCCGCCCAGACGAAGTGGTACCCGGAGGACCTGCGCTTCGTGATCGTGGTGCTCGTGGTGGGGGCGGTCGTGGTCACCCTCGCCATCCTGGGCTTCAAGCGCCTCGCGCAGTTCGCCGTCGTCTGCTCGCCGTGGATGGTCCTGATGTTCGTCGCGGGGGCGGTCGTCATGCTGCCCACGCTCGCCGCGGTCCTGCCGGACGGGCGCATCCACGGGCTGGCCGACCTCTGGACGATCGCCAACCGGACGATCTGGAGGGGCGCCTCGGAGCACGCCTCGGGGGGGCTCGGGTTCTGGCACGTCGTGGCCTTCGCGTGGATCTGCAACCTCGCGATGCACGTCGGGCTCTCGGACATGGCCATCTTCCGCTTCGCGAGGCGGCCGAGCTACGGCCTCCTCTCCGCATTTGGCATGTACGTCGGCCACTACCTCGCCTGGATCTGCGCCGGGATCATGGGGGCGGCGGCGGCGTTCGTGACCCGGACGCCCCTCAGCCAGCTCGACTCGGGGGACGTCGCGAACCAGGCCCTCGGCGCGGCGGGGGCCCTCGCCGTGGTCATCGCGGGGTGGACGACGGCGAACCCCACCCTCTACCGGGCGGGCCTCGCCCTGCAGGTCGTGACCGGCTGGCCGCGGTGGGTGGTGACCCTCGTCGCGGGGGCGGTGACCACGCTCATGGCCTGCTCGCCGTTCGTGTTCACGAGGCTCCTCGACTTCGTGGGCGTGTACGGCCTTCTGCTCATGCCGGTCGGGGCGATCGTGTTCGTCGAGCACTGGATCTTCCCGAAGATCGGTCTCACGCCGTTCTGGGCGAGCCGGAAAGGGCTCACCGTGAGCTGGCCGGCCCTCGTCGCCTGGCTGGGCTCGGTCGCCATCGCCGTGGCGGCCTGGCAGGGCGGCGTGGTGCACCTCTTCTTCCTGGCCCTGCCGGTGTGGATCCTGACCGCGGTCCTCTACACCACCCTGGCCGCGCTGGCCGGGGCTCGGGAGCCGCTACCGCAAGAAGCGGCGGCGACCGCCACCGCGGCCGAGATCGCGCCGGTGACCGCGCCCGCCTCTCCGCCCGGGCCGCGGACCGCCGCCTGGAGGGCCGCCGGCCTCGTGACCCTGGCGAGCCTCCTCGCGCTCGTCGCCCTTCCATTCCGGGTCTTCGCCGCCGGGACCGCGGAGTGGGCGACGCGCCTCGCCGGCTACAAGACGGTCGCGATCGCGCTCACGGTCGTGTACTTCGTCGCGGGCACGATCTGGATGAGCGAGAACGAGAAGCGGCGGGCCGGGAGGCATGGGTGATGCCGAAGGTCGTGGTGGGGCTCCTGAACGCGGTGCAGGAGTTCCAGCAGGTGCAGGCGAAGGACGCCCGGGAGACCGGGGCCCGCCTCGGGATCGAGGTCGAGGTCGTGTTCGCCGACGGGCACGCCGTCGTCCAGATCCAGCAGCTCTTCAGGCACATCCACGTGCCGGAGGCGGAGAGGCCTGCCGCCATCGTGGTCGAGGCCGCGACCGCGGAGGGCCTCGAGCGGGTGGCCCGCAACGCCGTGAATGCGGGGATCGGCTGGATCCTCGTGAACGCCCGGGTCTCCTACGTCGACGCCCTCCGTGCCGATCACCCCGACCTGCCGATCACGTTGCTGGGCACCGACAACGCCGAGGTCGGGCGGCTCCAGGGTCGGCAGTGCCGCGCGCTCCTCCCGAAGGGGGGGAACGTCCTGTGCGTGCAGGGCCCCGCGGACTCGACCGCCACCCAGGAGCGGTTCACCGGCCTCAAGGAGGCGCTCGGGAAGGGCTTCGAGGTCCGCGGGCTGAACGGGGACTGGACGGAGGCGAGCGGCGAGAGGGCCATCGGGAGCTGGCTGCGCCTGAAGACCGCCGAGGCGTTCCGCCCCGACGTCGTCGTCGGCCAGAACGACTCGATGGCCGCCGGGGCGAGGAAGGCCCTGCGCGAGCAGCGCCGGGAGTGGGGCGAGCTGCCGTTCCTCGGCTGCGACGGGCTGCTCGAAGGGGGCCAGAGGCTGGTGGCGGAAGGCGTCCTGGCGGCGACCGTCGTCACCCCGTCGAACACCGGACCCGCGCTCGAGGTCGTCGCGCGCTGGCTGCGGGCGAAGGATCTGCCGCCGCGCGAGGTGCGGCTCGCCCCGCGCTCGCACCCGCCCGAGGCCCAGGTCCGGCCGCGGACCGCCCGCTGATGGCCGAGCGGCGGGCCTTCCTCAAACGGCTTGGCGTCTCCGTGGCCGCTTCGGTGGCCGTGCCCGGCGTGGCCGCGGCCCAGGGCAGCCCTCGGCCGAAGGCGAAGCGCCCTCAGCCGCGACGGTCCGGGCGGCCGAAGCCCGCCGCCGCGGCGGCGACGCCGAAGCCCGTCGTCCGCCGGCCCGAGGCGCCCCCGGTGCGCGTCGCCCAGGGCGGCTGGCCGTCGGCCGAACCCGGCGCGCGCGTCGACCTCGCACCCGCACGCTGGATCTGGTTGCCATGCGAGCGCACCCTCGCCAACACCTTCGTTCTCTTCCGGCGGGAGATCGAGATCGGGGGCCCGGTGGCCTCGGCGCGGGGGTGGATCTCCGCCGACAGCCGCTACCGCCTGTGGGTGAACGGTCGCCGGGTTCAGTGGGGCCCCGCGCCGTGCGATCCCCGCTCGTACGAGGCCGATCCCCTGGACCTCACGCGCTGGCTGGTGCCGGGGCGCAACGTGATCGGGGCCGAGGTCCTCTATTACGGGCACGGCGAGGGCACGTGGCCGTTCGGCAAGCCGGGCTTCCTGTTCGCCCTGCGCGTGGAAGGGACGGGCGGGCGGGTGAGCGAGGTCGTCTCGGACGGCTCCTGGCGGGCGCTGCTCGACCGGGCGCACCGGCCGGGGCAGTTCAAGCGCTGGTACCTTCGCGCCCTGCAGGAGGACTTCGACGCCCGGCTCCGGCCGGCGGCTTGGAGCGAGGCCGCCGTCGCGCCCGACGCGGCGTGGACCGCACCGCAGGTCCTGGACGTTCCCGCCGACCGCCCGGCCGCGGCGGGGAGCCAGTACGACTACCTGACCGACGGCGGCATCGATCCCGCGGGGACCGTGCTGCGCGCGCGCGAAGTGCCGCTGGTGAGGGAGACCTTCCACGCCGCCGGCCGCCTCGCGCGCTCGGGGCGCGTCCGCTGGCTCCGCGACCCGCGCGACTGGTTCGAGTACCGCATCCCGGGCTCGTTCGAGATCGTCGACCAGACGGCGGCCCTGCCGTCGGGCGAAGGCGCGTGGCGGCTCGAGCCGCCCCCGGGCGAGGGGGCCTTCGCGACCTTCGAGCTGCCGGAGCAGATGGTCGGCTTTCCCTTCCTGACCGTGGTCGCTCCCGCCGGCACCGTGGTCGAGCTCGTGACCCAGGAGTCGCACGACCCCGCCGGGCCGGCCTGGCTCGACACCCACCGCTTCAGCTGGACCCGGTTCGTCTGCCGGGAGGGCGAGAACGCCTTCGAGTGCTTCGACTACGAATCGCTCCGCTTCCTGCAGGTGCACGTGCACGACGCCGCGGGCCCCGTCCTCCTGCGCGACGTGGCCGTCCGCCGCCGCAGCTACCCGTGGCCGAAGGCGCCCAGCTTCGCCTGCCCCGAGCCGGCGCTCCAGCGCGTCTTCGAGGCGTCGTTCAACACCCTCGTCAACGCGGCGCAGGAGACGATCGTGGACGGCATGGGCCGCGAGCGCCAGCAGTACAGCGGGGACGGCGCTCACCTCCTCCACGCGACCCGCCTCGTGGGCGGCGACCTCCAGCTCGCCCGACGCTTCCTCCGCACGTTCCCGATGGGCCAGACGACCGACGGCTTCTTCCTCGACTGCTGGCCGGCCTTCGACCGCCTGAACCGCCTCGCCCAGCGCCAGGTCGGGGCGACGCCGTGGGGGCCGCTCCTCGACCACGGGGTGAGCCTCGTCTACGACGCGTGGCGCCACCACCGCGAGTCGGGGGACACTGACGTCCTCCTCGACCTCTACCCCCGCTTCGTGCGCTTCGCCGAATACCTCCTCGCGCGGCGGGGCAAGGACGGGCTCCTGCCGGTCGAGGGCTGGGGCGTGCCCGCGGTGTGGATCGACAACTGCTTCCCGCGGCCCCGCCACAAGCAGTGCGCGTTCAACCTGTTCACGGCGGCGATCCTGCAGGCCGCGATGGCACCCATCGCCGTGTTGGCCGGCGACGCCGCGGGCGAGAAGCGCTGGACCGCCGCCGCGGCGGCACTTCTCGCCGCCGCGGCCTCTCGCTTCTGGAGCCGCGAGCGGGGCCTCTTCGTGGCCAACCTGCCCTGGGAAGACGAGGAGGGCGGGGCGCGGCTCGACGACCGCTCGCTCGCGACGGCGCTCCTCTTCGATCAGTGCCCGGGCGGGCGCGTGGCCGAGTCCGTGGCCGCGCTCGCCTCGCCGCCGGCCTCGATGGGCCTCTCCTACCCGGCCAACGCCCACTGGCGGATGCAGGCCCTCGCCCGGCACGGCCGGATCGACGCCGTCCTCCGCGAGCTGCGCGAGCGCTGGGCGGTGATGCCTTCCGTGGTCTACAACAACACCACCTCGGAGGACTGGGCGGTGCGGCCCGACTCGACCGATCAGTGGAGCCACTGCGCGGTCGGGCCCCTCTTCGTCCTGTACATGGACGTGGCTGGCATCCGGCCCGCCCTCCCCGGATTCGAGAAGGTGGAGGTCCGGCCACAGCTCGGCGACCTCTCGGGCCTCGAGCTGGTCGCCCACACACCGCGGGGGCCGATCGCGTTCCGCGCCGAGGCGCAGGAGGAGGGCCACCACGCCCGGGTCACCCTGCCCGCCGACTGCCCGGGCGAGCTCGTCCTGCCCGTCACGGAGGGCAAGGGGGTGGCGGTGACCGACGCCGACCGGGCCCTCGGCCTCGAGCGTTTCGCCCTCCCCGCCGGCCAGATGACGGAGTTCGACGTGCCGGCCTTCCGCAGGGGAGGCAGCGAGCCGTAAGGGTTCCCTCCGGCGGCGCGGCCGTGTCGGCCCGAGCGCTATCGGTCGCCGCTCAGTGGAAGAGGTACGTCAGGCCGAGGACCGCGTCCACGTGGGTCCGGTCGTTGACGGAGACCGAGCTCCACCCCGTCCCGTACGCGCCCATCGGGGCCGTGGCGTACATCACCCGGCCCTCGGTGAAGAGGGCGAGGCTCCCCGAGACCCGGTAGCGCACTCCCACGCCCGCCCCGAACTGGCCGAGGTCACTCTGGTAGCCGAGCGGTTGATAGGCGCCGGATCCCGGAGCCACCACCATGGTCTGTCCGCTGTTGCCGTAGTGCGAGTACTGGGCGATGCCCGAGAGGTAAGGCGAGAAGGCACCGGCCGGCGCCGGCTCGAAGCGCAGCTGGGCTCCGAGGTTGGCGAAGAAGCCGTTGTAGTCGGAGTAGCCGAGGCCGAGCCAGGGCCGGACGCTCAGCCCGTCGGTGACGTAGTAGGCGAAGCCGAAGCTGGTGGTGGGCGCGACCATGGCGTCGAGGCCGAACGAGCCCTGGTACGACTGTGCCCGAGCGGGGCTCGCCGCCGCCACCGCGAGCCCGAGGAGAACGAAGGTCCTGCGCATCTCTCGCCTCCAGCTGATGAGCCAAGCGTGACCTCGCCCTCGGACGCGAGTCAAGGGACGAGATGTAAAGACTTGCGACCAGAAGGCCGTCTCCGTCGGCCCCGCTCACGGCGGGTCGATCGTGGCGTCCTGTCGCAGCCAGTGGGCGGCGGGGTGGAGCTCGGC
>Ga0335085_10010380_pt1 | contig 13929 bp, 11 predicted proteins | sample Lox_Sample_45_FD_206712 | JGI IMG/M metagenome (GOLD analysis project Ga0335085, IMG submission 206712) | Soil microbial communities from Loxahatchee National Wildlife Refuge, Florida, United States - Lox_Sample_4.5 | ecosystem: Environmental > Terrestrial > Soil > Wetlands | place: USA...
GCACCTGCTGCGTCAGCACGCTGCCCGGGTCGCGCGCGAGAAATGACCGCACTTCGTCCGGCGCTGCTTCGTTCAGGCGCGGCAGCAGCAGCCAGGATTCGACATACGGTTCGAGCAGATAGCCCTGCAGCTGCTGGTCGTAGCGGGCGAGCTTGCCGTACTCCCCCGCGCGCGCCGCGGCGCGCGCGTCGAGGAAGACCTCTTCCGGTGTCGCGTCTTGTTTGGTGCGCGCCTGCGGCGCCGGCGGCGCGAGCGCGAGGACCAGGGCGATCAGCAGCAGCAACCGGCGCGACAGCGGTGTTATAGTGTTTCTTATGGCTAAGCCCATGATGAGACTAGTATAAACGCTCCATAGCGCGGATGGATGACGCGCGTCAACTATATGCAGCACGCTGAACTGATGGCCTGGCGCAAGAACCTGCGCGCCGAGCTGCTCGCGCGCCGGCAGGCAGTGTCTGCCGAGCAGCTGCACGCCTGGCGTCTGGCAATGGACCGGCATCTGCAATACGGGTTCCCGGGCCTGGCCAAGGGCGTGGTGGCGTTCTGCTGGCCGATCCGCAACGAGTACGACGCGCGCCACCTGCTGCGGCGGCTGCGCGAACAGGGCGCAACCACGGTACTGCCGGTGGTGGTCGCGCCGAACGCGCCGCTCGTCTTCCGCGAATGGCATCCCGGGGCGGAACTGGCGCTGGGCAAGCTCGACATCCCCTATCCCAAGGCGGGCGCCGAGCTGCTGCCCGATACGGTGCTGCTGCCGATGAATGGCTTCGACCGCCAGGGCTACCGCCTCGGCTACGGCGGCGGCTTTTTCGACCGCACGCTGGAGAGCCTGCATGCGCGCAAGCCGCTGGTTATCGGCGTCACGTTCGAGGTCGCCGCGATCGAAACCATCCGGCCGCAGCCCTGGGACATACCGGTCGACTACGTCGTCACCGAGCGCGGCGCATACCGTCGCGACGGCGATAGGCTCGAGTTCCTCGGCGTGCCGCAGCCGCAGCGCATCGAACTCAGCTCGCCGGTATGCTATGCGGCAGACATCGCGCCGGGTTATTTCGGAGAAGACCCGCAATCCGAAGGGTAGGAGCGGCGCCCCCGCCGCGATCGGTGCCCAGTCGAACTGAAATCGGCCCGAGGGGGGCTCGCACCGACCGAGCGCGTATCAGCCGAGGAACAGCCGGTACGCCGGATTCTTGCTCTCGTCCCAGAACGGATAGCCGAGGTCGCGCAGGAAGCGGCGGAACTGCGGCATCTCCTTCGGCGGCACCTGCATCCCGACCAGCACGCGGCCGTAATCGGCGCCGTGGTTGCGGTAATGGAACAGGCTGATGTTCCAGTCCGGGCGCATGCTGTTCAAGAATTTCATCAGCGCCCCCGGGCGCTCCGGAAACTCGAAGCGGTAGAGCAGTTCGTGCTTGGCCAGCGCGGCGTGTCCCCCGACCAGGTGGCGCACGTGCAGCTTGGCCATCTCGTTGTCCGACAGGTCGATGGTCTTGAGGCCGTGGTGGCGCAGCTTGCGGATCAGCCGCGCGGTCTCGTCGCGATCGTGCACCTCGACGCCGACGAACACGTGCGCGTCCTTCGCGCCGGCGATGCGATAGTTGAACTCGGTGACGTTGCGCGCGCCCAGGGTGGCGCAGAACTTCTTGTAGCTGCCCGGGCGCTCGGGGATGGTCACCGCCAGTATCGCCTCTCGGTGCTCGCCCACCTCGGCGCGCTCGGCGACGAAGCGCAGACGGTCGAAATTGGTGTTGGCGCCGCAGGCCACCGCGACCAGCGTCTGGCCGCGCACGCCCTTCCTTTCCACATAGGCCTTGGCCCCGGCGATCGCGAGCGCGCCGGCCGGCTCGAGGATGGAGCGCGTCTCCTCGAACACGTCCTTGATCGCGGCGCAGGTCTCGTCGGTATCGACGAGGATGACCTCGTCCACCAGTTGCCTGCACAGGCGGAAGGTTTCCTTCCCCACCTGCTTCACCGCCACGCCGTCGGCGAACAGCCCCACCTGCGCCAGGCGCACGCGCCGTCCGGCCTTGAGCGAGCGCGCCATCGCGTCGGAATCCACCGGCTGCACGCCGATGATCCTGATCTCCGGGCGCAGGCGCTTGACATAGGCGGCGATGCCCGAAATGAGCCCGCCGCCGCCGATGGCGACGAAGATCGCATCGATCGGCGCGTGCGCCTGGCGCAGGATCTCCATGCCGATGGTGCCCTGCCCGGCGATCACGTCGGGATCGTCGTAGGGATGCACGAAGGTGAGCTTGCGCGCGCGCTCCAGCCTGAGCGCATGGCGGTAGGCTTCGTCGTAGGAATCGCCCTGCAGCACGACCTCGGCGCCGCGCGCGAGCACCGCGTCCACCTTGATGCGCGGCGTGGTCACCGGCATCACGATCACCGCCTTGCAATGCAGGCGCTGCGCCGCCAGCGCCACGCCCTGGGCGTGATTGCCGGCCGAGGCGGCGATGACTCCGCGCTTGAGCCTGGCGGGAGGCAGTTGCGCCATTTTGTTGTACGCGCCGCGCAGCTTGAACGAGAATACCGACTGCATGTCCTCGCGCTTGAGCAGCAGCGTGTTGTGCAGCCGCGCGGACAAAATGGGCGCCGCTTCCAGCGGGGATTCGACGGCGACGTCGTAGACGCGCGCCTTGAGGATTTTTTCGAGATAGTCGGGATGCATGGTCTAAGGAATCGAAGTAAGCGTGCAAGGGTAGCAGGATGTGCTTCGCCGGGGCAAGGCGAGCGATGCCGGCCCCCGCGGGACGCGTTGCGGCGTCGCGCGACCGGAGCTCTGCCTTGATCAGCGGCTGGGCGAGCCTCGCCTCGCTGCTCGCGGCGAGCTTCCTCGCCTCGACCCTGGTTCCGATCAGCTCCGAGGCGGCGCTGTTTGCGGTGCTCAAGCTGCACGCCGAGCTCGCCTGGCCGGCGATCGCGGTGGCCACGCTCGGCAATACCCTCGGCGGGCTCACCACCTACCTGATCGGCCGCTATGTCGGCTCGAAGAAGCCGCTGACCCAGCTGGGGCGGGTACAGCGCCATGGCAGCCCGCTGCTCGCGCTCGCCTGGCTGCCGTTTATCGGCGACGGCCTGTGCCTCGCCGCGGGCTGGATCAAGCTCAACTGGGTGGCGGTAGCGCTGTGGTCGGCCGCCGGGCGCTTTGCGCGCTATTGGGTGGTCGCGCAGGGAGCACTTTGGTAAGCTAGCGCCATGGCGACGGGAAGAAAAAGCGCTAAGGCCAAACCGTACTGGGAGCGCGGCTACGACACGCACGGCTATTGGCAGGGCAACAAGAAGATCGGCTGGGTGGCACTCGAAGGCAAAGGCAAGGACGGTTTGTACCGCTGGCAGGCGGGCAGCCGCGCGGGCGATGCCAAGACGCTGCTCGAGGCCAAGCGCGCAGTCGAAGAAACGATCCTGTCGCACGCGACCCAGCTGTCGCTGTTCGCCGACCCGGCCGGCGACAGCTAGACCATCCCCCCCGCGGCCAGCGCTCCGGCGTCAGGAGGCGCGCCCGGCCGCAGACCCGAGCACTGCGGGGTTCACCACGTTGATCGGCGCGCCGGCGGCGTAGGCCAGGATCTGATCGAAGATGTCGGCGAACTGGATTTCGTATTCGTCGCGCGAGACGTAGCCGATATGGGGCGTGCACACGACGTTGTCCATCTGCAGCAGCGGATGAGCCGGATCGAGCAGCGGTTCTTCTTCATAGACATCGACCGCCGCCAGGCCCGGCCGCCCCTGCCGCAGCGCCGCCAGCAGCGCCCCCTTTTCTATCAATTGCGCGCGGCTGGTGTTGACGAGCAAGGCCGTGGGCTTCATGCGCGCGAGATCGCCGGCCGTGACGATGCCCCGCGTCGAATCGTACAGGCGCAGGTGCAGGGAAACGATGTCGCATTCCTCGAACAACGCCTCTTTGCCCGGCGCGACCGCATAACCATCGGCGCGTGCGCGCGCGCACGAGCTATCGCTTGCCCAAATCAGCACGTTCATGCCGAACGCCCTGGCGTATGCGGCGACCACGGCGCCGATCCGGCCGTAGCCGTACACGCCCAAAGTCTTGCCGCGCAGGCTCGCGCCGATGCCGCTTTGCCATTTTCCCGCCTTCAGCGACGCCGCCTGCTGCGGGATGCGGCGCATCGCGGCCAGTATCAGTCCCCAGGTCAGCTCCGCCGTCGCGTACGAAGGCGTGCCGGCGTGCTGGCTGGACGAGACGATCACGCCGCGCCGTGTGCACGCGTCGATGTCGATGTGCGGATAGACGCTGCGCTGGCTGATCAGCCTGAGCTTGTCCAGGCGTTCGATCAGGGGCGCGCGTATCTGCGTGCGCTCGCGGATCAGCACCAGGGCTTCGGCATGCGCGAGCCTTGCGGCCAGCGTCTCGACGTCCTGCACATGGTCGTTCCAGATTTCGACTTCGTGTCCCGCGAGCTTGCGAAAGCAGGCCAGCGTGCGCACGGTGTCGTGGTAGTCGTCGAGGACCGAGATCTTCATGCTGCGGTGAGTTTGGCGTATTCCAGCGCCAGCCACTTCATGCCCTGGCGGCCGAAATTGATCTGCACGCGCGCATCCGGTCCCTGGCCTTCCGCATCGACGATCACGCCCTGGCCGAACTTGGCGTGCACCACGTTCTGGCCGATGCGCCAGCCCATCTGGGTCGCGCGCGGCTGCGCCCTGGGTATGGCGGCGTCGCGCGCCGAGGCGAGCACCGGCTCGGGCGCGGGCATGCCGCCCAGGCGCGGCGTCAGCCACTTCACCAGGCCCGCGGGGATCTCGTCGAGGAAGCGCGAAGCGACGTTGTAGCGGGTCTGTCCGTGCAGCATGCGGTTTTGCGCGAACGACAGGTACAGGCGCGCGCGCGCGCGCGTGATCGCGACGTACATCAGGCGCCGTTCCTCCTCCAGGCCGTCTGCCTCGTTGCGGCTCTGCTCGTGCGGGAACAGGCCCTCTTCCAGCCCGGTGACGAACACCGCCTGGAATTCCAGCCCCTTGGCCGAGTGCACGGTCATCAGCTGCAGCGCGTCCGCGCCCTCGCCCGCCTGGTGCTCGCCCGCCTCGAGCGCGGCGTGCGCGAGGAACGCCGCGAGGTCGTGCGACTCGTCCTCCTCCTGCACGAACAGCGCCGCCGCATTGACCAGCTCCTGCAGGTTCTCGAGCCGGTCGGCGCCGTCCTTCTCCGCCTGGAAATGCGCGAGCAGCCCGGACTTCGCCAGCATGTGCTCGACGATCTCGGGCAGCGCGAGGCCTTCGGCTTCCTTGCGCAGGGACGCGATCATCGCGACGAATGCGCCCAGGGCATTGCCGGCCTTTCCGGCCAGCTGCGGCACCGCGTTGTACAGGCTGCAGTTGCCGGAGCGCGCGGCTTCCTGCAGCGCGTCGAGCGAGCGCGCGCCGATGCCGCGCGCGGGAAAGTTGACCACGCGCAGGAACGCGCTGTCGTCCTCGGAACTCGCGATCAGGCGCAGGTAGGCGAGCGCGTGCTTCACCTCCATGCGCTCGAAGAAGCGCAGGCCGCCGTAGACCCGGTAGGGAATGCCGGCGGAGAACAGCGCGTGCTCGAGGATGCGCGACTGCGCGTTCGAGCGGTAGAGCACGCCCATGTCACTCAGCGCGACGCCGTCCCGATGCAGCGCCTGCACTTCTTCCGCGAGCCAATGCGCCTCGTAGCCGTCGGTCTGCGCCTCGTAGATGCGCAGCGGCTCGCCGTGCCCGGAGGCGGTCCACAGGTTCTTGCCCAGCCGCTTGCGGTTGTTCGAAATCAGCGCATTGGCCGCGTCGAGGATGTTGCCGTGCGAGCGGTAGTTCTGCTCGAGGCGAATCACGTTCTCGACGTGGAAGTCGCGCTCGAAGTCGGCCATGTTGCCGACGTTGGCGCCGCGAAACGCATAGATCGACTGGTCGTCGTCGCCGACCGCGAAGATCACGCTGCCCGGACCGGTCAACAGCTTGAGCCAGCGATACTGCAGGCGGTTGGTGTCCTGGAACTCGTCCACCAGGATGTGGCGGAAGCGCGCGCGGTAATGCTCGCGCAGGATTTCGTTCTTCGACAGCAGCTCGAAGCTCCTGAGCAGCAGTTCGGCGAAATCGACCACGCCCTCGCGCTGGCACTGCTCGTCGTAGGCGGCGTAGATCTCGGCGTAGCGGCGGCTGAACTCGTCGTAGGCGTCGGCCTCGCTCGCGCGCCGGCCTTCTTCCTTGTTGGCGTTGATGTAATGCTGCACCTGTTTCGGCGGAAAACGGTCCTCGTCCACGTTCATCGATTTGAGCACGCGCTTCACCAGCGACAGCTGGTCGGCCGAATCGAGGATCTGGAACAGCTGCGGCAGCCCGGCGTCGCGGTGATGCGCGCGCAGCAGGCGGTTGCAAAGGCCGTGGAACGTGCCGACCCACATGCCGCGCGTGGAGACCGGCAGCATTGCGGCGATTCGCGTCAGCATTTCCTTCGCCGCCTTGTTCGTAAAGGTCACGGCGAGGATGCCGGCCGGGGCGACGTTGCCGGTCTGGATCAGCCAGGCGATGCGCGTGGTGAGCACGCGCGTCTTGCCCGAGCCCGCTCCCGCGAGGATCAGCGCCGACTGGTTCGGCAGGGTGACGGCGGCGAGCTGCTGCGGGTTGAGATTGGCAAGTAGCGACATCGTGCGCAGGCGTTTTTTCGAAGCGCGATTCTACCGCAGCAATGGTTCCGGGCAGCCATGGAATTCGCGGCTGCGCTTGGGATCACAGTTGTGCGGACGCCCTACATCGACACCCTGGGCGCGGCGACGCCCATCTTGCCGCGGATCGAAGCCGCCAGCGCCTCGGCTTCGGCCTTCGACGGCAGCTGCGCGAGGCGCACGTCGTAGACGAGCTTCCCCGCCCGGGTCAGCGGCCGGATCTGCGCCGCATAACCCGCGGCGCGCAGGGCGTCGTACAGCTTGAGCGCCTCGGCCTGGGTGTCCACGCTCGCGGCGATCACTTTCCATTTGCCGCCGCGACTCGCCGCGCCCGCCCCGGGCGCGATCTGGGTTTCGGCCGACCAGATCTCGAGCTGCTTCGGATCGACCGGCGCCACAGGCAGCGCCGGCGCGCCCCTGGGCGCGATATAGAAGGAAAGCGGCTGATCCATCTTGAACGGCTGCTCCTGCCCGCGCTGCACTTCGATCTTGCCTTCGATCAGGCAGACGATGTCCTTGTCCGATGCCGCCTTGCCCCACAGGTCGGTGCCGCGTATGCCCGCGGTCACGGTGGCGATGGTGATGTGGATGTTGCGCCGGCGCTGCGCGCGCAGCGCGTCGGTGGTGAAGCGGAACGCGCCCTTGAACACGTTCATCACCGCCGCGAACACGCGGTCCTTGTCCTCGGCCATGCGCTCGAGCAGAAGCGTCCCGTTTTCGCCGAGCCTGACATGCGAGCCTTCGCGCATCTTCAGCAGCAGCTTCGCATTCGCGCCGGTGCGCAGCCGGTCGCTGTCGCGCAATTCCATCCCCGGTGCGAGCGGAACGCTGGTGCCGCCGCGCTCCACCCAGGCCGGCATCTGCACCGCCTCGACCACCGAATTGGGCGCTGCCGCGGCGGCAAGCTGCGCCGCCAGCAGCAAGGTCACGCCTGCAACGCTAGCGTATAGCGATTTCATCGCGATTTCCTTCCGTGGGCCGGCTAGGTCTGTAGCGGGGGGCGGCCTTGTATAATGCCAGTTTGTCACCGAACCAAGCCTCCATGCAAGCCCAGTACCACGCCGAAACCGTCGAACGCGCCGCCCAGAAACACTGGGAGAAGACCCACGCTTTCCGCGCCAGCGAGGACGCAGGCGCCGGCGGCGGCCGCCCGAAATATTATTGCCTGTCGATGTTCCCCTACCCATCGGGCAAGCTGCACATGGGGCACGTCAGGAACTACACCATCGGCGACGTGCTCACGCGCTATCACCGCATGCGCGGCTGCAACGTGCTGCAGCCGATGGGCTGGGATGCGTTCGGGCTGCCCGCCGAGAACGCGGCAATGGCCAATGCCGTGCCGCCCGCGAAGTGGACCTACGACAACATCGCCTACATGAAGAAGCAGCTCCAGTCGCTGGGCTTCGCCCTCGACTGGGAGCGCGAAGTCACCACCTGCCGGCCCGAGTACTACAAGTGGAACCAGTGGCTGTTCCTGCGCATGCTGGAGAAGGGCCTGATGTATCTCAAGACCGGCACGGTCAACTGGGACCCGGTTGACCAGACCGTGCTCGCCAACGAGCAGGTCATCGACGGCCGCGGCTGGCGCACCGGCGCGCTCGTGGAAAAGCGCGAAATCCCGATGTATTACATGAAGATCACCGCGTACGCCGAAGAACTGCTCGCGGCGCTCGATGCGCTGCCGGGCTGGCCGGAACGCGTGAAGACCATGCAGGCCAACTGGATCGGCAAGAGCCACGGCGTGAACTTCGGGTTTCCGTACAGCATCGACGGGGAACAGAAGCTGCTCAAGGTGTTCACCACGCGCGCCGACACCATCATGGGCGTGACCTTCTGCGCCGTGGCGGCGGAACATCCCCTCGCGACCTATGCCGCGCGCGACAATGCCGAGCTCGCGGCGTTCATCGAGGAATGCAAGCGCGGCGGCGTGCGCGAAGCGGACATCGCCCTGCAGGAAAAGAAAGGCCTGCCCACCGGCCTCGCCGTGACCCATCCGCTCTCGGGCAAACAGATCCCGGTGTGGGTGGGCAATTACGTGCTGATGAGCTACGGCGAGGGCGCGGTGATGGGCGTTCCGGGTCACGACGAGCGCGACTACGCCTTCGCGTTGAAGTACGGCCTGCCGATCAAATGCGTGATCCGCACGCCGGCGGGGGACGCCGTGCCCGAGCCGTGGCGGCCGGAGTACGCCGAATACGGGACCTGCATCAATTCGGGCAAGTACGACGGCCTCGACTACGCGCGCGCGACCGACGCCATCGCCGCCGACCTGCGCGCCAAGGGGCTGGGCGACAAGCAGGTGGTGTGGCGTCTGCGCGACTGGGGCATTTCGCGCCAGCGCTTCTGGGGCACGCCGATCCCGATCATCCATTGCCAGGATTGCGGCGCGGTGCCGGTGCCGGACAAGGACCTGCCGGTGGTCCTGCCCGAGGACCTGGTGCCCGACGGCTCGGGCAATCCCCTCGCCAAGCACCGCGGTTTCCTCGACTGCGCCTGCCCGCGCTGCGGCAAACCGGCGCGGCGCGAGACCGACACCATGGACACCTTCGTCGACTCGTCCTGGTATTACATCCGCTTCGCCTCTCCGGGCGCGGCGCAGATGGTGGACGCGCGCGTGAACTACTGGCTGCCGGTGGATCAGTACATCGGCGGCATCGAGCACGCCATCCTGCACCTGCTGTATTCGCGCTTCTGGACCAAGGTGATGCGCGACCTGAAGCTGGTCGAGTTCGACGAGCCCTTCGCCAACCTGCTCACCCAGGGCATGGTCCTGAACGAAATCTACTTCCGCAAGGGCGGCGCCGGCCGCATCACCTACTACAACCCGACCGAGATCGAATGGCGCCTGGACGAGAAGGGCCAGCGCGCGCATGCCGTGCTCAAGGCAGATGGCGAGCAGGTCGAGTCCGGCGGCATCGGCACCATGTCCAAGTCGAAGAACAACGGCGTCGATCCGCAGTCGTTGATGGAAAACTACGGCGCCGACACCGCGCGCTTTTTCATGATGTTCGCGAGTCCGCCGGAGCAAACCCTGGAATGGTCGGACTCGGGTGTGCAGGGCGCCTTCCGCTTTCTCAAGCGGCTGTGGGCCTACGCCTACGAGCACCGCGGCGAGCTCAGCCGGGATGCGGGCGCCAAGGCGGCACATCAGGCCGAACAGCGCCGCGAAATCCACCTGGCGCTGAAGCAGGCGAACTACGACCTCGGCAAGCATCAGTTCAACACCGTCGCGTCGGCGTGCATGAAGATCCTGAATGCGCTCGAGCGCGCCTCCGGCGCCGGCGCCGCGCCCGGCGCGACGCTCGCCGAGGGCATGTCGATCCTGCTCAGGCTGCTGGCGCCGATCGCGCCGCACATCACACACGCGCTCTGGCGCGATCTCGGCTACGGCGAGGACATCCTGCATGCGCCCTGGCCCGAGCCCGACCCCGCCGCGCTGGAACAGGACGAAATCGAACTGGTGGTGCAGGTGAACGGCAAGCTGCGCGGCAATATCCGCGTCGCCAAGAACGCCCCAAAGGACGCGATCGAAGCCGCGGCGATCGCGAACGAGCAGGTGCAGAAATTCGTCGCCGGCCAGACGGTCAGGAAGATCATCGTCGTGCCGGGCCGGCTGGTGAACGTGGTCATTTGAATGGGCCACACTCGAATCGGCGCGGCGATGCGCGTATTGGCGATGGTCGCATCGGCGCTGCTCACCGCGGCGTGCGGCTTTCAGTTGCGCGGCCAGGCGACGCTGCCGTTCGAGACCCTCTACGTCGGCCTTCCCGCGATATCGCCGCTGGGAACCGAACTCAAGCGCAACATCATCGCCGGCACCCGAACCAAGCTGGTCGACGACCCGGCCAAGGCGCAGGCGATACTCGACCTGGTCGGGGAGACGCGCGACAAGAGCATCCTCTCGTTCGATACCACCGGCCGGGTGCGCGAGCTGCAGTTGCGCTATCGCGTAAGCTTTCGCGTGCGCGACGGGCACGGCCGCGATTACCTGCCGCAGGGCGAAATCCGCCTGACGCGCGAGGTTTCGTACAACGACACGCAGGTGCTGTCCAAGGAGTCGGAAGAGCAGCTGCTGTACCGCGACATGCAGACCGACATGGTGCAGCAGATCCTGCGCCGGCTCGCCGCGGCGCCGGCGCAACCGGTCGCTTTCGAGCCCGCCGGGAAAGATGCAGCTGCGCGCTGAAGAACTGGAGCGCCATCTCGCGCGCGGACTGGCCCCGCTGTATGTGATCCACGGCGACGAGCCGTTGCAGTCGCTGGAGGCGGCCGACGCGATCCGCGCTGGGGCCCGCGCCCGGGGATTCGCCGAGCGCGAAGTGCTCACCGTCGAGCGCGGCTTCGACTGGGGTCTGCTCGCGGCGAGCAGCTCCAACCTGTCGCTATTCTCGTCGAAGAAGCTGATCGAGTTGCGCATCCCCGGCGGCAAGCCCGGCACCGACGGCGCGGCCGCGATCGTGCAGTTCTGTGCCGCGCTCGTCCCGGACGTGCTCGCGCTGGTAACCCTGCCCAGGCTTGACCGCAGGAGCCAGGATACCGCCTGGTTCAAGGCGCTCACCCGCGACGGCGCGCTGATCAACACGTTCGACGTGGAGCGCGCGCAGTTGCCGCAGTGGATCGCGGCGCGGCTCGCGCGGCAAAAGCAGAAGGCCGGCCGCGAAACCCTGCAATTCCTCGCCGACAGCGTCGAGGGCAATCTGCTCGCCGCGCACCAGGAGATCCAGAAGCTCGGGCTGTTGTTTGCGCCGGGCGAGCTCGATTTCGATGCCGTGCGCGGCGCCGTGCTCAATGTCGCGCGCTACGACGCGTTCAAGCTGAACGAAGCGATGCTCGCGGGCGACAAGGCGCGCCTCGCGCGCATGCTCGACGGCCTGAAGAACGAAGGCGAGGCCCCGCCCAAGATACTCTGGGTGCTGTCCGAGGAGATCCGCGCCGTAGCCAAGGTGCAGGCGGGCCTGGCCCAGGGCGAGGATCTGCAGCAACTCTGGCGCAACAACCGCGTCTGGGGCGGCGCGCGCCAGCAGCTGGTCACCGAGGCCGCGCGCCGGCTGAAGTTCGCGGCGCTCGCCGCGGCGCTGCGCCACGCCGCGCGCATCGATCGCACGGTGAAAGGCCTCGCGCGCGGCGACGTCTGGGACGAATTGCTGCAGCTGTGTCTGCGCTTTGCGCGCTGACGGTGTCGCGCGCGGCCGGCATCGAACTCCACCGGACGGTTATTTCGACGATTCCGCGGCGGCCTCCCGGCTCAGCGCGATTTGCGGCGACTCAACGCCGCACGCGCTGCGAAACCGGCGTCATCGCTGTCGAGCCGCAGCAGCAGCGGACCCTGCGCCAACGGCCGTCCAGCCGGCGTTCCCGCGCCGACGGCCGGCTGCGCGAACGCCGGTTCCGCGCCGCCGCGCCCAGCCTGACGCAACCAGAGCGCGCTTGCGCCGAAACCGAGCGCAAAGGCGAGCGCGGTGAACGCCAGCGGCCGCGAGAACCGGCGCAGCCCGGCGCCCACGCGCGCGCGCGCGAGTTGCCTGCGCGCGTCTGACGCCTGTGTGCGTCGCGCCGCGTTGGCGCGCCGCTGCCCGGCCAGGAGGACCGCCTCGTTCTCGAGCCGCGCGCGTTCCTCCGCTGAAGCGAGCGCCGCCTCTTCGGCGAGCAACCTGCGTTTCTCCGCCTCTGCCTGCCGCAGTTCCAGATCGCGCCGCACCTTGGCCTGGTATTCGATCTGCCGCTCCACCACCGCGCGCGCGTCCGCCCGGTCGCGGGCTCGCTCTACCGCCGCGAGCGTCGCCAGCGCCGCCTGCTGCGCCTCGTGTTCGGCGCTTGCCCGCGCCGCCAGCGCCTGATTCGCTTCCAGCTCGGCCGCCTCGCGTTCTTCGGCAAGACGCTGTGATTCTCGCTCCTGGGCGGCGCGCGCTTGCGCCATCTCCCCGGCTGCGTGCTCCGCCGCGGCGCGCGCGCGCGCCTGCTCGGCCGCAGCCCGCTCCGCGTCTGCCCGCCGCGCGGCAGCCCTCTTTGCCTCGGCTTCGCTTTGTTCGCGCGCCTGTGCAGCCTGCTCCGCCGCCGCATCGGCGCGCGCGCTCTCTTCGGCCAGGTGGCGTGCCTGCTCTTCGGCCGCCGTGCGCGACCGCTCCGCCGCTTGCGCGCCCCGCTCCGCCTCGGCGCGCTCGCGCGCGCCGGCCTGCACCGCCTCTTCGGCCTTCGCCGTCGCGGCGGCGGCGCCCGCCAGTTCCAGGGCGCGCGCTTCGCGCTCGCGCGCGGCGGCAAAGGCCTGTGCCTCCGCCTGCGCCCGCGCCTTGGCCGCCTCTTCCGCCCTCAGCTCGGCGACGATTCTGTCCTGCGCCTGCTGCCGTGCCCGCGCCTCGGCCTCGCCGCGTTCGTGCGCCTGCTGCGCCGCCTCCTCTTCCGCGCGCGCGCGCGCCGAAGCCGCGGCGGCTGCCGCGGCTTCGACCTGCTCACGTTCCTGCGCCAGCGCCTGTGCCGCGACATCGGCAGCGATCCTGGCCGCAGCCGCCGCCTCCAGCGCCCGTTCCGCGGCCTCGCGCTCGCGGCCGGCCGCAACTGCCTGCGCTTCGGCTTGCGCTCTTGCCCTGGCCGCTGCTTCCGCGCGCTGCTCTTCCGTGACGCGCAGCTGTGCGCTTTGCTGCGCCTGCGCCTGCTCTTCTGCGTTTGCACGCGCCCGCATCGCGGCCTCTTGTTCGGCGCGTGCGCTGCTCGCCGCTACCTGCGCTGCCTCGGCTTCAGCCAGCGCGCGCCGTTGCGCCTGCCTGGCGGCGAGTTCATCCGCTTGCGCCCGTGCGCGCGCCCCAGCTTCGGCGTCGCGCTCCGCCTGCGCGCGGCGTTCCTCTGCGGCGGCGAGTTCGGCCTGCGCCGCCGCACGTTCCTGCGCCATCGCCGCGGCATCACCTTGCGCGCGCGCATTGCGTTGGGCCACGGCCTCGGCCTCGAGTTCGGCGGCTAAGCGTGCCTTCGCCTGCTCGGCCAACTTGCGCTCCGCTCCCGCCAGCGCCTCGCTTTGTGCAATCAGCTGCGCCTCCGTTTCCGCGCGCGCGCGCGCGGCTTTTTCGGCCTCGGCTTCCGCCACGGCACGGCTTGCCGCGGCCTGGCCCGCCCCGGCTTCGGCCAGCTTGCGTGCCTCGGCCTGCGCCTGCAGCTGCGCTTCGGCTTCTGCACGCGCGCGTGCGGCGGCTTCGGCTTCGCGCTCTGCCTGAGCGCGCCCTGCCGCGACCGCCGTGGCCTCCCGTTCGGCCGCGGCCCGCTCTTACGACTGCTAGCCCAGAGCGCGCGCCGCGACCGC
>Ga0335085_10010381_pt1 | contig 13928 bp, 12 predicted proteins | sample Lox_Sample_45_FD_206712 | JGI IMG/M metagenome (GOLD analysis project Ga0335085, IMG submission 206712) | Soil microbial communities from Loxahatchee National Wildlife Refuge, Florida, United States - Lox_Sample_4.5 | ecosystem: Environmental > Terrestrial > Soil > Wetlands | place: USA...
AAATTCAGCCGTAAATCAGGTATTGCTTGACGATGCAGAATCCCCCATGTATTCTGAAATGATTTTGAAACTGTGGCATTGTCCTCATCGTTTTTGGAGATATAGTTGGGAGTATTGGGGGGAATATTTCTAAAACCATTATCGTAACCTAACCAATCACTGCTGCTCCCTTGCGTGAAGTCCATGGTGTTGAAAGTTGTTCCTGCCCTGAATGAGCTTTGCAGGCTCAGCTGCACACTTGAACTGGACGGAAAAGATTTAGTGTAAATTTTCACCATGCCTCCTGCGAAGTCACCCGGCAGTTCCGGAGAAGGAGTTTTATAAATAAGAATTCGGTCAATTAATCCAGATGGAATTACATCGAAGGAGAATGATTTCTTGTCCGTTTCAGAGCTGGGTGCACCGGCATCATTCAGCCAAACATTATTGTAACGGTCGTTCAAACCGCGCACCATTATAAAACGGTTTTCAAGAACTGTAACACCCGGAATTCTTTTCACAACATCGCCCGCATCCCTGTCCTGACTCTTTGCAATCTGATTGTAAGAAATGCCGCTCATTACGTTGTCAGTCTTTTTCATCTCACTGATTACAGCATTTTCGGTGTTTGTAATTCGCGCCTCCTTCACGGTCACTTCAGAAATCATGCTGGCATTGCTCGCCATTTCAATATTTATCGCCGTCACCTTATCGGCGCTTACAACAATACTCTTCACGGTTTTTTGTCTGTAAGAAATATATTTACATATCAGGTTATAAGTACCACTTCGAAGATCTGAAATCGTAAAGTTTCCGTCTACATCAGTCAGGGCGCCTTTCGAGTTGTCGTTCTCAATATAAACTGTTGCGCCGATAAGGGCCTCATGAGTAACAGAGTCAGTGACCTTTCCAGTAATAGAACCGGTTTGTGACCGCACTCCCATGGCAAATGAATTCAGAGCGCAGAGAATGAAAATCAAAGTAAGCTTGGGCATTGAAGCAGTTTCATGCAAAAGTCTTCCAGCGACATAATCAAAAAGTTAATTCAGTATTAAGCAAAGGTTACCACCTCGCCTGCTTGTTCTGAATAGCAGACTCCTTGATCGATGACAAAATCTCGCCCGCGCTTGAAAAGATAAATGCGATGATTATAGGTCAAAAACTTAACAATTAGCTCAACATAAGCTAAGGATATGTTCAACTATGACGATGACTTTTGCAAATCTCCTATTCCATAAACTGAACCTGCAATTGCTGCAAGCAAGTAATTATTGTAACATGAGCGAGGGTTCTTTCGTTAATTATTTCATATCTATGATAGGGCCGTCAATTCTGGAATTCAACCTCAACGAAAGCAATGATGTAAATATCTCCATTATTGACTTGTCCGGAAGATTAATCAGGGAGGTACTCCACGATCACCTTCAGGCAGGCATTCATCACATCTCATTGCAGCTTAACGACCTCGCAAACGGAATTTATTTTGTACACATCAACAGTGGAGAAGAAAATCAAATGATAAAACTAAGTGTAGAATAGTGTTTTTCTCATCAATGTTTGGTTGAAACCGCACTTTTACGGGATGCGGTTTTTTTCTTCATGAGCATGGTGTAATACAGAAGACCAGCGTCAGAGCTGTTCACAAGAACAGTCCAATAATAGCAGAAAGATTAGCATATAAAAATCCGTTTCAAGAAAATTTCTTTTTTGTTTTTATCCAATTTTGATAATTTTATTTTGAGTTAGCAGCCGGTTTAGCACCACTCAAGATGAAAACTCAATTGATAACGCTTTGGGCAATAGCCGCAGTGATCTCCTTGTCCTGTTCCAGAACTCACGACATTCAGGAGAGTGATCAAATCCTTATAGCCAACGATCTAATCGGCAAATGGATGATCACTAATTATTCCGATAGCGGAATAGATAAAACTGATCTGCTTACCGCTGTAAGTATTCAGTTTAACTCAACCGGAGATTTTCTTGTATTTAAGAATGACAGTGTTGTTTCCGGCAACTGGAACATTGAGGATCAAATTGGTTTGGATAAGTTGAACATCATTGTACATTCTCAACAAATGCCATACAGCACTTTCGGCGCCACATGGTATGCTTACGATCACACCACTAATACAATTCGTTTGAGCAATGCTTCCCTCACAGTTTCAGAGACAATCCAACTGCAGAGAATATAGCCATCAGGCGAGCTTTGCCTGCGCCTTCATCCAACGTTCAGGGATCTCCTCACGGCAGGCCATTTGATAATCGGAATAGGAGCAGGGGATGATTTGAGTTTTCTTTTGATTGCGTTGCCGGTCGCCAAGCGGCACTTCCATCCACCAGCGATCTGATTTGTGGCTCTTCCAGAAATTCATCTCATATTTATTCTCCTTGAATTGTACGGTGTATCTGGTATAGTTTTCATCATGCGCAGTTGGAAAATCATTGCGGCGATTGCAAACACCATCAATGAAGTACCAAATAATCTGCGCAGCGAGCTTTACGCTTTGATCGCGATTATCGTAAGCGAGATTGCAGCCGTAGAGCCCGAATGAATCAACTGTTTCGCTTTGTCCCGCAAACCGGGAGAGTTGACAAATTTCTTCGCCGAATAATCCATTAGGAGATGAAGTATAATTAGCCGGTGAATCTGCAAACCGAATCGCACTCATGTCGAAGCTGCAAAGATTTGTGCTTCGCATCACCGGTTCCATTTCGAAAAGATCACCGCGCACAATTCCAAGCCGGTAATTTTCGAAATGAAGTTTATCCATTACCTCAAGAGATTTTGGCGACACAAGATGAGTTTGGTAAGCCATAACGCAGGCACCAAATAAGACCGAAGGTTCTGCAACAAACACACGGCCGAGAAAATTTTCATCGTTAATCTCCTCTTCACCATCATGAAAATCAATCCCGCTATCCACGATGCAGAGATTCAGACTTCTGCTTAGGTCATGATAACCGATATATTGCCCGAAGGTGAGATCGTGACTCCCGCCGATAATCACCGGAATTATTTTCATTCTCAGCAATTCATTTATCACTCTGCTTAGAGCCACATAAGTGTCTTTGAGCGTGGCGCCGGGTTCAATGTTTCCGAGATCAGCGATCTTAAAATCGTGATTGAATCTGGACAGAAGAAAAAGCTGGCGGCGAATTTCATCAGGAGCGGCCGCACTGCCGATGTTATGCTTCGAGCCGCGGTCTTCGCGCACGCCGATGATGGCAACCGTCAAATCATCCAAAGTTTCCGGGAGCTCAGAAGGAATCAGTATTTGATTTCCTAACTGCGATTCAGCATAGTCTTCATTATAAATTTCATCATTCGAAAACTGGAGAAACTCCTCGAGCATGGCAGATAATTATTGCAAGTAAATGTAAAGGGTGATTCAAAAAGACAGGCGTTATTCAATTTCCGTTATCCGCATTAACGATGTTGATTGTAGCCTTGAAAGTCATTTCGTTTATCTCGCTGCTTTACTTTTGCGAACAACTTTAGCTGAAAGTGGACTGGCAGAATATTCACATCCTCGATAACACGCTTGAAAACCTGCTTTGGTTTTCTGCAATAATCCTCGTTGCCTTCATTGTAAAAAAATATTTATCGCAGTTGACGGGATTGATCATTCACAAATTCGTGAAACATTTTACCGGTGAAAGCTTTCTTCAAAAATTTCAATCGCTCATCGTTCCGCCTCTTCAATATGTTTTCTTCCTGCTCATCGTGCGGTTCGCGGTGGAATTGCTCAAGTATCCTGCACTCTGGAAAATCAATATCCTTAAACATTCGCTCCAGGATTTACTGGGGCTTGCTCTTGCAACGCTGATTTGGGCTTCGTTTACCTGGCTTTTTGTACGCATTGCAGAATTCATAGGATTTATCATGAAGGTACGAGCAGCGAGAACAGAAACTGTGCTCGATGATCAATGGGTACCGTTCATTAAAGACACGATTAAAATTGTTGTACTCATCTTTAGTTTTCTCTTTCTCCTCGGCGGCATCTACGGCTTCAATATTACCTCCTTACTTGCCGGAGTAGGCATCGGTGGATTGGCTATTGCGCTCGCCGCACAGGAGAGTCTGAAAAATCTTTTCGGTTCGCTCACCATTTTTATGGACAAACCTTTTCAACTCGGCGACTTTGTGAAGATCGGTGATGTACAAGGCACGGTGGAGAAGATCGGATTCCGCAGCACACGCATTCGCACGGCAGAAACGAGCTACGTTACCATGCCGAATAAGATCATGGTTGATTCTTCAGTTGACAATATTACTTACCGAAGATTTCTGCGGGTGAGAATGAATTTGGGATTGAAATACGGAGTGAGATCAGATGCATTGAGAAACATAATTACTGAACTCCGGCTAGTAATCGAAAGTCACGCCGACAAAAACGCTGACAACTTCGTTGTGTTTGATTCCTTCGGAGAAACTTCAATCACACTCTCCATTCAATACTTCATTCAGGTGAAACCGAATAAGGAATTCCTTAAAGAAAAACAGGAAATCAATTTTCAGATCATGGAAATTATTGAGCGCCACGGCGCGGAATTTTATTATCCGCAGCAGGAAATAAGAATGGTGACTCCGGAAACTTCTTTGAGTAAATAATTTTTTCGGAAAGAATATTATGCAACGACTCCTTTAATTTCCCTGAAAAGTTCTTCTTCATTCCACTGTATCTTCGCCTCATCTTCATTGTAATTGACTTTGATGCGAAGTGCTTTCAAACCAACCAGGCCTTGCAGCGGTTCCACATCAAGATATTCAACACCGGGAAGAGTATATCCTTTCGCTTCAAGGAATTCGAAATAGCGATCGTATTCCCGCAATTCTTTTTCTTGCGTGTAAATAATTGCAATTGTACCGGGCTGGGTTATGCGTTCTGTGGTTCCTTTTATATGGGCTTTATCAATTCGCTTCTTCACAATTTCATAGCGGATGTTATAAGCACCTGCCACATCAAAGCGTTTCTCATCCATCCTGAACATAATGGAGAATGGATTGCTGTAGCATAAAATGAGTTGAGTGGTGTCAAGTTCTACAGGCAAAACTGATTTCAGTTTTCTCGTTTCACGCGCAATGGAAATCATGTTCATCAGCTGCCACAGCCGGAAACTTTTGACATAAATCGGATCGAACTTCTGTTCGCGAAGCAGTGATTGTCCGAGATAAATGTTGTACTCAACGCCATCCGTTTTGTATTTCTCAAAATAATGCGGAAGCAAGGATTGCGTGCGGTCTTCTTCCTCTTCAATCATCCGCGACACATGTTCATTGATCATCGTCAGTGCCGATTCAAAATCTTTTCTCCGCATGTGATAGAATTCATGATTCGGCATAAGCGAATTCTGAAAATTGTCAATGGATTTCTTCAAGCCCTTGTCACGCTCAGCGATGATGCCGAACGCAGGACTGAGTTCAGTTGTCATGAAATCGAGGATACCTGTTTCGTCGCCCGAATCAATGGAGTGACTGAGTTTGTCAAGATTTTTTTCAATTCGGAAAATCAGTTCTTCCAAAATTGTCAGCGGGTGTTTTACGAATGCTTCTTTCAAAATTGAATTCGCGACTTGCAGGTAATCGATCATGTCGAGGCGAATCGCTTCGTTGCGCTTTTCAGAGGAGCCGCGGATGTCGATGGCGCCATAAATCGGGATCACATCATCAAACTGAATCGGCGGAAGTTTTTTCTCCAGCAGTTGCTCTTTGGTGAGATGACTCGACTCACCGCCGATTACTTCCATCGCTGCATTCACAAATTTCCATTCAACCACCGGATGGATGGCGGTGAAATATTCCTTCATCGTGCTCTGCACGCGATTTTCAAAATCTTCAATCTCCCTCTGAAATGCCAATGAAACGATCGGCATAATTTCTTTTAGTTTCAGCATCGAAAGGAAATTAAAAGCATACGGCACTTCTGAAGCTAATTCCATCATGCCCACCATTTCTTTCTCATTGAAAACCGGAGCCATCAAATAACTTCTGAAACCAAGAGAGATCAATTCTTTTTCAACTGCTGTCTTATTCTCAACTTTTTCAAGGTCATCAACAATGGCCGGCTCACCGCTTTCTAATGCCGAACGGTAAATTGAATTTTCCAGATCGCCCATTATCGATTTTATTTTCGAGAACGGAAGAAGGCAAAACCAATTTTCTTCAGAGTTGCACATCACGCGCGAAAAGTCAGTCATGTTCGCAATGCCGAGCCGTAAATCAGCGACTTTAAAATAGCTGCGCATGTTTTCTTCAATGCGCTTCATAAAAGAATGAGACATGCTCGTGGTGGATTCGAGCAGCATGTATTCCAGTTGCGAAATCAATTCGCGATCGCTGATGTCCACCATCCGGTAAACACTTAAACCTTCGAATGAGAAAATGTCCGGCGGGAAATTCTTCAGCCAATATTCAATGTCAAAAAAATCTTTGTTAAGAGGCGAAAGATCAATTTCACTGAGCGGCCGTGGTTGTTTTGTTGTTTTTACAAAAGCGAAGTGCGTGTTGATCTCCGGCTTGAAATAGGTGAATGTGCCTTTGAGCTTGTCCATCTCTTTGCTCTTAAGCATGCTGAATTCCGTGAAAGACATTCCATAGTGTTTATTGAGAATGGCAAGACCGGCAAAAGCAATCATATCTCTCAAAGCATGCGGGGCATCCATTTTTCTGAAATCCCAAACACCCTGTCCAATATCGCCAACAAGTTCTTTGAAACTATCGGTTGCGTAAACTGAAATCGGCTGAAACGGAATGATCACACCCGTCGTAATTTCACTCTGCACCGAAGACGGGACGATGGTGGATAAAAGCAAGTCCACTTCCTTTCTGAATTTGTCAAGCACAGAAAGGTCTTCGACGGGAAGCAACAGCTCCGGAATTTTCTTCACTGCGCGCAGCACATGCCGAAAGACCGTGACGTCGGGCGCTTTGTTTTCCTTCACAATTTTTTCGAGCCATTCGATGTACGGTGCAAAACTCAGTGTGGTTCTATAGGGAAAACCAAAACGGTTGTGATAACCCGGATCGGATGGAATTTGAATTTTGTAGTTACTCATGTGCCAACAATTTGGAGGAATTGACGATCTAAAGTACGGAACTTTTATTGATGAGTTACTCTATAGATGACGATTGAAAGTGAAAATGATTGCACTCGCAATTAAGTTCCCCGCGCGAAAAGTTGCTGCAAAATTTCATCAGCGTATTTTCTGTCATTGCTTAGGCGCGGCACTTTGTTTTGTCCGCCTAATTTGTTCTTGGATTTCAACCATTGATAAAAAGTATTTTGCGGCAGCGCATGCACAACCGGCAATTCAAGCGCAAGATCATGCTGGCGCTTTGCATCGTAGTCAGAATTGATTCGGCGCAATGATGCATCGAGAATATCCACAAAGAAATTCATGTCTGTGGGGGCCTTTGAAAATTCAATCAACCATTCATGGCGCCCCCGATGATGCGCCGTGAGATAAACGGGAGCCACTGTGTAGTCACTCACCTTTGCATCCGTTTTACTGCATGCTTCAGCCAGCGCGCGTTCTGCGTTATCAATGATCACTTCTTCGCCGAAAGCATTGATGAAATGTTTAAGCCTTCCTGTCACCTGAATTTTAAACGGACGGACAGAGGTAAAGCGGATGGTGTCACCGACATTGTAGCGCCACAATCCGCCGTTGGTTGAAACCACAATCCCGTAATTCACTCCGGGAATTACTTCATGAAGCAAAATTGTTTTCGGGTTTTCATTTCCGAATTCTGATTCAGGAATGAATTCGTAAAAAATCCCGTTGCCGGTGTGAAGCACCATGTCTTCATCATTGGGCTCAAACTGAAATGCAAAAAATCCTTCCGAAGCATTGTAAGTTTGATAGTAATGCATATTGTCACCGCGGATGAGTGAAGCAAATTCATTTTTGTACGGAGCGAAATTCACTCCGCCGTGCATGTAGAGTTCAAGATTTGGCCATACATCGATAAGATTATTTTTCCCCTTTAGCTGCATCACTTTCTTTATCACCAGCATTGTCCATGTAGGCACGCCGGAGATATTTGTGATATCTTCATTCATCGTCGAAATGGCAATCGCATCGAGTTTCTTTTCCCAATCATCCATTAAGGCAATTCCGAGATCAGGCGCGCGGAACCACTGTGCAAAGAATGACATGTTTTGCACAAGCACGGCGGAGAGATCACCCGACGCAGTTGCTGAGCCAGCATTATTTTGATGATGACTTCCGCCGACAATGATTCCTTTTCCGCTCAGCAATTTCGTTTCGGGATTCGCGGCACAATATGATGCAATTAGATCAATCCCGCCTTTGAAATGACAATCTTCAATTGACTCTTTGCTCATCGGAATGAACTTGCTGCGATCGTTCGTGGTACCCGATGATTTCGAAAACCATTTAATGGGCGAGCTCCACAAAATATTTTGTTCGCCGCTCATCATTCGCTGAATGAACGGCTTCAGCGAATCATAATCCTGAACAGGAATCCGCTCTCTGAATTGATCCGGTGATTTAATTGAAACGTAATCGAATCTTCTTCCCCACTCTGTGTTGCACGAAGATTGAATCAGGTAATTAAAAATTCCGAGCTGGGCATCCATGGGATATTCCATCCAGGACTGAATCTGATTCATTCGCTGGCGCAGAAACCAATGGACAAGCGGATAAAAAAACATGGTTGCATTAAGAAGTAAAACGCTAACTCCTTTCTTATTTCTTCAGTCTTAAGTCCTGATCACTCACTCACTGTTCACTAAATTCTTTCTGCGGAGCACAAAATTTCTTCCCAGATAAACTTTGCGCACCTGTTCATCAGCAGCCAGCTCTTCCGCCGTTCCCTGCTTCATTATCTTCCCTTCGAAAAGCAGATAGGCACGGTCAGTAATCGAAAGTGTTTCCTGCACATTGTGATCAGTGATAAGTATTCCGATGTTTTTGAACTTGAGTTTCGCAACGATGGTTTGAATGTCTTCCACGGCAATAGGATCGATGCCGGCAAAAGGTTCATCAAGCAAAATGAATTTGGGATCTACGGCAAGGGCGCGGGCAATTTCTGTTCTTCTTCTTTCTCCGCCGCTGAGCAAGTCGCCGCGATTTTTTCTCACATGAGCCAATCCGAATTCTTCAATGAGTGATTCGAGTTTTTCTTTTTGCTGCGATTTAGTGAGTGAAGTGAATTCCAGAACAGAAGCGATATTGTCTTCTACTGTCATCTTCCGAAAGATGGAAGCTTCTTGCGGCAAATAGCCCACACCTTCCTGCGCGCGCTTATACATTGGCTGTCGTGTTATGTTATTCTCATCCAAAAAAATTTCTCCTTCATCAGGGCGGATCAATCCAACGATCATGTAAAACGTAGTCGTCTTGCCCGCACCGTTTGGTCCAAGGAGTCCGACAATTTCTCCCTGTTCAACCCTGACGGAAACATGATCCACCACACGACGGCGGCGATACGTCTTGATTAAATTTTCAGTGCGAAGAATCATCGGGCGCAAAGTTAAAAGGAAGTTATTCGTTAAGTGGTATTAGTTAATTCGATGCTGTTTCAAAACAATCATCTCATATTTCTATTTTCACCACGTGCTAACTCATCCTCTTGGAAGAAATGAATTTGGAAATCCTGCGAACAAAGGCAACACCCTGTCCCGCGATGAAGCCATCACGTTGCTGAATGATTGGGTAAAGAATGAACGGCTGCGATTGCACATGCACCAGGTGGCGCACTTGATGAAATCATGGGTGGCTGAAAAAGAATCGCTCAATGAGCATGAAGAATGGAAATGGGAAATGGCGGGGTTGCTTCACGATGCTGACTGGGATCAATGGCCGGATCAGCATTGCAGTTTGATCATCGCAGAATTGGAGAAACGAAATATCGATCCGGAAATCATCCATGCCATTGCTTCGCACGGACCGAAATATTTTGGCGTTGAACCCGTTTCGAAAATGGACAAGATGCTTTATGCATTCGATGAACTGTCAGGATTTCTTCACGCCTATTCACTCATGCGCCCCAATGGTTATGAAGGCATGGAAACAAAAGGTGTTTTGAAAAGAATGAAAGACAAAAGCTTTGCTGCTAATGTTTCGAGAGAAGATATTCGCGATGCGGCGGAGCGGTCCGGAATTCCGCTGGAGGAACTGATCGGGTTTGCAATTGCGCATCAGGCTACATTTAGATCTGCTGAAGTTTAAAAAACTATTCCTGGTCAGCGCGTCAACCCTAACGTGAAAGAATAAGCAAATTGAAATTATACCCTATGGCAGACAGTAAATCGAATCCCAAGGTTGATTGGTTTTTTAAGAAAGACACCAAGTGGCACGATGAATATGAGAAATTAAGAGTGCTCGCTCTCGGCTGCGGACTCAATGAAGAATTAAAGTGGGGCTGTCCGTGCTACACTTTTCGGAAGAAAAACATCGTGCTTATACATGGATTTAAAGATTACTGCGCGTTTCTGTTTTTCAAGGGCGCATTGCTAAACGACGCGGACGGTCTTCTGATTCAGCAAACACCAAATGTGCAAGGACCTCGGCAGATTCGATTTAAGAACGCTCACGAGATCGTTGAACTAAGAGACATTCTAAAACGCTATATCACGGAAGCGATTGAGTTGGAAAAGTCAGGTGCGAAAGTGAAGCTGAAGAAGACAACTGAATTCAACATGCCGGCCGAGTTTCAAGAACGGTTAAATCGAAACTCTGCTCTGAAAAAAGCTTTCTTTGAATTGACACCCGGGCGGCAACGGGGATACCTGCTCTATTTCTCTTCAGCCAAGCAATTCAAAACCTGTGAGGCAAGGATTGAGAAATCCATTCCACAAATTCTGAAAGGAAAAGGATTGGATGATTAGCATGAACCAAAAAATAAATAGAATGAAAATGGAACTGTCCTCAAAAGAACGTGGTGAATTACTCAAAACGTTGAGATCTCGTTTTGAGAAAAATATGCATCGCCATAAGAGCCTTGACTGGGATAAAGTGCGGGCAAAACTCGAAGGCAATCCTGAAAAACTTTGGTCACTCAATCAAATGGAAATAACCGGCGGCGAACCGGATGTTGTTGGCTACGATAAAAACAGCAGCGAATTTATTTTTTACGATTGCTCACCCGAAAGCCCGAAGGAAAGAAGAAGTCTATGCTACGATCATGAAGCGCTTGAAGCAAGGAAAGAACACAAACCCGCAGACAGCGCAATGAACATGGCAGAGGAAATGGGCATTGAACTTTTAACCGAAGAACAATACCACACGCTTCAACAATTTGGAAAGTTCGACATGAAAACATCCAGCTGGGTGAAAACGCCTGGGGCGATCAGAAAACTTGGTGGCGCACTCTTTTGTGATCGACGTTACGATCATGTTTTCACCTATCACAACGGCGCGGAATCTTACTATGCTGCCAGAGGATTTCGCGGCCTGCTTAGGGTTTGATTTCTTCGTTCGCCCGCTGGCCAATTCATTACTTTTCACTGTGACTTACAATGAGTTTTCCTGCCTGAATTAATTCGCCATTCAATGAGAAAATTTTATTGAGATAAAAATTCTCCGGAACGTCTTCAGCATTGCAAGAACCGTTCGACAACTCACTTCGGAAAATTTCTTGCAGCGTAAGTGCCATCGTTATACACTTTGCTCCAAAACAAAAGGGCATCAGTGTGTGGCTGCGGCCCTGTGGTTCCAATCAGCCAGTAGCGGTTTGAATAAATTTTTATCATGCCATATCCTTTCTCAATATTATCGGGATTGCCATACGATTTGGAAGAAATCACATTCCCATTCGCCTGTACGGTGTCACATTATTTCGAGCAGATTTAAATTTTATCTTCATTGCGGACAGAACTCTCCAAGCCAACCCAAATGGAAATCCACCACCACCCAAAAGTTGAAAAGAAAAATTTCAAGGAGTATTTGTTTGAAGGACTCATGATCTTTCTTGCAGTCATGCTTGGCTTCTTCGCAGAAAGTTTGCGTGAGCACATCAGCGATCAGTCAAAAGAGCGGGAATATATTTCTTCCCTTAAGCAGGATCTTGCGTCTGACACCGTCAATATCAATTCATTTATTTCCGGGTTTACCGGTCGCATTCAAATTTATGATACGCTGATTCATTTTCTGCAAAATCCGGTGAATGTTCCTTATGGATCAGAGATGTATTATCTCGGACGACTCGCGACAAGAGGAACTGTTTTCGGAGATATTAATAATACCCTTACTCAGTTGAACACCTCCGGAGACTTTCGCCTGATCAGCAACCGCATGGTGGTTGACAATATCATGATCTACGAAAACGATATTGAAAATTATAAAGAGGTCCACGACATTGATATGAAAGAACAACTGGCGCTCTATCCCTACCTCGGTGCAGTGTTTAATGCTTTTGTGTTTGATAGCATGATGACTACTGCTATCGATACAAGTGCTGATCCTGATAACAAACAACTGGCTACTGGTTTCAGGAGTGCCATTCATCGCCCTAACGGAAACCCACAACTGATCAATACAAATGCTGAAGCAATCAACTTGTTAGTATATCATTTGCATCAGCGTGAGGGCACATTCGTAGCAGAGCGCCTTCTTCTTTACCAGCAAAAGATGCAGGCAGAAAAACTGATTGAGCTCATCAATAAAGAATATCATCTGGAAAACTAAATCCGCTTATGGAAGTACATCACCACCCACATGTAGAGAAGAAAAATTTCAAAGAATATCTGCTTGAAGGGCTCATGATCTTTCTTGCAGTTTCACTGGGCTTTTTTGCAGAGAATATTAGGGAAAGTATTTCTAATACCCGCCAGTTAAACGAATACATGCAATCAATGGTAAGTGATTTGAAAAGTGACCAGGCGACTTATGATTCAGCAATTGCATTTAACTTAAAACATTGCGAGATGGTGGACAGTATCATTACCGACTTAAAAGTAAGCAAGGAGAATACCGGGAAGGTCTATTATCTCGCCCGCCTGTTAACGATTGGCTCGATGGTAATTTCACCCAATGCAAAAACTTTTACGCAGCTAAATAGCACCGGTGGTTTCCGGTTAATTCATGATCAGTCAGTGGCCGATAGTATTGCTGCCTATTATCAATGGATCAAATCATTTGACTATTGGTCTGAGCTGCAAGGAAGCCGCCTGCATGACGTGATCGCTTCTAATGATAAACTTTTTGACGCCTCTGTATTTCTAACCATTTTCAAAAAACTGGAGAACACCAGCGATCCTTCCTCAGTTATTCCCGGAGATAATCCTCCATTGATGTCGAACGATCCATACGTCATTAATGAAGTGATGGTGAATTATCAATACTATTATGGTTTCTTAAAACTTATGAATCAACGAGCGCAGAAAGCATCCATTCAATCTCAACGGTTGCGGGCATTATTGATTAAGGAATATCATATGGAAGATAAATGAAGCCCCATCGAATGCTGCTAAGAAAACGGACAAAATGAAACATTGCATCGATGAGGAAACGAAGCACTACAGAATGGATCATCCGCATTTTAATTTATCTCGTCATTGGATTTGCAGCGGCGTATCTCTTTCATTTGACGAGAACCTGAATGCTGAATCATTTCACTCATTTACATCATCCCGATTTTAATGATCATCGTATTCATCTTTTATCGCAATAGGTAAAGAAAAAAATAAAATGGAAATTCACCACACCCACCACCACGATCTTCCGCAGCACAAAGAAAAATTGTGGAAGCACTATGCCATTGAATTTTTTATGCTGTTCCTTGCTGTGAGCGCAGGATTTTTTGTCGAGAACCAGCGCGATTATTACCTCGAGCGCGTGAGAGAAAAGGAATATGCAAAGTCCCTCTACGATGACTTGAAAGTCGACACAGCGGTTATTCAACGCACCTACAATGAAAAATTATGGTGCAGTAAAAAGATGGACAGTCTTCAGAATATTCTTTCTTCTCCGGATATTTCTGC
>Ga0335085_10010382_pt1 | contig 13924 bp, 19 predicted proteins | sample Lox_Sample_45_FD_206712 | JGI IMG/M metagenome (GOLD analysis project Ga0335085, IMG submission 206712) | Soil microbial communities from Loxahatchee National Wildlife Refuge, Florida, United States - Lox_Sample_4.5 | ecosystem: Environmental > Terrestrial > Soil > Wetlands | place: USA...
GTGTTCTCGCAGGTCAGGATAGAAATATTACGCAGAGTTACAGTAACTTCGGTCTAGCTCGCTATCGCCACTGGCCGTTCCGTTGTTGCTCAAGCCCCGTGACCCCGGAAATCCTGATGTCGCCTCCCGAAGCCGCGGAGGCCGCCCGGGCCGAGCCGCCCGCCGCGCTGCGCGAGGCCCGGATCCTCGCCGACCGCATCGGGCAGCTGCTCGCCGCTGACGGCGATCGCGCCCTGGCCGCCCGGCGGGTCGGCTGGGCGTTCGGACGGGTGCAGATCGAAGTTGAGGAACTGCTCGAGGAAGACCTAGGCCCCGGGAGGGAAATCAAGTGAGCATTAAGCCTGCGAAGCGGTCGGCCTACACCGAGTGGTTCGTGGGAGACCACAAGGGAGCCGCGCCACCTTCAGCGCGCAGGCCCGGCGATCCCGGCCCCGGCCACCTGAACAGCCCGGATTTGCTCATCAGCGAAATCCGCCAGTTGCGCGAGGCGGTGCAAGCGCTGATGAACCCGGACGACTGGATCACCCGCGACGACACGTTCGCCGTTCTCGTGGGACTATCCGACGACCTAGGCGAAGCGATAGACGAACTGCTCGCCATCGGCCACCCCGTAGAGCGTAAAGACGGAACGGTCGTGTGGCAGTCGGACGAGAGCAGGCCCATCGCCGCCGCTGAAGCCATCGCGGAGGAACGCGTCATGGCCGAACTCAAGAACGGTATGCGGGGGACGCTGATCTAGTGGTGATCTGCGCCGACCATGGCGCAGGGCCTGTCTGGGAAAAGTGCTGGTAGATGGCATCACGTCATTGTTAAGTGTACCATCGCCCCCCGTGTGTGCTGGTACACTTAGCTTGTGAGCAGAGGACTCGGCAAGATGGAACGGGCCGTACTCCAGTACGTGCCGAACGCTCCGGGCGCCATCGCCAGCACCGGCATTGCTGCCAACATTTTCGGCACGGATCCGACTGAACCTCAGCTGCGCAGCATGCGCCGTGCCATCACCTCCCTGACCCGTAAAGGCTTGATCGTCACGTGGATCGAGCCCGTGCCGTCTCCGATCCGCGGCATGGTTGCGGGCGCCTACCGCGTACCTGGCCACCGCTGGCAGCGCTGGGAGCGTGATCCCGGCCTACGGTACGGTGACCGCCTGAAAACGGTCTGCCAGCGCACAGCCGGATAGAGGCAGGGGAGCCCGGTCACCAGCTGGCCGGGCTTCTGCGTGTCGTGTCGTAATGGCCTGAGCCGGCGCGCCCCTCTGCATCAACAGCCCGGGCCGGCAAAGATGCTGTGCGTTCCTATGTCTTCACGCACTTGGAGCCCTATAGCCCCTAGAGACGCCGAAGGCCTGGCACTGAGGCCAGGCCATCCAACGTAACTTCATACCCGCTAGTTCAGATCCGCACTTGGTTGGCGCCCGGCGCCGGATCCCGAACAGAAGGTCAACGTCCGTGGCCACACTAACAGGTGGTCGCACGGCTAGATCAACATTGCCCCCGTGCGACACGCCGGGTGTATTTGACCCGGTTCCTGGTGACCTCCGCGCCGCCGCGGAGGCTGCCTGGCGTGCCGTCACGCCTTCCATTGCGGGTACGCCGCACATCCGGATCTCGACGGACCGCGGCCGCACCTACCCGGCCCGGCATGCCCGGAGGCTGCCCGAGGTGCCGCCAGAGGCGCACCCCTGCGTGGTGCCGGTCTACGACCCCGGCACTGCATCGGGCCGGATGCTGGCGCTCGACCTTGACCCGGCCCGCGGTGACGTCGACCACCAGGCCGCCGCGCTCGGCCAGCAGCTGGGCCGCCTCGGCGCCCGGTGGATCGCCGACCAGTCACCGACCGGCGGACGTCACCTGTACATCCTGTTCTCCTCGTTGCTGCCATGGCGCGAACTGCGCGACCTCGTCCGCGCTATGAGCCTGCGGTTCCCTGCCGTCGACCCGGCGCCGACGTGCTCCCTCGGCGGCCAGATCAGCCCTCCGGGCTCCCGGCACAAGTCCGGCGGCTGGCGGGTGCTCACGATGCCGCTCAGCGAAGCCCTGGCCGCCGTCGAGCGTCGGAACGGGCCGGAGACGTGGAACGCGCTGTCGGCTGAGTTCGCGGCCGAGCTCCAGGCGCTTGAAAGCCGCGGTCAAGTGGGGTTGCACAGTGCAACCCCACTCTCGGCTGAGCTCGATGACACCGGCGTCCCGTGGGTGCCCCGCCTCGGCGGCCGCGCGAATCTGAGCCCTGAGCTTGACCGTACGGCCCGCACCGGGCGGTGGGACCGGACACGCCATGCCGGGCGCAGCGAGGCCAGGATGGCGATCCTGTGCGCGGCGGCGGCCCGCGGCTGGCGGATGGCCGATGCGCTCGAGGCGGTTCGCTCCGGACGCTGGAAGGGCTTCCCTGGGCTGTACTACCGGGCATCCGAACCGGCCCGGATGGACCGGCTCCTACCGCAGGAGTGGCGAAAAGCGATCGCCTTCGTAGGCGGGGAGAAAAACGTACGCACATGGCTCACAAGCGACGTTAACCACGCCCCCCCTGCAGGGACCGACAGCGCTGATCAGTTCGGGCTGATACGCCAGTGGATGACGAGTACCGATTGCGCGGCCGCCGACCCCGGCCGGGTCAGGGGATGGGGCCGCCGCGCTGTCGCTATCCGCCAGTTGCTCGCGGCGATCGGCCAGGCGGCCATGGTGTCCGGGTCGACGGTGATCGAGTTCGGCACCCGCAACCTGAGCCTGCACTCGGGCCTGTCCCAGCGGACCGCGTCTCGCTGCCTGCGGATACTCCGCGAGGAGGACGATCCGCTGATCGACCTGGTGTCACCGCGGCGCCTGGCCCGGGCCGATCGCTACCAGCTCCGGATTCCCGATCGGTACGCCGCTAGCGTCCGCTGGCGGCGTCGGCGAGCCGGGCGGGTCGAAGCGGTGCATCCGGCGTTCCTGGTCTTGGGCGGCGCGGCCGCGCTTGTGTACAAAGCTGTTGATAACTACGCGGCCCGCGGTGCCGAGGTGGCCCGGGCCGCCCGGCTCTCGCCCTCGGTGGTCTCGTCAGCGCTCCGGACGCTGGCCGAGCACGGGCTCGCTGAACGAGGTCCTGGCGGCTGGCGTCGCGGGCCCGCGAGCCTGGACGACGTCTCGGAGTCGACTGGTGCCGCTGACCTTCAGCGCGAGCGAGCCGAACGGTACAGGCAGGACCGGGAGAGCTGGCGGGCCCGGCTCCGGCAGTACCAGGTCGCCCGGCACCGGCCCGTGAACGAGCGCGACGGCTGGTGGTCCCTGGACGAACCGGCCGAGTACGACTTCATGGCGTGCCGGTGGCCGGTGCTGAGCGAGGACCTCGAGCGCGGGCCGCCGTCGTCCGGCGCTGTCGCGCGGACCGCATAGATACGTACTTTTGGATATCTTGCTCCGACCGTTCGCTTACCCGGCCTGGTCGCATGCCCCCGACGGATCGGATCCAGCTAGGTGTCCGATGACTCAACAGGTCGGTTGTACTGCTCCATGGCTGGCTTGCTCGTGTCGGCCGAGACAAGGTTCAGGACCCATGGCCCGTCGCTGATCCCGCCGTCACGGTTAAAGCCCAGCCACTTGCCATTCATCCGGTGCCCGGTGGGATCCAGGAGCATGTGGATGGCTCCGGAGTAGGTGCTCGACTTGTAGTAGCCCTCCGGGTCGGTGAGCTCCTCCCAGGTGCCGGTGATCACCTGGCCGTCGACGGTCAGGTCCATCGTCACCCGGCCCGTAGCCGTCTGCGGCAGCGACCGGACCTGGATCCGGCTCCCGTGCTGGATCACCATCACGTAGTGCTCGCTGGTGAACGTCTTGTCGCCGCGGCTCGAGCTGACGTAGGAGTACGTCGACCGCCAGATGCCGGTAAGCGGCCCCCGGGCCCCCTTCGCCTTGGCCTCCGGCATCCACGCTGCGGCTGCGGCGACGCCGGCGGCTCCTGCCATGCCGAGGGCCTGGCGCCGGGTGGTGTCCTCGCCGCCGAAGCCGAGGTTCTCGATCGGCTGGCCGGTGACGGCCTCGAGCGCCCGGGCGTAGGCACCGCGCGGTATCCCTGTCACGTACCCGGCCTCCCAGCGCTGGACCAGTCTCTTGCTGCAGTCGTTTGGCTCGCCTGCCCGCTGCCCTGCGGCACGGATCGCCAGCGCGAATTCGCCCTGGCTCATCAGCAGGCTTTTCCGGACCGCCCGGAGAGTCTCGTTCGGCTCTCGTGCTGCAGGCTCGCTCATGCCAACCAGCGTAAGCCGGGCCTGGGTGCTTAGGACACCCATTTGACGCCCGGCATGTCGCCTCTTGGACGCCTCTTAGGACGCCGCTACGGCAGGTGTTCTAGCCGTCCTCTAGAGAGATGGAAGCCTTTTCGGGCCGGCTACTCGGCCGGCCACTCATAGACCAGCTCCCACTGATGTGCCGGGAGCGCGATTTCGTTGACCTCCACAACCCGGCCCGCCGCATCGGCGGCCGTCCGGCGGATGGCGATCACGCGCTGGTCCGGGTCCATGTCCAGGAACCGGGCCTCGTCGCCGAGCGGCCGGCGGATCCTCACGGTCTCGGCGAAGGCCACCAGCTCGTGGCCGAGCTCGGCAAACCGCGAGTAGATCCCGCCTGGGCCGGTGTCCTGTTCGGCGATCGGCGTTCCTGCCGCGATGTCCAGCGGGATGTACGAGGTGGCCATCTGCACCGGCACGTTATCGGCATACATCTCCCGCCGCCTGGCCAGCACCGGCGTTCCCTCATCGATGCCGAGGAGTTCGGCAACCCCTGCCGGGCCGGGTACTTCGGTCACGTCCGAGACTGTGCGCGGCTCGCGTCCGAGCGCGCGTATCTCAGCGTCGAACGCCCCGCGGGCCCGGCCGCCCTCGCGGACGTCCCTGCGCTGCCTTCCGGCGGCGTTGCGATGCAGGACGGGCAGTTCCCGCACTGTCGTCCCGCGGCCCTGCTTCGGCCGGACGAGGCCCTCGGCCCGCAGTATCGACAGTGCCCGGTTCACTGTGGCGCGCGTGGTGCCGTACCTGGCCGCCAGTTCGGGTTCGGAAGGTATCAGGGCTCCGGGCTCCCATTCCCCGCCCTCGATTGCGGTGCGGAGCGCGTCAGCTACCTGCATGTACTCAGGTCGTGGCGTGTCGATTGCCATGCCCTAGCCCGTCCTCCGTCCTGTCTGTCGACCAGGTCAGCAAAGACTAGCCGAACGTTCGGCGTTTGGGTCTTCCGAATCGCCCGGCCGAGACATAAGCTAAACATCGAACGTTCGACGTTTGAACGGCACAGCAAGGCCCTCCGGCTCATCAGCCAAGACCAACCGGAGGGCAGGACCCCAGCAAGGAGACCCCAGCATGCAACCTAACACCCGCCCCCTGCATCCCGGCGCAGACGGCCCGGAGGCCGCCCCGGCCGACAGTGAGCGCCCCGGCGCCGTCGGCCTCTCTCCCGATCTCATCCGTGCCCGCGATCTAGCCCAGGTGGCCTACGACCACGGCCAGTCGGCAGCGGACCTCGGGGCGTTCCTGTCCCGCCACGCGTCGCTCGGTATCCCCGTCTCCCAGGAGCTGAGGACCGCAGCCCTGGCCCGGCTGGCGGCGCTGAGGGGCCGCGCATCATGATCCGGTCCACCCCGTCGTCCCGTCTCGCAGTTGCGGGAGGTGCGCCGTGAGCATCCCGGGCGGCGACGCGATGAGCGTCCGGTTCCGCCGCGACGAGGAGGCCGTCGACCTGAAGCGCGAGAAAATCCGCAGGCCCGTAGCCTGGCGGATCCACCCCGACGATGCTGCTGAGTTCGCCGCAGGGGCCAAGCATTGCGAGGCCCGGCGCGGTAACCGGCGCTGCCGGGATCCCATCGCGGTCGTGACCTGGCGCTGGTTCCGGTCGTCCGCTGCCGGGCGGGTCTTGGTAGTCGAGCGCTTCGTGTGCGACGAGCATGGTGCCGGGTTCGCCGCCCGCCACCGGATCGAGATCGACCCGGCGCCGGATGCGCCTAGCACCAGCCGGCGCCGGAGTCCCCGGTGAGCGCCCCGGCAGCCGCCCTGTGCGCCGCACAGGGCGAGCTCGGCCCGCGCCAGGCCGCCATCGTCGCCTACCTGGCGGAGCACCCGGGCGTGACCGCGGGGGAGTTGGCCCGGGCGTTCGGCGTGCGCGCTTCGCTGTACAAGCAGCTCGGCCGGCTCGAGGGAATGGCCCTTATCGCCGGCGTTCCCGTCTGGGATCCTGCGCAGGGCCGCCAGGTGACTCGCTGGCACATCGCGCCTTCGGGGGCGGTGCCGCCGCCAGCCCCGGCGCCGGATCCGGTGAGGGCCGAGCGGCGCCGGGAGCGTGACCGGCGCAGCCAGCGTGCCCGCCGGGCCCGCCGCATGGCCGGACCTCGCGTCTCCCGTCGGACCAGCCTGCCCGACTGGGCTGGCGCCGCCTGCCAGGGCGTCGACCCCGAACTGTTCTTCGTGCCCGACGCTGAGCGCGTCACTGACAGGCAGCGCCGGGAGGTGGAAGCCAAGGCCATCTGCGCCAGCTGTCCTGTCCGGGCGGCCTGCCTGGCCTACGCGCTGGACACCGGCCAGGTCTTCGGCATCTGGGGCGGCGCGGATGAGGACGAGCGCCGGGCCATGCTCCGCCAGGTGGCGCGGAGGGCGTCATGAGCGCCTGGGTCTCCATTGCCGAGGTCGGCTACCCGCTTGCTGCCGATGGCCCGTTGCAGGTCTTGCATTCTCGGATGCTCGAGCCCGAGCCGCTCCCGGAGCCCGAACCCGAACCGGAGGCGGAGCTGTGAGCCCCCATCCAACCGGGACGATTTACCTTCTCCACTTTGACCAGCCGGTGTCGGACCACGCCCGCCATTACCTGGGCTGGGCGTCTGACCTCGCCGCCCGCTTGGAAGCTCACCGAGAGGGCCGCGGCGCCCGCCTCATGGAAGTGGTCAAGGAGCGGGGTATCGGCTGGCACCTTGCCCGCACCTGGGAAGGCACCAGGGACCGGGAGCGGGCCATCAAGGACCGGGCGGAGAGCCCGCGGCTGTGCCCGGACTGCACACCGAGCCCGAAACCGGTAGCGGCCGGCCGGTCAGCGGCACCCCGGCCTGAGCCGGAACCTGAACCCGAACTGGAGCCAGAACTATGACCACCCCGACAGTGGCCGAGCTCGAAGCGGCGACCGCCGCCACCGAGGCGGCCATCAACGACCCGGCCGCCTCCCCGGCCGACGTCTACCTCGCGGCCGCGGCCGAGGAGGCCCTCTACACGCAGGTCTTTACCGGCCCCTGCAACCGCGAGCCCGAACCCGAACTGGAGATATCGCCATGACGCGCTACGTCACCGTTCCCGACTACGGCGCCTTTGGGCAGCCGTACCAGCAGGTAGAGGTCGCCGAGCCGGGCGAGCCTGGCTACCCGACCCCGGAACTGCCCGAAGGTGACCCGTGGGCACCGGCTGTTAACACGGCCATCTGGGCGGTTGAGGCGGATGCCGGATGGCCCGGCCACGAGCCCGAGCCGGAGCCGGAGGCCGAGCCGTGACGCACACGTGCCCCGGTCCCCGGTGCGGCGCCGAAGTGGACTCCTCGCAACTGATGTGCCCCCCGTGCTGGCGGCGAGTGCCCAAGCCGGTCCGCCGCGCCGTGTGGATCGCCTGGCGTCGCGGCGCCGGAGCGGGCACTTCCGCGCACACGGCCGCCATCCGCCTGGCGATCGCCGCGGTGAACCGCGACATCGTTCCGGCGTCATCCATCAAGCACCCGGCCCGCGGCAACGCCCTGGTAAGCCACGCCGCGGGCCGGGCTCGTCTCCCCGAGCCGACCCGGAGGTCAGCACGATGAGCACCGCCAATGATTTCAGGGCTGCCAGCGGCCTTAACCGCTGGCCTGCCGCCGAGGACCTGGCCGTGGACGATTCCACACGCGGCCCGGGCCTGTTCGAGGTTGTCCGGGCTGACGGCGAGCGGGCTATCACCAACGTCCGCCGACTGGCCGGGTTCAACCGCGCCCCGGGCAGCCGGGTCATCGCGTTCGCCACGTGGCTGCTGGTGTTCCTCGGCGCCGGGCTGATGTACGTCAGCTTCCAGGCCCAGTTCGTCTACATCTTCAGCGTGAAGCACGTCAGCGTGGCCTCAGCGATCGAGGCGGCCATGCTCGACGCCGGGATGATCATCCTGTCCGCCCTGGGCATCGGCCTGGCCCTGGCGGGCAAGCCGTCCAAGGCCGAACGGTTCCTGATCATGGTCTGCGCGGGCCTGTCGGCGTTCATGAACTACGCGGCGGCCGATACGGCCAGCTGGCGCTCCGTGGTCGCGTACGTGGCCGCCCCGGTGTTCCTCGCGGTGATCGTGGACCGGGTCATCAGCGTCATCCGCCGCCACGTCCTGCCGATGGACGCTGAGTCCGCGTGGGTGCCTCTTGGCCGGGCCCTGCGGGCCCTGGCGGCCCGCGCCGGAATGGTGCTGCTGTACTCGCTCAGGTTCGCCCTGGCGCCGAGGTCGACGGCCTCGGGGTTGCGCCGGTGGGTCCTGGTGGCCACGCCACTACCAGAGCGGTCGGCGCCCGCCCTGCAGTTGACCAGTGACGATATTCCGGAAATCGAATCTGTGACTGAGCCGCCCGAGCTGGCGGGTGCGTCCAAGAAGGCGCGGCTCGCCTGGTGGTACGAGCGGGACGAGGACTACGGCAACCGGGCCGCTGTCGCCGCGGCGGCCAGGCGGCTCGCGGGCCGCGTTGACCTGAGCGAGGGCACGGCCCGGGCCTACCTCGGGCAGATCTGCGAAGACCTCGAGAAGAGGGCATCGTGACCGGGTTCATCGCCGACGTCGTCCGGCTCCTGCTCGGCCTGGTCCGGGACGTGCTCGAGCTCGCCGACCGCGAGCGCATGGCCGCCCTCGTCGTCTTCGTGGTCCTGGTCGTCCTGGTGCTGTTCTGGCGGGTGGCGCTGTCCCGGCACAGGCAGGGCTGGCGGCGGGTCCGGTCGATCCGGTTCCGGCTCTGGCTCCGGCTTCGCCCCGGCCGGGGCTTTGCCTCGCTGCCTGAACTATGGCTGCGGTGGGGCCGTCTGCCCGCGCTGGCCTACGGTGCCCGGTCCCGGCCGGGCCTGAGCTTGGCTGCCAGGCTCACCCGGCGGACTACTGAGTTCGCCGCACTGCTCGGCCGCGCCCAGTACGGCCGCCGTTTGTACGCGGCTTTCGAGCTGCACATGCTGATCCTGGCACCGCCGAGGACGGACAAGACCGGCCTGCTCGCCGACCGGATCATCCGCTGGCCGGGACCTGCACTCACAACGAGCACTCGCGCGGACCTGCACCAGCTCACCAGCCCGTCCCGCCGCGGCCGCGGCCCGGTCTACGTGTTCAACCCCGAGGGCGTCGGCGACGTCCCGTCCACGTTCGCGTGGGACCTCCTCGGCGTCTGCACCGACGAGCTGATCGCGTTCAAGATGGCCGACTGGCTCGCCGGCGACACACCCGGGTACGGGGACCTGTCGTGGTTCGAGGAGCAGGGCACCATGGGCATGTCCGGGCTGCTGCTGGCCGCGGCCAGGACGGGCGCGACCCTGGCGGACGTCTACCAGTGGACTCAGCGCCGCGGCCACGAACGGGCCCTGGCCGCGCTCGCCGAATACGGGAACCCGCAGCTGCATGCCGCGGTCCGCGCGCTGATGGAGGAGAACCGGACTGCCGCGTCGGTCCGGACGACGATCGCCCGGGCGCTGAAGTGGGCGGTCATCCCGCAACTGGCCGCCGCGGCGGCCCGGACCGGCAGGTTCAACGCCCGCGAGTTCGCGCTCACCGGGGGCACCCTGCATCTCATAGCCTCCGGCGATTCCCGGTCGATCATCACCCCGCTCATGCGCGCCCTGGCCAGTCACGTGCATTACGAGGCGGGCCTGGCCGGCAGCCGGACCGTACACGGGCGGCTTGACCCGCCGCTGCTGATGGCCATGGACGAGGTCGCGCAGGTGTGCCCGGTGGACCTGCCGTCGATGCTGACCGACTCGGCCGGCAAGGGGATCGTGTTCGTCACTGTCGGCCATAGCCTGGCCAAGCTCGAGGAGCGGTACGGCAAGGAGGGCGCGGCCAGCATCTGGGCGGTATCCGGGGTCAAGATGCTCCTGCGCGGTATCACCGAACCGCAGACCCTAGAGGACGTTTCTAGGGTATGCGGCACGCTCGGCGAGGAGGACGACGAGAAAACCCGGATCGTGCCTCCGGACGTGCTGCGCCGCCTGCCCCCGCACTGCGCGCTCGTCATCAACATGGACCTGGCCCCGGCCATCGTCCGGGTTTCCCGGGCCTGGAAGCGGCGCAGCGTGCGCCGTCTTGCCCGCCAGGCCCCGGCGCTGCCCGTCCCGCCGGCGGAGGAGCTGGCCGACTGGCCGGCGCAGGAGCCCGCCTTCGCCCCGGCGTCTGCGAACGGCCACGGCGGCAAGCCCGGCCCGCTCGTGATGGCAGGACCGGAGGCCGGGCGATGAACAGGGTCAGTAACTGGCTGGGCCTCCGTGATGCGCAGGCCCGGCAGGCTGAAACGGAACGGCTCAGGAATCACCCGGTCGCGGCGGCCTGGCGTGAGAATGTAGCCCGGCTACAGGCCGAGCGTCAGGCCGCCGCGCCTGAGGCCGAGCACGCCGCCAAAGAGGCGCAGGTCCCCGACCCGGAACCGGAGATCGAGGCCTGACATGACCCCGCAGGATGCGATCGAGGCCGCCGAGCTCGTGGAAGCGGAGACCGCTTACCAGCTCCAGCTCGGCCGTGAGATGTACGCGGCCGGGTACGCCGCGGCCGAGGCGGACATGGCCGCCCGGTGGGACCGGATCGCCCGGACGGTCCGCGGGCCGTCCCACGCAGAACTGGAGGAAAAGCGCTGGGGGCCTGGCCGCGCGCACTTTGGTGACCCGCGCACGGGCGACTTCCCCGGCCGCATCCCAGCACAGCGCCAGCCCGAACCGGAACTGGAAGCGGAGATCGGATGACAGAGCGTTCTCTGACCCCCGAGGAGATCGAGCGGGCCGACGCCGCTTACCGCCAGTTGTGGCTGTCGTTCCTGACCCTGGGGCTCATCCCGAGACCTGAACCCGACCCGGAACTAGAGATCACGTGACCGAACCCGATCCCGCCGCCGCCCTGGCCGCTCAGCTCGGCGAGCTGCGCGGCCAGCTGGCGCGGTCCCAAGGCGAGATCGCCGTCCTCCGTGAACGGCTGGAGGCCAGCACCGGGCAGGTCGTGATGTTCCGGCTCGAGGTCAAGCATCTGCGCGAGGAACTCGCGGAGGCTGTCGACCGGAACAAGCTCAAGCCGCCGCCCGCACCGTGGTGGTGCGTAGGCGAGGCTGAGGGCCGGGCGATGCTCGCCGAACTCCGCGAATGGGTGGACACGTTCCTGCGGCCGCACTACCCGGATTACCTGGCCCGGCTGCCCAGGTGCATGCTGGCCCACGGCGAGGCCGTGTGGGAACTCAGCACCCTGCGCGCCGAATGGATCCGGATCTACGGCGACGAGGACAACAGGGACCTACAGGGCGCGCTGAACTGGCACGACCGGTACCTGCCCGATGTCATCAAGCGCCTGGCCGAAGCGATCAACTGTGACGAGACAGGGTGCCGGGTCACCCGCCGTCGGCCCTGAGGAACCTGGAAGACCCCCGGCATGACGTGCCGGGGGTCTTCTGCTGTCCGGTCAGATTTCCGCCTCCATGTCCGCGTCCGCCTCGGCCTCGGGCTGGGAGTAGTCCGCGGCGTCGCCAGGCTGCCAGGAGGGCTCCAGGGAAGGCTCAGCCTGCGCCTGCCATGCCGGGGGCTCCCGGAGGATCTCCTCGTGCGCCTCAGCGCGACGCGCGGCGGCTTCCTCGCCCTGGCGGCTGAGCTCGGCGATCCCCTGCCGGACGTATTGCAGGTCCTCGTGGATCTCCGCGTACATCTCGGCCTCGGCGCCCTCCGGATCGGCCTGCGTCTCTGGCTCAGGTTCGGCCTCGGGTTCCGCGGGGGCTGCCCGCTCTGGGTTCTGGACGCCCCGCCACCACTCGGCCAGGTTCACCTCGGGTTCCGCTGCCGCGGCGAGCTCGCGCTCAACCTGGGCCCACGATGCGGCGTCGGCCTCGGACATCTCCGGTGCCGGCCCAGGCTCGGGCTGCGGCTGGCGCTCCGGGTCGTGGATCTCGCGCCACCACTCGGCCAGGCTTTGCTCCCGGGGTGCCGCGTTCCCGGCGTCGCCGGTGCCGGCCACCCGTTCGGCCTGGTCCCGGCGCCGGAGTTCGGTTTCGGCGGACCGGGCCTCGGCGGCCTCGCCGGCGTGCGCCTCGGCCCACTCCCGGCGGGCAGCGTCAGCCACCCGCAGCCCGGCGAGCTCACCGGCGGTCATCCCGGCCAGGATCTCGGCTGTGTCCGCCTCGGCGTTCCGTCCGGCTTCCCGGGCCGCCTGAGCCCGGGCGATGTCGTTCTTGTGGAGCCTGTCGGCGGAGGCTAGTTCGGCGCTGACGTCCCGGGGGGCCAGGGCCTCGGCCCGCTCCCAGGTGCTCACCTGCGCCTCAAGCTGGCCGCGTCCCATCGCCTGCAGGAGGGCCTGGTCGTCGGGCAGCTCCAGGGCCACCACGGAGGCGTGGAACGCTTCCCGGAGTTGCGCCTGACCGGAGGGCGCCGGGCCGATCGCCTGGGCGGGGTCGGTGATCCCGGCCGACTCGCGGTAGGACCCGACAATGGCCGCCCGCCGCTCCCAGTCCTCCCGCAGCGCCCCGGCCTCAGCCGGGGGGACACCCCATGCTCTCATCGCCCATTCCGGGGGTTGTGCGGCGAGCTGGCGGCCTAGTTCGGCCTGCCGGGCGTCGAGCATCCGGGCAGTCTCGACGGCCTGCTCAGGGGCGTCCTGGGGGGTGCGCTCAGCCCATGTCTGCGTCTGGCCCCGTACCGGGGCGGGTTCTTTTTCCAGGCGGCCGTGCAGCACCGCGGCGATCGACCGGGCCCCGTCGAGCGTCCGGCCGGTGATGGCGTCGAGCGAATCCCCGATCCGGCGGCCGCCGATCTCGTGCGCCCGGAGCGACTGAAGCAGGGCGGGGCGTTCCGGGTCCTGCATGTACCGGGCGAACTCCCGCTCGCCGATCCGGTCCCGGACGGCCTGGTCGATCTGCGGGACGGTCTGCTTCCACCAGAACGCCTCGGCGAGCGTCAGGAGGTGCTGGCTGTTGGACGCGAAGTCCTGCGCAGCCTTGACCTGCTCGAGCGCGGTCAGTTCCGGGTCGTCCCTGGCCATCACCCCGGCCAGGACGGCCTCCCATGGCGCCCGGTCCCGCATCCCGGCCGGCTCCGGCGCGGTGCGCGGCACCGCCATGGCCCCGGCCCTGTCGCCCTGCCGCAGCAGTTCCCCGGCCTGCCGGAGCGCCTCGTCCGCGAAGGCCTCCCGCTCAGCCCGGGTCGGCCCGGCCGGGTCCGGCGCCCCGGTCACCACGTGCGCGGTGTTCTCCTCGCGGCCGCGGGACATGCCGACGTAGAGCATTTCCCGGTTCATGCCCTCGGACACGACCAGCCGGGAGGTGTCCACCGTCATGCCCTGGGAGGTGTACACGTTCCCGGCGTAGGCCAGCTCGGCGCTCTCCTCGAGGTAGGACACCGGCACGTCGAACGGCGCCGACCACTCCCCCGGCGCGATCTGCCGCTCGGCGACCGCGAACCGGTCTTTCCCGCGGCCGCGGAACCCGGCCAGCCGGAGGGTGTCCCGGTTGGTGAGCCGCCGGCCGCCCGCGTCGATCTTGGTATTCAGCCGGGCCCGGACCAGGTCGTCTCGGCCGGCCGGGTTGCCGTCCCTGAGCGTGACCTCACGTTTGCCGCTGATCTGGCCGCGTTCGATCCGCCGGTCACGGACCAGCCGGGCCAGCCGGGCGGCCTCCTCGTTGCTGCCGGCCAGGAGAAGCGCCTGCTTTCCCTGCGCGACGTCGGTCATGTACAGGTCGACCGCCTGGTCATGAACCCTGTCCGCCGGGCC
>Ga0335085_10010383_pt1 | contig 13924 bp, 12 predicted proteins | sample Lox_Sample_45_FD_206712 | JGI IMG/M metagenome (GOLD analysis project Ga0335085, IMG submission 206712) | Soil microbial communities from Loxahatchee National Wildlife Refuge, Florida, United States - Lox_Sample_4.5 | ecosystem: Environmental > Terrestrial > Soil > Wetlands | place: USA...
TCGAACGACCGCGCGGGCAGCAGACGCTGTCGACGATCACCACCACGCTGCCTGAGGGCCTCGTCGCCAAGCTGCCGTCGGCAACCCAGTGCGACGAAGCGAGCGCCAATGCCGGCACCTGCGGGGCTTCCAGCCAGATAGGCACCGTTCGCGTCGGCATGGGCGCCGGCGGAGGATCGCTCGAACTTCCGGGGCAGGTGTACCTCACTGGTCCCTACCACGGCGCGCCCTTCGGGCTGTCGATCGTGGTGCCGGCAGAACACATCGGACCGTACAACTACGGCACCGTGGTGACCCGGGCGAGGATCCTGATCAACCCGGCGACCGCCCAGGTGACGGTCGCGACGGATCCGCTGGAAACGATCCGGGGAGGCGTGCCGCTGCGCATCAAGTCGATCGGCGACACGATCAACCGCCCCGGCTTCGCCGTCGACCCCACCAACTGCGACGTCCATCAGCTGCAGACCACGCTCGTGTCCACGCTCGGCACGACCCAGTCCCTCGCCAGCCCCTTCCAGGTCCAGGGGTGTGCCGGACTGGCCTTCAAGCCGACATTCGCGGTCTCGACAAACGCCAACACCTCGCGCAGGACGGGTGCGAGCCTGAACGTCAAGATCACGGAGGGCGCGGGGGGCGCCAACATCGGCTCGGTCGTCACCACCCAGCCGTTCCAGCTGCCCTCGCGCAACTCCACGCTCGTCAAGGCCTGCACCGAAGCGCAGGCCGAGGCCAACATCCTCGCCTGCCCGGCGGTGTCGAGGGTGGGCAGTGCCGCGGCCGTGACGCCCACCCTCCCGGGCACCATGAGGGGCCCGGTGTACATCGTGTCGCACGGTGGCGAGGCATTCCCGGATCTCGACGTGGTGCTCGAAGACGTCGGCGTACGCGTGATCCTGGTCGGTAACACCCACATCAGCAACGGCATCACCACGACCACCTTCGCCTCCAACCCGGACGTACCCATCTCGAGCTTCTCGCTCACCTTGCCGGCCGGTCCCCACTCGCTGCTGTCGTTCAACGGCTCGCTCTGCCGACGGCCGCTGGTCATGCCCACCACGATCACCGGCCAGAACGGCAGGCATGTGGCGAGGCGGACCGGGATCGCGGTCAGCGGCTGCCTTTCGATCGTGCGCAAGAGCGCCGGCAAGCGTTTCGCCCGCATCACCGTCAAAGCCCCTGCGGCGGGCCGGCTCGCGATCCGCGGCGACGACCTCGAGCTGACGGTCAAGCGCGTCAGGCGCGCCGGGCGGTACACGATCAAGGTGCCCCTCTCGGCGGCCGGGCGCCGGGCGGCACGTGCCCATGGCCACCTCAGGACGACCCTTCGCGTGGCATTCAGACCACGGGAAAAGGGCGGCGCCTCGTTCGGCGCCTCGACCATCCTCAGCTTCAGATAGGAGCGGTGGGCCGGGCGCCGGAGGACGCCCGGCCCTGCCTCCGCGCCTGCGGTGGAGGTGCCGCTCGGGCCGCGGCCGTCAGGCTGAGGCCGAGGCGCTCTCGAGCAGCTGAGGCGCGCCGGCGGAGACGAGGCATTCCGGCAGGACCACACTGCCGTCCTCGCGCTGCCCGGTCTCGAGCAGGGCGATGATCGTGCGGCCGACAGCCACGGCGGTGCCGTTCAGGGTGTGCACAGTCTCGGTGCGCCTCTCGCCGGCGGCGCGCACCCGGATCTCGAGCCGTCGCGCCTGGTAGTCGGTGGTGTTCGAACAGGAGGTCAGCTCGCGGTAGCGGCCCTGGCTGGCAAGCCACACCTCGCAGTCGTACTTCTTGGCCGCCGAGGCGCCGAGCTCGGCGACCGCGATGTTGACGACGCGATAGGTGAGGCCAAGGTCCCGGAGGATCTCCTCCTCGATCGCGAGGATGCGCTCGTGTTCGTCCTGGGAATCCGTGGGAGAGCAGAAGCTGAACATCTCCACCTTGTCGAACTGGTGCACGCGGAAGATCCCGCGCGTGTCCTTGCCCGCCGCCCCGGCCTCGCGCCGGAAACAGGGCGAGAAACCGGCATAGCGCATGGGTAGCTCCGCGGCCTCGAGGATCTCGCCGTCATGCAGTGAGGCCAGCGCCACCTCCGAGGTGCCCGTCAGGTAGAGCTCGCCGTCGAGCGGGCCGTAGAGCTGCTGCTCGGTGTCCGGCAGGAAGCCGGTCCCGTAGAGAGCCCGTTCGCGCACGAGCACCGGCGGGATCACCGGCTCGAAGCCGTACCCCCGGAGCTTCTCGAGCGCGAAGCGAACGAGCGCGAGCTCGAGCATGACGAGCTCGCCGCGCAGATAGGCGAAGCGCGATCCGGAGAGCCGCGCGCCGCGCTCCATGTCCACGCGCCCGCCGGCCAGCTCGAGGTGGTCGCGCGGGGGAAATGCAAGCGTCGGGGGCTCCCCCTCCACCCGCACAACCTCGTCCTCCGGGCCGTCCGCGGCACTCGGGTCGGGCAGGTTGGGAAGGCGCAGGAGCAGCGCGTCGAGTGCCTCGCGGGCGCCGCTGGCCTGCTCGCCGAGCGCCTTGACCTCGGCGGAGGTCTGTTGCAGCCGGGCGATCCAGTCACTCACGTCGGCCCCGTCCCGTTTGCCGGCCGCCACCTGCTCGGAGGCCTCCTTCTGCGTCGCCCGCAGGCTCTCGGCCGAGGTGGTGGCGGCACGCCACTCCTGGTCCTTGGAGAGGACCTCGTCCACGACCTGGGCAAGATCCGGGTCGCGGCGGGTGAGCGCCGCCCGGACCTCGTCCGGGCGCTCGCGGATCAGCTTGATGTCGAGCATCCGCCTCGGCCTGGTGTCGAGCGTCGCCTGAGGCCCACGGCGGGGCTCCTATCCGTGCTTGGGCGCTTCGCTTCCCTGGCCTGGCAGGGTGGCGTGCGTCGGGACGCTCTTGCTCGGCCCCGCGTTGGCCTTCGTCCTGGTGGCAGCCGTGGCGGTGGTGCTCGTCGTGGTCGTGGCGCCTGGTAGCGAGATTTCCACCGTGGGCACGCTCGGCGCGTCGGCACCGGCGTACTTGGCGAGGAACTCGGCGACTTCCTGGGCTTCCTGGCCGACGACGACGTTCTGGGGCATGATCTGGCCGGAGAATCCGCCGTTGCGGATCGCGTAGAGCACGGTGGCGACCGTCTCCTTGCGCGTGTTGAAGTTCGGGCCCTGGTTGCGCAGCCGGTCCTTCACATTCGAGGCGGAGCCCTGGGTTGCGGCCACCGAAAGGGTGTGGCAGCCGGCGCAGTGCTGGTTGAAGAGGACCGCCCCGTTGTAGTAAGGGCTCTCCTTGGGCACCGAGATGCCCTGGGTGCCGCACGCCGCGAGCGAGACCGCGCAGGCGGCCAGCACGACCGACGTGGCCGCGGTCTTGGGGCGAGGCTTCATCGCGGCGGAATATATAGAGCGCTCAGAACCCGTGTGCGGTGGAGGCCGCCCGGAGCGCGAGAAACACGACGACCAGGGTGGAGAGCGTCATGACCCCGATCTCGCGGCGCAGGATGGCAGCGACAATGGCCCGCTGCTCGGCGGCCGGCAGCTCCCCGACCGCACTCGCGCCCTCCAATCCGCGCTTGTCGAGCACCGCCTGGGCTGCCGTGAGGCGCAGCTGTTCGGCGATGAGGGCCACGCCCACGGGCAGCAGCGCGTAGAGGTAGAAGAGGTCTTCGCTGGCGTGCCTGCCGGCGGCGGCGAGGACGCCGATGCCGAGCACGAAGACGAGCTCGGCCACCTGGCCGCAGCGCACCAGCGGCCAGAAGAGACGGCTCTCGCGTTCGCGGTGCAGGAGCCACGCGCCGAGCGCCGTGGGGAGCGCGTTCAGCACCGCGACAGCGAGTGCCCCGGCGACGACGGCGGCGTTCATCGAGTGACCCTCGCGGCAGGGCCGGCCCCGGCCCGGAGGTGCATGCTCGGGACCGGTGTATTCCGCGTTTTCCGCGGCCTTTTATTCGCGCCAAATGCCACTATGTAACACATTGCCACAAGCGTGATATAAAGGCCGCAGTGCTTCGCAGCTACCTTCCCGCGATCGTGTTCCTGCTGCTTGGGGCGGGCGTTGGCGCAGCGTTCGCGGTCCTGAACTCCTTCATCGGTCCTCGCCAGTCGGTGAAGCACAAGCAGGATCCCTACGAGTGCGGCCTTCCCTCCGAGATCAGGCGGGGCCTGCGCTTCGGAATCAGCTTCTACCTGATCGCGATGCTCTTTCTGTTGTTCGACGTCGAGGTCATCTTCCTCTATCCGATCGCTGTCGAGCTGCGGGCATTCGGCAGCTACGCGCTGGTGGAGACGCTGGTGTTCATAGTTCTCCTGTTCCTGGCCTTCGCCTACGTATGGCGCCGCGGGGCGCTGAGATGGAGGTGAGCAGGCAGCCGATCTCCGCCGCATCCTCCGACAGTCCCGCCGGGGTGAGCGGGGACTCGAGGCTGAGGGTGCAGAGCCTTTCGGCCAGGCAGATGCTGCGCGGAGCCGAGGTGCGGGGCGCGAACCCGGGCCTGCACCCCGACCAAGAGGGGGTGACGGCGCCGCACCAGGGCGCCGCGCTCGAGGGCGCGGCGTTCGAGCGCCACGTCGAAGAACGCGTGCTCACCACCACCCTCGAGCGCGCGGTGGCCTGGGCGCGCTCCAACTCGTTCTTCCCGGCCACATTCGGGCTGGCGTGCTGTGCGATCGAGATGATGAGCATCGTGGCCGCCCGCGTGGACGTGGCGCGCTTCGGCTTCGAGGCGTTCCGCGCCTCGCCGCGCCAGGCGGACCTGCTGATCCTGTCCGGCCGCGTGTCGATCAAGATGGCGCCCGTCATCCGGCGCATCTATGACCAGATGCTCGAGCCCAAGTGGGCGATCTCGATGGGCGCCTGCTGCTCGTCGATGGGTGTGTTCAACAACTACGCGCTGGTGCCCGCGGACAAGTTCATGCCGATCGACGTCCACGTGCCCGGCTGCCCTCCACGCCCGGAGGCGCTCATGCACGGGGTGCTCAAGCTGCGCAGCATGGTGCAGGATGACCCGGCCACCGGTTGGCGCACGCGCTACGGCGCGGTGGGCACCGAGGAGGTGGTCCCGACCCCGGGGGACGAGCAGGGGCGGGCCGTGGCGGTGGACGTGTTTCGCAGGGGATCGTGAGCCGGTGCCCGACGCGACCGGCCTCGAGCTCATCGCCCAGGAGCTGCAAGCCAACGACGCCGTCGGCGCCGCGGGAGTGCTGGAGCGCGAGCATGTCCGCGGGCGCGCGGCGCTCACGATCGAGGTCGGCTGCCTGCGGGCGGTGCTCGAGCAGCTGCGCGCAGGCGGCTTCTCGTTCCTCGCGAGCGTGCACGGCCTCGACTACTACCCGGAGGAGCCGCGTCTGGGCGTGCAGTACGAGCTGCTGGACATGGAGGGACGCGACCGCATCACGATCAAGGTGCGCGTGAGCACCGAGTCGCCCGAGGTGGACTCGGTCACCCCGGACTGGCCGACCGCCGACCACCAGGAGCGCGAGGTGCACGACATGTTCGGCGTGCTGTTCCGCGGCCATCCGGACCTGCGGCGAATCCTCATGCCGGAGGACTACGTGGGCCATCCGCAGCGGCGCGACTTCCCGGTGGGAGGGGAACCGGTGCTGTTCACCTACAACGACACCAACGAGCTGGGATCGCCGGAGTGAGCTCCACCTCCGAGTACCGCAGGCGCGAGCAGAGCATCACGCTGGCCCCGCTCGAGGAGCAGCTCGAGACCAACTGGGGAGGGCCCCGCCAGAGCCAGGAGCTGCTGACGCTCAACATGGGCCCCCACCACCCGGCCACGCACGGCGTCCTGCGACTGCTCGTGACCCTGCAGGGTGAGGTGGTCCATGAGGTCAAGCCGATCATCGGCTACGTCCACACCGGGATCGAGAAGACCGCGGAGGACAAGTCCTACTGGAAGGTGATCCCCGTGGTGGAGCGGATGGACTACCTCTCCTACTACTTCAACGCGATGAGCTACTGCGGCGCGGTGGAGCAGCTGCTCGAGCTGGAGGTGCCCAAGCGGGCGCAGTATCTGCGCGTGATCCATCTGGAGCTCAACCGCATCATGTCCCATCTGGTGTGGCTGGGCACCAGCGCGCTCGACCTCGGCGCGATCTCGGTGTTCTGGTACTGCTTCCGCGAGCGGGAGACCATCCTCGACCTCTTCGAGATGTCCTCTGGGCAGCGGATGCACACCCGCTACTTCCAGGTGGGCGGCGTGATCGAGGATCTCCCGCGCGGCTTCGAGGAGAAGCTGCGCGCCTTCCTGAGGGTGATGCCGGAACGGGCGGATCAGTACGCCGCCCTGCTGCGCTCCAACGAGATCGTGCTGCAGCGCCTCCGTGGCACCTGTCCGCTGGGCGCCGACGAGCTGCTCGCGCTCGGGGTGACCGGCCCCCTGCTGCGCGCCGCCGGCCGGCCGTGGGACCTGCGCAAGGCAACCCCATACTCCTCCTACGAGGACTTCGACTTCAAGATCCCGGTGGGCACCGTGGGCGACAACTACGACCGCTTCGCGGTCCGCCTCGCCGAGATCTACGAGTCCGTGAAGATCGTCGAACAGGCGCTCGACGGCCTCCCCGAGGGGCCGCACATCACGCCGGACCGCAAGATCTCCCTGCCCCCTCGCCACGAGCTGGCGACCTCGATGGAGGCACTCATCCATCACTTCAAGCTCGTCACCGAGGGCTTCCGGGTGCCGGCCGGCGAGGCCTACTTCCCGATCGAGTCGCCCCGCGGCGAGCTCGGCTGCTTCGTGCGCTCCGACGGCTCCTCGAAGCCGGCGCGGGTGCACATGCGCGACCCCTCCTTCGTGAACCTGCAGGCGCTGTCGCGCATGGTGGAGGGCTCCTACGTGGCAGACCTGGTGGCGACGGTGGCGATGCTCGATCCGATCCTCGGGGGGATCGACCGATGAGCGCGCCCACCGAAGGCGTGGTGCGGCGCTTCGCCCACGGCTCGCGCGTGCCCGGATGGGAGCGCGCGGCAGATCTGAGCAAGGACCCGGCGGTGGTGCCCGATCCCGAGACCACCACGGTCCCCGAGGATCTGCGTCGCGAGATCGAGGCCCACATGGCCAAGTACCCGGAGCGCCGCTCGGCGGCGCTGCCGGCGCTCAAGGCGGCGCAGCGCCTGCACGGCTGGTGCTCGCCGGAGGCCATCCGGCAGGTGGCCTGCGTGATGCAGCTCACCCCGGCCGAGCTCGAGGCGGTGGCCACCTTCTACGACATGCTCGACACCACGCCCCAACCGGTGGAGCACCACGACGTGTACGTGTGCACCAACATCTCCTGCTCGCTGCGGGGCGCCGACGCGCTCTTCGCCGCGATCGCCGAGGCGGCGGGCGAGGACGAGGACCTCAACGTGCGCCCGTTCGAGTGCCTGGGAGCGTGCGAGCTCGCACCGATGGTCTCGGTGGACGGCACCTACATCGGCCCGCTCGAGCTCGACGACGTGCCCACGTTCATCGAGGAGCTGCGCTCCGGGGGCCCGGTGCTGGCGGAGAAGCATCTCGATGTGCGCCCCTGTGCCGACTCGGCCGGCCGGGAATACCCGGGCGCCGGCTCCGGTGGCGCCGGCTCGAGCGATGGGGGCGCAGCGGTGACCGCCGCGAAGGCCTCCTCCAAGACCGCCGGCGGCAAGGGCTCGAAGAGGGCAGCCAAGCGAGGCGACGCCGAGCCGACCGGGGAGGGCGCCGCGCAGGGCGACCCGCGCAAGCTTCTGCTCGGCGGCATCGACGAGCCGGGCCTCGCCACCCTCGATGTGTACCGGCGGCGGGGCGGCTACGAGGCGCTCGAGCGCGCGCGTGGCATGGCGCCGGAGGCGGTCCTGGCCGAGCTCGAAGCCTCCGGTCTGCGCGGACGTGGCGGCGCAGGGTTCTCGATGGCCAAGAAGATCTCGTTCCTGCCCAAGGGCTCCCAGGACAAGTACCTGGTCTGCAACGCCGACGAGTCCGAGCCGGGCACGTTCAAGGACAGGGAACTGCTGCAGAAGTCCCCGCACATGCTGATCGAGGGCATCGGGATCGCCTGCCGGGCGGCGGGCATCGATCGCGCGTATATATACATACGCGGCGAGTACGCGCGCCAGGCCGACATCCTCGAGAAGGCGCTCGAGGAAGCCCAGGAGGCGGGCATCGTCGGCCGGCCCGGCGAGGCCGGCCCCACGGATGCCGCCAAGGAAGCGGGCGTCCCGTCGGTCGTGGTGCACCGCGGTGCCGGCGCCTACATCTGCGGCGAGGAGACCGGCCTGCTCGACTCGCTCGAGGGCAAGCGGGGCAACCCGCGCCTGAAGCCTCCGTTCCCCGCGATCCAGGGCCTCTATCAGGGTCCCACGCTGATCAACAACGTGGAGACGCTCGCCACGGCCCCCACCATCATCCGCATGGGAGGCGCGAGCTACGCGCGCCTGGGCACCGAGACCTCGACCGGGACCAAGGTGGTGTCCGTGTCGGGCCACGTGCAGCGCCCGGGCAACTACGAGATCGAGCTCGGGGTGCCCTCGCGCGAGATCATCTACGGCCTCGCCGGTGGCCCCCCGGAGGGCCGGGAGGTCAAGTGCTGGTTCCCCGGAGGGTCCTCCTCGCCGGTGCTCACGGCGGCCGAGCTCGACCTCGCGTACGACTTCGACACCCTCGCCAAGGCCGGCTCGATGCTCGGGTCGGGCGCGATCATCGTGGTCGACGACTCCACGCCGATCCTCGACGTGGCGCTCAAGGTGGCGAAGTTCTACGCCCACGAGTCCTGTGGCAAGTGCACCCCGTGCCGCGAGGGCACGAGCTGGACCGTGAAGATGCTCCAGCGCATAGACGCCGGCGAGGCCACCCCGATGGACATCGAGATCATGGCCTCCGTGCAGGAGAACATCATCGGCCACTGCCTGTGCGTGCTGGGAGACGCCATGGCGATGCCCATCGGCTCGATCGTGGCACGCTTCCGCGAGGAGCTCGAACAGCACATCGAGTCGGCCCGGACCGAGGCGGCGCTGCGTGAAGCCGCCCCGTCAGCCGGGAAGCCGATGCTCGAGGAGGTCGCCTAGATGCCCAGGCCGGCGCCCAAGATGATCACGTTCACGATCGACGGCCTCGAGGTGCAGGCGCCCGAGAACACGATGCTCGTCGACGCGGCCAAGCACGGTGACGTCGAGATCCCCGTGTTCTGCTACGAGCCGAAGCTCGGCCAACCGGTCGGGGCGTGCCGCATGTGCCTGGTGGAGATCGAGGGCATCCCGAAGCTGCAGACCGGGTGCTCGACCCCGGTCAAGGACGGCATGGTGGTCAACACACAGAGCGAGGCCGTCAAGATCGCCCAGCGCGGCGTGGTGGAGTTCCTGCTCGTCAACCACCCGCTGGACTGCCCCGTCTGCGACAAGGGCGGCGAGTGCCCGCTGCAGGACATCACGTTCGGCTGGGGTGGCGGAAGCTCGCGCATGGCCGACCCCAAGCGCCACTTCCGCAAGCCTGTGGAGCTCTCGCCACTGGTGGCGATCGACCGCGAGCGCTGCATCCTCTGCTATCGCTGCGCCCGCTTCTCCCAGGAGGTCTCCCAGGACCACCAGCTCGTGCTCCTGGAGCGGGGTGCGCACTCCTACATCTCGACCTTCGACGGGCATCCCTACGTGGCCCCGTTCGCCGGCAACATCGTCGAGCTCTGCCCGGTGGGAGCCCTCACCTCCATTCCCTACCGCTTCCGCGCCCGTCCGTGGGACATCGAGGGCTCGGGCTCGATCTGCACGCTCTGCCCGGCGCAGTGCAACATCAGCTTCACGGTCCGCGACGATCGCGTGATGCGCGTGCTGGCGCGCCAGAACGACGAGGTCGACGACGGTTGGCTGTGCGACAAGGGGCGCTTTGCCTATCAGTCGATCCACGTGGCCGAGCGCCTCACGGAGCCCATGGTGCGCGACGGCGGCGAGCTGCGGCCGGTCTCCTGGGAGCGCGCGCTACAGGAGGCCGCCACGGCTCTCGAGCGCGCCGGCGCTCGCACGGCGGCCATCGCGGGCGGCCAGGCGAGCAACGAGGAGGGCTACCTGCTCGCCCGCCTGCTGCGCGAGGGCCTCGGCTCCGGCCACCTCGACACGGTGGCCTCGGTCGAGCCGCGTCGGTGCCACCGGCTCGCGCGCCCGGTCCTGCAGGCCTCGGTCACGGACATCGAGCACGCCCATACGGTCCTCGTGGTGGGCACCGAGCCGATCAACGACATGCCGATCATCGACCTTCGCATCCGCAAGGGAGTCACCCGCAACGGCGTGAAGCTGGCCGTGGCCGGAGGGCACCCGTCGGCGCTCGACCCCCAGGCCAGGCTCTCGCTCCGCCACGCCCCGGGCGCCGAGGCGGCCTTCCTCGAGGCGCTGGTCGTCGCGCTCGACGGTGGGGGCGCGGGCGCGCTCGAGCGTGCCTCGGGGGCAGCCGGGGCGCAGCCGGAGCAGATCGAGGCGCTTGCCGGCATGCTGCGCGACGGCGGCGACGAGATCGTGCTGCTCTACGGCCACCGGCTCCTGAGCGCCCCCGGAACGGGAGCCGAGAGCCTGCTGCGGATCGCGGAGCTGCTGGAGCTCGCCGAAGGCGGCGGCGAGGCCGATGAGGAGGCCCCGTCCGTGGCGCCGGCCCGCGGCCTGCTGGGCGTGCCCGCCGGCCAGGCCAACGCGCGCGGGCTGATGGAGGTCGGCGTGGCCCCAGGCTATGGCACCGGCTACACCCCGCTCGAGGCGGTGGACGGCGAGCGTGCGCTGTCGGCCGAGGAGATCGGCGAGGGGCTCGCCGCCGGGGGCCTCGAGACGCTCTACCTGCTGCATACCGACCCGCTTCGCTCCCCGCTTTCGCGCGAGCTCTTCGAGCGCGCCCTGGCGCGTGCCAACAGGGTGATCGCGCACGCCGACTTCCTCACCGAGGGTCTGCGCGAGCATGCCGACGTTGTCTTCCCGGCAGAGTCCTACGCGGAGAAGGAGGGCACCATGGTGCACCCCGACGGCCGGCTTCAGCGTCTGCGCCCGGCGATCGGCCGCCAGGGTGCCACCCGAGCCGGGTGGTGGGTGCTCGCGGAGCTCGCCCGGCGTTGCGGGCTCGACCTCGGGCTGACCGGCGCCCTCGGCGCCGCCGAGGGCCCGGGTCGCGAGGCGCTGCGCGCCGCCGGTGTGATGCTCGAGGACCTCTCCGCCACGCCTGTCTCGGAGCGCCTGTTCGCGGACGTGGGCATCTACGGTGGCCTCACGCTCGACGAGATCGGCGGCCGCGGGGTTCGCTGGCAGGAGCGCGCTGCGGCCTCCGCGTTCCCAGCGCCTCCGGACGGCACGCCGGAGGGCCGGGAGGAGCCGGCGGCGCCTGTCCCGGCGCAGCTGAACGGCCATCGTTCGCTGTGGGACGCGCCCGAGGTCGAGTTCTCGCCGGCGCTCAGGTTCCTCTTCCGCAAGCACGTCGAGCGGGCCGGCGCATGACCTTCACACCGGCGCTGGTCGGCTACTACGAACCGTGGTGGATACAGATCATCAAGGCGATCGTCATCTTCGCGGTGGCGCTCAGCCTGGTGCCGATGGTGCTGATCGCCGAGCGCAAGCTGCTCGGGCGCTTCCAGGGACGCTACGGCCCCAACCGGGTGGGCCCGTTCGGAATGATGCAGCCGCTGGCGGACATCATCAAGCTCCTCACCAAGGAGCAGTTCCGCCCGCGGACCTCCGTCGGCTTCCTGTTCGCGCTGGCGCCGACCATCTCGATCCTGACCGCCGTGGCCGCCTTCGCGCTGATCCCGTTCGGCGACGTGCAGAACATCTTCGGCACCCCGGTCGGTCTCTACGGCATCGACGTGTCGATCGGCCCGCTCTACCTCTTCTCGATGAGCGCCATCGCCTTCTACGGCATCATGCTCGGCGGCTGGTCCTCCGGCTCGAAGTACTCGTTCCTCGGAGCCATGCGCGGGGCGGCCCAGCTGATCTCATATGAGGTCTCGCAGGCGCTCGCCCTGGTTGGCGTCATCATCACGGCCCAGACGCTCTCGCTCACGGGCATCGTGCGCGCCCAGGACGGCATGTGGTACATCATCCCGCAGTTCTTCGGCTTCCTGGTGTTCCTGGTGGCGAGCTTCGCGGAGACCAACCGCACGCCGTTCGACGTGACCGAGGCGGACGCCGAGCTCGTGGCCGGCTACAACACGGAGTTCGGGGGCGGTCGCTTCGCCTCCTATTACTTCGCCGAGTACCTGAACGTGCTCGTGGTCTCCGGGATCGTGACCACCGTGTTCCTTGGGGGCTGGCTGCTGCCGTTCGGGATCAACCCGCCCGGCTGGGTCGACCCGATCGTGGTGCTGGCGAAGATGGCGCTGATCACCTTCCTCTTCATCTGGATACGCGCCACGCTGCCGCGCCTGCGCTACGACCAGATCATGAGCCTCGGCTGGAAGGTGCTCCTGCCGCTGGCCACGCTCAACGCGATGGTGAGCGCGGTCCTCGTGGTGGTGACGCACTGATGGCCGGCGCAGGCCTCGACGTGAAGGTGTGGAGTCCCGGCGAGGACGTGATCGAGGTGCAGCGCGCCCCCGAGCCCGGTGCTGCGCGCGGTGCGTTTCGCGCCTTCTTCGAGACGCTGCGAGGCCTGATGACCACCTTCGGGCGCATCCCGGAAGGGCCGGTGACGATCCAATACCCCGAGGAGAAGGTGCCCGTCTACCCCCGCTTCCGCGGTCGCCACAAGCTTCACCGGTTCGAGGACACCGGCCTCGAGAAGTGCGTGGGCTGCTCACTGTGCGCCGCCGCCTGCCCCGCCGACTGCATCCGCGTGGTGGCGGCCGAGAACACGCCCGAGAACAAGGTGTCCGCCGGTGAGCGCTACGCGGCCGTCTACGAGATCAACCTCTCGCGCTGCATCTTCTGCGGGTACTGCGAGCTGGCCTGCCCCTTCGACGCGATCACCATGGGGCACGACTACGAGCTCTCCGACTACGACCGCTCGGACCTCATCTTCACCAAGGAGATGCTGCTCGCCGAGCCCATCGAGCGCACGCCCCTGCGCAGGGAGGGCGAGTAGTGAGCGCCCTGCTCTTCTTCATCGGCGCCATCGGCGCCATCGCGGGCGCGATGGGCGTGGTGCTGATCCGCGATCCGTTCTACAGCGTGCTGTCGCTCGTCGGCCACCTGCTGTCGCTCGCCGTGCTCTTCCTGCTGCTGCGCGCCGAACTCGTGGCGGCGGTCCAGGTGGTGGTGTACGCGGGTGCCGTGATGGTCCTCTACGTGTTCGTGGTGGCCTACATCGGCGGCGAGGAGGCCTCGCTGAGCGAGCGGCTGCGCGGTTCGGTGGCGGTCGGGTCGGGCCTGCGCCTGGCCGGCGCGATCGTGGGCGCGGCGCTTCTCACCGAGCTCTTGATCGTGCTGCTCGGCACCGGGCTCTCGGCGATTCACGGCTACGGCGCGCCCTACCGCCCGGGACCGCACGCCTACGGCACTCCGGCCTACATCGGGGAACTGCTGCTCACCCGCTACCTGCTGGCCTTCGAGATCGCCTCCTTCCTGCTGCTGGTGGCGGCGGTCGGCGCGGTGGTGCTCGCGGGCAGGACGCACGAGGAGGAGGGGATGGGCGCGGATCCGGCCGCGCTCGGCGCCACGGGCGAAGGGCCGGGGGGACGACCCGGCGCGCAGGGCCTGGACGGCAGCTCGGAGCACGACGCCGGTCAGGGAACCGAGGACGCCGGAGGCGCGGACGAGGCCGAGGACGCCGTGATGGCGGGGCAGCGCGGATGACCATCGCCTGGTACCTGCCCGTGTCGGCGATCGTGTTCTCGGTCGGCGTGGCCGGCGTGATCGTGCGCCGCAACCCGCTCGTGGTGCTGCTCTGCCTGGAGCTGATGCTGAACGGGGCCAACCTCGCGCTCGTGACCTTCGCGCGCATGTGGGGCGGGGGCGCCGGCCAGGTGTTCGCGCTCGTTGTGATGACCGTGGCGGCCTGCGAGGTCGCGATCGGCCTCGGCCTGATCGTGGCGCTCTACCGGCGGCGCATCCCGGT
>Ga0335085_10010384_pt1 | contig 13924 bp, 7 predicted proteins | sample Lox_Sample_45_FD_206712 | JGI IMG/M metagenome (GOLD analysis project Ga0335085, IMG submission 206712) | Soil microbial communities from Loxahatchee National Wildlife Refuge, Florida, United States - Lox_Sample_4.5 | ecosystem: Environmental > Terrestrial > Soil > Wetlands | place: USA: Florida...
ATTCTTTCTTCGCAACGGCGTATGTGCACCCAAGCTTTCCGATTTCATCAGTCGCCCCGCGATCTTTTCCCGTCAGTAGTCTTTGCGGGCAGTTTTTCATTCACATCGACAAATTCGCAATTAAAGCACGTCAAGACACGATGACTCTTCAGCACAGGGCGGTGATCTTCTATGAGCAGCTCTAGGAATGACGAACTTGGCATAAAGCGGCAAATAACCCGCCGGGACTTCCTCGATGGTGTGGCACTGACAATAGGCGCAGCGGCCCTGCCTGCTGCTGCCGGCGAGAAACAAGAGAACCAGTCTGGATCTTTTCCTCCTCCACTGGGGAAAGGGGCTGATCTTTCGGCGCAAGAGCCCCTGCTGGCCAAAGGGATCACAGAACAGGATCCGCGCTACTACCCGCCGGCGCTGACCGGGATGAGGGGAAGCCATCCGGGCTCGTTCGAAACCGCCCACAAGATGCGCAATGTTGGTCAGTGGGACCTCTCGCACGCAATCCAGGAAGACAAGACCTACGATTTGATCGTGATCGGCGCCGGCATGAGCGGTCTCTCCGCAGCCTATTTCTATGTCAAGAATCTGGGTCGCAACGCGCGCGTTCTGATCCTCGACAATCACGATGATTTCGGCGGCCATGCCAAGCGCAACGAATTCAACTACAACGGACGCCTGATGGTGCTCAATGGCGGGACGGTAAATATTGAATCTTTTGAGCATTACAATGCGCCCGCCCGGCAGTTGATTTTCGACATCGGCATCGATCTTGACCGCTACGTGGCCGCCAATGAAGAGAATCGAAAATTGTATTCGTCTCTTAACCTGGGGCCGAGCCACTTCTTCGACAAGGAAACCTGGGGACAGGACAAACTGGTTCCGGGCGGAGCAAGCGAGTGGGGCGGCACGTTTACCCCTGAATTTCTGGCGCAGACTCCCCTGAATGCGCAGGCACAAAAGGATGCCTTGCGGCTATACGACAAGAACCAGCCTGATTACATGGTCGGGCTTTCTTCGGCCGAGAAAAAGCTCCGTATGGCCAAGATCAGTTACCAGGATTTCCTTCTCAACCACGCCAAGGTAGACAAACAGGTTCTGTGGTTTCTGCAGGGGCTCTCGAAGTCATTTTTCCAGGTTGGCATAGATTCGAGTCCCGCCTACTACATGTGGATGATGGGATTGCCGGGATTTTCGGGCATGAAGCTCGAACCGACTCCGGACGGAACTCTGGGCGATCTGCCGGGCGGCCAGCACGGGCGACAAAAGGAGACGGGGCACTTCGTCCACTTTCCCGACGGTAATGCGACGGTCGCGCGATTGCTGGTTCGGTGGCTTATTCCTGACGCCGTTCCAGGCACCACGATGGAATCCGTGGCAACGGCCCGCGTGGACTATGCTTTGCTCGACCGGCCTGACCAGACGGCACGGATTCGCCTAAACAGCACGGTAGTCAACGTGCGCCATGATGGGAGCCAGGAATCGGCCAAGGAAGTAATTGTGAGCTATGTCCGCCAGGACAAGGCTTACCAGGTGCGCGGGCGTGCGTGTGTAATGGCGTGTTGGAACAGCTTCATTCCCTATCTCGTGCCGGACTTGCCTGCAGAACAGAAGGAGGCCCTTGCGTATGGAGTCAAGCGGCCACTAGTGATCACGAACGTAGCAGTTCGCAACTGGAAAGCCTTCCAGAAGCTAGGGGTTTCGTTCGTAAGCACGCCCACGATGTTCTTCCGGCTGGTTGCATTATCAGAACCAGTGACTCTGGGCGATCTGAAAGCACCCCAGACGCCTGACGATCCCCATGTTCTGCTCCTGGAGCATGTACCGGATGCACCTGGACAGCCTATTCGCGAACAGCACCGTCTCGGTCGCATGCAGCTGATGCAAACCTCCTACGCAATGTTCGAACACAATGTGCGCGATCAGCTCGGACGAGTGTTGGGCGCTGGTGGATTCAACCCAGCCGATGACATTGTGGCGATCACCGTAAACCGCTGGTCGCACGGCTATGCGTACTCGTACAACAGCATGTACGACCCCTTGGAATGGGCCTTTACCTCCACAGATCAACGGCCCTGTGAGATCGGGCGTCAGCCTTTTGGTTTGATCACCATCGCGAACTCCGATGCGGCAGCAAGTTCGCATACGGATGCCGCGATGTTAACGGCTTACGAAGCCGTCTGCCATGTGACGGACCGGCGCGCCATGCCGTTGCTGGCGTGATGATCGAAATTTACGGAGGATGAGGTTGAAACCAATCGGACGTTTTGTCCTGGTGCTCTCGGCAATGGCAGCCTGCTTTTGGCCTTCTCCCCAGCATGCTCAGGAATCGCCCCGCCCGCCCATAACCCCTGACACGATTGAAAGAGGCCATGCTTTCTTTGCCGACAATTGCGGGATTTGTCATGGCCTCGATGCGCACGGCGGAGACAAAGCTCCTGATCTCAACACCGGACATTTCAAGCATGCGACTTCCGATGAGGACTTGTTCCGTGTGATCACCCATGGCATTCCGGGGACCATCATGCCGGCCAATGATCTTCCACCGGAACAAATCTGGGCGATCATCGCATATCTGCGCTCCACTGTGGTTGCGGACAAGCTTTCCACAGGAGGTGATAAGGACAAGGGCAAGCAGCTCTTCTGGGGCGCCGGCAAATGCTCGGATTGCCACATGGTCAATGGAAAGGGAGGCGTGCTGGGACCTGATCTGTCGGATATAGGCGCTACACGCACAATCAAATACCGGGATCCTAGCAAGGAATTGACCACCGGATTTCATGAGCCAAATGCCGACTACGTGGTGCCCATCTCTAACTCGACCGTAACCCTCATCACGAAGCAGGGCGAGCGCATTACCGGCGTGCCCAAAAATGAGGACACATTTTCTATTCAGCTTCTTGGCACCGACAACGAGATCCACAATTTCCTGAAGAAAGACCTGAAGGATGTTATTCATGAGCAAAAATCGCTCATGCCCGTTTACACCGAGAAACAATTAGAAGACTCCTCGCTTAAAGACTTGCTTGCTTACCTGGCGAGTTTGCGCGGAGGCAGCAATTGACCCGCAGGAGAACGGCCGTTCTTCTTTCCCTGATTCTGCAGTGTGGCATGCTAGCGGTCTGGCCTCTTCTCGCCTCCGCCGATGGACGCAATTGGGTGACTTACGCCGGTACCGAGGCTGGATGGCATTACAGCAAGCTCGACCAAATCAATACCCAAAATGTAGACCACCTGGTTTTGAAATGGGTCTTTCAAATTGGCGATCTCGGAAAATTCGAGGCCACCCCGTTGGAAAGGGATGGCGTGATGTACGGCACGGGCCAGAATAACCGCGCCTTTGCCCTGGACGCCCGCACCGGTAAAGCTATCTGGCGTTACGCTCCTTCTAACCTCCCAGCTGATCTTCGCCTCTGCTGCGGCACTGTAAACCGCGGGTTTGCCATTCAGGGTACCCGACTGTTTATGGCTACGCTCGACGCGCATGTAATTGCCATGGATACGCGGACAGGAAACGTGCTCTGGAACACCAAGGCTGCGGATTACAAACTTGGCTACAGCTTCACGTTAGCGCCGCTGATCGTGAAAGACAAAGTGATCGTAGGGGTTTCCGGGGGAGAATACCCGATCCGCGGTTTCATCGACGCTTACTACATAGACACAGGAAAACGCGCCTGGCGGTTTGAAACCATTCCTGCGCCTGGAGAGCCCAGACACGAATCCTGGTCAGGTGACTCCTGGAAAATCGGCGGGGCTCCGGCTTGGATGACAGGCGCCTACGACCCCGAACTGAACCTTATCTACTGGCCCACGGGTAATCCGGCTCCCAGCAATTACGGAGGACAAAGAAAAGGTGACAATCTCTACAGCAATTCCATGTTGGCAATGAATCCTGATACGGGGCGGCTAAAGTGGTTTTTCCAATTCACTCCGCACGATCTCTGGGACCACGATGCGACCGAAACGCCCGTTTTGATTGATGGAATGTGGCACGGCAAACGGCGAAAACTTCTTCTCCAGGCCAATCGAAACGCATTCTTTTATGTTTTGGATCGAGAAACGGGACAATTTCTTTCGGCAAAACCCTTTGCGGAGCAGAACTGGGCAAGCGAAATCACCGCCCAAGGCCGTCCAGTTTTCAACCCGGCATCCATTCCCACGAAGAAGAGCATAAGGGTCTGCCCAGGTGCGCTGGGGGCTGTGAACTGGAATCCTCCTTCTTACAGTCCAGCAACCCGACTGTTCTATGTGAACGCGCGGGAGAATGATTGCACTATCTTCACCGGCGGCCCGGAGACTCCGACAAAGGGCCAATTCTTTTTTGGAAGTTCATTCTCCCCGCCCTACAACGAACAGGGATGGGGCGTACTTCGGGCCATTGATCCCGCAAGCGGGGACGTTAAATGGGGATTCAAGATGTATTCCGTTGCCTGGGCGGGCGTGCTTTCAACCAGCGGCGACCTGGTTTTCACCGGCGATATGGAGGGAAACTTGATGGCATTCAATGGCAATACGGGAGAAAACCTGTGGCATTTTCAGACCGGCTCCCCAGTGTTTGCAGCCCCGATGAGCTACGAGTTCGAGGGGAAACAATACATTGTTATCGCGGCAGGAAGTGGCCTGTTTGCGTTTGGCTTGCCCGATGCGAACTAGATCAGGATTCATTTCTCCCAGCAAAACCGTGCGAAAAGTTCGCAGGACTCGTATGAAAATCCGCACACTGGCCACGGTCTTAATGGCATTTGCGCTGTGCATAACCACCGCCCGGTCGCAATCCGTTTCGGATGATGGCAGGGATTGGCTCACGTATTCGGGCAATGACGCCGGCTGGCGGTACAGCAAGCTGGATCAAATCAACCGGCAGAACATTCGGCAACTTGCGCCAAAGTGGGTTTTCCAAACCGGAGATCTTGGAAAATTTGAAACCACGCCTTTGGTAGAGAACGGCGTCATGTACGGAACCGCACAAAACGGAAAGGCATTTGCCCTGGATGCCCGTACTGGAAAAGCAATCTGGCAATACAACCCGAATATGCCGGCTGATATCCGGGCTTGCTGCGGAAATGTCAACCGCGGTTTTGCCATTCACGGGAACAAGCTGTTCATGGCCACGCTCGACGCTCATGTCATCGCGATGGATACCAGAACAGGAAATACTCTGTGGGATACCAAAGCCATTGATTACAAACTTGGATATAGCTTTACCGTTGCCCCGCTCGTCGTGAAAGACAAAGTGGTTGTAGGTATTTCGGGTGGCGAATTCCCTATTCGGGGATTCGTGGACGCCTACTACATGGATACCGGCAAACGGGCGTGGCGGTTTTATACGATCCCCGGGCCTGGCGAACCTGGTCACGAATCCTGGACAGGAGATTCGTGGAAGTATGGCGGGGCCCCGGCGTGGGAAACCGGCAGCTACGATCCTGAGCTGAACCTCATTTACTGGGGAACGGGGAATCCTGCTCCGAGCAACTATGGTGGCAATCGTAGGGGCAGTAATCTCTACAGCAATTCGATGCTGGCCCTGGACGCCGATACTGGTCAACTGAAATGGCATTTTCAATTCACCCCGCATGATCTTTGGGATTACGATGCCACGCAAACTCCGATATTGGTGAACGAAACATGGAAGGGGAAGTCGCGCAAGCTATTGCTGCAAGCGAACCGGAACGCATTCTTTTACGCTTTGGATCGTGAGACAGGAGAATTCCTGTTCGCCAAGCCGTTTGCCCAGCAGAATTGGGCCAAGGAAATCGCTCCCGACGGAAAGCCAGTCGGTAACCCTGACGCCATCCCAACTAAAACGGGCGTTAAGGTTTGTCCGGGGTGGGCAGGGGGCGTGAACTGGAATCCGCCTTCCTACAGCCCGCAAACCAAGCTCTTCTACGTGAATGCCCGTGAGGATTTCTGCACAATTTTCGGGGGCAATTCGGAAACGCCCATTCCAGGCCGCTATTTCTACGGCAGCACATTCGCGCCTCCGGCGAATCAGAAAGATTGGGGCGCGCTGCGCGCTCTGGATCCCTTAACTGGTGATGTCAAATGGGAGTTCAAAATGTACTCAGCGGGCTGGGGCGGCGTGCTCACGACGGCCGGCGGCCTGGTCTTTACTGGGGACAACGAAGGTAACTTCATGGCGTTTGACGCTGCCACTGGCAAGAACCTGTGGCATTTTCAGACAGGTTCCCCTATTTTTGCGGCGCCCATGAGCTATGAGCTGGATGGGAAACAGTACATTGTTATTCCCGCAGGCAGTGTGTTATTCGCCTTTGGACTGCCCGATGCTGTTCACTGAAGGTGCGTTTGCAGTCGGCATTTTTCTTTAGTCCATCCACAAGCCACCATTCACGTCAATGGTCTGGCCGGTAATATAGCGAGCCGAAGGGGAAGCGAGGAAGACGACAACGCCGGCGATATCTGAAGGAACTCCTACCCGGCCCAGTGGAACGTCGGCAATGAATCTTTGCATGATTTCCGGCGGAGTCTTGGCATGCAAGGGAGTGTCAATCACGCCAGGAGCGATTCCATTAACCCGAATTCCTTTGGGCGCGAGTTCTTTCGCTAAGCTCTTTGTGTACGTGAGCAGGGCACCCTTTGCAGTGGCATAGGCCGCGACCCCCAGGCTGCCTCCGTGACGGGCTGCAATGGAATTGATGTTCACAATGCATCCGTCACCTTTCGCGGCCATTTCTTCCCAAACCGCCTTCACACAGAAGAAGACGCTCTTAAGATTCACCGCGAAAACCTGATCCCAGAACTCCCCTGTCATGTCCTGCAGCGTGCGCCGCCCGATGCCGGCCCCGGCGTTGTTCACCAGGATGTCGACGCGTCCCCAACGTTCTCGCACGGCCTTGACCATCGCGTCCACCTCGGCCTGCTGAGACACATCGGCGTGAACTGCGAAAGCTTCTCCCCCCGTTTGAGTAATCTCGTGCACCGCGGCATCCGCACCAGCCGGATGGTGGCGATAATTGACGGCTACCTTGGCACCTTCTTTTGCCATTGCTTTGGCGGTTTCATAACCGATACCGCTGGATGCGCCGGTAATGAGTGCTACCTGATTTTTAAGAAACACAACTCCTCCATCAGTCCAAATGCACGATTTCAGCGGAAGTACGCACCAAAAGCCGCTAGGGATTCGTTTTCACCACGTAATACGGTGTAGTCACTGCGGGGTCGGGCACGAACCATCCGCTATTTTGATCGTTGAGTACTTCGAAGTAGTACATGAGATCCCATTTCGACGAGATATCGGCTCCCGGAATCGTAAAGGTGGCATGCGCGGGACTGGCCTCGAGCACTTTGAAATCAGCGAGTTGGTCCACCGGACGGTAGTAAAGCCTCACCAGCTTGGCGGAACTACTCGGGGAAATCTCCAAAGTGACGGTTAGAGGCTTACCAGCTTCAACCGTGGTCGAAGGCACGTGGGAAAAACCTGGACGGGCTTCTTGCTTGGGCGATTTTTCCGGGGGCGGCGTTGCCTGTGCGCCGGAGCCTTGAAGGATCAATCCGCTTACCGACCAGGAGCCCTGCGGGAAAGGGATGACCAGCGAGTCGCCATCGGTGTGCAGGCTTGCGGTTGTCACGGAGCGATCGGGATGAAGGAACGAAACTTTGTATTCTCCTGGGCTGACATCGACACGAAACCGCTGTTCGCCTTCGCCACGGACGTAGTCGCGGAACAGTACGTCATTTGGCAAATGCTGAGGATTCTTGGCGGCCGAACGAATCTCCAGATATGGGCTCAGAGGGATCCCGACTGTCTCACGCGAAGCGTCATCCAGCCAGCCGTAACCTTGCATATCGGTATACGCCATGCTCCCGTTTATGGCCGTGAAGCGCGGCTCCACGTTGTTCTCGTCTACGTAGTGAGTGAAGCGATACGGCCAGATGTGCTGCCCCCTGGGTATGGGATTGATGTCGCCGAAATCGAATCCGTAGTCAAAGTGACCAAAGCGCTTGAAAATGTCTTCCCGTTCCTTGATCAACTGCAAATCGAATTGCACGTAAGGCAGTCGGTCCTTCCAATCCCCGAAATCATCGGGACCAAAGATCATCTGCTCGGGGTAGACGCCGTCGGTTAAATGGACCAGCGATTCCCAGATCGTCAACGCGTCCTGCAGTTCGTTTTTCGCGCCTTCCAGCGCGGACCCATCTGCAGTTTTGTAGAAATATTCCAGATGATCCGCCGCCAGCATCTTGCGGGCGTGGTAACGCGCCATCAACTCGAGAACTTCAAAGTCGGGCTCAGAGGACTCCCATTCCTTGTTTCCGCTGCCAATCTTCTCTTTTGCTTTGTCAACCGCTTCCGCAATCTTTGCGGCGATCGAATCCAGGAGCTCCGACGTCTCTGTGGGCGTCTGTTTCGCGGATGCGGTACCGTTTAATTCGTTTTGAACTGCGTCGGGAATGGAAGCGATGTAGCGCCAGTCACTGGGGCGAATATCAATGTAGTCGTCGATCAATCCGCCGGGATTTACTTCCGGCCACAGATAGAGATTGGGATCGGAAAGATGCGCGGCGACAATCTCGGGCATGACCCGGCTGGCTTGCATGTAGGCCTCAAGAACCTGCGGCGCCGCATCCCCGAAGCGCTTGCGCAATTCGTCGCGCCACAAAGAATCCGGAGTATGGGGATCGTAGCTAAGACGGCCCCAAAGCATGTAGAACAGCCAATAGCGCTGGTACTCCCATTTCCAGAAGACCCGTTGCTTTTGAGATTCGGTGAAAATGCCCCATGGCTCGGGGCCATTACCAAAGCCCTTTAAAGCCAGAGGCGGATCAATTTCGAAGCCCTCCGCGTCGCCCAAGCCAAAAGTAGAAACCGCCCGCCGGACATAATTCGGATCTCCCCACAATAGCAGGCGATTCGAGCCTACGCCCCAGAGTTCCCAATAGAACTGATAAGGTCGAGGCTTCTGCAAGAGATCAAGATAGCTATACTCCGGCCAGGTCTCTGCTGGCTGATAAGGTCTTCCCAGAAATTCGGCCCAGTATTTAGCAGAAATGCGTACCGGAATGCCGCTGTGCTCGACCGCGTCGAGCATACCCGGAGCTAGCAGCCAGGCACGCAAATCCAGAATGACCGGCCTTCCCGCATCGTGAATGGCTGGGAAAAAATAGGTGTTGTAGAACTTCAGCTGCTGATCTTTGGGGATCCCCGACTCCGAGTTGGCGCGAATCTGAATACTGCGAATCGCGGGGCAGAGTTGAAGAATTTTTTTCAGGGCAGCATAGGTATACGGCCCAATATTCTGCGCCGTGATCCCCTGCACGGATGCCTTCATGCCGGGCCACACATTTTGCTCCCAGAGTCCCAACGCGAAATCTATTCCATGATCGGCGGCGTCCTGCGAGATGTACTTGAGCATCTGCAAGTTTTGCTCACGCTGCTCGGGCGTAAGGCTGGGGACCTGAACCTGGGGAAACTCGGGGAGGGATACCAGATACGGGTAAGGCGGAACCAGATAGGCCGTCTGACTTCCGAAAACCAGATTGAACCGGTTGAACCGGTTGTAAGCCAGCATCCGGAAATAATCGTCCCAATACTCTTTCGAGTAATACCAATCCTTTTCCATCGCGGCGTTGGCCAAAAAATACCGAATGCCGCGCATTTCGGTGTGGGGAGAACCGGCTTCGGGTGAAAAATGTCCTAGAGTGCGAATTTGTTCTGCGGCGGCCAATAGGCCGTACATCAGACCTCGCTCGTCGCCACCCGTGATCCGCACCGGCTGGCCGGGCTGAATGGTATAGGAGCCCGGATGACCGCCCGAGATTTTGGTTTCGAATCGTATTGGCGTGATCCCTCGTTCAGAAAAGGAGTGGTTCAATTCTGTCGTTCCGAATGCCACGGGAGCGGAGGAAGCAGACGCGAGCGCCGGCATGAGAACAAGGAGCGCGAGCCCCGAAAATCGTTTAAGCAGGCGCAAAGCTGCGGAACCATGGCAAGTTGGTGTTTTTGTCTGAATCTTTCGAGGATAGGTCATCAGGTCTTCCGGCACTTTCTGCCCTTCGGAAACAGCTGAATGGAGCCAGCGAAGTTTGTTCGGGCACCGATACGCCGGGCAGTGTAGCTCTCCAAATTTTCTGCTGTCAAGGTATTTGCTTCGAATAACGAAACGATTCATTAGGCTTGACAATTTACACCAAGTCGGGATATACCGTGTAGCCTATTTGTTTTAGGTGGGGGCACGACGGAATACGGTAAATACTGTAGCGATTGGATTCGCTGGCACACGAGGGAGGCCCTGTGAAACCATTCTCCATTAAGAAATACGTTGCGAGCATTATCGCTTTGGTAATCCTAGGCGTGGTTGGGTTAACGGCCCAGACAACCTCTGTCGCGCAGATAGCGGGCATTGTGAAAGACGCGACCGGGGCAGTCGTCTCCGGGGCTAAAGTGACTGCTACGCAAACCGCAACCGGGTTCTCACGATCCGCCACGACCGGACCTGATGGGGCATACGTCCTGCCGAATTTGCCGGTAGGTCCATACCAACTGCGTGCCGCGGCCAGTGGGTTTAAGACCTACGTCCACCAAGGCCTGGTGCTCCAGGTTAACGACAACATCTCTCAGGATTTCACGCTGCAACTGGGACAGGTGAATGAGACCGTCGAGGTAAGTGCCGCGGCCAATATGGTGCAGACGCGCTCGAATGCCGTCTCGCAAGTCATCGAGCAACGCAGGGTAGAGGAGCTTCCACTGAACGGCCGGGATCCCAGCCAGCTGATCTTGCTCTCGGGTGCCGCAGTGACGTCACCTCCAAGCGACTTCAAAAGCAGCAAGAACTATCCCAGTTCATACCCGATCGCTGTCGCCGGCGGTCAACCCACGGGTACTTACTATTTGCTGGACGGCGGCGAACACTACGACCCGTTCACCAACGTCAACTTCCCATTACCCTTTCCTGATGTATTACAGGAGTTCAGCGTGCAGACAAGCACGGTTCCTGCCGAGTATGGAGGACATCCGGGCGGGGTCGTCAACGTTGTGACCAAATCCGGGACAAACCAGATTCACGGAGACCTGTTTGAATATCTTCGCAACGGAGCCACCAACGCGAAGAATTACTTCGCCGCAGCAAAAGATACTTTGAAACGGAACCAATTTGGCGGCACCATCGGTGGGCCTATTCGTAAAGACAAGCTCTTCTTCTTTGCCGGCTATCAAGGGACACGCATACGCACGGCTCCGGGCACTAGTACATTTCATGTGCCGACGGCAGCCGTTCTTTCCGGTGATTTCAGCACCATTGAGTCGGCCGCTTGCACTGGCACGGCATCAGGAAGGACATTGACCGATCCTGCAACCGGGCAGCCCTTCGCGAATAACTTCATTGACCCGGCACGCTTCAACCAGCAGGCTTTGAATACCCTCAATTTCGTCCCGGTCTCCAGCGATCCTTGTGGGCTGCTCCGCATCGCCATTCCGAACCCGGTCGACGAAGATCAAATTGACGGGCGAATTGATTGGAATCTTGGCACGAAAAACAGCCTGTACGGCAGGTACTTCGTTGCCGATTACCGTAATCCGGGAATCTTCGATGGTAAGGACTTGCTGCTGACGACTCGCTACGGGGTCAAGGACCGGGTGCAGTCTCTGGTATTGGGTGACACCTACACCATCAGCCCAAACCTGATAAACAGCTTGCATCTCTCCGCCAGTCGCGGACGCATCAATCGTGGTGGCGCACCCAATGTGCCCTCCGCAGCAGACGTTGGACTCACCAACATTCTCTCTTCCCCGGGCAATTTTCCCTATATGGGTGTCGGCAGCTACTTTAGCTTATTCTGCGGGATATGCAGCCAGTCGCAACTGCGCGCGAACATACTGCAAGCCTCTGACGATGTGAGCTGGACGCATGGACGCCATCAATTCGGGTTTGGCGTCAACGTAATTCACCACCAGTACCCTTACACGCTCACGACCGGTTTGGACGGACAGTACTATTTCATTAACAACGATTTCACCTCCGATGCCCTCGCCGATTTCATGTTGGGTCTTCCCTACCTTTGGGTAAACGGGAACATCAATCTTTATAACGCGAGAGAGATGATTTATGGCCTCTACGCGCAGGACACTTACCGCGTCACCTCCCGCCTGACCTTGAACTTGGGACTGCGCTGGCAGCCCTATTTGCCGATGTACGATGGCAAGCGCATGACCCACTTCGACTTTGGAGCTCTTGCTGCCGGACAGACCAGTACCGTGTTCACGAATGCCCCGGCTGGGATGCTTTATGCCGGCGGTGACAGCTTGAACGGTACCTCCATAACGGATACCGGAACGAATGCCAAGCTGGCAAATTTCGAACCGCGAGTTGGATTCTCCTGGGATCCGACCGGCTCAGGACACTGGAGCATACGAGCGTCGTACGGCAGTTTTGTTGACCTGCCCGATATGCACTTCTTCGATCGAGCCAGTCTGGGGCCACCGTGGGGCACCACAATTCAGATACTTAATCCTACCGGCGGTTTCAGCGACCCGTATCAAGGTTACCCCGGCGGAAACCCGTTTCCCATTCCAACCCCGCCTCCCTCGGACCAATTCTTCCCGTTGGGTGGCCAGTACATAACTCTCCCGCTGCATATCAAACCGATGAATACGCAACAGTGGAATCTTGCCATTCAGCGGCAATTGGGCAGCGACTGGCTGTTTTCTGCCAGCTACATTGGGAACAAGTCAACCCACAGATGGATCAATGTTCAGGAAGATCCCTCTACTTACATTCCGGGGAACTCTACAATTTCCAATAGCGTGCAGCGATCGGTAATCTCGCAGGTGAATCCCACAGCGGGAGCTCTCATTGGCAGTCTTATCGCTTTGAACGACGGAGCCAACGCTAACTACCACGCCCTGCTACTCTCTGCGAACCACCGCTTGAGTCGGAACTTTAGCGTCCTGGCCAATTACACCTGGTCACATTGCATCAGTGAAGGCGATTTTCAGCCAGAGCTTGTGGGATCGGGTGTGCAGAATCCGTTTGCTCCCTTGAGCGCAGAGCGCGGAAACTGCGACACCGATGTAAGGCACATCTTCAATTTTTCGTTCCTGGCCACCACGCCCAAATTCGAGGGAGCAGTTGCAGGACGTCTTCTGGCCCACTGGGAGCTGGCCGGCATTATTGGGTGGCGCACAGGACTCTGGCTGACGCCACTGACCGGTACTGATTCCTCCCTCACAAATGTCGGTTCGGACCGCCCCAATGTTGTGGGCGACCCCAAACTGAGTAATCCCACAATCCAGGAATGGTTCAATACGGGGGCGTACCAAATCAACGGCCCTGGCACTTATGGTGATGCAGCGCCGTTTTCCATAGAGGGCCCAGGAGCCTTCACGTTCGATGCGTCGCTTAGCCGGAGATTCCCGATCACTGAGCGCCAGAATGTGGAGCTTCGTGTGGAGTCGTTCAATCTATTGAATCATCCTGTATTCGGAAATCCAGGAACTACATTCGGGTCAACGTTTGGAAGGATTCTGACAGCCAACGATCCGCGCATTTGGCAATTCGCGCTCAAGTATCACTTTTAGAGTGACGGCGGAACCGTGTGGTAGACATCAGAAAACCAGGAGACGACGGACATACGAGTACACCGTCGTCTCTTTCTCAACGACTATCCGCTCGCATAAATTCTGAGGACCAGCCGATTGGCATTGGTCCTGCAATAGAAACCTTCGGGAGAAACGAGCAGCATGGGTTTGAGAAATAGATCAGCAATCACGCTTCTCTGCTTCCTTCTAATTTCTGCGACAGCTTTGCACGCCTCGTCAGGGAGAGTCATTTCCTTATATAAAAACGCTCCAACGCCGGTTCGGCATGCGGTGAATCGTTTGTCCGACTACACCGGAATTCGTCTAGATCTCGCCGAGGGCGATCAATCGTCGGTTCGCCTAAAACTGAATTCCGTCGATAACCCAGAAATTGGCAGG
>Ga0335085_10010385_pt1 | contig 13924 bp, 12 predicted proteins | sample Lox_Sample_45_FD_206712 | JGI IMG/M metagenome (GOLD analysis project Ga0335085, IMG submission 206712) | Soil microbial communities from Loxahatchee National Wildlife Refuge, Florida, United States - Lox_Sample_4.5 | ecosystem: Environmental > Terrestrial > Soil > Wetlands | place: USA...
ATGGCGAACCAACGGATCAGCTACTTTCCCCTCGAGAAGATGGACGCGGACATGCGCAGGGAGATGGAGCGCTGCCAGCGCGAGGGCACGCCGCGGCCCGAGAGCTCGGCGATCCGCGGCCACGTCAAGGCCTGCTTCTGGTTCTTCGCCAATTCCTGGCGCGACCTGTTCAAGAACGGCGTGCTCGATCACCCGATCAAGGAGCTCTGCCGCCTCTACATCTCGCGCTCGGTGCAGTGCGACTACTGCGGCAACCAGCGCTCGGTGAAGGCGGCCGGCGCCGGGATGATCGAGGACGACGTCAAGGATCTGCTCAACTTCGAGAAGTCGAAGCGCTACGACGAGCGCCAGAAGGCGGCGCTCGCGTATGCCGAGGCGATTGCCTGGCACCTCGACACTGACGACGCCTTCTGGCAGCGCATGCGCAGGCACTTCAGCGAGCCGGAGCTGGTCGAGCTCGGCTGCATGATCGGCCTCACGCTCGGGCAGCAGAGCTGGCTGCGGCTGCTCAACATCGACCATCATCAGGTGCTTGCCGGCACCACCGCGTCCATGGCGCCGGGCTACGAGACCGCCGAGGAACTGGCGCGCTCGAAGTCGTCGGCGGACTACTGGGCAGCGCGGCGTCCTGCGTCGCGCTGAGATAACGACACCAACCAGGAGGATCAAGAAAATGAACCGTCGCAGCTTTGTCTTTCTCGCGGCGCTTGCCGCGTTTTCCCTCGACGCCGGGGCGCAGTCCTATCCCACCAAGCCGGTGCACATGATCATCTCGTTCACGCCGGGCAGCTCGACCGACATCGTCGGCCGCATCGTCGCGGCCAAGCTCACCGAGATGTGGGGTCAGCCGGTCGTGGCGGAGAACCGCGCCGGCGCCGGCGGCTCGATCGGCTCCGCGGTGGTGGCGAAAGCCGAGCCGGACGGCTATACGCTGCTCGTCAACTCCAACGCGCACTGCGTGAACCCGGCGATCTACGCCAAGCTGCCGTATGACACGCTGAAGGACTTCAGCGACATCGCTCCGCTCGCGGTGCAGCCGAACGTGCTCACGGTGAGGCCGGACGGCCCTTACAAGACGGTGGCGGACCTGGTGCAGGCCGCCAAGGCCAGGCCCGGCGCGCTCAACATCGGCCACGCCGGCATCGGCAGCGGCACGCATCTCACCACGGAGAAGTTCATCGCGGCGACCGGCATCAAGATCGTGCAGGTGCCGTTCAAGGGAACGCCGGAGGTGATTGCCGCGATGTTCAGCGGCAACGTCGACGCCTACTGGGCGCCGATCTCCGCCGCGATGGGCAGCATCAAGGGCGGCAAGCTGCGCCCGCTCGCGGTGAGCACGGCAAAGCGCAGTCCGCAGCTTCCGGACGTGCCGACGCCTGCCGAGGCGGGTATCCCGGGCACCGAATCGCCGCTCTGGTTCGGCCTGTGGGGCCCGGCCAAGATGTCGCCGCAGCTCGTCGCCAAGATCAACGCCGATGTGCGCAAGGCGCTTGCCGATCCGCAGGTGAGGGAACGGCTGGTGAACGGCGGCAACGAGACGATGGACATGTCGCCGGCGGAATTCAACCAGCGGGTCCACGCCGAGATCGACGAATACTCGCGCGTGCTGAAAGCCGCCGGCATCAAGCCGCAGTAGTGCGGAGCCGCCAGGCACGCGGCTTCAAGGCGGCTAGGCGGCGCTGGCGAGGCGCTTGAGCGGTACGCCGGTCAGGCGCTGCAGCTCTTCGAACGACAGGCCCTCCACGGTCTCGATGACTTGGAGGCCGTCGGGCCTGACGTCGATCACCGCAAGATCGGTGTAGATCCGGTTGACGCAGCGCGCGCCGGTGAGAGGGTAGCTGCAGCGCTCGACGATCTTGCTTTCGCCCTGTTTGGTGAGGTGCTCCATCATCACCAGCACCTTCTTCGCGCCGACGGCGAGGTCCATCGCCCCGCCGACCGCCGGGATCGCGTCGGCCGCGCCGGTGTGCCAGTTGGCGAGATCGCCCGCCACCGAGACCTGGAAGGCGCCGAGGATGGCGAAGTCGAGATGCCGGCCGCGGATCATCGAGAACGAGTCGGCGTGGTGGAAATACGCGCCGCCGGTGAGCAAGGTGACCGGCTCCTTGCCGGCGTTTATCAGGTCCTCGTCCTCGGCGCCAGGCGCGGGCTTCGGACCGACGCCGAGGATGCCGTTCTCGCTGTGCAGGATGATCTCGCGCCCCTTCGGCAGGAAGTCGGCCACGAGCGTCGGCAGTCCGATGCCGAGGTTAACGTAGGAGCCTTCCGGGATGTCGCGCGCCACGCGCGCGGCCATCTGCTTGCGGTCGAGTTTCTTCATCAGGCGGCCTTCTTCATCGGCGTGTCGATGCGCACCACGCGGTTCACGAAAATCCCCGGCGTGACGATTACCTCCGGGTCGAGCTCGCCGAGCTCCACGATCTCGCGCACCTGCACCACGGAGATCTTGGCGGCCGCGGCCATGATCGGCCCGAAGTTGCGTGCGCTCATGCGATAGGTGAGGTTGCCCCAGCGATCGGCGCGATCCGCCTTGATCAATGCGTAGTCGGCGTGGATCGGATGCTCGAGGACATAGTCGCGGTCCCCGATGCGGCGCGTCTCCTTGCCTTCGGCGAGCTTGGTGCCGTACGCGGTCGGGGTGAAGAACGCTCCGATACCAGCGCCGGCGGCGCGGATGCGCTCAGCGAGCGTTCCCTGTGGCACGAGCTCGAGCTCGATCTCGCCGGCGCGATAGGCCTTGTCGAAGTGCCACGAGTCGGCCTGGCGGGGAAACGAGCAGAGGATTTTGCGGACCCGCTTCGCCTTGATCAGCGCGGCGAGCCCGGTGTCGCCGTTTCCTGCGTTGTTGTTGACGATCGTGAGCTCGCCGGCGCCCTGCGCGATCAGTGCATCGATCAGCGCTGCCGGCATGCCGGCATTGCCGAAGCCATGAATCATCACCGTTGCGCCGTCAGGCAGGTCGGCGAGGGCAGCCTCCGGGGTGGGGAAAACCTTATTGATCATCTCGGGGCCCGAATTATGGCATCGCGGATTTACCCGATGTCTCCTGATGTAGCACTTTCAATTAAGTGAATAAAGTATTGAAAAACCTGTCGATTCTCAACCGGAATCTCCGCTTTCAAAAACCCGCCTAAGTCCTTGTCAGGCTTAGAGAAAGCCGCTTGACCGAACGCCGGAATCCTCATAGAGTGGCGAAAGGTAGAAAAAAGTGGCATATCGAGCCATAAGAGGAGCATGGGAGCAGCGTTTCATGGAGCGGTGGTCATCACGCTCGACGCCAAGGGTCGCGTCGCTGTACCCACTCGCCATCGAGACTCATTGCTTGAAGGCGGGCGCTCACTTGTACTCACCGCTCATCCGGACGGCTGCGTGCTCATCTACCCAGCGAGCGCTTGGGAATCGGTGCGCGCGAAGGTTGAAGCCTTTCCGAGCTTTCATCCGCAGGCAAGCTGGTGGAAGCGGTTGCTCCTCGGCTTCGAGGAGCACGTCGCGCCGGACGGCTCCGGAAGGATCCTGCTGCCAGTGGCGCTGCGGCTCCACGCCAAGCTCGAGCGCGAGGCGATGATGGTCGGCCAGGGACACTATTTCGAGTTGTGGGATTCGGGCATCTGGACGGCCAAGCTCGGCCAAGCGCTAGCCGGTCCCACCGCCCCTCCACCTGGCATGGAGGACTTTTCGCTGTGAGCGAGTCCTTTTTCCTGTGAGCGCCGACCATGCATCTGCCGGTGCTGGAGCAGCAGGCGATGCAAGCGCTCTCCATCCGTCCCGATGGCTTGTACGTGGACGGCACTTTCGGGCGCGGCGGTCACACGCGCGCCCTTCTCGATCGGCTCGGGCCGCACGGCCGGCTGATCGCCCTCGACCGCGACCCGGACGCCATGCAAGCCGCGCAAGCCATCCGCGACGCGCGCTTCTCCTTCGTGCAGGCGAATTTCGGCGCGCTCGGCGAAGCGCTCGACCGTGCGGGCGCAGGGCCGGCGCAGGGGATGCTCTTCGACCTGGGCGTCTCCTCGCCGCAGCTCGCGGACGCGAGCCGCGGCTTCTCGTTCAGGAACGACGGGCCGCTCGACATGCGCATGGACCCGACGCGCGGCGAATCGGCCGCGCAATGGCTGGCGCGGGCGGAAGAAGAAGAAATCAGGGAGGTCATCCGGACGTATGGCGAAGAACGGTTTGCTAAACAGATTGCAGCGGCGATTGCTGCTGCTCGCCGCCGCGAACCACTCCGCCGCACCCGGCAACTGGCCGATCTCGTGGCTCAGGCGGTCCGCACACGGGAGCCGGGCCAGGATCCGGCGACGCGCACCTTTCAGGCTGTACGGATTCACGTCAATCGGGAGCTTGAGGAAGTGTCGCTGATGCTGCCCCAGGCGGTCGCGCGCCTCGCGCCGCAAGGGCGCCTGGCGGTGATCAGCTTCCACTCGCTCGAAGACCGCATCGTCAAGCGATTCATGCAGTCGCTGGCGCACCCGGATGTGCCCCGGGATTTGCCGCTTCGCGCCAGCGAAATGCCACAACCCGCCCTCAGAATCGTGGGCCGCGCCGAGCGCGCGTCCCGCAGCGAGATAACAAGAAATCCGCGGGCGCGCAGCGCCACCCTCCGGGTGGCCGAGCGCACCGCGGTCCCCTACAACCCGAACATCCGAATCGAGCCCGGCGCGCGGTGGCGAAACTGAACCTCCTCCTCCTCGCGGTTCTCGTCGCCTGCGCGCTCGGGCTCGTCACTTCGCAGCACAAGGCGCGCAAGCTGTTCTCCGCGCTCGAGCGCGAGCATGCCCGCGCCCGCGAGCTCGACATCGACTACGGCCGCCTGCAGCTCGAGGCCAGCACCTGGGGCCTGCACTCGCGGGTCGAGAAGATCGCCACCGGCGCGCTCGGCATGCGGCCGGTCGACGCGCGCCGCGTCCGCATCGTCGAGCGAGACGCGGGCCGGTGAGCGCGGCGGCCCAGGGCCTGGTCAGGCTGCCGGTCTGGCGCGCGCGTTTCGTGCTCGCCGCGCTCGCCGCGGCCTTCGCCGTGCTGGCCGCGCGCTCGCTTTACCTGCAGGCGATGCGGACCGATTTCCTGCAGGAGAAGGGCGACGAGCGCTATTCGCGCGTCCTCGAGGTGCCCGCCACGCGCGGCCGCATCCTCGACCGCAACGGCGACGCGCTCGCCGTGTCGACGCCGGTGAAGTCGGTGTGGGCGATCCCCGGCGACGTCGAGCTCTCGCGCGCGCAGCGCAACAAGCTGGCGGCGTTGCTCGGTCTTGAGCCCGCCGAGCTCGACCGCAAGCTCTCCGACAAGAGCCGCGACTTCGTCTACCTCAAGCGCCAGATTTCCCCCGACACCGCCGAGGCGGTCACCGCGCTCGGCGTGAAAGGGATCTACGAGCATCCCGAGTACCGCCGCTACTACCCGGGCGGCGAAGTGACGGCGCACGTCGTCGGCTTCACCGGGGTCGACGACGCCGGCCAGGAGGGCGTCGAGCTCGCGCACCAGGCGACCCTCGGCGGCAAGCCCGGCAGCCGCCGCGTGATCAAGGACCGCCTCGGCCACATCGTCGAGGACGTGGAATCGATCCGCGCCGCGCAGGACGGCACCGACCTGCAGCTCTCGATCGACAGCAAGATCCAGAGCATCGCCTACAGCGCGCTGAAGGCCGCGGTCGAGGCGAACCGCGCCAAGGCCGGCGGCATCGTGGTGCTGGATGCGCGCAGCGGCGAGATCCTCGCCCTCGCCAACGTGCCGTCCTTCAACCCGAACAACCGCGCGCGGCTGAACGGCGCGCAGCTGCGCAACCGCGTGGTCACCGATCTGTTCGAGCCCGGCTCGACGCTGAAGCCCTTCACCATCGCGCTCGCGCTGGAAACCGGCCGGATCGGGCCTTCGACGCTCGTCCCGACCGCGCCCGGCACCCTGTCGATCGCCAGCTACACGATCCGCGACGTGCACCCGGCGGCGGCGCTGACGGTGAGCCAGGTGCTGCAGAAATCGTCCAACGTGGGCGCCGCCAAGATCGCCCTGGCGCTGCCGCGCGAGGCGATGTGGGATCTTTTCCGGCGCGAGGGCTTCGGCACCGCGCCCGAGATCGGCTTCCCGGGCGCCACCGGCGGGAAGCTGCGGCCGTGGAAGACCTGGAAGCCGGTCGAGCAGGCGACGATGGCCTACGGCCACGGCATCTCGGTGAGCCTGCTGCAGCTCGCGCGCGCCTACACCGTTTTCGCTCGCGACGGGGAATTGGTGCCGCTCTCGCTGGTCAAAACCGGAGCGACCCCCGGCGGGGAAAAAGTGCTGTCGAGCCAGACGGCGCGCGAGGTGCGCGCCATGCTCGAGCTGGCGGTGCAGCCGGGCGGCACCGGCCCGCGCGCCCGCATCATGGGCTGGCGCGTCGCCGGCAAGACCGGCACCGCCCACAAGCTGGAGAACGGCGCCTACGCAACCGACAAATATCTCGCTTCCTTCGTCGGCCTCGCGCCGGCCTCGGCGCCGCGCCTCGTGGTGGCGGTGATGATCGACGAGCCGGCCGGCCGCAACAACTACTACGGCGGCACGGTCGCCGCGCCGGTGTTCGCGCAGGTGATGCAGGGCGCGCTGCGCCTGCTCGGCGTGCCGCACGACGCGCCGCTCGAGCCGATCGACCCGGCCGAGGGCGACGAGGCGAGGGAGAGCACTTGAAGGGCGAACCGTGGCCAACACCGAACCGCAGCCGTTCGCGCGTCTCGCCGCAGAAGGGGCGATGATCGAGCGGCTCTCCTCCGACAGCCGACGCTGCGCGCCCGGGGTGGCGTTCTTCGCCTACCCGGGCGAGACCGCCGACGGCCGCGACCACATCGGCGACGCGATCGGCCGGCGCGCCGCGGCGGTGCTGTGGGAGGAGGCGGGCTTCGCCTGGCGCGCCGAGTGGCGCGTGCCGAACGCGGCGGTGAGCGGGCTGCGGAGCCGGGCGGGCAGCCTGGCGCACGAGTTCTACGGCCGACCCTCCGAGGCGCTGTGGACGTGCGGCGTCACCGGCACCAACGGCAAGACTTCCTGCAGCCAGTGGCTCGCGGCGCTGCTCGGCAGCCGCGGCGAGAAATGCGGCGTGATCGGCACGCTCGGCAGCGGCTTCCCCGGCGAATTCACGCCGGCGGCGAACACCACGCCCGACGCGCTCGAGCTGCACCGCACGCTCGCGGAGATGCGCAACGCCGGCGCGCGCGCGGTGGCCATGGAAGTTTCCTCGCACGGCCTCGTGCAGGGCCGCGTCAACGGCGTGCGCTTCGCGTGCGCGCTCTTCACCAACCTCTCGCACGATCACCTCGACTACCACGGCTCGATGCAGGCCTACGGCGAGGCGAAGGCGCGCCTGTTCGAGTCGCCCGGGCTGCAGGCGGCGGTGCTCAACCTCGACGACGCGTTTGGCGTCGAGCTGGCGCGGCGCCTCAAGGGCCGCGTGCGCACCATCGGCTACAGCCTCGCGCCGGTCGCGGCCGCGGCGGACGAGCAGATCGTCGCCGACGAGAAATGGCGCCTGCCGGTGCTCGGGCGCTTCAACGTCTCGAACGCGCTCGGCGTGCTCGGCTGCCTCGCGGCGCGCGGCATCCCGCTCGGCGAGGGCGCGCAGCTCCTTGCCCGGCTGCCCGCCGTGCCGGGCCGCATGCAGCGCGTCGCCGACGAGCCGCTGGTCGTTGTCGACTACGCGCACACGCCCGACGCGCTGGAAAAAGTGCTGCTCGCGCTGCGCCCGGTCGCGGCCGAGCGCGGCGGCACGCTCGCGGTGGTGTTCGGCGCGGGCGGCGACCGCGATCCGTCGAAGCGCGCGCCGATGGGCGCCGTGGCGACGCGGCTCGCCGATCGCGTGCTGGTCACTTCCGACAACCCGCGCGGCGAGGATCCGCTCGCCATCATTTCCCAGATTGAAAGCGGCATCGCGGTGAAACATGAGGCGGAAGCCGACCGCAAGCGCGCGATCGAGGCGGCGATCGCCCAGGCGGCGCGCGAGGACGTGGTGCTGATCGCGGGCAAGGGCCACGAGGACTACCAGGAGATCGCCGGGCGGCGCCTGCCTTTCTCCGACGCCGCGGTCGCGCGCGCCGCGGTCGCCGCGCGAGGGACCCGATGATGAGCCTCGAGGACGCCGCGCTGATGGCCGGCGGCCGCGCGAGCGGCGGCAACCCGGCGCTTGCCGGCGTGTCGACCGACTCGCGCAGCTTGCGCGCGGGCGAGCTGTTCGTCGCGCTGCGAGGCGAGCGCTTCGACGGCCACGGCTTCCTCGCGCAGGCGAAGCAGGCGGGCGCGGCGGCGGCGATGGTCGACCGCGCCTACGGCGGCCAGTATCCGCTGCCGGTGGTCGTCGTCGACGACACGAAGCTTGCGCTCGGTACGCTGGCGCGCGAATGGCGCAGGCGCTTCTCGCCGGTGCTGATCGCGGTGACCGGATCCAACGGCAAGACCACGGTCAAGGAGATGCTGGCCTCGATTCTCAGAGCGAATGCGGGCGAGGCCGCGGTGCTCGCTACCGCGGGCAATCTCAACAACGACATCGGCTTGCCGCTGACGCTGCTGCGCATCAGGGCGGAGCACCGCTGGTGCGCGATCGAGCTCGGCATGAACCACAAGGGCGAGATCGCCTACCTCGCCGGCATCGCGCAGCCGACCGTCGCGCTCGTCAACAACGCACAGCGCGAGCACCTCGAGTTCATGCGCTCGGTGGAGGAAGTGGCGGCGGAGAACGCGAGCGTCTACGCCGCGTTGCCCGCCGACGGCGTGGCGGTGGTGAACGCCGACGACGCGCACGCGGCGACGTTCCGCAAGGCGGCGGGCAAGCGCCGCCTCGTCGATTTCAGCCTCGCCTCGGGTGCGGCGGTCGGCGGCCGCTACACGCTCAAGCCCCTGTCGAGCGAAATCCGCGTGCGGTCCCCTGAAGGGGAGGTGCCGGCGAACCTCGCCATCCCCGGCCTGCACAACGTGCGCAACGCGCTCGCGGCCGCGGCGTGCGCGCATGCCGCCGGCATCGGGCTGCGCGCCATCGCCGAAGGCCTGAGCGCTTTCCGCCCGTACGCCGGGCGCCTGCAGGTCAAGCAGGCGCGCGGCGGCGCCACCTTGATCGACGACACCTACAACGCCAACCCGGACTCGGTGCGCGCGGCGATCGACGTGCTCGCCTCGTGTCCGGCGCCGACGGTGCTGGTGCTCGGCGACATGGGCGAGGTGGGCGAGCAGGGCGAGGAATTCCATCGCGAGGTCGGCGCGTACGCGCGCGCGAGGAACATCTCCACGCTGCTCGCTACCGGCGACGCGACGCGCTCCTCGGTCGAGGCGTTCGGCGCCGGCTCGCACGCGCCGTCCATGGACGCGCTCGTCTCGCTGGTGCGGAAAAGCGCGCAGCCCGGCGCGACCGTGCTGGTCAAGGGATCGCGGTTCATGAGGATGGAGCGGGTCATCGCCGCGCTCACCGGCGCGGCCGCCACCGGAGGAGGCCACTAGTGCTGCTCGAGCTCGCGCAATGGCTGGCGAAGGACGTGAGGCTCTTCAACGTCTTCAACTACATCACGCTGCGCGCGGTGCTCGCCTGCCTCACCGCGCTCGCCGTCTCGCTGGTCCTCGGCCCGTACATGATCCGCAAGCTGACCGCCTACAAGATCGGCCAGGCGGTGCGCGACGACGGCCCGCGCTCGCACCTCACCAAGGCCGGCACGCCGACCATGGGCGGCGCGCTGATCCTGGTCTCGATCGTGGTGACGGTGCTGCTGTGGGGCGACCTGCGCAACCGCATGGTGTGGACGGTGCTGCTCGTCACGCTCGCCTTCGGCACCGTCGGCTGGATCGACGACTACCGCAAGGTCGTGCACCGCAACCCGAAGGGACTGTCGGCGAAGGCGAAGTTCTTCTGGCAGTCGGTGATCGGCCTGTCGGCGGCGATCTACCTCGCGCACCTGTCGCAGTCGATGCCGGCGCTGAACGAGCTGATCGTGCCGTTCTTCAAGCACGTCGCCTATCCGCTCGGCATGGCGGGCTTCGTGCTGCTCACCTTCTTCGTCATCGTCGGCACGTCCAACGCGGTCAACCTCACCGACGGCCTCGACGGCCTCGCCATCATGCCGACGGTGATGGTCGGCAGCGCGCTCGGCATCTTCGCGTACGTCGCCGGCCACGCCGTGTTCTCCAAGTACCTCGGCCTGCCCTACATCGCCGGCGCGGGCGAGCTGACCGTGATCTGCGGCGCGATGGCCGGCGCGGGGCTCGGCTTCCTGTGGTTCAACGCCTATCCGGCGGAAGTCTTCATGGGCGACGTCGGCGCCCTCGCGCTCGGCGCGGCGCTCGGCACGATGGCGGTGATCGTGCGCCAGGAGATCGTGCTGTTCATCATGGGCGGCGTCTTCGTCGCCGAGACCCTGTCGGTGATGATCCAGGTGCTGTACTTCAAGTGGACCGGCGGCAAGCGCATCTTCCGCATGGCGCCGCTGCACCATCACTACGAGCTGGAAGGCTGGAAGGAGAGCCAGGTGGTGGTGCGCTTCTGGATCATCACCATGATGCTGGTGCTGTTCGGGCTGTCGACCCTCAAGCTCAGATGATGCGCGACGCCGCTTCTCCCGTCCCGAAGTCCTTTCCGCTGACCGGCAAGCGGGTGCTGGTCCTCGGCCTGGGCGATACCGGCCTGTCGGTGGCGCGCTGGGTCGAGCGCCAGGGCGGCCGCGTGCGCGTCGCCGACACGCGGAAGAACCCGCCGCGCGCGAAGGACTTCGCCGGCGAGCTGCACACCGGCGCCTTCGGCGCGCCGCTGCTTGCCGACGTCGATCTCGTCTGCATCAGCCCGGGGCTGCCGCTGCGCGACCCGCTCGTCGCCGCGGCGGTGCAGCGCTCCATCCCGGTGCTCGGCGACATCGAGCTGTTCGCGTGGCACGTGCACGCGGGCGGTCCCGCCTTCGTGATCGGCGTGACCGGCACCAACGGCAAGAGCACGGTGACCGCGCTGACCGGGCACCTGCTGCGCGGCGCGGGCGTCGACTGCGAGGTGGCCGGCAACATCGGCCCGCCGGCGCTCGAGGCGCTCGCGCGCCGCGCCGTGCCGCCGGCGGCGTGGGTGCTCGAGCTCTCCAGCTACCAGCTCGAGACCACCTGGTCGCTCGCGGCCGACGCGGCGGCGCTGCTCAACCTGAGCGAGGACCACCTCGACCGCTACGCCAGCCTCGACGAATACGCCGAGGCGAAAGCGCGCATCTTCATCGGCGGCGGCATGCAGGTGCTGAACCGCGACGACCCGCGCTCGCGCGCGGCCGCGATCCGCGGGCGCCGGCAGGCGAGCTTCGGCCTCGACGTGCCGCCGGGCGCCGAGGACTGGGGCATCGTGCAGGTGAAGGGCGCGAAGTGGCTCGCGCAGGGCGCGAACCCGCTGCTCGAGCTCGCCGCGCTGCCGATCCACGGCCTGCACAACGCCGCAAACGCGCTCGCCGCCTGCGCGCTCGCCCGCGCGGCGGGAGCGCCCTACGACGCGCTGGTCGAGGGCCTGCGCACCTTCCGCGGCCTGCCGCACCGCCTGGAGCGCGTGGCGACGCGCGGCGGCGTCGACTGGTACGACGACTCGAAGGGCACCAACGTCGGCGCCACCGTTGCCGCGCTGCGCGGGCTGAACCGCCGCACCGTGCTGATCCTCGGCGGCGACGGCAAGGGACAGGATTTCTCGCCGCTGCGCGAGCCGGTGCGCGAGTTCGCGTCGCACGTCCTGCTCATCGGCCGCGACGCGCCGCTCATCGCGAAAGTGGTTCAAGGCGAGCGCTGCGATTCCCTCGAGAGCGCCGTCCGGCGCGCCGCCCGGCTGGCGAAGCCGGGCGAGGCGGTGCTGCTGTCGCCCGCCTGCGCGAGCTTCGACATGTTCCGAGACTACCGCCATCGCGGCGAGGTGTTCGCCGCCGCGGTGCGGGGGCTGAAGGCCGCCAAGGGAGTCGCCGCGCGGTGAGCCAGACCTTCGTCTTCGCGCGCAACGCGCCCGACGCCGAGTACGACCGCGGCCTCGCCTGGGCGGCGCTGCTCCTCGCCGCCATGGGCCTGGTGATGGTGTACTCGTCGTCCATCGCCACCGCCGAGTCGAGCCGCTTCACCGGCTACAACGCCGCCTGGTTCCTCGCGCGGCACGGCGTGTTCCTCGGCGCCGCGTTCCTCGCCGCGCTGATCGTGTTCCTCGTCCCGGCGCGCTGGTGGCAGGTCGCCGCGCCGTGGCTGTTCTTCATCGGCGTAGTGCTGCTCGTCGCCGTGCTGGTGCCCGGCATCGGCCGCGAGGTGAACGGCGCGCGGCGCTGGCTCGCGCTGCCGCTGATCAGCGTGCAGCCTTCCGAATTGATGAAGCTCGCCGCTGTGCTCTACGCCGCCGACTACACCGTGCGCAAGCACGCGGTGCTGAAGAGCTTCCAGCGCGGCCTGTTGCCGATGCTGGCGGTGATGCTGCTCGTCTCCTGGCTCCTCCTGCGCGAGCCCGACTTCGGCGCGCTGGTGGTGATCGCGGTCACCACCTTCGCCCTCCTGTTCCTCGGCGGCATGAACGGGCGGCACTTCGCCGCGCTGATCGGCATGCTCGCGGCCGGCTTCGCGCTGCTCGTCGTCATCTCGCCCTACCGCCTGCAGCGCATCCTCGGCTTCATGGATCCGTGGGCCGACCCGCTCGGCCGGGGCTACCAGCTCTCGCACGCGCTGATCGCCTTCGGCCGCGGCGAGTGGCTCGGCGTGGGGCTCGGCGCGAGCGTGGAGAAGCTGCACTACCTGCCGGAAGCGCACACCGACTTCCTGCTCGCGGTGATCGCCGAGGAGCTCGGCTTCGCCGGCGTGGCGGTGGTGATCGCGCTCTTCGCCTGGATCGTGGTGCGCGCCTTCGCCATCGCGCGCGAGGCGACGCGGCGCAGCCGCCCCTTCGCCGCGCTGGCCGCGCTCGGCATCGGCATCTGGATCGGCTTCCAGGCGCTCATCAACATGGGCGTGAACATGGGCCTGCTTCCGACCAAGGGCCTCACGCTGCCGCTGATGAGCTACGGCGGCTCGGGGCTGGTGGTGAATTTCGTCGCGCTGGCGATTCTGCTGCGCATCGACTGGGAGAACCGTCAGCTGGCGAGGGGTCTCAACGCATGAGTGCGTTCCACACCCTCGCGTGAAGACCATCCTCATCATGGCGGGCGGAACCGGCGGGCACATCTTCCCCGGCCTCGCCGTCGCCGCCGAGATGCGCGCCGCGGGCTGGGACGTGGTGTGGATGGGCGCGCGCGGCGGCATGGAGGAGCGCCTCGTGCCGAAGCACGGCTACCGCGCGGCGTGGATCCGCGCGCGGGCCGCGCGCGGCAAGGGGCTGCTGCAGAAGCTGCTGCTGCCGGCCAACCTTCTTTTCTCGTTCTGGGAAAGCGCGCGCCACTTGCGCGAGCTCAGGCCCGACGTCGTGCTCGGCCTCGGCGGCTACGTCGCCTTCCCCGGCGGCATGATGGCCTCGCTCCTCGACCGGCCGCTCGCGCTGCACGAGCAGAACGCGATCCCCGGCCTCGCCAACCGCGTGCTGTCGAAGGTGTGCGACCGCGTGATGGTCGCTTTTCCCGGCGCGCTGCCGAACGCCGAGTGGACCGGCAATCCGGTGCGCGCGGACATCGCCTTGTTGGATTTGCCTGAAAAAAGATTCAAGGATCGTAGCGGCCCGCTGCGCATTCTTGTCGTGGGCGGCAGCCTCGGCGCGCAGGCGCTGAACGAGGCGCTGCCCAAAGCGGTGGCGCTCCTCAAGGACCGGCCCGTGATCGTCCACCAGGCGGGCGAGAAGCACATCGACGCGCTGAAGAGCAACTACGCCGCCGCCGGGGTCGAGGGAGAGCTGCTCGCCTTCATCGACGACATGGCGGCGCGCTACGCGGCGGCCGACCTCGTCGTCTGCCGCGCCGGCGCGGTGACGGTGGCCGAGCTCTCCGCGGGCGGCATGGCGAGCGTGCTGGTGCCG
>Ga0335085_10010388_pt1 | contig 13918 bp, 18 predicted proteins | sample Lox_Sample_45_FD_206712 | JGI IMG/M metagenome (GOLD analysis project Ga0335085, IMG submission 206712) | Soil microbial communities from Loxahatchee National Wildlife Refuge, Florida, United States - Lox_Sample_4.5 | ecosystem: Environmental > Terrestrial > Soil > Wetlands | place: USA...
AGCCAGCGCCTGCGGTCGGAGTAGGGCGAGGCGCGCAGGTCGAGGCCGGCGAAGTGCAGCAGGTCGAAGCAGAAGAAGACGGTCGGCGTTGCGCGGTCGGCCGCGGCGATCTCGCGCTCGGTCTTGAGCTGGAAGCGGTCTTGCATCGCGGCGAACGACGGGCGCCCGTCGGAGCCGAAGGCGACGATCTCGCCGTCGAGCACCATGCCCTCCACCTGCTGCTGCGCGAGCTCGGCGGCGAGCTTCGGGAACGAGGCCGTGAGGTCGAGGCCACGGCGCGAGCGCAGCTTCACGGCCCGGCCGTCGACGAAGGCGAGCACGCGGTAGCCGTCGAGCTTGGGCTCCCACATCCAGCCCGCTCCCGAGAATACCGAGTCGCGGGACTCGGCGAGCATGGGCAGCAGCTTCGCCGGCAGCTGCTCGCGCTTGCCGGAGGGAGTGAGCTGCGAAGCCGGCATCCGCTTCACCGGCAGCGCCTTGAGGTTCTCGACCGCGAGCCCGGAGAGCACCGAACGGTTCTTCTCGGTGACGTCGACCTCCGCGGCGAAGCGGTCCTTGTGCTTGATGAGCAGCCAGTTCTTCGGGTCCTTCGCTGTGCGCACCAGCGCGAACGAGCCCTTGAGCTTGGCGCCGCGCAGCGTGACCGAGAGCTTTCCCCTGGCGATGCCGTCCCGGACCTGGCGCTCGGCTTCCGCGCGGTCGTGGTACCAGTGGCCTTTGCGGTCCTCGTCCGGCGTGTACGGGCCGCAATCCCACACGATCACCTCGCCCGCGCCGTACTGCTTGGGCGGGATCACGCCCTCGAAGGAGGCGTAGTCGTAGGGATGGTCCTCGGTCATGACCGCGAGCCGCTTGTCGGCAGGGTTGAGCGAGGGGCCGCGCGGCACCGCCCAGGACTTGAGCACGCCGTCGCATTCGAGGCGGAAGTCGTAGTGCAGCGCCCGCGCCGAATGCATCTGCACGACGAACAGCAGGGGGCCGGTGCCCGGGGCCGGCGCCGGCGCCGGCTCGGGCGTCGCGTCGAAGGCGCGCTTCTTCGAGTACTCGCCCAGCGGCACCGCCCCGGCCGACGGATCGGCCAGCACGGCGCGCTTGGGCTTGGGCATGCGACGGATTCTATGAGCAAAAGTCGCGCCGGTCCAAGGCGCGCGTCCTTGACGCAGATCAAAGGAAGGCGCGAGGCCGGGCCTAGGATGGGCTAATACGACGAGCGAACGAGGAGCGCAGCCATGCTGACCAACACGAGACTGACCCGCGGCAGGGAGATTCTGAGCGTGCACGACGTGCTCGAGCTTCTGAATTTCGAGCTGTCCGCCTACGACGAGTGCTCGGGCTGCCACTTCACCTCGGTCAAGGCGTCCCTCCGCGACGAGACCGGCAGCAACTGGCACGGCGCCAGCCTGCACAGCGACGGACCGATGACCAAGGCGGCGCGCAGGATCGGCCGGCAGGTGCTCGACGAGGTGCACGAGGTGTACAACATCGATTAGCGGCATTCCGGCGGAGGGGAGGTTGCGGGCGACGGCTTCGGGCCGTCGCCCGTGTTTTTGGTATAAAGGCTGCATGCAGCTATTGGCCGGAACCAGCGGCTTCTCGTACAAGGAGTGGCTCGGCAAGTTCTACCCGGAGAAGCATCCGGCGGACCAGATGCTGCGCTACTACGCGTCGCGCTTCGCCACCGTCGAGATCAACAACACCTTCTACCGCATGCCGGCCGAGGCGATGCTCGAGAACTGGGCCGGGCAGGTCCCCGACGCCTTTTCCTTCACGCTCAAGGCGCCGCGGCGCATCACCCACGAGCTGCGCCTGAAGGAGTGCGAGGCGCACGTCGCCGAGTTCCTGCGGCGCGCGCAGGCGCTCGGCGCGAAGCTGGGCCCGGTGCTCTTCCAGCTGCCTCCCTTCCTCAAGAAGGACCTGCCGCGGCTGCGCGACTTCCTCGCGCTCCTGCCCGGGGACCGGCTCGCCGCCTTCGAGTTCCGCAACGACTCCTGGCAGGACGAGGAGGTCTACGCGGCGCTGCGCGAGAAAGGCGCGATGCTCTGCTACACCGACACCGACGAGGGCGACTCGCCGCCCGTGGTGGCGACCGCACGTTCCGCCTATCTGCGGCTGCGGCGCACGCACTACGACGACGCGGAGCTCGGGGAATGGGCGGGACGGATCGCGGCGCTCGGGCTCGACCGTGCCTACGTCTACTTCATGCACGAGGACGACGCGCTGGGAGCGGTGTTTGCGCGGAAACTCCTCGATTCATGGGCTACGGTGAAGGAGGTGACATGAGAAGACTCTGCATATTGCTCGCGTTCCTTGCGGTAATCGGCTTGGGTTCCTGCGGAGGCGGCGGCGGCAACGGCGGCGGGTCCGGCGCGACCTCGGTCGGCATCTGGGACCAGATGGTCTGGGATCAATCCAACTGGCAGTAGCGAGGGAGAACATCGATGAAATCCTATCTAGTCCTTTTCCTGTCCGTGCTCATCGCCTGCCTTCCGGCCTCGGCGAGTCAGGTTACTCTGCCGTTCACCTTCAGCGCGGGCACCCCGGCGCGCGCGGCGGACGTCAACGCCAATTTCGCCGCGGTCAAGGCGGCCGTGGACGACAATTTCGCAAGGATTACCGCTGCGGGGTCGGTTTCGGTTTCGGGCCAAGGGTTCCAGGGCCAGCTCGACGATCCGAGCCTTCCGAATTTCTGCGGACTGAATCGGGGTAATCCGAACGTGTTCTTCAACTCGGGCACGCTCCCTTGCTCGGTCTTCAGCAGCGTCTCCTTGCCCAACGGAGCGACTATCACGGGGCTTTCGTGCTTCGTGAAGGATACGTTCGCAGGCGGCAGCATTCAGCAGGCCTCGCTCTCGCGCTTCGACGTTTCGACCGAATCCGGATCCGTTCTGGCGACCACGGGAGGCAGCAGCGACTCGCCCAATATCCAGACGCTGAGCGCTTCCGTGCTGGCGAACGGACTGGTGGACAACAGCAAGTACATGTATTCGATACAGATCGATTTCGACAACGGTGGCATGGCCTTCAGCGCCATCACCTTTGGGCTGAGCCTCTACGGCTGCTCAGTTGCCTACCATCCGTGATGCGATGACCGACGGCGCTCCCCCGCAAGACGCGATCCAGGCCGCGCCGGGCGCGATCGAGCGCCTGCGGCTGTACTACGCGAGGAACGAGCAGAAGATCGCGGTCCTGTCGTTCGTCTGCGGCTTCCTGTTCGACATCCTCATGGTCGACCGGGTCGACTCCTGGCATGCGATCGCCCAGCAGCTCGTCTACCTCGCGGTGATCCTCGCCGCGCTGACGCAGATGTTCTTCGAGGAGACCGCGCCGCCGGCCGACCCCGCGGGGCGGATGCGCCTCATGCGCTGGTACTACCAGTACCGCACGGCGCTCGTGCACTTCTTCCTGGGGACGCTGCTCAACGTCTATACGATCTTCTTCTTCAAGAGCTCGTCTCTCCTGGTGTCCTTCTTCTTCCTCGCGTTCCTCGTTTTCCTCCTGTGGGCCAACGAATCCGAGCGCATGAAGGCGATGGGGCTGTCGTTCAAGTTCACCCTGCTCGCGCTGTGCACGCTGTGCTTCGCGGCGAACGTCGTGCCGATCTTCGTCGGCTCGATCAGCGTGACGGTGTTCCTCGTCTCGATGCTGGTGGGCTGCCTGCCGGTGATCGGGGTCGCATGGTGGATACGGAAGAGGAAGCCCGATCTCTTCCCCCGCGCGCGCAGGCAGATGCTCGTCCCCCTGGGCGCCGTGCTCGCCGGGTTCCTCGTGTTCTACTGGGCCAGGCTGATTCCGCCCGTGCCGCTGTCGATCCCCTTCATCGGCGTGTACCACGCGGTCGAGAGGACGCAGGACGGCTACCGTCTCAGCCACGAGAGGCCGATCTGGCGCGTGTGGCAGCACGGCGACCAGGAATTCCTCGCGCAGCCCGGCGACCGCGTCTACGTGTTCTTCCGCATCTTCTCGCCGACGCGGTTCTCCGATCAGGTGCAGATGCGCTGGTACTGGGAGGACGCCGATCGCGGCTGGGTGCTGCAGGACACCATCCCCATCAAGATCGTCGGCGGCCGCGCCGAGGGCTTCCGCGGCTACGGCTTCAAGTCGAATTACCAGCCCGGGGAATGGAAGGTCCAGGTCGAGACCAACGACGGCCGCGAGATCGGGCGGGTGTATTTCACGCTCGAGACGCGTCCCGAGTGGCCGCGCACCTTCGAGATCGAGATCGAGTAGCTAGCCGGACGCCGCGAGCGCGGCGAAGCGGCGCTTGAGCTCGTCCACCTGGAGCAGGTAGCTGCTCAGGTGCTGCGGTCCGCAGCGCTCGCCGCTGGCAGGGCGGAAGCCGCGGCCGGCGAAGGCCTCGCCGCGTGCCGGCCCGCACAGGTGGATCACCGCCGCGAGGTCCTGCTTCTGCGCGAGCGCGACCCTGGCGTGCGGGCCGCGGGCGAGGACCGCCGCGACCCTGCGGTGCAGGAGCGCCGAGGTCATCTCGATCGCGTCGCTCGGGAGCACCCGCGTATACAGCCCGTTGAACCAGCACGAGCCGAGGTCGTACCACGGCCCGTCCTCGGCCACCGCGTGGCCGTGAATGCAATAGCGCTTCGCGTCGCGGTACGCGGCGTCGGTGATCTGGAACATGCCCACCGCGCTGGAGGCGGGGCGGTACCACTCGAAGGGATTGCGGCTCCAGCTCCAGGCCCACCGCGGCCGCGCCACGGGATTCCCCGCCCCCTCGGCCTGCGCGAGGGCAGCGAGCAGCTCGGGGGAGATCACCGGCGTCGAGTGCTCGCGGAACAGCGCCCCGTACTCGCGCCAGGTCGCCTCCGGAGTCTTGACGAGCGCCTGGCCGACCGGAAAGAGCATCTCGGTGGGCTTGCGCCACACCTGCACCATCGCGTTCGCCGCAGCCCAGACGACCGCGAGCGCAGCGGCGAGCGCGGCCACGCGCGCCGCCGGAGGAGCCGCCCGGAGCGCTCGCAGCGCCCTGCTCATTCTGGGTCTGAATCGTTTCATGCTCTTGCGATATCCTATCCGGGTAGAATCGTGCCGGAGAGGTCGTCATGCAAGAGAACGAAGTCACCACCGATAAGCTCGCCGCCGATCTCAGGCTGGTCATCTCAGACGCCGAGGCGCTGCTGCGCGCGGCCGCCGGCGAAACGGCGGCGGCGGGTCGCGCGAAGCTCGAGGAAGGGCTGGAGGCGGCCAGGCTGAGGCTCGGGCCGCTCGCCGAGGAGGCGACGCAGCGGGCGCGCGCGGCCGACGGGTACGTGCGCTCGCATCCCTGGGAGGCGGTCGGCGTCGCCGTGCTCGCCGGGGTCGCGCTCGGGCTGCTGATCGGCCGCCGCTAGGCCATGACCGAAGAAGCCGGGCATCCGGAGGGGCTGCTCGAATCGCTGCGCGATCTGGCGGCGACCTTCGTCGCGCTCGTCCAGACCCGCATCGAGATCTTCGCGAGCGAGGTCGACGAGGAAAGGACGCGCCTCGCGCGCATCGCGGTGCTCGCGCTGACCGCGCTGTTCTGCCTGGGACTGGCGGTCGTGCTCCTGGTGCTGCTGGTCGCCGTGATCTTCTGGGACGAGCACCGGCTGCTCGCGGTCGGCCTGCTTGCCGCGCTCTTCGCCCTCTGCGGCCTCGCCTCCCTGCTGGCCCTGCGCTCGGCCGTCAGGAAGCGGCCGAAGTTCCTGTCGGCCACGCTCGCCGAGCTGCGCAAGGACGAGCAGGAGCTGGGGCGGCGGTGAGCGCGCTCCAGGACATTCTCCAGCGGCGCGCGCGCCTGGTCGCGGAGGCCCAGGCGCAGCGCGACGCGCTCGCCGCGGACCTGCAGGCCTGCCATAGCGTCGTAGTGGTCGTCGACCGCGGCATCACGCTGGCACGGTGGATGCGGGCGCGCCCCTACCTCGTCGTCGCCCTGGTGACCGCGATCGCGGTGCTCAAGCCCAGGTTCGCGCTGGCGTGGAGCGCGCGCGTTCTGACGCTGTGGCGCGCCGGGCGCTTCCTGTACGAGGCGGTGAAGCCGGCGCTGGGAAGCCGGAAATCCGGCACCCCGCTCCCTAGATCTGCCCGCTGATCCGCCGGATCACTTAACCAGGCGCGCCGACATCGCCACGCGGCTGTAGACGAGGAGCACGATCAGCCACCCCGCGAGGATGGGCGCCGCCCACGGCTGGAAGGGAAAGCCGAGCGTCAGGGTTCGCACGATCGAGACCACCGAGGTGAGCGGCAGCGCCCACGCGGTCCACTGCAGCCATGCCGGCAGGCTCTCGATGGGGTAGAACACGCCGCAGAACAGGAACATCGGGAAGATCACCAGGTACTGCGGGTAGGAGATCTCCTCGATCGTCCGCGCGCGGGCGGCGACGGCGAGGCCGAAGGCGGCGAAGAGCAGCGAGGAGAGGAACGCGACCGGCGGGACGGTGAGCAGCGCGACCGGCGTGAAGTCGCCCATCGCGACCCCGATCAGGGTCACGGCCTCCGCGGCGACCGCGGCCTTGCTCGCGTCCCACAGCAGCTCGCCCCACAGCACCTCGGACAGCGTGATCGGCGTCACCGCCATGGCGCTGAAGATTTTCTGGTAGTACATGCGCACGAAGGCGCCGAAAGCGGCTTCGTAGAAGCCCTGGAACAGCACCGTCTGCCCGATGATCCCGGCGAACACGAAGCTGCGGTAGCTGACCTGCATGCCGTGCACGTCCAGCGTGCCGACCAGCGCGCCCACGCCCATGCCGAAGGACAGCAGGTAGAGGAAAGGCTCGGTGAAGCTCGTGACGAGGTAGTAGCGGATGCTCTTCCTGAAGACGTCGAAGTAGCGCAGCCATACGCAGCGCACGCCCCAGAGCGAGTCGACAACGCTCACCGACCCTCTCCAGCGTGGTCGAGGCGCGTGCCGGTGAGCCTGAGGTACACGTCCTCGAGGTTGGGCGGGCGGCGCCAGATCGCGCCCGGGCGGACCTCCTCCGCGATCTCGGCGGTCCCCATGTGGCGGAGGATCAGCTCGCGAGGCGAATCCACGTCGAGGATGCGGCCCTTAGCGATGATCCCGACGCGGTCGCACAGGCGCTCGGCCTCCTCCATGTAATGCGTGCACAGCAGGATCGCCGCGCCCTTGCCGCGCTCCTCCATCAGGATCTGCCACAGGATGCGGCGCACCTCGGGGTCGAGCCCGGTTGTCGGCTCGTCGAGCACCAGGACCCGCGGTCCGGAAACGAGCGCGCGCGCCACCTGCAGCCTGCGCCTCATGCCGCCGGAAAGCACCTCGACCAGCTCCAGCGACTTCTCCGCGAGGCCGAAGCGCTCGAGCAGCGCGCTCGCCCGGCGCCGACCCTCCTCGACGGGGATGCGGAAGAAGGTCGCGTGCCGGACCAGCTGGTCGTACGCGCGGAAGTCCGTATCGAGCGTCTCCTCCTGGTCGCACACGCCCAGGATGCGGCGCGCGCGCTTGGGCTCCCGGTGCACGTCCACGCCGCCGAGGAACACCTCGCCCGCGCTCGGCGGATAGAAGCCGGTGATGCAGTGGATGGCGGTGCTCTTGCCGGCGCCGTTGGGGCCGAGCAGCCCGAAGCACTCGCCCGCTCCCACGTCGAACGACACGTCGCTGACCGCCTCCAGGGAGCCTCCGTCCCGGGTGCGGTAGCGCTTGGTAAGGCGGGAGACACGCAATGGGACGGGAGCGGACATGCGTTCCAAGATTACCCCAAGGCCGGGTAACATTGCGCGCATGACTACCCGCAAGCGCGCGCAGACCAAGGCCTACGAGAACACGGGCTTCCTCAACAGCAGGGACGGCCGGGCGCTGCGCATCCTTTCGGAGTACCTCGAGCCCAAGAGCCGCTTCGACCTGTACAAGGTCGACGACACCATCGTGTTCATGGGCTCGGCGCGCATCAAGTCGCGCGACCACGCCGAGGACATGGTCCGCAGCGCGAAGAGCACGCAGGAGCAGGACCGCGCGCAGACCGCGCTCAGGATGTCCGCCTACTACGAGGCGGCGCGCTCGCTCGCCTCGCGCCTTACGCACTGGTCGAAGGGGCTGGACGACGAGGAGCGCCGCTTCGTCGTCTGCACCGGAGGCGGCCCGGGGATCATGGAGGCGGCGAACCGCGGCGCGGCCGAGGCGAAGGGGCTGAACGTCGGCCTGACGATCTCCATTCCGGTGGAGGAGTTCGACAACCCGTACGTCACCCGCGAGCTCGCCTTCCACTTCCACTATTTCTTCATGCGCAAGTTCTGGTTCGCGTATCTCGCGAAGGCGGTGATCGTCTTCCCGGGCGGATACGGAACGCTCGACGAGCTGTTCGAGCTGCTGACGCTCGTGCAGACGCGCAAGATGAGCAAGCCCATGCCCATTGTGCTGTTCGGCACGGATTACTGGCGCGACGTGGTCGACTTCGACGCGCTGGCGCGCCACGGCATGATCAGCCCCGAGGACGTCGGACTCGTGCATCGCACCGACTCGGTGGACGACGCCTACGAGTGGATCGTCGCGCAGCTCTCCGCGAAAGCGCTCGCGAAGCCCGGGGCGACGCTCTAGCCCGCCGTGCGCAACCCCGGCCTCAGGGTGGTGGCGGCGGTCGAGGCGACCAAGGGGCTGCTCGTGCTCGCCGTCGGGGCCGGGCTCTTCAGCCTGGTCCACCGCGACGTGCAGTCGATCGCCGAGCACTTCGTCCGGGCCTTCCACCTGAATCCTGCCAGCCGCACGCCGCGCGTCTTCCTCGAGCTCGCCGCGAACCTCACCAGCTCGCGGCTGCAGCTGCTCGCGCTCGGCGCCACCGCGTACGCGTCGCTGCACCTCGTCGAGGCCTGGGGGCTGTGGCGGGGGATGCGCTGGGCGGAGTGGCTGGGCGTGGTCGCGGGGGGTCTCTACGTTCCCTTCGAGGTGTACGAGCTGACGAAGAGCGCGACCTGGGTCAGGCTCGTCGTCTTCGTGGTCAACGTCGCGATCGTCGCCTACCTCGCTAGCGTGCTGTGGCGCGCGCGGCGCAAGTCGCGCCCCGCGCAGCTCAGCGCCTAGCCAGGCGCGCCTGGATCGCGGCGTGGCGCTCGAGCAGGCGCTCGGCGCGCACCACCACCGGCACGTCGACCATCTTGCCGTCGATCGCGAACGAGGCGCGGCCCTCCGCCTTCGCCTTCTCGTTCCCGTCGATGATGCGCTTCGCGAGGGCGACCTCGTCCGCCGACGGGGAGTACAGCTCGTTGACGATGGGCACCTGCCCGGGATGGATGCAGCTCGCGCCCATGAACCCGAACTGGCGCGAGCGCTGCACCATGCGGCGGAACGCCTCGAGGTCGCCGAAGCTCGCTACGCTGGCGATGTAGCCGAGCGGCATGATGCCCGCCGCTCGCGCCGCGTAGATCATCTGCTGCTTCGGCATGAGCAGCGTCTCCTCGGTGGGCTCCATGCCGTTCTCGAGGGCGAAATCCTCGCCGCCGATGTCCATCGCCGCGTTGCGCTCGACCGCCGCGGCGATCTCGGGCATCCTGAAGAACGCCGCCGGGGTCTCGACCATGGCGATGAACTTCGTGTGCCCCGCCGAGAGGCCACGCTTCCCCTCGAGCCTCGCCACGATCTCGTCCAGGCGCTTCAGGTGCGCCGCGTCGTCGACCTTCGTCACCGCGATCGCGTTCACGTCCGGGCCCACGGCGGCCTCGAGGTCCTTCGGCGTCATCGAGTCGGGGCGGTTGACGCGCACCGCGACGTCCGCGCCGGCGCGGCGCACGCGCTTCGCGTTCTGCGCCACCAGCCTGCGCGCGCTGTCCTTCTCGTGCGCCGGCACGCTGTCCTCGAGGTCGAGCAGGATGCAGTCGGCGCCGCGGGTGTGCGCCTTGTCGACGTATTTCTCCACGTTCACCGGAACGTAGAGCAGCGAGCGCCACACGGGCAGTCCGGGCTTCAATCTTCTTCTCCTTTGGGGGTCGAGCCGCCTTCGCATGCGACGCCTGCGGCGAGCAGCCTCGCGTACGCCGCGTCGTCCACGCCGGCCTCGGCCAGCAGGGCGCGGTTGTCCTGCCCCAGGCGCGGCGCGGGCGCGCGAATCGCGCCGGGCGTCCGCGACAGGCGCGGGATCACGTGGTGCATGGGAAAGCTCCCCATCTCGTCGTCGGGATAGTCTGCGACCAGCTCGCGCTCGATCACGTGCGGGTCCTCGACGATCTGGGCGATGTCGTACACCGGGCCGATGGTGACCTCGTGCTCGCCGAAGTAGGCGACGTTCTCGGCCTGGGTGCGCTGCCCGATGAAATCGCCGATGATCCTGTCGAGGTCGTCCGCGTGCGCCAGGCGCGCGGAGTTGGTCGCGTAGCGCGGATCGGCGATCAGCTCGGGCCGGCCGATGGCGCGGAACAGGCGCTCGGTCATCTTCTGGATCGACGCCGACAGGCACACCCAGTGGCCGTCCCTGGTGCGGTAGGCGTTGCGCGGAGCGGTCGTGGTCGAGCGGTTGCCGGTGCGCTGCTTCACCTTGCCGGTGAGCCGCAGGTTCGCCGCCTGGGGCCCGAGGATGTTGAACAGCGGCTCGAGGAGCGGCAGGTCGATGACCTGTCCCGCGCCGCCTTCGCGCTCGGCCTCGCGCAGCGCGATCATCGTCGCCGCGGCTCCGTGCAGACCGGCGACGCTGTCGGCGAGGTACATCGGCGGCAGCACCGGCTCGCGGTCGGCGAAGCCGTTCATCGACGCGAAGCCCGACATGCCCTCGATCAGCGTGCCGAACCCCGGGCGCTGGCTGTAGGGCCCGTCCTGGCCCCAGCCGGAGATGCGCACCACGACGAGCCTGGGGTTGCGCTCGAGCAGCTTCGCCGGAGCCAACCCCATCTTCTCGAGTATGCCGGGCCGGAAGCTCTCGATCAGGACGGCGGCCGTCGGGACGAGCTTCAGGAGCAGCTCGATCGCCTCGGGGCGGCGCAGCTCCAGGCACAGGCTTTTTTTGCTCCGCGAATAGAGCTTCCAGGTGACGGGTACCCCGGCCGTCTGCCAGGCGCGCAGCGTGTCGCCCGCAGGCGGCTCCACCTTGATCACCTCGGAGCCGAAATCGGCGAGCACCTGGGTGAGCGTGTTGCCGGCCACCAGGCGCGAGAGGTCGAGCACGCGCACGCCCTGGAGCGCGCCGCGCGCGCCGGGATCGTAGTCGCGCCGCTTCAGCTTGCCCGCCATCAGGCGAAGAGGGCGAGCACGAACGCCGTGGAAGCAGCTCGCATGGCCATACCGCGCATAGTCTACTATGCCGCGCCGCGGCAATTCCCTGACGCTCGCCCTCGGGTGCGCGATATGCGCACTCGCATGCGCGATATTCGCCCGCGCCGCAGCCGACTATCCCGCGCGCCCTGGTTCTTCGAGTGCCCGGTGAGCTCATCCCCCGGCATTTGGACCATCACCCGTTTGGGTGATGCGCCCGCGGCGTCTGCACCCGAGAATCCGGATGCACTCTTAGCCCAGGAGGCGTCATGAGATCAAACTTCAGGAAGCTGCTTGTTCCCGCTTTGCTCGCGTGGCTCGCTCTCGCATCCGGCCAGGCGCTCGCCGGTCCGCCGCACCGCTTCGTCGTCTTCGGCGACAGCCTTTCGGATCCCGGAAACGACTTCGTCGCGACGCGGGACCTCTTGATCCCGCCTTTCACCAGCCTGATCCCCGACGCGCCCTACGCGCGCGGCGCGTTCCACTTCAGCAACGGCCCGACCTGGGTCGAGCAGCTCTCGCTGATCGACCACGCGCTGCCGAGCGCGGGCCCGGCGCTGCTGCTCCCCGTGGTGCTCTCCAACTATGCCGTCGGGGGCGGACGCGCACGCACCGTCGGCGCGTACGATCTTTCGACGCAGGTGGGCCTGTTCGTCAACGACGTCCACGGGCAGGCGCCGGCGGATGCGACCTACATCGTGTTCATCGGCGGGGACGACGTGCGCGACGCGCTGGAGGCGTTTTTCACGGACCCGAGCGGCGCGACGAGCTTCGGCATCGTGACCGATGCGCTGACGGCGATCCGCACCAACCTGCTCGCGCTCTACGCGGCCGGCGCGCGGCGCTTCGTCGTGCCGAACCTGCCGGATGTCGCGCTCGCGCCCGCGGTACGCCTCTCGGGTCCGCAAGCGCAGTTCCTGGCGCACCTGCTCTCCACACAGTTCGACGACGGGCTGGAGGCGACCCTCCAGGGACTCGAGAAAGCGCTCGGCATTTCCGTCGTCCGGGTCGACGTATTCGCCCTCCTGAACCAGATCGTCGCCTCGCCCGCCTCGTTCGGGCTGAGCGACGTCGAGGACACCTGCATCCGGCTGAACACGGTCGCGGGCGCCTTCTGCCCCAATCCCGGCCAGTACCTGTTCTGGGACGGGATCCACCCCACGGTGGCGGGCCATCACCTGCTCGCGGTGCACGCCGACTCCGCGCTCGATTCGGCCGGGCTGCCGCTCGCTTCGGCGCCCTAGGGAGGCAGCAGCCGCCACGGCGCGCCGGGCCCGTCGCGGCAGGCGCCGTAGCGGAAAGGCAGCGCGTCGCGCCCCGGCACCACGTAGCGCAGGTCGATGAACCGCACGCAGGTCGACCCGGCCTCGAATCCGTCGAACGCGGGAAGCTGCGCGAACCAGCGGAAGACGGCGAGCGCGGGCGAGTTCCAGGCTTCGCGCGCGAGCGCTTCGCCCGCGCCCCCGCCGTAGCGCGCGCGCGTCTCCCAGCGCGCCTGCGCGAGCGGCCGGTACGCCGAGTCGAGCATCGCGATGAAGCCGTCCCCCTCGCGGTAAGGGCGCGGCGCATCCCGCTCGAGGTTGACGTGGGCGTAGCGGTGCGCCTCGGAGTCGGACACGAACACGGTCCAGTTGAACGGGGACACCGGACGCGGCTGCGCGGTGACGGCGGCGCCCTGGATGCCGTGGTCGCGGGCGTAGCGCTCGCCGAACTCGATCGCCTTTTCCTTCTGCACGTACTGGAAGCCGACGTAGGCGGCGAGGAAGGCGCAGGCGGCGACCGCCGACGAGCGCGCGAGCTGCGGCGAGCGGCGCAGCGCCCACGCGGCGAGAAGGCCCGCGGCGATGATTCCCGTGAACCACAGATCGATGATGAAGGTCGTGCCGATCTGCGCGCGCCAGCTCGAGAAAGGGGCGAGGATCATCGTCCCGTAGGTGGTGATCAGGTCGCACGCGATGTGCAGCACGAGCGCCATCGCGGTGACGCCGTAGAGCGCGCGCCACCCGCGGGGCTCGCGCAGGATTCGCGCGAGCAGATACGAGACCAGCAGCGCCCATAGCGGCGCCATGATGAGCGAGTGCGTCACGCCGCGGTGGTTCTCCAGGAAGGCGACCGGGCCGAACAGCCCCGCGACGGCGTCGAGGTCCGGCGAAGCGCAGGCGAGAAAGCCCGCGGCGACGCGCCGCGTCAGCGACTGCGGCGGCGCTTTCCTCGGCGCTGTCGCGCGCGCGAGCAGCGCGCCCGAGAGCGCGTGGGTCAGCGTGTCCATCGACGCGGATTGTCACCTATCCGCGACAGGGCGTTTTCTTTTTTATCAACTTCCTGATCGTCCGGCCGAGGAAGTCTGTTGGGCGCAGGCGACAGTTTGGAATCCTTTCGACCCGGCCCTGCGCAAGGCGCGCACGTTAACTCGCTGACGGGACTCGAATCGCAGGCGGTTGGCACGGCTGTTGCGAGCTACCCTCTGACGTTGAGACGAGAAAGAAGATGAAGGACCCGCAAACAGTCGGCGTCTTGAGGTGGGTCGCCCGGGCGGGCTGCGCAACCGCGCTCGCCGCGTCCACGCAACCCGCTTCCGCGTCCAGTCCCTGGATCGAAAGCCACCTGGCCGCCAGCTACGGCTACGTTCTCAGCAAGGGCGAGGCGGCGGGCCGCGGCCTGGCCGCTGCTTCCTCCCGGAGCGAGGACCCCAAGGCCGGAGCGTCGCGGAAGGCCGGCTCAGCGGCCGGCCCCACCAAGAACTAGCGGCTGATCGGCTGG
>Ga0335085_10010389_pt1 | contig 13918 bp, 15 predicted proteins | sample Lox_Sample_45_FD_206712 | JGI IMG/M metagenome (GOLD analysis project Ga0335085, IMG submission 206712) | Soil microbial communities from Loxahatchee National Wildlife Refuge, Florida, United States - Lox_Sample_4.5 | ecosystem: Environmental > Terrestrial > Soil > Wetlands | place: USA...
GTTGAGGGCACGTCCTACCAGACGCGCGCTTTGCTCTGACCCTCAAGGACGGATCAAGCGAGCGAGCAATTCGCAGGGGTCTCTGTCCAGCGCCTCCGCGACCTCGATGAACTCGACCACGTCGAGGCGCCGTTCGCCGCCTTCATATTTGGCAACGAAAGACTGCGGGCGCTTGAGGCGCCGGGCAACATCGGTTTGGGTGAGTTCTTCCGCCCGGCGCGCATCCGAGAGCAACTTTTGCAGCAGTTTCTGGCGGGGCGATCGCAGTGATTTGGGCATGAAACCGGCAGCGGCGGAACCCGTTTTGCCAGTAATCCCGATTTCGGATTATCCCATATTGGGATAGAAGGGCCGGAGCATCGGGCAATGGACGGGCGCCTTGCATGACTCAGCCGTTCTCAACAATGCAGGCCGATGGCTTTGCCGATCATGTGCCGTGGTCGAACGGGCTCACGGACTACGATAAGTCCCATCTTGTGTTGTACGCGCGCTTGCTGGATGCCGACGCGGCCGGTGCCGAGGCGGACGAGATCGTGCGCGTGCTTTTCGGGCTTGATCCTGTAATGGAACGCGCGCGGGGGCGCTCTGTGCTCGAAGGCCACCGCCGGCGGGCACGCTGGATGGCGCAGACAGGATATCGGCTCCTGCTCGACTAGCCGGCCTATTGCAGGAATCGCGTATAGCCGCCGTCGATCAGCTTCAGGCCGTAACCGACCGTGCGGCGGACGTGTTCGCGCAAATGATTGTTGGGGTAGTGCCAATCCCGGGCCACGCGCGCCGGTCCAAAGAGGGCGAGCGCGATCTCGCGGTAGCTGGCGCCTGCCTGGGACGCATCGAGCGCCTGAACCACTTCGGCGAGGCGTTTGGCGCGGCGATACGGCCGATAGAGCGGCGCGCGCAGGCTCTTCTTGGCCATCAGATCCGCCAGCCTTTGCATGGCGAGCGAGCGCGCACTGCGAATGCCGAGCTGCGGCAGCGCCGAGATCATCAACGTGCCGTCTTCGAGGCTGGAGGCGTTGCAGATCTCCAATTGCAGCGAGCGGCCCTCTTGGGCGAACAGGACACACAAGCGATCGCGTTTGTCGTCGCGAAGGGTGGTGACGCGGCACTTGAGCCCGTCGATCGAGAATTGTCCGCGGTCGCCTCGGAAGTGCTGGCGGCTCGCGACCAACGGCAGCACGTGGTGGCAACGATTGCTGCGCCACACCACATTGGCGGCGCGGCTGTCGAGATCAGGATCCTCGAAGACGCACCATGGGCCAGTCGCCGGCACCGGCCGCTTGCATCACGGCGGCGGCGACATCCTGCTTGAGGGTGGCGGCCCAATAGTCGGTGCGATAGCGGGCATCGCGGCGCACGAGTTCCCAGGCCCAGGCCAGTCGCGGCAACTCGTCCATCCAGCGGTACTGGTCGCGCTCGCGCCACGGCCTGGCCGTCACATGGTTGTGGTTGGCCGCTTTGGCTTTGGCGCTCGTCGACATTTTCATGCGCGGATGCTCCATCTGCGGCAACAACGAGTGCATTTCGTGGTTGCACAAGCAAAACGCGTGTCGGGCTGTCCCGTTGCGGGAATCTGGTTGCGCTATCAAAAATCGCGGCTCTTCTCACCTTAAAATGAAAAAGTTGACAATAATGGCGTTTTATAATGACAATGTTTGCATGTGGGAGCAGTTATGTCGACAAAGTTTGAAAGCCTGCCGGAAGTGTTCGTCTCGACCAAGGCCACGTCCACAACCGTGAGCCGCATGGTGAAGGCTGGCCAAGCGCGCAAGCTCGGCCCCAAGCTCTATACAAGAAACATGCGGGAAACACCCGAGGCGATCGTCAGCCGGAACCTCTGGCCGATCATCGCCCAACTTATGCCGGGGGGCGTCGTCAGCCACCGCACCGCGTTCGAGAACCGCCCCTCCCCGGACGGATCCGTGTTTCTTTCGGGAGATTATCCGCGCGAAGTGAAGCTGCCCGGCATTGTCCTTCGGCAAGTCGTGGGCCACGGGCCGGTGGACGGGGACATGCCTTATATGGGCACGCTGTTCTTGGCTTCCCGCCCGAGAACGTTCCTCGAGAATCTGTTGCCATCGCGCGAACGCGAGAGGGTCGCCAAGACGGTCGGACGCGAGGGCGTCGAGCAGCGTTTGGCCGACATGCTGCGCATCTCGGGCGATACGGCCCTCAACCAGCTGCGCGACGAGGCCCGCAAGATCGCCCCGGCTCTCGGGCTGGAAACGCAGTTCAAAACGCTCGAAGCCATGATCGGAGCGCTGTTGGGATCGCGCAGCGTCGCGCTCACGACACCTGTCGCCCGCGCTTACGCCGCCGGGGAGCCGTACGATCCGGCCCGTCTTCCGGTCTTTTCGGCGCTGCTTGCGGCGTTGCGCAATCTCAGCGTCGTTGATCGCCCCGATCGGACGGCGACTCCGCCCGCTTTCTACAACGTCGCCTTTTTCGATGCCTATTTCTCGAACTATATCGAAGGAACAGACTTCCCGGTCGACCAAGCGATGCGCATCGTGTTTGAGAACGAAGTGCCGCCCGACCGTCCGGCCGATGCGCACGACGTGCTCGGCACCTATCGCGTCGTCGGCAGTCTCGATGACATGCACCGCCGTCCGCGCGATTTCGACGAGTTTCTCAAACTGCTCAAAGACCGTCACGGCCGCCTTATGGAGGGTCGGCCGGACAAGCTGCCCAGCCAATTCAAGACGCAGGACAACCAGGCGGGCGCCACGATGTTTGTGGGCCGTGAACTTGTGACGGGCACGCTCCGCCAGGGCTTCGGCATGTATCAGGCGCTTGCGGAGCCGCTGTCACGAGCGCTTTTCGTGATGTTCTTGGTCGCCGAAGTCCATCCCTTCATGGACGGCAACGGCCGCATTGCACGCGCCATGATGAACGCCGAGCTGGTGAGCGGCGGCCAAACGCGGATATTCATTCCCTCAGTGTATCGCAACGAATACATCGGCTCACTGAAGCGCCTCACCAATCATCAGGATCCCGACGCCTTCATCAGGGTGATGTCCTACGCCCAGGAATTTGTCTCGCGGATCGATTTCGCCGACTTGCAAAATGCCCAGCGTGAGCTGAGCACTTCCAACGCCTTTCTTGATCCAGCCGATACGGTAAAATTGCGGATGCCGTAGGCGCGCAAGTAACCGACCCAAACACTTGATATTCCCGCAGCACGTCAATTGATTGCCGCTGACGAGGACAGGCCAAGCCTCCCAACTGACGGCCCCGGTCTTGTCTTTCGATGGGGTGTATCGTGAGATAAATAAACAATTAGAACCACTCTAAGGCTCTGCGTGGCCTCGTTGTGGACAAGTTGGAAGGCGTGTTGATGCTTGCCCGCCCCGGCAGCATGAATTAGGCATGGCCAGCAAAGGTAAATCAGCGGCATCGCCGAGAAGTGATGGAAAGACCCCCAGCGAACCCCTCGTTGCACCCCTGAGCGACAGGGACGTGGTTTTCGTAAGCCACGCGACTCCGGAAGACAACGCGATTACCGCGTGGTACGGCGCAAGGCTTACTGCTGCGGGTTATACCGTCTGGACTGACCTTTCCAAGCTGCTTGGCGGCGAAGAAACCTGGCAGGATATTGCCGACGTGCTTAGGGCACGGGCTCGCAAAGCTGTCGTTCTGTTTTCTCGACATTCTGTAGATGCCGCGAAGGACGGCTTCCGAGCCGAAGTTGACCGCGCGTTGGCCTTGCGAAAACTCCTTGGGGATCGCCGCTTTGTGATTCCGGTTAGGACCGACGACGTTCCGTACACGGACCTGCCGCCGACAATTAGCAACAAGCTGGTCATATCCGCGGATGACGGCCATGCGGCGGCCTTGGCAAGAGTCCTCAGAGTGCTGGAAGAAGACCAAGTGCCGTGCCGAAAAGACGATCAGACGAATGCACTACGCGCTTGGCAGAAGGTCCTCGCACCGGAACATTCAACCCTAGAAAGCGGCAAGGACCTGCTTGTATCGACGTGGTATCCTATCCTTCGGCTCCCGAAACAAATTCGGTTCTTCGACATAGGCCGACCGCTGGCCAATCTAACGGAACCCGCGCAGATTGCGAGCGATCATCCAATTCCTATGGTCGGCTACTTACGCCGATTGGTGGCTTTTGCAGACTGGGACGAGGCTCAGGAACCTATCGCAGAAACGACACCGATCAAGTTGGACTACGAAATGACGCTGGATCGTTTTCTCGTCGGCGGCGATGACAAAGTCCCCCTGGATCGAGGCGAAGCTCGCAAAATGCTTGTGAGCATCCTCCGTCAATCCTTTAACCTCTTTGCCGAAAGCAAAGGCCTCGAGCCGTTTGCACTCAGCGACAAGAAAAACGCGTGGTGGATGCCGCAGGGCGTAATCAGTAAGGATCAGCAGTCTTTCACAAGGGTAAGCGGTACCAAGGGGTACAGGAACCTATGCGGACAGTACGGCGCGCGCGAACGCATTTGGCACTTCGCCGTAAGCGCTGTAGCGCTCGTTGACGAGCCGATCCGCATGAAGATCACGCCGCACCTGGTTTACACCGATCCGTCAGGGGCAAACCCTCCAACGGCGGACTACAGACGCTCTCATGCTCGCCTCTGGTTCAATGCGAAGTGGAGAGACCTGACATACGCGATGATTCACTATCTGAGCGGCGGGCTTGATTCCTTTGCATTACCACTTGGGCGTGAAGCAAGTGCCGAAGTCTTGGCCCGCCCACTATCGATGTCGTTGGACTTTCGACCACCGGTAATGTGCGAAAACCGCGCCAAGAAGAAAACCGATGCAGAGGGGGATGCAGCAGATTTGGATATGGCTGACTTTTTTGACGATCCGGCGTTTTCGTCGCTCGCGGAAGACCGCGACCAGGGTGACGAGAACGATGAAGCGGAGCGGAACGAATGATGAGCCTGAGTGGAACCATTTTGGATGAGCCCCTGCTCACGTTCGGCCATGGTCAGTCGCTAGCTCACCCGAAGGATGGGTTGTTTCTATACGGCCCCATGGAGCCAAAAACCGCGCAGGAGTTGCGGATCGGTGCGATTGGTTCGCGTGCAGCGCTGGAATGCCTTGAGCGGTGGATGCAGTCCGTCAGAGGTTTCATTCCAGCTTTTTCTGAAAAGCCCCACCATGCGCCGTTCCCAGGGGTGGAGGCTGCCTTTGGAGTGAAGTGGGCACCCAAACCGCAACAGACCATTGTGTTGCCTGACGGCGCTCTCGAAACTCGTATTCGCTACAGCGACAAGCACCGCAGGGTGTATGACGCCGTGGATTTGGTTGTCACTGAGCTTCTTAACTACAAACGGCGATCAGATGTTCGGCCGGACGTATGGATGGTTGTTTTGCCGGAAGTCGTGTCGCGATATGGCCGACCGAAGTCCAAAGTGCCAAAAGAACAGCAGGTACAAGCCCCGTCGGCAGCGACATCCACGTTCTACAGAAGGAATGCCGATGCGCCGTTCCTTTTTCCCGAAGACGAGGCGGCGCGTCTTCCTTACCAGTACGAGCTGAACTTCCACAATCAACTCAAGGCTCGCCTCCTCGAAGACGAGATAGTTACCCAGGTGGTCAGGGATACCACGCTGACACCGCTCGACTTCGTAGACAGTTCCGGGCGCCCGACAAGAGGCGTTCAGGATGCCGCCACAACCGCCTGGAATCTTTTGACGACGCTCTACTACAAGGTCGCTGGTCCGCCCTGGCGCTTAACAAACGTCAGGCCCGACGTTTGTTATATCGGCTTGGTGTACAAAGAAGACGCGAGCCGGCCGCGATCACAGCGTGTCTGTTGTGGGGCCCAGATGTTCCTCGGCACTGGCGAGGGCGTCGTATTCAGGGGACATCTAGGACCATGGGACAGTGTTCGTAACGGTGAGCACCATCTTGATGCCGACACGGCCGAAGTCATCATACGGGAAGTAGTAGAGAGCTACAGAGAGGAGCACCTCCGAGCACCGGCCGAAATCTTCATCCACGGAAGGACCCGGTTCACCCGGGACGAATGGAGCGGATTTCAGAAGGGTGCGAGTGGTGTGCCGATAGTCAGCGCAATTCAGATTCAGCAGTCAAAGGACGTGAAGTTGTTCCGCGACAAAACCGACGAAGTGGAGGCGTCGCTCAACGTCGCGCGAGGAACGGCGCTGATCATTGATGCGAGGACCGCATACCTTTGGACGACAGGTTATGTGCCTCGTTTACACACTTATCCTGGGTGGGAAGTGCCCAACCCGTACCGAATCTCGGTACAGCGCGGCGACGCAGACATTCGCTTAGTGCTTGCGGACGTGCTTGGGCTGACTAAGTTGAACTTTAACGCGTGCATCTTTGCCGACGGTCAACCGGTCACCCTGCGATTCGCAGATGCGGTGGGCGAAATTCTGACCGCTGGTCATGAATTCAAAAAGCTCAAGCCGCTGCCGTTCAAGTTTTATATTTGAGTCCCCGGACGTCTGCGCAAGCGGACACTCCGACAAATTCATTTCGGATCAATCCGTAGAACTGATTGCGGCCCCGCCACCCACAATGATCCGCCGGCGGCGATAACGTCGTTGGAATCTCCACCCGGCAGGGGCAGCAGTTCGACTGTGTGACGGGTCGGATCGATCAGTCCCAAGGCATTGCTGCCAAGCACGATTAGGCGCCCGTTCCACCACGCCAATTCAAGCGGGCGATATGGCGCCAGATCACCAAAAGGTGTCGGTGCCGACTCCGGGTTCGCAGGATCAATGCGCAGAACGCTTGAAGGCAAGACGTCCAACTGGACGGACCAAAGGAAACTGTCAAAGGACCTCAACGCGAACACGCCGTGCGGTGCATTCAGCTTTCGGACGATCCGCCCGTTTTCCGAATCCACGACCAGGATTCCGTCCTGATAGAAGTCGGATACGAAGACCGTATTGCCCCTAGCCGCAACTTGGTCAGGGTCCTTGGTAACGCCATCGACGTTCAATGTCGCGCCAGTGACCGGATCAACGCGGACAAGCCGGCCAGGGTCCGCAGTGGTCATCCATAGATAGCCGCCGCCAGCGGCAACATGTGTCACGCCATGCGGAATCTTGAGCGCGTTCGAGACTTGGTTCACCTTGGGATCAATGAACATCAGTTGGTCCTTGGCATCGAGTGCCCAGACACCGTGTGCGTCCGCAATGAGATTGCAGGCGTGACCGACCGGAACGCGCGCCACTACGTGACCTGTTTGCGGGTCGATACGGACCGCCTCCATTCCGTTGTCGCAGGAGTTTGAGGCCGCGGTGTCGATGGCCCAGAGCGCGCCATCGGTCGTCTCGAACGTCCATGGTCGTCCCTTGAGCGCCAGTTCACGCACACGATAACCAAGCGGCGTAAATCTCAGGCTGCGGAAAAACGCTTCGCGATCAGCCTCGATACTTGCGCTCTGTCCGCCGGGCACACCATGCTGGGTAGCCGTCATTTCCACCGCGAACCCAGGGAACTCGGGATGCGAACACAATAATCCATGTTGAACCGCGCGTGCCGGCATTGGACGGTTCGACTTGCGCGGCTCAAGTGTTGCGTCCCACTCAACGCAGGAAGCACCGTTCACCGTCACGGTACTCATGCGGGGTTGGGAAAGTCGTCGGAGAAAGGCCGGCTCGTGGCCGCCTTCAAAACTGGCCCACAGGCTGAACTCGGCAACGAGGTTTTCGCCCGGCGATCGATCGCGGTTCCACTTCCCGATCCAACTGTAGGGCCTTACTTCAAGTCCGATCCAGCTGTCGGTAGAACGTATTTCAAACCCGGCCGCCTCACCGCCTCGACTAAAGCCAGCGAGAGTGTCGCTGTAGCCGGCATACCGCCAAGGCGCGCCAGGAGCGTGAAAGCTTAAGCCGGCCGCCATCACGTCGATGCCGCCCGCTGGCAGCATGTCTTGATCGCCACCCTGTGAAGCGCACGCGGCCTTGCCGCTCAACACGGATAATGTGAGCGCGAGGTGCAACACCATTAGTGCTTTATTGCGCATTCCACACCATCACGAAATTCCAGAGGATCAGAAGCAGCGCGACCGCAAACAAGCCTCGCGTGGTCCAGAGCATCAGCGTGAGCGGTTGGTCATTGAGGGCTTTGTAGTCGCCCGAAAAAACAAACTTCAAAAACTTCCAGCCGCTAACGGGCGTGTTGTTCATTACCAGTCCGAAGCGTCCCGCCTTTTCCCACGCCTGCGGATGCCGCTTCAACCTATTGCTCAGCACTACAAGGCTTACGAGGTAGAGAACAACCACCCCAAAGCCGGCGAAGAAGAACGGTGTGGGGCCATTGTTCATCGCTTCACTCTTTCCCGCACAAAGCGCTTCACTCTGAACTAACGGCTATCAGAGTCTCGGCGATTGTAACCGGGCGACGACTACCATTGAATGGCTGCCATTGGCGCAAGCACGATATAGAACGCCTCCAAAATTCGTCCCTTTTGGGAGTGGCCCGCCGCCGGTCCGAACAGCCTTCACCCGCGCATTTCGCTCGCGATCCGCAGGCGTTTGGCGGCGTGCAGTGGTGACTAGCTGCTGCTAAACTCCGTTCCGGGGGGTTGGCATGACAAATCGCGGAGCCGTTGTTTGTGCTTTCCTGACGTCGTTGATGGCGACGACGGTCGCCCACGGCGCGGACAAGGCGCCACCCGCGCCTGAGCCGGCGGTATCAGGCATCGGGGTGGCGTTGCCGCCGCTGAGCGACCGTGACCGGCAGAAGCTCACCGCACGCGCCGAAGCCGGTGACCTCGATGCCATGTACGAGCTTGCCCACCATGCCCTGCGATCCGGCGACCCTGTCATGGGCGGCCCAATGTACTATTGGGGAAGCTGGAATGATCCCCGCGAATCCGAACGCTGGTGGCGCAAGGCGGCCGCGCTCGGCGATCCCAAGGCGATGATCCTGCTCGGCCACCTGTACGCCGAGCCGTGGGGCGTTCCGCAGGACATACAGGAGGCCGCAAGCTGGTTTCAGAAGGCGGCGCAGAAGAACAACCTCGAAGCCATTCAGGACTTGATCGACCTCTATCTCGGCGCATGGAGCGACGAGCGGGACGATGCTGCGGCCAATGTCTGGCTTCAACGCGCCGCCGCAATGAGCGACGCGCATGCCATGATGATCCTTGGGCTGCGCTACGACGCGGGCTGGGGTATCCGCGAAGACCCGGTGGAGGCGGCACGCTGGTACATGAAAGTCATCGAGCGTGACGGATCAGAGGACGACCGCCGCACGCAAAGCATCGCCTGGAATAATCTCGGCGCCCTTTACGAACTCGGCCGCGGTGTGCCCAAGAACGAGAGCAAAGCCGCCGAGTTGTATCGCAAGGCCGCCGGCTATGTGCCGTTCTCATTGCCCGCCATGTATAACCTTGCGTCGCTATGCGCCGAGGGGCGCGGCGTTCCTCAAAACAGGAATGCAGCCATCCGCCTTTACTTGGTTGTGGACTGGTACGGGGTGCCCGAAGCGGGGCAGGCCTTGGCGCGGCTGGGAGTTCAAAGGCTGGAAATCCGATCCGAAAAAGACCTCATGGGTGTGCAGGGCATCGAACTGGTCAATAAGTTGGCGAGGAAGGGAGCGAACGCATGCGACTTTTGAGAACCTCGACGGTCGCGATAGTCCTCGGCGTGCTGGTCGCGGCTCCAGCGGCCGCGGAACCGCTGCGCGACGGCTATCCCGCGGCCCTCACCGGGCTGATCTACAAGGACCCTGCGTCTAAGGTGATCTTCTATGTCGAAACGGACGGCCGCCACGTCGTGGCCATCAGCGAGGACGGCAAAATTCTCTGGCGGAAGAATCCCTTCGTCGATGCCGGCCTTGATCCGTACCGCCTGGCGCGCCCCACCATCGAATGCATCGGATCGAAATGCCAAGGTCTTTCGGGGAACGACAAGTCCGTCGTGGTGTGGTTTACGTCATCCCAGTTCGGCGTGATCGACATAGCGACCGGGAAGTTCACGCCCATGGGGCAGAACTAGCGAAAGCTGGTGCGCTGCAACAGCACGAGGGGGTACGACGATGAAACGAATTGACTGGCACTGGATCACATTGGCGTTTGCCTTGACCGTCAGCGCTGCCGCCGCGGACCCGCAAGCCGGTTACGTTCCCCCGAAGGGATTTGTGCCAGACGCGGCAACCGCGACAGCTATTGCCCGCGCCGTGCTGATCCCAATCTATGGGGACACAAATATCAAGCGAGAAGAGCCGCTGGTCGCATCGCGGCAGGGTGATGTGTGGACCGTCGTCGGCACGCTCCATTGCGGGGCCGCAAAGTCGTCCAATTGTGTCGGAGGAACTGCCGAGGTCCGGCTTTCTGCGAAGGACGGTCGAATCCTCTTCGTCATCCACTACCAGTGAGCATCGCGCCGAAACGTCGGATATTGTGTGCGAAATTCGGGATCACGCAGTGTGGGTTCATCATAGCTTGGAAGGCCGCCAATGACCGAAAAGACGGGATACGATGCACTGATGGATCGTGTGTGCGTGGGCTTGGGATTCTGCGGCTGTATCAAGAACGGCAAGCCGCTCCACGTTGACGATCTGATTCCGGGCGACGGTCCGGTAACGGCGGATCAATTCGTCGAGTGGGTATTCCTCGCCGACAACATGAACCCGAACGCTGATCCGAAGCGATGGACACCGATCAAGCAGCAGATCAAGGCTGCGTTCGTTGAACACATGGGTAGCGAAGTTGTTGACGCGGCGGCCCTACGCTGGACGAAATCTTGAGTGCCTTCCCCGCACGTAATTGCAGGTCTTCGCGCCCCGTCGGAAGCCTGACATGCCGCAAAATAGGTCACCCGATAATTCTCGCTACGGGAGCCGCAAGTCCTCGCACCATTCGGAATCGGCGATGTTCGTATCGGCCGTCGTGAAGCGATAGACCCACAGCCAGTGGTACGGCGCATCATCCGTTAGCGCCCGGACCTTCACCACGCATGCCGGCTCTGCGCTGTCGTCGTCCGCCGCACGCTGGTATTCGTGCGCGTTGTAGGCGATGGCAAGTCTCGTTCTTGTTTTTGAGCCAGGTGCGTGTTCATCGGCATAGAAGAAATCTACCGTTCCGTCCGCCGTAGACCATTCAAGATACTTGGCGTCAACTTTTTTCAGCAAAGCGGAAATCGCACTTGCCCGCTCCCGATCGCCACCGCAGGTGCCATATTCACTGCCAAGTGGAGGATCCGATAGGATCGTCGCGTATACTTGTTCTTTCCCCTTGTTAAACCGGAAATCGCAGGCCGCAACAGCCTTGAGTAGCTGCTCGTAAGTGTTGCGGTTATGCGCGAACTGCCTCTTTGCGGCCGCATACCCCTCTGGATCGGGCCGCGAGCATGACGTCATCGCCACCACCATGCAAAGAAAGAGACATCGTGACCAATCGCGCGCGAGCATACCGTACACCTTACCTTGGCTGGAACGACTTTCGCCCTCTGCCGACAGCGGGTCAGTCGTCTCCCTTCTGTGGAATCAGCACGTCCGCATAGTCATGGCTTTCAAGCCACGCTCTCACCTTGTTCCAATGATTGTTCTTGATGTTGAACCGAAGGGCCGCGGGCGTTTTGCCTTTTCGAGGATTGGCATGGTGGTCGAGCAGCAACAGAGCCACATCCTCGCTCATGGTGGCTCCAAGCGGCGTTAGGTCTTTCTTGTCAAGCGCATCGACGTCGGCCCCGTGTTGCAGCAGGAAAAGCGCGAATGGTTGATCGTAGGCCACCTTATGCAGCAACGTCGTTCCGTCGGAGACCTTGGCATTGATGTCCGCGCCGAGGTCCAGAAGCCGTCGCGCCAAGGCAATGCGGTCGCCATCCCGGCCAATCGGATCACCAAGCCTGCGGATGATCGATACTTTCACATCGCCATCGTCCGGGTCCGGGTATGTCATATCGGGCTTGAATGCCAGGATTTGCTCGACCGCGGCGAGGTTACCGGAGTAGACGGCCTGGCTGAACGCCCAGTTCACCTTGTCGCGGTCGACCTTTCCGTCGGTCAATAGGGCGCCACTGGCGATGAGTTGCGCGGCGATTGCATTCCGACCGTTGGCGAGCGCCGCTTGCAAGAGGTCCTGGTATTCCTGCGAGTAGATGTTGACTCCCGCGGCGTCCTGCGGCGCCCCGAGCATGATAAGCGCTTGGATAGCGTCGTCCTTGACTTCGCTCTTCTGGGTCATCTGCAAAAGTAGGCGTCCAGCGGCTTTGGAGTGGAAGTCGAAGCCATTGACCTTCAACTGTTCGAGGGTCGCCAAAGTCGGCGTCTGCCAGAACTCGATATTGGCGGCGAGCATGACGGCTGTCTGCAAATGGTTCGCCTCCGCTGACAAGCCGGCGTCGTCACCAAAATAGTCGGTCAGCGACTTCGTTACGCCGCCGAGCGTGATGTTGACCCGCTCGAAAGAGACGTCATCCTTGTCGGCGTTTGGCGAACGGCGATAGTGGTCGCGCAGCGACCAGAAGTCGGCCGCCTCAGCCAACTTAACCAGCCCGGTAACCGCCTTGGCATCAACCCGATAGGTCTGCGGCCCAAGAGGGTCATCGGCCATCGCCGATTTGTAGATCGCGGTGCCGTCGCCGTGCAACTCGACATGATACGGCGTGTAGTTCGCCAACCACGGGCGCATATCCTGCGTGATGGTGACCATTCTTGGATCGCCGGCCGGCATGGCCACATGGGCTTGCGGCAATTCCTCTTCGCGGACCTGTACCGTTTCAATGACGGGAGTGGCCTTACCATCGATCACGTAGGGTTCAAATCGCCAGGACGATGCCTCTTCCAGGAATTTCTTTCTGGCATCATTCAACGCCGGCCCTGTGGCACGGTAGGCCGGCTTGACGGATGCGCACACGATTCTACCGTTCTCTCCGACGACAAAGGTCAGATCGAAGCCGTAGATGTCCAGGCTGCCCATCGGATAACGAATGGTCGGCCACGGAAACAGGGCCTTGAGCAATTTCTGTTTTCCGAACAAGCCGGGCGCTTTGTCGTCTGCGTCATTGGCCCCAGAAAACTCGATTCCGGCTGACGGAACGTTCGCCATATCGGCATCTGTGCAGGCCGGTGGTGCGGCTTTCGCCGACGTGAGACAAGCTACGAAGGCAGCAAGCGCTACAGGCGATATCAGATGTGCAGACTTACGACACATATCGCTCCCCCCCGGAAGCCAGACGATGATTGTATCACTGCTTTTTCGATGGCGCGCGCTGAGGGAGCATTTCCCGCCATCTCCTTTGTCGGTACGGGCGCTCCAGCGCGAGCGAAAAATGGAACGGCTCCAATGTAACGGGGTGGTTCAGGGTAGTGCGGCTGCCATTGCGACGATTACGCCAGCCGTGATCGACAGGAGCGTGCCCAGCGTCGCTACTTCCGGCGTTTCCTGCAACGGTGGTGCCGTCTGCTTGGTTGAAGTAGATTCTCTCTCACGCGGAGGGAGGATCATGGCAGCGAAAGGGATACAGATATTCCGGCACGTGGCAGCGATCGTCGCGCTCACCCTTCTTTCGGCACCAACTTCAACCCCCGCCGGATCTCCAGACCGCAGATCTCTGATCATCACTGTTGACCACTCCGCCGAGCACGCGCGGGAGATTACGCGCTTGTCGCAAGTGGTCAGTGATGCGGCCGACTCGCAGCGGCGCTGGGTCTATGCCCACACTTTGAGCGCCGGTGCGGAAGTGACGATCGGTGACGTGCAGCGAGACGCGAGCCTGGTCGAAGAACTGCAGGCAAGGTTCGCGAAACGGGCGGGAGTGTTGGTCAACAAGACTCCAGCTCGTTCGTTCTGGATAACCTACGCTCCCGGCGCGGCGGAAAAGTACGGCGAGGACGCGCTGCGGAAACGTAGCAACAGACTCGAAGACACCGTCCTGTCTCTCCGAACACCCCTGCCTGGAGTTGTTATCGAAGCCCAGAGTGATGGCGCCCTTGTTCGGTCGAACTCACCCGGTTTCGAGGAACTGCT
>Ga0335085_10010391_pt1 | contig 13915 bp, 16 predicted proteins | sample Lox_Sample_45_FD_206712 | JGI IMG/M metagenome (GOLD analysis project Ga0335085, IMG submission 206712) | Soil microbial communities from Loxahatchee National Wildlife Refuge, Florida, United States - Lox_Sample_4.5 | ecosystem: Environmental > Terrestrial > Soil > Wetlands | place: USA...
GGTAAAACGGATCGTCGTGTGCGCGCTGGCGGTAATGGCACATTAAGGTGCCGCGGTTGCGTTGCGGGTGATAATACTCCTGCGCGCCGAATCCATAATCCACTACGAGTATTACGCCCTGCTCCAGGAGCGCTGCAAGACTGTGCATCAAAACTCGTCCGGCAAGGTGAATTTCACTGATATAGTCCTCCGGCAGGTGCAGCTTTGATGCGGCGTCCAACAATTCTTCATGTTCGAGCAGGCGTTCTTTCCAGCTGAAACTTCCGTCTGCATAAGCGACGCCACGCTCGAAAATGCCCTGCCTGCGCCAAGCTACGACATGCACCGGAAGCGCGTCGAAGATTTCGTTCGCCAGGATCAGTCCGCCAAATTGCTGCGGCAATGTGTCGATCCATTTCACGCGCCGCGCAAGCTTTTCAGGAAGCGTACTGATCAACGCTTGCTGGCGGCTTCGCAGTTCGCCGCTCACCTCGAGTATCAAGTAATTCTCGGGAGCGACGTTCTGCTCTTCGAGCCCGCGCAGCAGGTCGCACGCAAGTTTCCCCGTTCCGGCTCCAAGTTCCAAAATATCTCCCGCAACAAGCGATAGCACCTGTGATGCTTGTCTCGATAAGCACTTGGCGAACAGCGGGGACATATCGGGGGCGGTGACAAAATCGCCTGCAATCCCGAATTTTTCCGCGCCTGCGCTGTAATAGCCGAGCCCCGGAGCGTACAGCGCTAGCTCCATATAGCGGGCAAAGGAAATCCAGCCGCCGCTCGCTGCAATTTCCTTGATCATCATATGCACCACACGTTCGCTGTGCTCCAATAGCTGCGCGCTGGGCTGTGGCAATGACGTCACGCGGGACTGATCAGGGAACAATGGGCAAGCGCTTACCGTCAGGAAATTGCTGTAAAATTCTGCTTATCAGCACCATCAGAATATAACGGAGAAACAGGGTGCAAGGCAAAGTCGTCCTGATCACCGGGGGAGCAAGGCGGGTGGGGGCAGCAATTTGCCGATACATGCACGCGCACGGCGCCAGCATCATGGTGCACTATCGCACTTCGGCAAAGGAAGCCCGCGCCCTGCAAGCGGAACTCAATCTTCAGCGCGCTGATTCGGTGGCGCTGGTCCAAGCAGATCTTCTAAATTTACCAATGCTTCCAAACTTGGTAGGCGATACCGTGAAACATTTTGGAAAACTGGACGTAGTAATCAATAACGCTTCCAGTTTTTTCCCCACGGCGGTAGGTGAAATCAATAACAAGGCCTGGGATGATCTTATCGGCACTAACCTGAAAGCGCCGCTGTTCCTGCTGCAGGCGGCGGCGGCGCAACTGAAAAAGAATCACGGCTGCATTGTCAACATTGTGGATATCCACGCAGAGCGGCCGATGAAAAATTACGTGGTGTACAGTACCGCGAAGGCCGGTCTGGTAAACCTGACACGTTCTCTGGCGCGCGAGCTCGCCCCTGAAGTTCGGGTAAACGGAGTGGCGCCGGGCGCAATCATCTGGCCTGAGGATGAAGCATGGTCTGACGAATTATCGCGCCAGCGCATTATCAACTCCACGCTTTTAAAGCGGGTCGGGGAACCAGAAGACATCGCGAAGGCGGTCTATTTCCTGATTGCCGACGCGCCTTACATCACCGGACAAATCATTGCTGTCGACGGCGGCAGGAGTATCAATATATGAGCAAACTTCAGGTCTCGCCCTTAACGGTTCGCTACGCGTCGCTTGCGCCGCTCACCCGCCTCTGGGCTCAGTTGCTCAGTGTTGTCGCGCATTGACCAATGGCGGGAGCATAGCCATGCCAAATATCACGAGTCGCGAATTTGCGGAGCAGGGCCAAATATGCATGCTGAACCGATCAAACCACCGCGCTCCTTGCTGAGTCTGGCCGGCCAAGCCATCGCCGACTACGCCATGATACGCCCGGGCGATCGCGTGTTACTCGGGCTTTCCGGTGGCAAGGACAGTTTGTCGCTGTTGCATGTATTACTTAATCTCAAGAACAAGTCGCCTGTGAAATTTGACCTGGCTGCCGCGACTGTGGATCCACAGTCGCCGGAATATCATCCGGAACCGCTCAAGGCCTTAATGAAGAAACTGGGGGTTACGTATTTTTATGAAAGTTATCCGGTACTGGAGCTTGCTAAACTAAAAATGGGCAACGATTCATTTTGCGCATTTTGCTCGCGCATGCGGCGCGGCATGCTGTACGGGGCGGCTCGACGCGAAGGCTATAACGTGCTGGCGCTGGCTCAACATCTGGATGACCTTGCCGAAACTTTCATGATGAGCGCGATGTTCGGGGGAAAGCTGCGCACCATGCGCGCGCATTATGTCAACGAAGATGGGGATGTCCGGGTGATTCGCCCTTTTATTTACGTGCGCGAGCGCCAGACGGCAGCGTTCGCCAAGAGTGCAGGTCTGCCGGTTATAGCCGAAAACTGCCCGGCGTGTTTTGCCATGCCCATGCAGCGCTGGCAAATGAAGCAGAGGTTGGCGCAGTTCGAGGCGGCCAACAGCAAAATATTCGCCAATTTGCTCACTGCCATGCGGCCGCTGCTCACGGCAACACGGGCGGATGACTAGGGCGGGTCAATTGATTCGGCTATTCGCGTGGTGCAGCGGCTACAGCGTGCAATAAAAAGAATTGAGCCCCGAATCAACATAACTTCGCGAAAAGAGCCGTTAGCTGCGCCGTCGTGGCCGGTACTCCAGCAACGCTCCGGCCTTGCGCTCCATTGCATCGCGGCGGTACAGGAGACGCACTTGTTTGCTGGTGACAAGCGGATAGTGCCGGATTCCATCTAATAGTTTGGGAATATCCCAGCAATTGCTACCGTTGGTCACCCAAACCCGCGGGTCTATGGTGCGCAGATTGAAAGCCCGAGAGTAACTACGCAGCGTAAGCTCGCCTCTCTTGTTAGCGTACTCATGAAAGTAAGACATCGAAAGCTCGCGCAGTGTCCGATACACCGGATTGCGATAGCGCAATTGCGCATGATTGGACTTTGAAATCGCACCCCAATAGTCGCCGCGGCGAAACAGCGCGACAACATGATCGAAATCACGCGCGGCCTTGAGATCCAGCAATAATGGGGGTTCGCCGTGAATCCACAGAGCGCAAGCCGCAAGCATGGCCCCCTCGAGGCAATGTGCATGGCGTCGCGTCAGAACCTGGCGCACCGAAAGACAGGTGTCCCCGTTGCGCTCGAAGTTTATGCGAAGCCCATTGACGAAATTCTGTATTTTGTGCGGCGTGGAAAGCCTGCTAAGGATGGCGTACTCAGCTCTTGTTAAGCCGAGGTCCAGGCGGCGCGCGGTACGCATTTTCATTCAATCGATCCCCACTTTAGATGCGAGTGCTCACTTACGATTTTCAAGCTCGGGCTCGAGGGCTCTTACAAAGCGTGCGGACAGCTCAGGTGTGTCCCACACTTGTCAAGATTCTCCGCCAGCGCTTAGCCCGGCGCGTCCTGACGCGCTACACGCGCAGAATGAGTGTTGGACATCAGCGCAGGGGAGCTGCCCTGCGTATTTAGATTTGCAAGTGTCTCCAATACCAGCGGCAGTCCATAGGGTTCGTAACGCGCCCCCCGCCAATTATTTGGCCTACGCAAATGCGCAAACCCAGCGGGGGCAACCAGTTTTGCTGCTGTTCCTTCACCTGTATCCAGGCGCCCTGACTCGCGACAATTTCCACCGTGCTTGGTTCGGGCGGGATGGGATTGGTCTTGGCGTTGGTGAATGGCGCGTCCTCAAGTTCGGTGCGGAGCAACGTGTAGCCGTATTCCGCGAACAATAAAAAAGCGCAAGCATAATCCACTCGCCCCGTCTGTCAACTTATTTGGGCTCAAACAGGTTGACTTTCTGCGCACGCCTTTGACTCGATAAGTTCCGGGCCGGCATAGTCAAACGCCCGGCTCGAGTAGCTTGCGCTGTCGCTGCAAACCAGGATCCGCCTCACGTCCTTGGCGCGGCTTTCGATATTTCGATAAGCCCGCGGGGTGACGGGATTGCCAATGACCGTGAAACCCAGCATTTGACCGCTCGGCAATCGCACGGTTTGCCCCCAGTCAATTAACCGCTTGACTGCGCGCGGATCCAGAATTCGCTTGAGAATGTGCAGTACATGCTCGCCCGCCCTAGGTTCTTTAAGCGGCGAATCAAGCGTGGATGCGGACACTGGAAAATAGCCATCGCAACGCCATCAAGCATCGCCAACGCAATGAGGTTAAAAAAATCCTCCAAGCAATGCCGCATGCGACATGGGTTACAAACCCAGACGCTGCCAGATTGTGGTGGTAAGACCGGCCTGGTTCAGCGTATAGAAGTGCAGGCCTGGCGCACCGGCGGAGAGCAGATGGTCGCAGAGTTGAGTGACAATATCGAGACCGAAGGCGCGGATGGAAGCGGTATCGTCGCCAAAACCTTCCAGCTTCTTGCGAATCCAGCGCGGAATTTCCGCGCCGCAGTTATCCGAAAAGCGCGCAAGCTGAGCGAACTTGTTAATAGGCATGATGCCGGGGACAATCGGAATATTGAGTCCCGAAGCTTCGCATGCGTCGACAAATGCATAGTAGCTGTCCGCATTAAAAAAATACTGGGTGATTGCGGAATCGGCTCCTGCTTCAATCTTGCGTTTGAAATTTCGGATGTCTTCCTGGGCAGAGCGCGCCTGGGGGTGGAATTCAGGATAGCAGGCTACTTCGATGTGGAACGCATTCCCGTATTCCTTGCGGATGAATTCCACCAATTCGTTGGCGTAGCGGAATTCCCCAGTCGACGCCATGCCGGAAGGCAGGTCACCGCGCAACGCGACGATGCGCTTGATTCCGATGGCGCGGTACTGGTCAAGGACCGAGCGGATCGTTTGCCGCGCAGAACTGATGCATGAGATATGCGGTGCCGCATTTAAGCCCTCGCGCTGGATTTCCAGCACCGTCTCCAGCGTGCGGTCGCGGGTTGAGCCTCCAGCACCGAAGGTTACCGAAAAGAATTCCGGCTTAAGCTGCGCGAGCTGCTTGCGGGTTGCGCGCAGTTTTTCCACTCCTTGCGGCGTCTGTGGTGGAAAAAATTCGAAACTAAACATGCGGGGAAATTGTTTTTGCGATTGCATCTTTTACCCCGACGGCGGGAAGAAGCGGAGATAAGCGATTTATGTCAGGCTTTGCAGCGGCCCAAAATTAATAACGATAATGTTCGGGCTTGAACGGACCACCCTTGTTGACACCGATGTATCTGGCCTGCTGTTCGGTAAGTTCGGTGAGTTTGGCGCCGACTTTATTTAAATGCAGCCGCGCTACCCTCTCGTCCAAATGCTTGGGCAGCACGTAAACTTTTCTCTCGTACTTCGCACCGTGCTGCCACAACTCTATCTGGGCCATCACTTGGTTGGTGAAGGAGTTGGACATTACGAAGCTGGGATGCCCGGTGGCGCACCCCAAATTCACAAGTCTTCCCTCGGCAAGCACGATGAGGCGCTTGCCGTCCGGAAAAATAACATGATCTACCTGCGGTTTGATGTTTTCCCACTTGTACTGGCGCAGTGATGCAATGTCAATTTCCGAATCAAAATGGCCGATGTTGCAGACGATTGCGTTATGTTTCATTCGTTTCATATGCTCGTGGGTGATGACATGGAAGTTGCCGGTGGCAGTGACGAAAATATCGGCCTTGTCGGCTGCATCCTCCATCGTCACCACGCTGTACCCCGCCATCATCGCTTGCAACGCGCAAATAGGATCAATTTCGGTAATCCAAACTCTCGCCCCGAGGCCGCCGAGTGACTGCGCACAACCCTTGCCTACGTCGCCGTAGCCGCAGATTAACGCTATTTTGCCTGCGATCATAACGTCGGTAGCACGTTTGATGCCATCCACCAGCGATTCGCGGCAGCCGTACAGGTTGTCGAATTTGGATTTGGTTACCGAGTCATTGACATTGATTGCAGTGAAAGGCAGGCGTCCTTCCTTCTGCATCTGATATAGGCGCTTGACGCCGGTCGTGGTTTCTTCAGTCACACCCTTGATATTCGCCAAAGCCCTACCGTACCAGCCCGGCTTGGCTTCAAGCCGCTTTTTTATTGATGCAAACAAGGCACGTTCTTCGTCGCTCGCCGGTTTGGCGATGACTGAAGGATCTTTTTCCGCTTGCGCACCTAGCACGACCAGCAGCGTGGCATCGCCGCCGTCATCCAGGATCATGTTCGGAAAACCACCGTCGCCCCACTCAAAAAGCCGGTGCGTGAATTCCCAGTATTCATCCAGCGATTCGCCTTTGAAAGCGAACACCGGCGTGCCTGCGGCTGCCATCGCCGCCGCCGCGTGATCCTGCGTGGAATAGATGTTACATGAAGCCCAGCGCACCTGTGCACCGAGGATTTTCAGCGTCTCAATCAACACTGCAGTCTGAATAGTCATGTGCAAAGACCCTGCAATGCGTGCGTTTTTCAGCGGCTGCTGCGCGCGAAATTCCTCGCGCACCGTCATCAGTCCAGGCATCTCGGTTTCAGCAATTGCGATTTCCTTGCGGCCCCACGAGGCCAGCGAAAGATCCGCAACCCGGTAATCGGTGAATCCGGAATCAAGTACCGCGCTCATTCGGTCTGCTCCTTGCCATGCGTGCCGCACTGCGTGCTAAGCCACCTGGGTTTCAAGTGTGCGGCCGGCATCCATCCGCAGCACGTCGACTTTGTCGATGTACTCCCAGGTAAATTCAGGTTCGTCACGGCCGAAGTGTCCGTAGGCAGCGGTCTTGTGATATATGGGGCGCAATAGATCGAGCGCATGGATAATCCCTTTCGGGCGCAGGTCAAAATGTGCCTGGATAAGCTTAATGATTTTGTCGTCGCTAATCGTGCCGGTGCCAAACGTATTGACCGCCAGCGACACGGGACGTGCCATGCCAATTGCATAAGCGACTTGTACCAAGCATTTGCTTGCAAGCTTTGCCGCCACGATGTTTTTTGCCACGTAGCGCGCGGCGTAAGCAGCAGAACGGTCTACTTTCGAAGGGTCCTTGCCGGAAAATGCGCCACCGCCGTGCGGCGCTGCGCCGCCGTAAGTATCAACGATAATCTTGCGCCCGGTAAGCCCCGCATCGCCCATCGGCCCGCCGATTACGAAACGCCCCGTGGGATTAACCAGGTAGCGCGTATCTTTGAGCATGGCTTTGGGCAGCACCGGCTTGATGATTTCCTCGACAACCGCTTCACAGACGCGCGGGTGTTCAATGTCTGGCGCGTGTTGCGTGGAAAGCACGACGGTATCAATTAGCTTCGGCTTGTTGTCGACGTAGCGAATTGTGATCTGCGATTTGGCATCGGGTCTTAGCCACGGGAGCCGTCCGTCACGGCGTACCTCTGCTTGACGCTCCACCAGTCGGTGTGCCAGATAAATTGGCATGGGCATCAGCGCCGGCGTTTCGTCGCAAGCATATCCGAACATCAGTCCCTGGTCGCCCGCGCCCTGTTCCAGATCCAGCCCATGTCCTTCATCAACGCCCTGGGCGATGTCGCCGGACTGTTTGCCGAATGAAGCAAGCACCGAACAGCTGCGATAGTCGAAGCCAATTTCCGAGCTGTCGTAGCCGATGCGTTTCACGGTTTGGCGGGCTACAGCATTGTAGTCGACAGTTGCGTGCGTTGTTATCTCCCCGGCCATCAGCACCAGGCCAGTCGTAACCAGCGTCTCACAAGCTACCCGCGCGCGCGGGTCCTGAGCTATGATAGCGTCCAAAACGGCGTCCGACACTTGATCCGCGATCTTGTCTGGGTGCCCTTCCGAAACTGATTCGGAAGTAAACAGGTATTCATTCATGGTGATCTCTTTATCCGCTCCGCCGATAAAAGGATTTCTAGGATACCAAATAAGCCTCAATAACGAAAGACGATTTCCCTCTGTATTCGCGTCGCGATGGGCGATCTTTGGGTTAGCGGCAAGCGTTAGACGGTGGGAAAAATGATAGTTCGAATCGGCGTCGCTCTCGTGTGGCTCTTACACTTTCTGCCTCTTCGAGTTTTGGCCAAGCTTGGTGAGTGGACAGGCGTGTTGTTGCTTAGGCTCGGGCATGAACGGCGTGAGGTCGCGCGCACCAACTTGCGGCTGTGTTTCCCGCAATTGAGCGAGGAACGACGGGAGTACATATTACGCAGACATTTTCGCGCGTTTGGACGCAATCTTCTGGAACATGGCATTCTGTGGTGGTCATCGCGCGAGCGAATTAAAAAACTGGTGCGCATCGAAGGCCTGGAAAATTGGCAGGCGGCTAAGGATAAACCGGTTATCTGGCTGGCGCCGCATTTCGTCGGCCTTGATATGGGCGGTTCGCGTCTTCACGCAGAATTCTCAGGGATCTCCATGTATAGTCAGCAGAAACATTCACTGGTGAACGCGTTGCTTCTGCACGGGCGGACGCGTTTCGGTGGCTCCATATTGGTTTCACGCCACGAAGGGATACGCCCGGTGATCAAGGCATTACACGATGGCGTGCCATTCTATTACCTTCCTGACATGGATTACGGGCCGCGTGAATCGCTGTTTGTGCCCTTCTTCGGTGTGCCGGCCGCAACGATTCCGACCCTATCGCGGCTGGCGCGCATAACCGGTGCCAAAGTCGTGCCGTGCGTTACGCGCCAGCTTCAGGGTGGCGAGGGCTACGTTCTCAAATTTTATCCGGCGTGGGACCATTTCCCGGGTGCGAGTATCGAAGACGATACCCGGCGCATGAATGCGTTTATCGAACAGCGTGTGTTGGAGATGCCGGAGCAATATTTCTGGTTGCACAAGCGCTTTAAGACGCGTCCTCAGGGAGAATCAAAGCCTTATTAAATTAATACTAAAAATCTATATCGGCGCGCAGTTCTGTCCATCAATAACAGCATTTCCAGAATTCGTGATGTTGAATCCTGTTATTCTTGCGAGAGCATGTCGGCACTCGCTAATTTTGTATGTCGGAGGTCGTGGCAGACGAGGACAAACCCGGTTTTCCCTTGGTCTAAGACGCCGGGCCAAGTGCCGTGAATTGCTTCGATTTGTCGCTAAATGCTCATAAAATTCACTAAAATGCAAGGATTGGGCAATGACTTCGTTGTTTTAGACGGGATTTCACAACGTATTGCCCTTTCTTCCGATCAGATCTCCAAAATGGCGGACCGCCATTTTGGCGTCGGTTGCGACCAGGTCCTGTTAGTTGAAAGAGCTGTTCGTGAAGACGCTGATTTCAGATATCGGATTTTCAATGCCGACGGCGTCGAGGTCGAACAATGCGGTAACGGTGCGCGTTGCTTTCTGCGCTTTGTGCTGGAAAAGGGGCTTACGCATAAACGGGAGCTTCGTGTTGAAACGGCAAGCGGAATCATTGTTCCCCGCATGGATGACGGTGACAACGTGATAGTAAACATGGGCGTGCCCCGCTTTGCGCCTGAAGAAATTCCGTTCAAAGCGAAGAAGCGTGCACTAACTTACTCGCTCTCCGTTAAAAACCGGCGGGTTGAGATCAATGCGTTATCCATGGGTAACCCGCATGCAGTACAGGTCGTGAAAAACGTGGATACGGCGCCAGTGTCGAGCCAAGGGCCCCTGATTGAAAAGCACGTGCGCTTTCCAGAGAAGGCAAATGCCGGTTATATGCAGGTTGTAAATCGCCGCCGCGTCAAGCTCAGGGTATACGAACGCGGAGTAGGCGAGACACTTTCCTGCGGCAGCGGAGCCTGCGCGGCGGTAGTTGCCGGAATTCAGCGTGGGCGGCTCGACAACTCCGTGGTCGTGGAAACGCGGGGAGGAGAACTTAGCGTGCGGTGGGACGGTGAGGGAAAGCCGGTCTGGATGTCCGCAGGCGCGGCAACGGTATTTGAAGGCATTATTGATATCTAGAAAACCTTTGATTAAGTCCCGCGCGGCGGCAACCTCGGCTTTGCGGCGCGAAATAGGCGACGTGAGGCGCCGCCAATAGACACAATCCTACGCAAACGCAGCGAGGAAGCAGGGCGCAGGGACAAACCTCGCAATGTTTGGGTTGCGGTAAAATGTGACGTTTGCGTCGTGCTCGCCGGAGTGTGGAGCGTCATGACGCGCGACCGTGGAGGCGAACGCCGGTCCGCCCAAGCCAACGCAAAATAGGGAGCTGTAGCCCGCTTGGCTGCACAGCTTCGCAAGCACCTCGCTGCGCGGGGCCTCGTCGTAGTCCAAGCCAAGCGCTTCGTCGCGCCGCGCACCCATTCGCATTTGGCCAGCAACGCGGATCACGAAGGACTTATTAGAAGTTCCCTAAGAAAGGATGAGAATGAAAACAAGACCAGCGGAGGTTGCGGCTTACCTCGAGGCGCATCCGGAATTTTTCGAGGAATATGCAGATCTTCTCGCCGACATTTATATTCCGCATCCGCACGGCGGGCGGGCCATCCCGATCAGCGAGCGGCAGATTCTGACTCTGCGCGAAAGGAATCACCAGCTCGAGGCAAAGCTCAGAGAGTTGATCCAGTTCGGCGAAGAAAACGACGCCATTGGCGAGCGCGTGCACCGCATCACACTTGCATTGGTTAATGCCCGCAGTCTGGAATCGCTGCTGCACTCAATTTATTTCAACCTGCGCGAGGATTTCGCTGTACCCCATGTAGCTCTTCGGCTCTGGGGGGTCAACGCCACTCGGCAATTGCCCGAGTTCAGCCCGATAAGTGAAAAGTTGCGAGTTTTTTCCGGGACGCTGACCAACCCCCATTGCTGTGCTCAATTTGAAGGCGCAGACTGGTTCGGTGAGGACGGGCCCAGACTGCGCTCGTTTGCGTTGGTCCCGCTTCGGTCCGAGCAGGTGTTTGGTTTGATCGCGCTCGCAAGTGAAGATGCCAAGCGGTTCTATCCAGAAATGGGTACGCTGTATTTAAAACGGCTGGGTGAACTGATCGCGGCTGCCGTGATGCGCTACTTGACCTAAGGAGCAGGAAGTGAAAACAGAGGGCGCGCCGCATGTTGAATGCCCGGTGAATGATCATCTCAAGCGCTATTTATCGCACCTTGCAACCGAGCGGCGCCTGAGCCGCCATACCTGTGACAATTATGCACGCGATATTAACGCGTTGCTTGAGCTTGCCGGCACGACGCCGCTCGAGAGTTTGCAGGCTGCGCATATCCGGCGCTACATAGCGCAGCTACACAATGGCGGTTTAAGCGGTAAGACACTTGCGCGCATGCTTTCTGCGTGGCGCGGATATTACCGTTATTTGGCGCGTGACCGCGATCTTGCACACAATCCTTGCCAAGGTCTACGCGCACCGAAATCTGCAAAACGCCTGCCTCACGCACTCTCCCCCGACGAAGCGAGCCGCCTGGTGGACATACCGGTGCAACTAACGCAGGACTTGCGCGACAAGGCGATTCTGGAACTGTTTTATTCTTCCGGTCTGCGTTTGAGCGAGCTGTGCGGGCTGCGGGTGGAAGACCTAAGCCTTGAGGACGCCACAGTGCGCGTTACGGGCAAAGGCAACAAAACCCGCATCGTGCCGGTCGGCAGTCACGCCATCGCCGCCATACGTGCCTGGCTTGAAGCGCGTAATACGTCGATCTGCAGCCACGGCGTGTTGTTTCCGGGCAAAAATGGCGCTCCGCTCAGTCAGCGCGCCATTCAATATTGCGTGAGGCGATGGGCATTAAAGCAGTGCGTTACGGGCAACGTGCATCCGCACGTATTGCGCCATTCGTTTGCTTCGCACGTGTTGCAATCGAGCGGTGATCTGCGCGCGGTGCAGGAAATGCTCGGACATGCAAGCATTTCGACGACCCAGGTTTACACCCACCTGGACTTTCAGCACCTCGCCAAAGCCTACGACAAAGCTCATCCGCGCGCAAAAAAGAGATCGTGACCCGCTGTCGCTTTGTTCCATGCCTAAACTGATTTTGAAAGCGGGGCGGGAGAAATCACTTTTGCGTCGCCATCCATGGATCTTTTCAGGCGCGGTTGAGCGAATGCAGGGTACACCCGAATCCGGCGATACCGTTGAAGTCGTTACTGCAAAGGGAAAATTCCTAGCCCATGCGGCCTACAGTGCGCATTCTCAAATCGCGGCGCGCGTTTGGGATTGGAACCGCGACAGCCGCATCGACGCGGAATTTTTTCATAGCCGCTTGAGCCGCGCGCTGGCCGAGCGTAGCGCGCTGGTTCACGAAACCAATGCGATGCGTTTGGTACACGGTGAATCGGATGGTCTGCCCGGCCTGGTCCTCGATTGTTACGGTGACACCTTGATCATGCAGGTATTAAGTGCAGGCGCCGAACGCTGGTATCAAACCTGCGCCGATATTGCACTGGAATTGACCGGCGCAGCGCGCGTATTCGAACGGTCGGACGCGGAAGTCAGGCACCTTGAAGGCTTGCTCCCCAGGGTAGGAGTGCTGCGGGGTTCGACACCTCCGCCGCGCATCAAAGTCGATGAAGGACGGCTGCAATTCTGGGTCGACGTAAAAAGCGGTCAGAAAACCGGTTTTTATCTCGATCAGCGGGTCAACCGGGCGCGGGTTGGCGAATTTGCCCGGGATAAGGAAGTGCTGGACTGTTTCTGCCATAGCGGCGGTTTTGCTTTGCACGCGCTCGCCAACGGCGCCAAGTCTATTTTAGCCGTGGATTCCTCTGAGGAAGCGCTGCAACTTGCGCGCGCTAATTGCGATTTGAACAATGCGCCGCAGGCTAAAACAGTATGGCGCAAAGGCGATGTTTTTGAAAAGCTCCGAAGCCTGCGCGACGAGGCGAGGCAATTCGATCTGGTTATACTCGATCCCCCGAAGTTTGCGCCAACTGCTGCGCATGTTGGAAAAGCAGCCCGCGCGTACAAGGACATTAATTTGCTAGCCTTCAAACTGCTACGGCCGGGCGGCTTGCTCGCAACATTTTCCTGCTCCGGCGGTATTTCCGCCGAACTATTTCAGAAAATAATTGCTGGCGCCGCGCTCGATGCGGGTGCCGAAGCCCAAATCGTAGAATTTTTCTTTGCGGGGCCCGATCATCCGGTGGCTCTAAATTTTCCGGAAGGTCTGTATCTGAAAGGCTTGCTGTGCCGCATTTCGGACTAAACGTGTGGGTTGCGGCTCATTTTGCTATGGACGCAGCATTGCAAATCAAAAAACCGCAGGCGCACAAAATTACTTGTTTCCGGTACTCCGCATTGCCCTAGTGAAATGGGCTGAATTTTACGTCGCTATCTAATGAATATGCTGTACGCGTATTTTTCTTGATAAGTGCGCTGATGGGTTTGACGTATAGTCTGCGACCGCCAAGACCAGCGAAAACGAGTCGATCCAAAAAACGGGAATTTCGAGCCGAGTTGACCGTGCCCTGCGCTTGTGAAACGGCATATGGCCGCCTCTGTGCATGGAGCCGGCAAAGAACCGGCTGAAAAACGTAATGCCCGGGTTCATCGCTGCTATAATATTGGGCGAGTAAATTGATCCTCCAGATCCGGTACACGGTCTTTGCGCAGGCGATCAGGTCGCCTTGACGAATATAATTCGCGCTGCGAAGAGAATGCCGCAGTTTGAGGCGATACCAAATTATTTTTCGTAATCGGAATCGAGATATAGAATTCTGCAAGCATTACCCACGGGCTCCTCAATACAAAATATCCAATTACAAAATGTATCGCTATTGCCTAATTTTTGCCGCTTGCGTTGTGAGTGGCGCTGTCTTCGCGAAAGGGCTCGAATTAGACAAACCCGCGCCACAAATTGAGGGGGTCATGATTAACGGCAAACCGTTTAAGCTGAGCGATTACAACGGAAAGGTGGTGCTCGTTAATTTTTGGGCGAGCTGGTGTGATCCGTGTCGCGAGGAGATGCCCGCAATTGATGCTTTTTACCGAAAATATCGCGACAGGGGGTTTGAAGTCATCGCCATAAGCATGGATACCGATGACGACCTGCCGAAAGTTCAG
>Ga0335085_10010392_pt1 | contig 13915 bp, 7 predicted proteins | sample Lox_Sample_45_FD_206712 | JGI IMG/M metagenome (GOLD analysis project Ga0335085, IMG submission 206712) | Soil microbial communities from Loxahatchee National Wildlife Refuge, Florida, United States - Lox_Sample_4.5 | ecosystem: Environmental > Terrestrial > Soil > Wetlands | place: USA: Florida...
CTGCCGGCTCGCCGGGTTCACGGCCTGGCTGCTCGCCCTGCCCGCCTGGGGCGGGGTGACGGCGACCAGCCAATGGTCGGGTTCCGGTGGCGACACGAATTGGAGCAACGTCGCGAACTGGGTGGGCGGCGTCGCGCCGGCATCGGGCGCCGACGTTTCCTTCTCCAACACGACAACCAACAACACCGTCACCCTGGACACCCCGGCGACGCTCAACTCCCTGAGTTTCTCGAACGCGTTCATCTCCCTCGGGATGGCCAGTTCCGCCACGCTGACGCTCGGGGCGGGCGGGCTCACCGCCACCCAGGCGGATTTCTTCGCGACCCCGAACGTAATCTTGGCCGGTTCCCAGACGTGGAGCCTCGACGCGACCAGCTTCGGGGAGTTCGACGGCAATATATCCGAGAGCACCGCCGGATCCGTCCTCACCAAATCGGGCGCCGGCGAGCTGGTTTTGTTCGGACATAACACCTTCACGGGCGGGGTGACCGTCGCCGACGGCACCCTTGCGGCGGGATCGGACAACGCGCTCGGCACCGGCCCGGTCAGCGTCCAATCCGGCGCCCGCTTGAGCGCGGGCTTTTCCACGGTCTCGCTGGCCAACTCGGTCACCCTGGCCAACGGCGCCAGCCTGGGTGAGGACATTTTCACGGGCGGCAAATTGACGTTCACCGGTACCGTCCAGGTCGCCACGGTGTCTCCGAGTACCACGATCACGCTGCGCAGCGGCTCCACCGCGTTCTTTGGCGATGTGTCGACCCACACCGGCACGCTGACCGGCGCCGCCGCGGGGACCAACCTCGTCTTGCAGGGCCTCTCGACCGCCACCGGGGGCACGGCCGTGATCGGCGGCACCGTGACCAACATCGCCTCCCTGACCGCCGACAACGCCCGCCTGGTGCTGGACAGCACCGCCCTGCCCGCGGGCCTCACCCTCCAATCGCTCAACGCCGGCTATGTCGGTCTGGGGCCGGTATTCGACGGCGCCGATGTCACCGGACACGTGGCCCCGAGCACCGTGTTCAACCTGATCTCCGCCCCGGCGAATTTCAGCGGCACCATCGGCTTCGACACGGATGCGGCCACCTTGGACGATTCGGGGCCGGACGTGTTCCGCGGAGCCATCGACCTGTCCGGTTTCACCAACAGCGGCTTTCTGGGCCTGGGCACTGCCACCAGCGCCGTGCTCGGCAGCAGCGTCGTCCTCACGCCGCCGATCGGTGGGGACTTCCGGTTCGGCGGCGGCGGCGGGCGCCTCGTCGTGCAGGCGCCGCTCACGACACCGACCGCCGGGCTCCAATTGAATTCCGCCGGGGGCCGCCCGCTCACCGTGGTCCTGCAGGGGACCAACACCTTTGGCGGCAACGTGGCCGTGACAAACGGTTATCTCATCCTGGATTCGAACAGCGCCTTTCCCTTCGCCTCCGGCCAGAAGATCACGCTGGGTCCCGCCGGCTACGTGGGCTACACCGAGAACTGGACCATCCCCGGGGTCGGCCCGGTGGCGCACACACCCGCCGACCTCATCAGCCTGCTCGATTCGGGCCACCTCGACTCGACGGGGATCCTCGGCCTGGACTCCTCGGCGCCGGCCACCGCTCCGCGCACGGTTTCGGATCCGATCAATCTCAGCGGCCTGGCCTCCTCGATCTACCTCGGCACCACGACCGATTACCTGACCCTCACCGGCGCCATCACCGCGGCGCAGGACGGAATCTTGAAGCTGGCCGGCCTCAACCAAGGCCTGCTGGTGGTCGACTCCAACCTCACGCAGGCAAGCGGCGTGCACTCCGTCGTGATCGGGCATCCCGATGCCGCCATGGGAGCCGACGGGTATGTCCAACTCGACGGGACCAACGACTATGCCGGCGGCACCACCCTGCTGAACGGCACGCTCTACGTGGGCAACAACTCCGCGCTGGGCAGCGGGCCGCTGACGGTCGACAGCGCGGCCTCCAGTCCCGCGCTGGTGCCGGCCCTGGCCGACATCACCCTGACCAACAGCATCGCCAACAACGCCGGTCTTCTCACGCTCGGCGGCAACTCCGGGTTCTCGCTGACGCTGAACGGCCCCATCAGCGGCGCCGGCGGGCTGACCATCTTCGACAGGGTGACCCTCGGCGGCTCGAACACCTACTCGGGCGGCTCCGACCTCGAGACTGCCACCGTCACCGTCAGCACGGACAACGGCTTGGGCTCGGGTGACGTGACTCTCGGCGGATCCACGGTCAATTTCACCAGTGCAAATCCCGCCATCGGAAGCCTGAGCGGCTACACGTCGGGCGACTTCGTCAATACGATCAATCTGGCGGCCGGTTCCACCCTCACGGTCAACCAGAGCTCCGAAGGCGAATACCACGGCACCATCAACGACCCCGGCATCCCCGGGATGGGCGCCGTGGTCGTGAAAACCGGTTCCGGTTCGCTCGTGCTCAAGGGCGATGACACTTATTCCGGGGGGACCAGAATCGACGGCGGCGCGTTGGTGGCCGATGCCAGCCAAGCCTTGGGCTTCGGCCCGGTGACCGTCGGTCCCGGCGCCATCCTCGGCGTCGGGCCGGAGGCGACGCTCACCAATTCCATCACCCTGAACGGGGCGAGCGGCTCGGACCACGAAGCCCACCTCGCGGGGCTGGGCGCGCTGGCCCCCGCCGACGCCCAGCTCATGATCGGCGCCTTTGCCGAACTCTCGCCTGGAACGAAAATCGCGGGCGAGGAGGTCAGCAACCTGCCCCTTCTCGGCCAGCTCACCTTGGGCTCCGTCTCGAACGCCATCAGCCTGACCTTCGGCTCCGACGGCACCTACGCGTGGGGCGTCCAGAAGCCGATGGGGGCGGCCGGCGCCGGCTACGACACGATCCAAGTCAATGGGAGCCTGGCCTTCACCGCCACGGCGGCCTCGCCGTTCACCTTCAAGCTCACGTCGTTTGACGCCTCCAACGCGGCCGGCCTGCTGGCGGGCTTCGACGGCACGCAGTTCATGCAATGGCAACTGCTCGCGACCACCGGCGGCATCACCGGGCTGCTCGACAACAACTACCAGTTCGACGTGAGCGGCTTCGCGCAGGGCCAATTCCCCCTCAGCGACTTCTCCCTTTTGCTCTCCTCCGACGGCAAGAACCTCTTCCTGGATTTCACGCCGGTGCCCGAGCCGGCGGAGTACCGGCTGATGGCGGTGGGGCTGGGGCTCGTGCTGCTCAGCCTCCGCCGCCGGCGCCGCCGCCGCGGGTTCGCCACGACCGCCCGCGCCTGAACGGGCCGGACGCGGCTGCGGCCGATGACGCGGCGCCGGGCGCTGCCGGAATCGAGCGGCCGGCCGCAACGTCGATAATACCCTTGCTAGGGGTGGACGATTCGCGATAGGTGGACGGCGTCCAGTTGTCACGATTGCGATGCGCCGTTGGGCCATAGCGGCGGGGTTCGCTTTTGCGGCGGCGGCATTGCCGTTGCGGGGGGTTAGCTTTGTCTGGACGGGCCTGGCGCTGGACAACGACACGAGCAATGGAGCCAACTGGCGGGGCGGCGTCGCGCCTCCCGGCGACGGGACCGCCGATCTGACATTCGGTCCGACGGCCAATATCTCGGGAGCCTACAGCTACCTGTATTTCGGCACCAACCAGAGCCTCAATTCCCTGGCCTTTTCCGGCGCGATCCCGCCCTATTACATCGAGGGTACATCGGAATCCGCCAGCGTCATCACCATCCTGAGCGGGCTGACTTATGCCCCGACCAGCACGGTCGACTCCTTGCTGACTTGGAACATCAACCTCGCCGCCGCGAACGCCCAGACCTGGAACATCAGCAACGGCTCGCTCGAGATCGACGGGAACATCACCGGCAGCGCCACGATCACCAAGTCGGGCACCGGCGAACTCCGGCTCTACACCTACGCCAACACCTTCTCCGGCACCATCGTGCTGAATCAGGGCGGTCTGCTCCTGGGCTACGATTCCGCGCTGGGCTCGGGCAAGCTGACCATCAATGGCAGCAACAACCCGTATCTCAAGACCGACAGCGACAATGCGGTCACGATCAACAACCCCGTCACCCTGAACGGCGGCAGCTTCCAGACGCTGCTCAACAGCACGCTGACGCTGAGCGGCACGGTGACGCTGGCCGCGAACACCACGATCGCGCCGCAAACCGTCCAGCCCCTGGTCCTCGCCGGCACCGTCACCGAGTCGGGCGGCTCACGTTCGCTGACGGTGGATGGCCCGGGCGTCGTCTCCCTGACCGGAACCAACAGCTACACCGGCGGGACCAACGTGAGCGATGGGGTCGTGATCTTTGGCGCCGCGAGTTCCATCCCGACCACCGGTCAGCTCACCGCCACCGGCGACGGTTACATCGGGATCGTAACGCCGCCCTCCAATCTCCAATCCAGCTTCATCGACCGGTTCGACAAGGCCAACACGACCGGGACCATCGGTCTCGACGCGACCCCGGGCACGACCACCACCAGTGCCAACTACTTCCAAAGCTCCATCGATCTCACGGGCTTTGCCGCCGGCGCCCGGCTCGGGTCGGCCACCAATGCGGAACTGGGCAACTACAACAAGACCATCACCCCATCCGGCACTGTCTACAACTTCGGCGGCGGGGGCGGTCGGCTGCAGGTGGACATCCAGTTGACCGACGGCACGACCGACCTAGGGACAGTCAGCCGTTCGGTCGTGGTCAACTCGCCGGCCAGCGCGCCGCTCACGCTCCGCCTCATTCCCGGGACCGACTACAAGAACAACTACTCGGGCGGAACGACCGCGACGCAATCCGCCGTGATTTTCGGCTCCGGCGGATTGCCCGTCAGCGGAACGGGTGACCTCCATCTTGGGCCGGGCGGCTACATCGGCTTGGAGGACATCAGCGACGGGACGACGCTATGGGCCTTCTTGAACCGGTTCCCCACGACCACGAGCCAGGGCGTCATCGGCTTTGATTCCTCCACCAGCAGCGCAGTGTCGATCGGCTTTGCCGACAGCTCCATCTACCTCGGGAATTTTTCCAACCCGACTTTTTACCTCGGCACCGCCACCAAGGCCACGATCAGCGATGCCATCATGCTGCCCTCCACGATGATCACCGGCGCGGCCTACCGTTTCGCCGGCTACAAAGGCGGCCAACTCGAGGTTTCCTCGTCCCTCTCCGACAACATGGGCTACGCGGCCAGCGTGATCATCGGCGATCCCGATGTCCCGGCCACGGCCAACGACCCCACGCAGGCCAACAGCACGGAACCATCGAGCGTGAAACTCTCCGGCGACAACAGCTACACGGGCGGCACGACCTTGTACGCCGGCCGGCTGATCGTCAGCCAGTCCAACGACTCCGGCACCACGGACGCGTTGGGTGCGACCACCGGCGCACTCACGGTCCAGCCGGTCAACTTCACGCACGACAGCTCGCTCCGCCCCACCCTGCAGCTCGCCGCCTCGAATGTGGCCAATCCCATCGTGTTGAATGCCGACCTCAATCTCACGGCGTGGGCTGACACCAATTACACGCTGGCCGGCGCGATTTCGGGCACCGGCGCCCTGTACATCGATACGACGCCGGGCACGATCACGCTCGGCAGCGGCACCGGCGACGCGGCCACCATCAACACGTTCTCCGGCGGCGTCCACATCGGCACCGCGGACAACTCCGGCGGCACGGTGATCTTCGCCACCGACCACGCCGCGGGGTCCGGGACGCTGGATATCGTCAACGGCGAAGCCAAGTTCACCAGCGCGAATCCGGTGATTGGCGGACTCTCCGGCAGCGACGAGGAGGATCCCCTCTACCTCGCCTACGGCGTCCAAAAGCTCACCATCGACCAGGGCGCCGATTCGCACTACTACGGGGAAATCGAGTCCGACGGCGAGGGGAACGCGGCTCTCGTCAAGACGGGCGGCGGCAACCTTTATCTCGAAAGCTACAACAGCTACCGGGGGGGGACCACCATCAACGCCGGCGCCATCGTCGCCGGCAACAACCACGCGTTGGGTTCGGGCACCGTGACGATTGATGGCGGGAAACTCGCCCTGGAGTCCGGAGTCACCCTGAGCAACGATCTTTCCCTGCTGTCCGGCACCCTCGGCGGGTCTGGCACCTTCGATCCCCCCAACCGCCCCGTCATCTCCAGCGTCGTTATCGCCCCGGGATCGATCAGCCTGCAGGCCCCGGGCACGCTCAGCTTCGGCAGCAACGGCCTCGCCTTCGCCTCCGGCGGCGGCCTCCATTGGCAGATCCAGTCGGCCACGGGCGCCGCCGGCATCGGCTACGACACGCTGGCCATCGCCGGTGTGCTCGACGTCACGTCCACCACTTCGGGCACGTTTAAGATTTCCATCGTCTCGCTCGACGCTGACGGGAATCTGGGCGCGGTCGGCGACTTTGACGCGGGGACGGGGCAGCAGTGGCTGATCGCCGACGCCACGGACGGCATCACGATCAATGGCCTCACCCCGACCGCCGGTTTCGATCCCTCGCCGCTGTTCTACCTGGACACCCAATCCTTCGCGAATTCGCTGGATGGCGGCACGTTCAATTTGAGTCTGGGCGGCGACAGCACCGAACTGTTCCTCAACTTCACTCCCGTGCCCGAGCCGTCGACCGCCGCGTTGCTGGGCCTCGGGCTGGCGGGCCTGCTGCTCCGCTGCTGGCGCCGCCGGCGGTAAGCGGCGGCTTCGGACGGTGACCGGTCATCCCTGCGTCGGCAGGATTTCCTCGGCGCGCTTGACCAGGGAGACGAACTCGGTCCGGTAGCCGCCCGCGTCGGCGTCCGTGCCCTCCGCGGCCCAGCGCGCGACGTCCGCCAGTGTCTCCGTCCCCTTGTGCGCCGAGTCGCGCAGCACCATGCCGAATCCGGCCACCGCCGCCGCGAACTTGAAGTCGGCGCTCGCCTCGGCGAACGCTTCGCCGCGGTCGGTGAGCGGGAATTCCAGCAGGCGGCTCGCCCCGCCCTCCGGCGCCTGGTAACGGATTTTCACCGTCAGCAGCTCGTCGCTGGGTTTTGCGTTTTGGGTTTTGGGTTTTGAGTCGACTGGCGCCTGGTACTTGAGCGCGTCGACGGTGCCGGCGGGCTTCCACTCCACGCCGACCGGAATGACCTCGTAGAGTGCCGTCACCGTGTGCCCGGCGCCGACATCGCCGGCGTCGATCCGGTCGTTGTTGAAATCCTCCTTCTTCAGCAGGCGGTCCTCGTAGCCGATCAGGCGGTAGGCCTGCACTTTCGCCGGATTGAACTCGACCTGCACCTTCACGTCCCGGGCCACCGTGGCGAGCGTGCCGTTGACCTGCTCGACGAGCACCCGGCGGGCCTCGCGGGTCGTGTCGACGTAGGCATAGGTCCCGTTGCCGTGATCGGCCAGCTGTTCGAGGGTCGCGTCCTTGTAGTTACCCATGCCGAAGCCCAGCGCTGTCAGGTACACTCCCGTCTTCGCCTTCTCCTCGATCAGGCGCACGAGGTCGCCGCGATCGGTCACGCCGACGTTGAAATCGCCGTCCGTGGCGAGGATGACGCGGTTGATGCCGCCGGGCAGGAAGTTGGCCTTGGCCACGTCGTAGGCGAGCTGGATGCCCATGGCGCCGTTGGTCGAGCCGCCCGCCCGCAGGGCGTCGAGCGCGTCGAGCAGTTCCTGCCGGTGACTGGCCGGGGTCGAGGGCAGGGCCAGGCCGGAGGTGCCGGCGTAGGTCACGATGGCGACGCGGTCCTCCGGTCGGAGCTGGTCCACCAGCAGGCGCAGGGCCTCCTTCACCAGCGGCAGCTTGTTGGGCGCGCCCATCGAACCCGACACATCGATCAGGAACACGAGGTTGGCCGCGGGGCGCGCGGCGGCGGGCACCTCCCGCGCCTTCAGGCCGATGCGCACAAGCCGGTGCGCGGGCGTCCAGGGCGCGCCGGCCACCTCGAGCGCGACCGCGAACGGCGCCGGACCCGCCGGCGGCGCATAGTGGTAGGCAAAGTAGTTGACCAGTTCCTCGATGCGCACCGCGTCGCGCGGCGGGCGCCGGCCGGCGTTCAGGAACCGCCGCACGTTGCTGTAACTGGCGGTGTCGACGTCGACGGCGAAGGTCGACAGCGGATTCTGCGCCGCGGCAAGGAAGTCGTTGTCGCCGACGAAGTCGTAGGCCTCCGTGTTGAAGGGCGGCCGGGCCGCAGCCGGCGGCAGCGGACCTTCCCAGCCCGCGGGAGCGTCCCACGGGATGCCGCGTGCCGCACCAAACGCGTCCGGGCTGCCGGTGTAGGCAGACGCCGCGCCGCCCGCGTTCTTGTCGTAAGGCAACGCGGCCAGCGCGCCGGCGTTCAAGGCCAGGGCGGGTGTCATCTTCAACCGCGTTCCGGCCAGCGTCGATTGCGCGGCATACCCTTCGTCAGCTTTCGCCCTCACCTCGAAGGGCGCCAGCTTGATGGTTTCGTCCTTCGCTTCGGTCGGCAGCGCGCCCCGAACCTCCCCGCCCAGGGTAACGCCGCCGGAGACGCGGCCGATGTTCTCCGGCACCATTGAAGCGTCCGCCGCGACCTTTTCGGCCGGCGGCGGGTTGGGCACGACGGCGGCGAGGTGCTCCATGCGGTCCGCCGTGAACCCGGCGGGAACAGGCGTCTTGCCGGCCTCGTCCTTGGCAAATTGCAGTTCGATCGGGCTGCCCGCCGGCGCCGGCGCGGTCGCCGCGGCGGGAGCGGCCGCCTTGCGCGCCTCCGCCTGGTCGGCGAGCGCGAGCGCCTGCTTCTTCGCCTCCCGCGTCGGCCACACCCGCACCGCGACGATGAGGGTCAGGCAGGCGGCGGCGGCCAGGCCGGCCAGGGCGAAATAGGGCAGACGGAACACCCGGGCCGGGCGCACGGTGTGATAGACGGCGCGATGCGCGGGGGGCGCGGGCAGCGGCTCGGCCTCCAGCGCAGCGGCGAGCAGGCCGGCGGTGGCGCGGATGTCCGCCACGGCGGCCTGCAGCGCGGGATCGGCGGCGATCGCCGCCGCCACCTGCGCCGCCTCGTCCCCCTCGAGCTCGCCCAGCGCGTAGGCGGTCAGGCGGGGGTCATCGGGGTTCAGGCGGATCGGATCGAAGGGATTCATGGACGGGTCTCCTGGTTGCGCGTGGGTTCGTCATTCGGCGCCTTGCGTCTCCGCCAGCCATTCGCGCCGCAGCGTCTTGATCGCGGTGTGGATGAGGAAGCCCACGTTGCTCACCGAGAGCGACGTGATGCGGCTGATTTCCTTGTAGCTGAAACCGTTCTGGAACTTGAGGCGGATGACCTCCTGCTGGTGGGCCGGCAGCCGCCCGATCAGGCGCAGGACGGCGGCGTGCGTCTCGGCGGCCTCGAGCGCGGCGCCGGGCCGGGGTTCGGTCGCCACGACGCGCTCCTCCGCGCCCTCGGCGAAGGCCTTCAAGCGCCCCTCCTTGCGGTAGACGTCGAACGCCCGGTTGCGGCACACGGTGAAGAGCCACTCGGCCAGGTGACCCGCGACCGCCTCCGCCGGCTGGGTCGCCAGACGCAAAAACGTGTCCTGCACCACGTCGCGCGCCCGGTCGGAGTCGCCGACCAGGCGGGTGGCGTAGCGGAGAAGCGGAGCCTGGAACTGCTCGACGGCGGAGCGCACAAAGGCGGCGGTTTCATGGGAGCGGTCGGACGGTGAAGAGTCCGGATGCACGTGCGATGGACTGCTCATACCACGGGGGAGCCGCGCCTTTCTTAGAAAAAATCGGCCCCGGTAGGTTCTGCCCCGGCGGGGCGCCGGCGGCGAACCCAAAAACGGCCCTTGGCGGGTTTGGGATCCCGTGCTTCATTGCGCACCGCCGATGCGCCGCACCCTCCTCCATTGCCGCGCCTCCGCCGGTCTCCGGCGGCCGGCTCGCTGGCTTTTGGCATCTGGCCTCTGCCTTCTGGCCCCCGGCTGCGCTCGCCGGGTGACGCCGGCGGAGGCCGGCATCCGCGACCAGACCCTCTACCTCGGCAACGGCTCCGAGCCGCGCGACCTCGATCCACATGTCGTGGTCTCGTACAACGATTTCAACATCGTGCTGGCCCTGTTCGAGGGCCTCACGAACATCGACGAGCGCACCTCCCGGCCCGTGCCCGGGGTCGCCGAGCGCTGGGAGACTTCCGCCGACGGCCTCACCTGGACCTTCCACCTCCGGCCGGACGCCCGCTGGAGCAACGGCGATCCCCTGACCGCGCAGGACTTCGTCTTTGGCGTCCACCGGGTCCTCTCGCCGCGCTTGGCCTCCGAGTACGCCTACGTCCTCTACCCGCTGAAGAACGCCGAGGCCTTCAACGCCGGGCGGATCACCGACTTTTCCCGGGTCGGCGTGCGCGCGGTCGACGACCGCACGCTCGAGTTCACCCTCGCCCGGCCCGCGCCGTTCCTCGCCGCCGCGGCCTCGCTCCCGGCGTGGTTTCCCGTCCACCGCGCCAGTATCGAGCGGCTCGGTCGCTTTGACGACCGCGCGGTGCCGTGGACGCGGCCGGAGACCATGGTCTGCAACGGCCCGTTCCGCCTGGAGGAGTGGTCGCCCAACAACCGCGTCGTGGTCGTCCGCAATCCCGCCTACTGGGATGCGGGCCACGTGCGCCTCCACCGGATCGTGTTCTATCCGATCGAGAACGCGAACTCCCAGGAGGCCGCTTTCCGCGCCGGCCAGCTCCACCTCACCTCCGACGTGCCGCTGACGAAGATCGACGCCTACCGGCGGGATGACCCGGCCGAGCTGCGGATCGACCCGTTCCTCGACACCGCGTTCCTCCGCTTCAACACCCGCCGGGTGCCGTTCACCGATCCGCGCGTCCGCCAGGCGCTCGCCCGCGCCCTCGATCGCGCCGCGCTCGTGCGCGACGTCCTGCGCGGCGGGCAGCGGCCGGCGCACTGCCTCACGCCGCCCGACACCGCCGGCTATACCGCGCACGCCGCCATCCCGGACGACTTCGCCGGCGCGCGGCGGCTGCTGGCCGAGGCCGGCTATCCCGGCGGCCGCGGCTTCCCGCGGGTCGAGATCCAGTTCGCCACCCTCGAGCTCAACCAGCGGCTGCTCGAGGCCGTGCAGCAGATGTGGCGCCGCGAGCTCGGCATCGAGGTCACCCTGGCCAACAAGGAGCAGCGGGTGTGGCTCAACGACGAGCGCCAGCTCAACTACGACATCTCCTACGCCCACTGGATCGGCGACTACGTCGATCCGAGCACCTACCTGGAGCTGTTCACCGGCGACGGCGGCAACAACTCGACCGGCTGGGCCGATCCGGAGTACGACCGGCTGGTGCGCGCCGCGGGGGCCGAGCTGGATCCCGCCCGGCGCGACGAACGCTACCAGCAGGCCGAGGCCCTCCTGTTGCGCGCGGCGCCGATCGCGCCGATCTTCTTCGGGACCCGCATCTACCTCTGCCGTCCGGAGGTGAGGGACTGGTACCCGTCGCTGCTGGGCGTGCACCAGTACAAGAACGTCTACCTCGCGCCCTGAAGCCGCGCCGGCGCCGGAACACTTGTCCTCGGGCCGCCGTCCGACCAAGTTACCGTCATGCTCCGCCGCTGCCTCGCCGCCCTGTTGTTCGCCCTGCCCGCCGCCGCCCGCGCCGCGGGCCCGGAGATCGTCCGCGTGAGCACCGGCTGGCGGACGGCGGCCTCCTTCCAGCGGGTGAGCGAGTACTTTGACGGCCACGAAAACGACGGCGGGATCGCGGTCCTGCGCACGCAGCCGGGCGACCGCGCCGGCTTCTACTGGCTGGTGCGGCTGAAGAACGACGGCCCGCCGCTGACCGGGGCGAAGTTTGAGCTCGAGGTCATCACGCCCGCCGGGCCCACTCCGAAGACCTTCACCTTTCCCGCCGCCATCGCCCGCGGCAGCGCCCTCTACGACCTCGGTCTGACCGGCGCCGACTGGCCGGGCGCCACGGCCCGGCCCGCCGCGTGGCGGCTCAAGCTCCTGGCGGCGGACGGGCGGACGCTCCTCGCCGAACAAAGTTTCCTCTGGGCGCTGCCGCCGGCGCCTTGAGGCGCGCAGCCGGCGCGCGACCCGGCGAAATCATACGGCCTAGGTGGCCGGTCCGACGACCGTGGCCAGCACCGCGAAGAAATGGCAGATGCTGCCGGCCAGCACGAACAGGTGCCACACCGCGTGATGATACGGCAGCCGCTCCCAGCAGTAAAAGAGCGTGCCGACGGAATACGCCACGCCGCCGGTGATCAGCAGGACGAGGCTGTGATGGGGCAGCGCCTCGATCAGCGGCCGGATGCCGATCAGCACCAGCCAGCCCATGAACAGGTAGATCAGGGTCGACATCACCTCGAAACGCCCCGTCCAGAAGGCCTTCAGCACGATGCCGGTCACGGCGAGTCCCCAGACCACGCCGAACAGGCTCCAGCCCCACGGTCCGCGCAGGTTGGCGAGCATGAAGGGCGTGTAGGTGCCCGCGATCAGCAGGAAGATCGCCGCGTGGTCGAACACGCGCAGCACCCGTTTCCAGCGGCGCGCCCGGAAGGCGTGGTAGCAGGTCGAGGCCCCGTACAGCAGCACCAGCGACGCCCCGAACACCGCGCAGCCCACCACCGTCCAGGCGTCGCGGCGCAGTGCCGCCAGCGTCACGAGCACGCTCAGGCCCGCGATGCTCAGGGCCAGGCCCAGTCCGTGGGTCAGGCTGTTGGCGATTTCCTCGCCGCGGGTGTAGCTGGGCAGGGCGGCTTTCATCCGTTTGAACACGCCCCACGGACCGCAAAACGCGGCGAAAGTTCAAGGGAAAATCCCGACCGGCGGCCGGCAGCGCCCGCGCTCCGGCGTTGCCTCGGGCCGCAACCTGCCCCGTGATGGCCGCCGTTCCCATGTCCCCCCGCCCTTCCTGGACCGACTGGCAGCCGCTGGCGCTGCCCGAACCCCTGGCGGCGCCGGTGCTCGCCGAGGTGCTGGACGGCGGCCAGTCATTCCGCTGGACCCTCGAAGCGGAGGGGGTCTGGCAGGGCGCGTGGGACGACTGCGTCGTCCGGCTCAAGTCCGCGGGCGACGGCAGCCTCCGGTGGGCCGCGCCGCAGACTCTCGCCGCGACAGCACCGTCCAAACTCGCAACCTATCTGGCCGCCTCCGTCAGCTTCAGCCGCCGGGCGGACGAATTGCCGTGGCGGAGCGACGCGCACCTGGCCCGCTGCCTCGCGGCCTTTCCCGGCCTGCGCCTGCTGCGCCAGCCGCTGGGCGAAACGCTGCTCTGCTTTCTCTGCAGCGCCACCAAGCAGATCGTCCAGATCCGGCAGATGGTCGGCCTGCTGGCGCGACGCCACGGCCGCGAACTCGCGCCCGGTTTCCACCGCCTGCCGACGTGGAGCGAGCTGGCCGCGGTGAGCGAGGAAAACCTCCGGGCCTGCCTGCTCGGGTTCCGCGCGCGCCACGTCGCGCAAACCGCCGGTTTTCTGGCCGGGCATCCCGGGTGGCTGGAGGGGTTCGCGGACCTGCCGTACGCCGACGCCAAGGCCCGGTTGTGCGAGCTGCCGGGCGTGGGCGAAAAGATCGCCGATTGCGTGTTGCTGTTCGGCGCGGGCCGCTTCGAGGCCTTCCCGGTCGACGTGTGGATTCTCAAGGCCATGGCGCGGCGCTACGGCCTCGAGGGCTGGACGCCGCGGCAGGTCGCCCACTTCGGCCGCGCGCATTTTGGTCCGGCGGCCGGCCTGGCCCAGCAATACCTCTTCGCCTGGGAGCGCGCCCACGGGCGCGACTGAGCGCCGCTTGGCCGCGGCGGCAAGCCGCCGCGGGTCTTGCAGCCCAAGAAACGGACCGGGCCGGCGTCCTGGCGGGCATGAACGAACGCCCGCTTTCCTTTTCCTCCCCGTGGCCGGCACCCACCAGGTCCGGATCAACTATTTCGGCGACCGGCGCCAGACGGACCGCGGGCCGGTGACGGTGCAGGTGCGCCTGATCACGGACTTCGGCCTGCCCACCCAGCGCGAGCAGCGGATCACGGTCC
>Ga0335085_10010393_pt1 | contig 13913 bp, 11 predicted proteins | sample Lox_Sample_45_FD_206712 | JGI IMG/M metagenome (GOLD analysis project Ga0335085, IMG submission 206712) | Soil microbial communities from Loxahatchee National Wildlife Refuge, Florida, United States - Lox_Sample_4.5 | ecosystem: Environmental > Terrestrial > Soil > Wetlands | place: USA...
GATACAGGAATTGATGGCTCTATCTTTGATGTTACTTGGCGACCGAACGATAAATAATTAACTGAGTCCTTGACCGCCGAAGGTCTCCAGCCCCTCACCCTCCAAACAACTCATTCAACTTATCGAGAAATCCCTTTTCCTGCGGCTTGGGTGTCGAGCCGAGGCTCTTCGCAAGCTGCTCGAACAATTCGCGCTGCTCCTTGCTCAGCTTCGAGGGGATCTCGACGTTCACGATGACGTATTCATCCCCGCGGCCGCTCTTTCGTAGGCGCGGCACACCTTTCCCTTTCAGGGTCAGGATCTTCCCGGGCTGCGTCCCGGAGGGGATGTTGATCTTCTCCGCCCCGTCCACGGTCGGGACCTCGATCTCCGAGCCAAGCGTCGCCTGTGCCACGTTGATGTCCAGGTCGAGCAGGATGTCGTCGCCTTTGCGCTTGAAGAACTTGTGGGGTGTCACCGTCACCGAGAGGAACAGGTTGCCATTGGGGCCGCCGTTCGTCCCGGGCTGCCCTTCGTTCGGCAGGCGGATCTGCACGCCGTTGTCCACGCCGGCGGGGATGGAGACCTTCTTCTTGACCTTCTTGCGTTCCAGCCCGCTGCCGCGGCAGGTGTGGCAGGGCTGCTCAATGACCTCGCCGCGCCCGCCGCAGGCGGGACAGGTGACGGTCTCCACCATCTGGATGACGAAAGTCTGACGCACCTGACGGACCTCCCCGCGCCCGCCGCAGGTGGTGCAGGGCTTAGGCGTGGTGCCGGGCTCGGCGCCGACTCCCCGGCAGGTGGCACAGATTTCGTCCCGGGTGAACTCCACTTCCCGTTCGACCCCGAAGACGGCCTCCTCGAACGCAAGCTGGACCTCCATCTGGAGATCGCGTCCGCGCCGCGGCGTTTTGCGCGAGGCACCGGCGCTGCGCCTTCCGCCGCCGAATCCGAATCCAAACAGCTCCTCGAACAGGTCGGAAAAATCGGCGGTGTAATCGGGCATGCCGCCCATCTCGCCCAGGCCGGCTTTGCCGAAGCGGTCATAGCGCGCACGCTTGTCAGCATCGGACAGCACGCCGTAGGCTTCGTTGATTTCCTTGAATTTCTCCTCGGCGTCGGGGGCCTTGTTCACGTCCGGGTGATACTGGCGCGCGAGCTTGCGGAAAGCCTGCTTGATCTCGTCCGTGGAGGCATTGCGCGGAACGCCCAGAATGTCGTAATAATCACGATTCGTCGCCATATAATAATTGCTTTGTTTACCGAAAAAATTATTCCTTCACTTCGCCATCCACCACATCCCCGGAAGCAGATTGTCCACCAGAGCCAGCCTGCGGGGCCGCCGAACCATACATGCTTCCGCCGATCTTTTGAATGGCCTGTCCCAGATTCTCCGTCGCCGTGCGAATCATGTCCACATCATCCTTTTCCAGCGATGCCTTGACCCGGTTGATGTTAGCCTCGACCTCCGCCTTGACTTCGGCGGGAATCTTGTCGGCGTATTCCTTCAACAATTTTTCAGCCGAATAGACCGTATTGTCGGCGTTGTTGCGCACCTCGATTTTTTCCTTGCGCTGACGGTCGTCCGCCGCATTGGCTTCCGCCTCGCCCCGCATGCGCTCGACCTCATCCTTGGAAAGACCCGAGGAGGCGGTGATGGTGATGTGCTGCATGTTCCCGCTGGCCTTGTCCTTGGCGGTCACCTTCAAAATGCCGTTCACGTCGATGTCAAAGGTGACCTCGATCTGCGGGATGCCGCGCGGGGCCGGCGGGATGCCATCCAGGATGAACTTGCCCAGCGTCTTGTTGTCCGCGGCGAGGGAACGCTCGCCCTGTAGGACATGGATCTCCACCTGCGTCTGGCTGTCGGTGGCGGTGGAAAAAATCTGCGAGCGGCGTGAGGGGATGGTGGTGTTGCGTTCGATGAGTGGAGTTGCCACGCCGCCCAGCGTTTCAATCGAGAGCGTGAGCGGGGTCACGTCGAGCAGCAGGATGTCCGTCACCTCGCCGCCCAGCACACCCGCCTGGATGGCGGCACCGACCGCGACGACCTCGTCCGGGTTGACGCCCTTGTGCGGGTCCTTGGAGAACATGCGCCGCACCGCCTCCTGCACCGCCGGCATGCGCGTCATGCCGCCCACCAGCACGACCTCGTCCACCTGGGCCGGCGTGGTGTTCGCATCCGATAAGGCACTTCTCATCGGTGCCAGCGTGCGCTCGATCAGGTCGCTGGTCAGTTGCTCGAACTTGGCGCGCGTCAGGGTCGTGACAAGATGTTTGGGACCCGAGGAGTCTGCGGTTAGATAGGGCAGGTTGATCTCGGTCTGCATGACGGTGGACAATTCGATCTTGGCTTTTTCGGAGGCTTCCTTCAGCCGCTGCAAGGCCTGCTTATCCTTGCGCAAATCGAGGCCGTTCTCGCGCAGGAATTCGGAGATGAGGTGGTCCATGATGCGCTGGTCGAAGTCGTCCCCGCCGAGGAAGGTGTCGCCGCTGGTGGATTTGACCTCGAACACGCCCTCGCCCACGTCGAGGATGGAGATGTCAAACGTCCCGCCGCCCAGGTCATAAACGGCAATGGTCTCATTTTTCTTTTTATCCAGCCCGTAGGCCAGGCTGGAGGCGGTCGGCTCATTGATGATGCGCAGCACCTCCAGGCCGGCGATCTTGCCGGCATCCTTGGTGGCGTTGCGCTGGGCGTCGTTGAAGTAAGCCGGCACCGTGATGACCGCCTGAGTCACCGTCTCGCCGAGGTAGGCCTCCGCATCGCGCTTGATCTTCGACAGGATCATGGCCGAAATTTCAGGCGGGCTGTAATCCTTTCCATCGACCGCCACGCGCACGTCGCCGTTTTCAGCCTCGGCGACCTGGTAGGGCACGCGCGAGAGCGTCCGCTGGACTTCGCCATCGCCGTACCTGCGGCCCATGAAGCGCTTGATGGAAAAGACGGTGTTCTGGGCGTTGACGATGGCCTGGTTGCGGGCCACGCGCCCCACCAGCCGCTCGTGGTTCTTGTTGACCGCCACCACCGACGGGACCAGCCGCTCCCCCTCCGCGGAGGGAATGACGACCGGCTCGCCGCCCATCATGACCGCGCAGACGGAGTTCGTGGTGCCGAGGTCTATGCCGATGATTTTACCCATTCAAAATTCCTTCGATAAGACAATGTAACCCGTCCGGGTTGATCGCACCATGTCCTCGCCGGGAGGCGCGACCTTACTGGGCCACCCGCACCATTGCATGGCGGATGACGCGCTCGCCGAGCATGTAGCCTTCCTGGACCACTGCGATGACCTGCCCGGTTTCGTGGTCTGCGCTCGGCTCCTGCGAAATCGCTTCGTGCAGGTTCGGGTCGAACATTTTTCCTTCCGCTTCGATGCGGGTCACGCCCTCGGCGTCCAGGATGGCCTGCAACTTCCGGTAGATCAGCTCGATGCCGCTCACCCACGACTGGTTTGCCTCACCCGTGGGGCGGTTGGACAGCGCCCGCTGGAGGTCGTCCATCACGGGCAGGAAGCGGCCGATGATCGCGCCGCGCATCAACTGGGCCGTGCCGAGCTGTTCGCGTTCAAGGCGCTTCTTGTAGTTCGAAAACTCCGCCTGGGAGCGCTGCCACCCATCAAGGTATTCGGCGGCCGAGGCCTGGGTCTCCTCAAGCTGCTTCCTGAGTATCTCGAACTCCTCAAACGATACAACCGGGGCAGTGGCCTCAGCGGAAGGTGTTTCCGCCTCGGGTTGCACGACCTCAAGGTTTTTTTCTTCATTTTTCATCTTGTGTTTCTTGTCGGTCATGTTCAAATTCCTTTATTCAGCGCGGCTCTACTCGCTCTGTTCGCCGCCGATATTCTCGTTCACCAGGTCGGAGAGCAACCCCGCCACATAACGCACCGTCGGGATCGTCCGTGCGTAGGACATGCGCATGGGCCCCAGGACGCCGAGCGTGCCCGTCGCCATGCCGGGGACGCCATAGCGCGCCAGCACCATCGAGCACTGGCGCAATTCTTCCCAGGTCCCCTCACCACCGATCAACACCTGCACGCCGCCCACGCCGCTGTTCATCACCGTGCGGGCAAGCAAGTCCTGAAGGGTGGATCGTTCCTCGAACAGTTTTAATGCCCGGCGGGCATTGTCCGAATCGGTGAACTCCGGCTCGGAGAGCACGTTGGTCAGACCATCCACATAGATTTCGCCCGAGACACTTGCATCCGTGCGGCGCATGTCGGTCGTGATGATGGTCAGAATATCCTTTTCGAGCGCGTCTGAAAGTGCGGGTAAAGACGACAGGTCATCGATGGTTTTCCCGGAGATCAACTGATTCAGGCGGTTTGCAGCGGTGCTCAGTTTCTCCTGCGTCACCGGCTCAGCCAGGGTCAGGATCTGTTGGTTGACGTCACCGTCGCTCATGACAAGCACCATCAGCACCTGGCGGCCCTGCGTCGAAATAAGTTCGACATGCTTGAAGCGGGCCTTTTCTGCATGAGGCGCGGTCACGACGGAGACGCCCTGAGACTGGTGTGCCAGTACCGAGGCGGCCAGCGTCATCCACTGGTCGATGTCCTGCCGCGCCTGATAGAACTGGTGGCTGATGGTATGCTGCACCGATTCGGGCAGGTCCACCTGCTGCATCAGATGCGTGACGAAGTAGCGATAGCCCTCTTCAGTGGGGACGCGGCCGGCCGAGGTATGCGGCTGCCGCAGGAAACCCTGCTCGGTGAGCGCCGCCAGCTCGTTCCGCACCGTAGCAGAGGACAGGTCAAGGTGAAAATGCTCGACGATGCGCTGCGAGCCAACCGGCTGGGCAGTCTCGATATGGTCGCGCACCACGAGCATCAGGATTTTCTTTTGGCGTTCGGTAAGGTCAGTCATATTTGAAAGGGTTGGAAGGCTTTAGCACTCTTGCAACTGGAGTGCTAACAAGCGGGGTTAATGATAACATGCGCGGGAGGGGTAAGTCAATTGATTGGCTGAAATTCAAATGATTTTCTTACCAAAAGAAAAGCGGCGCATTCGTAAGCACGCCGCCCCAGAATTCATTCTTTCCAGGATTTGAATTCAAGCGAGGTGAAAACCGATCACAAAGCAGGTCGTCATGAGCCAGAGCAGGCCCGGCAGGATCTTCAGAATCTTCTCGCGTGAGAGGAGGGGCTTACCCGCCTTCAGGAAAAAGAGGGACAACCCGCCCGCGCCGATGAGCGCCCCGCCCACACCCACCAGAGCAAAGCCGGGATTCGCCTGTCCCTGCAGCACCAAGACAATGGGCAGCAGGAAGATCACCAGGCCGGCAACTCCATGGACAAATGTCACCACAAAGATCGGCAGATTCCCCGGCATGGGAAAGATGCGGGTGATAAGCACCGCCAGGAAGCCGACGATCGCGAAGAGCAGGTAAGCGCTCCGCCACCCGGGGATATGCTCCCAGGCCAATCCGGTGGACAGGCTGAGGGGAATGATCGTCGCAACGATGACCACGACCGGGCTGTCCAGCACGTCAAAGCCGAGGATGAGGAGCAGCAGCGTGGCGACGAGCAGTACGCCAAAGGCGATGGTGTATGCGATGATGGGCGGCGTGCTCAAGTCGTTAATGCCAACCACAATCTCGTAGGCCGCAAGCAGGCAGGTCAGCAGCAGCAGAATACGGTCCGGCAGGGTCATTTTCATGACGTCAGGAAATCGTCACAAAAGGCTGGATGGAAAGGACCACCATCGAACAGAACATGTACAGGGACGCGTATTTAAACAACCCGAAGTTGACCTGCTCCGAGGGGCGCGTGATGGCGGCAAAGGACAGGAGCATCAGCCCAACCGTCAGCACGGCCATCAGGCGCAGGAAGCCTGCCTGGACGCCGATCAACATGCTTGCCCAGCCGATGCACACCGCCGCCAGGATGGCCGAAAAGGCGATCACCACGCGCGTGAAGGCAAACCCGTAGGTGGAGGGGAAGGTCGGCACGCCCGCCGCCCTGTAATCCTCATAGAAATGCATGGAAAAAGTCAGGGTATGCGTGGGAATCCAGAACAGGATTGCCAGCGTGAGCAGGATCCCAACCAGGTCGATGTACCCAATGGCCAGCACGCGGCCCGCCAGTATGGGCATGCCGCCCGATATCCCGCCCCACACGATGCTCCAGCAGGTCCTGCGCTTGAGCCAGAGGGTGTAGACGATCACATCGAAGAACAGGCCGGCGAACACGACCAGCCCATAGGTGGGGTTCATGGCGACGGCCAGGCCGACGCCTACAAGCGAGAGGGTCAGCCCCAGCCGCAATGCCTCCAGCGGGCCGACCGCTCCGGTGGCCAGCGGGCGGTTGTGGGTGCGGTTCATGACCGTATCGATATCGCGGTCGTAAAACATGTTCAGGATGGTGCTGCCGCTGATGGCCAGGAACAGGCTGACGACCAACCCCGCAAACGTGGCGAGGTTCACCTTCACCCCGGCGCTCAGGTAACCGGCCACGCCGGTGGCCAGCAGCAAACTGGTCTGCGAGGTCTTAATCAACGGCTGGTACAGGCGGATTTTTGCGGCCAGATATCCCATGGCGTTACTCCTAAAGTCCCTCAATCATACTACCGACCTCCCCGGAAGCCAACTGCGGGGCTTGAATTGGGCGCAAAATTACGGAATTTTTCCCAATTCCACCCGTCGATAGAATTATCGTATTGACCTCGCCTCCCATTCCACTTACAATAAATCTGTGATGAAATTCTGCCTGTACACGGCTGGATTTTCCCCTTACTACGGGGGATTCTTCCGCCCGGATCATGACCCTCCGGTGGCTTCCTCCACCGCGCCCTGACCGACCGTGCTTTATAGTTACCCGTTTATCTCTTGGAGGAATCCATGCCCACCCCTTTTGTTTCAAAGCGTGCGCCCATTTATAAAGACGTTCCCGACGAAAAGTGGAACGACTGGCGCTGGCAGTTAAGCAACCGCCTGAACAGTGCCGAAGAGATCGAGAAAATAATCGCCCTGACCGACAGCGAGCGCAAAGCGCTCCAATCGACCGGCCTGTTCCGCGTGGACGTAACCCCTTATTTCATTTCACTGATCAATCCCGACGACCCGAACGACCCCGTCCGCAAGCAGATCATCCCCCGCTCGGAAGAGATGCAGGCGTTCACCGCCATGATGGAGGACTCGCTCGCCGAAGACCGCCACTCCCCCGTCCCCGGCCTGGTCCACCGCTACCCGGACAGGGTGCTGATGCTGGTCACCACCCAGTGCGCCTCCTACTGCCGCTACTGCACCCGCTCGCGCATCGTGGGCGACCCGACCGCCACCTTCTCGCGCGCCGAGTTCGAGATGCAGATCGAGTATCTCAAGCGCACGCCGCAGGTGCGCGACGTGCTGCTCTCCGGCGGGGACCCGCTGGTGCTGGCACCCAAAATCCTCGAGGAGATTCTCACCCGCCTGCGCGAGATCCCCCACATCGAGATCGTGCGCATCGGGTCGCGAGTCCCTGTGTTCCTGCCGATGCGGGTGACGCAGGAACTATGCAACATGCTCGCCAAATTCCACCCGCTGTGGCTGAACATCCACGTCAACCACCCGAACGAGATCAGCCTGGAACTCGAGCAGGCCTGCGACCGCCTGACCCGCGCCGGCATCCCGCTGGGCAACCAGTCGGTGCTGCTGGCCGGCGTGAACGACTGCGTCCATTTGCAGCGCGACCTGGTGCAGAAGCTGGTGCGCATCCGCGTCCGGCCCTATTATCTCTACCAGTGCGACCTGGTCGAGGGCGCGGGGCATTTCCGCACGCCGGTCGCCAAGGGCATCGAGATCATCGAAGGGTTGCGCGGACACACCTCCGGCTATGCCGTGCCGCAGTACATCATCGACGGACCCGGCGGCGGCGGCAAGATCCCCGTCATGCCCAATTATGTGATCAGCATGTCGGATCACAAGATGATCGTGCGCAACTACGAGGGCCTGATCACCACCTACGAGGAGCCCACCGAATACAAGTTGCACGACCCCCAGACCTGCACGTTCTGTCAGAACAAGCGTCCGGAGCCGGGTCAGATCGGCGTCACCGGCCTGCTCGACGGCGAGCAGATGTTCATCAAGCCCGAGAATTTCGACCAGCTTCACGACCGCCACGGCATGCAGCACCGCCTCAAGGATGAGAAGAAGTGGCAGCCGTTCGGCATCGGTTCGGGAGGGCAGTCCTCGCCCCCAAAGGAGTAAGCCATGCACTACCGCCGCCTGGGACATACCGGATTAAAAGTCAGCGAGATCTCGCTCGGCTCATGGGTGACGTTCGGGTCGCAGATTGACGAAGCCGCAGCCGGAGAGATCCTCCACGCCGCCTATGATGCGGGGATCAATTTCTTCGACAACGCCGACATGTACGCCGACGGGCAGTCCGAAGGCGTGATGGGCAGGGGCGTCAAAGGTTTGCCGCGCGAGGCGCTGGTGCTCTCCAGCAAGGTCTTCTGGCCGACCTTCCCGGGACCCAACGGGCGCGGACTCTCGCGCAAGCACATCACCGAATCCATCCATGCCTCGCTCAGGCGGATGAACACCGACTACCTCGACCTGTATTTCTGCCACCGCTTCGATCCCGACACGCCGGTGGATGAAATCGTCTTCACCATGGATACGCTCATCCGGCAGGGAAAAATCCTGTACTGGGGCACCTCGGAATGGCGCGCGTGGCAAATTTCCGCAGCGCTGGGCGTGGCCGGCGAACATCACCTCATCCCGCCGGCGGTCGAACAGCCCCAATACAACATGTTCCATCGCCGGCGGGTGGAGCTGGAGCTCTCATCCCTGTGCCGGGATTACGGGCTGGGACTGACCACCTGGAGCCCGCTTTACTACGGCATCCTGACCGGCAAATACAACCAGGGCATCCCCGAGGGCAGCCGCGCCGCGCTCGAAAGCATGGGCTGGATCCGCGACCGGATCACCGACGAGCGCATTGCCGTCGTGCGCCTGTTGAGCCAGGTGGCGGAGGATTTGCACATCAGCACCGCGCAGCTCGCCATTGCCTGGCTCCTGCGCCGCAAGGACGTGAGCAGCGTCATCACGGGCGCCACGAATATCGATCAATTACAGGACAACCTGTCCGCCGGCGAGGCGGTGGAGAAGCTCACCGACCCGGTTCTCGAGCGCATCGAAAGGATCCTGGGGAACTACCCTGACGAAGATTAAGATAAGCACAACTCACCCCGAAAAATCGGGGTGAGTTCTTGCATAAAGGCTTAATGGCTTCTGGCTGGGAACTGCTAGCTGGGCGGTACGACGGGGGATTCCACCGCGGCAGGCTTCTGGCGCAGGGTCAGGATGCCCACCACCACCGGGATCAGGATCAGGATGATCGACAGGCAGATCAATCCAATGCCATAGGTCGCAGGGTAGCTCTGCGTGGTGGATTGGCCGCTGAGACCTGTGGTGGTAAGCGGCACGCCGGCGGCGATGGCGCCGCCAGACACGCACAGGGCCAGCCCCGGGCAGGCACAACACAATACGGTCAATATGGTCAGGACAATACCAACAGTTCTATTCATCTCCTCTTCTCCTTTCGGCGTTTAATTACATTCAACAGTATACAGCGTAACAGAATGAAAAACAACAACTAACTTCGGAGTTTGGCCCCGAATTCCTGCTCCAGCCTTTTCACGATCCGGTTGCGGACCTGGGCGGCTTCGGCATCGGTCAGTGTTTTCTCGAAGGATTGATAGGTCAGGCTGTAGGCCAGGCTCTTCTTCCCTGCGCCGATCTGGTCGCCGCGGTAGACGTCGAACAATTTAACCTCCGCGAGCATCCTGCCCCCGCTCTGACGGATGAGCGCCTCCACGCGGTCGGCGGGCAGGGCTTCGTCCACGATCACGGCGATGTCCTCCAGCACGGGCGGGAACTCGGGCACCGGGCGGCTGTCAAAGCCCGCCGGGATGGCGGCGAGGATGGCCTCGAGGTCGAAGTCGCCGGCGAGGACAGGGGAGACAAAATCATAGTTGGCCTGCACCGCCGGGTGCAGCTCGCCGAACACGCCGAGGGAGGCATTTCCCAGCACGACGGCAGCGCATTTTCCGGGGTGGAAGGAGGGATGCTCCGCCGGGGTGCAGGTGACGTCCAGGTGCAGTTCCGCCATCAGCGCCTCGACGATGCCCTTGAGGTCATAGAAATCCACCTTGACCCCCAGCTTGGTATCCCAGGCGGACTCATAGCGGCGGCCCGTGATGGCCAGCGCCAGGCGGCGCGGTTCGAGCGGCAGGTCAGTGCCGTTCGGCACGAAGACCTGCCCTATCTCAAAGAAGGCCAGGCTCTCGCGCAGACGGACATTATGCTCGACCACTTCCAAAACAGATGACAATACGCTGCGGCGCATGACGTCGTATTCGGGCGCGATCGGGTTGACCAGGTGCACGTACTCCAGAGGCTGGCCAGGTCGTTGACCCCCCCCTCCCGGCAACAGGCGGTTCTCGGCCTGGAGGCTGGTCATGCGATGCGTGATGACCTCGTTCAAGCCGAGCGACACCATGATATCGCGCACGCGCTCCTCCTGCTCGTAGGATGGATTGCCGCGCTGTGGAGGCAGCGGGTCGGCCATGCGAGTCTCGGGGATGCGCTGATAGCCGTAGATGCGGGCAATTTCCTCCATCACGTCCGCCACGCCCGTCAACCCCTCGCCGATGTCCATGCGGATAGGAGGCGCGGTCACCCGCAATCGATCTTCTGATTTAAATTTACAGGTGAACTCGAGGCGCTCCAATATATCCTTGACCTCATCCAGGGGGATCTCCATGCCCAGCGCACGGCGAATCTCGGCCTCGGTGATCTCCACCACCGGCTGCTTCGGGGGCAGCGGGTAATTGTCCACGATGCCGGGCGCGACCGCGCCGCCGCTCCACTCCGCCATCCAGTACAGGCAGCGCTTCAATCCCTCAAGCGCCAGGTTGGGATGGACACCCCGCGAAAAGCGGTAGGAGGCCTCGGAGGGCAGTGCGTGCTGCGTGGCGGTCTTGCGGATGTTGATGAAGTTCCAGGCCGCTGCCTCCAGAAGGATATTGGTCGTGCTCTGCGAACGAAGGCTTAGCTTGCCCCTTCCTGCCTCTGCATCGGGCGCGGTCGCATCGAGCACCTCCTGGGAGGCGTCATGAATTTCACTTTCCTGTCCCCCCATCACGCCCGCCAGCGAGAGCGACCCCTTTTCATCGCATACCAGCACGTTGGACGATGTCAGCGTGCGCTCAACGCCGTCGAGGGTGGTCAGCTTTTCACCAGCCTTCGCGGTGCGCGTGATGATCTTCACCGGCCTCTTCCCGGCGCGCCTGACGAGCACATCGTAATCGAAAGCGTGGAGCGGCTCCCCGATCTCGAACATGGTGTAGTTGGTCGCATCCACGACATTGTTGATCGGGCGCATGCCGGCCAGCTTCAGCCGGCGCTGAACCCAATAGGGACTGGGCTTGATCTCGACATCCCGGATGAGCGCCAGTGTGAAGCGCGGATTCAACTCCGGGTTGGTGATCTCGATCTTGACCTTCGCCTCGATCGATTCACCCGACACCCTGAGCTTGCCCTTGGGCTTCTTGAGCGGCTGGCGGGTCAGCGCGGCCACCTCGCGGGCAATGCCCAGGACGTTGGGATTGCGCGCCATGTTCGGGTTGATCTTGATCTCGAAGACCGCGTCGCCCATGTAATCCGCCAGCGGTGTGCCGACTGGCGCATCCTCATCGAGGAAGATGATGCCCTCGTGGTCATCGCTGATGCCCAGTTCCTTTTCCGAGCAGGCCATCGAGTAGGAGTCCACGCCGCGGATCTTGGCGCGCTTGAGGGTGGTCGGCACCAACCCCTCGGCATGACCGTCGTAAATGGTCGCGCCTTCCCTGGCATAGGCCACCTTGATCGGCCTGGGCAGCGGGCCCTTGCCTTTGTAATCGAACAGGTTCGGCGCGCCGGTCAGGACGGTATGCAGCTGCGTGCCGTCGTTCAGCTTGCACAGCGTCAGCCGGTCGGCATTTGGGTGCGGGCCGACCTCCAGTATCTCCGCCACGACGATCTTGTCGCGCTCCCACGAAATGCCGCTGGCCTTGAAGCCGTGACCGCCGTCCGCGGGCATGGCCCAGCCGACATAGTGGATGTCCTCCACTTCGAGGCCGGCCAGGCTCAGCAGGTTGGCCACTTCCTCAACGGGGATGGTGATGTCAACGTAATCTTTCAACCAGGATACGGGAAGTTTCATGCCGGCCTCCTAGAACTGCTCCAGGAAACGGATGTCGTTTGCCCAGAAATTGCGGATGTCGTTGATCTTGTAGCGCAGCATGAGCTGGCGCTCCGGCCCCATGCCAAAGGCAAAGCCGGTGTAGCGCTGCGGGTCATAGCCGCCGTTGGCCAGCACCGTCGGGTGTACCATGCCGGAACCGAGTATCTCCAGCCAGCCGGATTGCTTGCACACCGGGCAGCCCTTGCCGCCGCAGACGTAGCACTCGATGTCCAATTCCGCGCTTGGCTCGGTGAACGGAAAGTGGTCGGCCCGGAAGCGGTAGCGGACATCCTGCCCGAACATGCGCCGGGCGAATTCGACCAGCGTGCCCTTCAGGTCGCTGAAGGTGATATTTTCGCCGACGGCCAGCCCCTCGATTTGGTAAAACTGCACCTCGGAGCGGGCGGTGATCTGCTCGAACCGGTAGCACATGCCCGGCAGGGCCACCCGGATCGAGGGCGGATTCTCCGGGTCGAGGGCCGCATACTCGCGCATCGCGCGGATCTGCCCGGGCGAAGTATGCGTGCGCAACAACACAGGGTTGTCGCCGCGCTCACCCGCCTCGACGTAGAATGAATCCTGCATCTCGCGCGCCGGGTGATAGGGCGGGAAGTTGAGCAACTGGAAGTTCATTTCGTCGGTTTCGATATCGCGCGCGGTATAGACCTGGAAACCCATCTCCGCCAGAATGGCCAGCATGCGGCGCAGGTTGGCCGTGGCGGGATGCAGGCGTCCACGGCGGAAGGGGCGTCCCGGCAGGGTCACGTCCAATTTCTCCTGCTGCAGGGATTTTGCCATCGCGCTTGCCTTCAGCTGCCCGGCCTTCTCAGCAAAGGCAGCTTCGAGCGCCTGCTTCACCTGGTTGGCCATCTGGCCGGCAGCGGGGCGTTCCACCGTTGAAAGCCTGCCCAGCTCGCTGAACGCTTTCATCAACGGTGAATTCCTGCCGAGATTGGCCAGCCGCCAGGCTTCCAGCGCGGCCTCATCGGTGATCGAATCCAGCGATTCACGGAATGTGTTTTCGATGTTCTTCAATAAGTCCAGCATACGACCTCCACTCATAAAACAAATCTCCCGCCCCATCATGGGACGGGAGCGAGTTCCCGCGGTACCACCCAGTTTGACCATTGCTGGTCCACTTTACGCCGACACATATCGGCTTCTCTTGTAACGCTGAGAGTGCGGGCCGGACTACTAGATTGCCATTCACCCGGCCGGCTCGGGAGGGAACTTCAGCGGGTTTCCGCGCGAGAGCGGGTCTCAGTCTTTGCCCGTTCATCCCTGTCGAGGTCCGCCCGCCTACTTTCCTCCGTCATTGCCGTTGGAGCACATCAATTGCTGGAAGCAATTATCGCCGGATTCAAAAGGATGTCAAGACTTGAAGAATCCGCACGAAACCCAAGAATTATGGTTCAGTTCCCGGATGATCCGCAACCCATCCAGCCTCAGCTGGATAGTCGGATCAACGATCCGGCTTCAACGGCAAAAGCGGGAAAGATCAATGGAATTCTGCATCGATCTGCGCCTGGGTCAGGAAATAAACCGAAGCCACGATCCTGCCATCATCATTGACGAAGTCGTGCAAGGGGGTGAGTTTCTCATGCCATTGGTCCAGGGGCCATCCCCACAGCCGGTTCCTCCAGTTCTCAGGTCCCTGTATGACCAGAAAGTAAAGCCCATGGGCTGTCAGGACCTGCCCGGGGAATTCATCGGAGAGGTATTCGT
>Ga0335085_10010395_pt1 | contig 13909 bp, 8 predicted proteins | sample Lox_Sample_45_FD_206712 | JGI IMG/M metagenome (GOLD analysis project Ga0335085, IMG submission 206712) | Soil microbial communities from Loxahatchee National Wildlife Refuge, Florida, United States - Lox_Sample_4.5 | ecosystem: Environmental > Terrestrial > Soil > Wetlands | place: USA: Florida...
ATCGATGAGGCCGTAATAGGCGTCATACAGCGGATTTGGCGGAAGCTGCAGTCCAAGTCCCTCCAGCAATGCGTGAACGCGCCGGTAAACGATGTCACGGCATGCCGTCTGATACCGCTTTTCGGTGTCCATGAGTTCCGCCAGAGAGAACATGGTCATCATGACCTGCTGTGGCAGAGACAGGCCGGCGGTGTGATTGAGGGCGACGTCGCGACTATCGGCAACGATGCGGTCGATGAACTTGATCGTGCGAGGCTCAAGCGTCAGCGGACCGTATCGTTTGTCGAGGGCCTTGAGTTCCGCCTGAGGCAGCTTTGCGATCATCTTGTCGTAGATGTTGTCTTCGTGGACGGCGATGACACCAAGCCTCCAGCCGGTGGCGCCGAAATACTTCGAGTACGAATACACTCCGATGGTGTTTTGAGGCAATTCGCCCAGCAGCGAGCGGAACTCCGGCACGAATGTTCCGTAGACGTCGTCGGTTAACAGCATCAAATCGGGGCGCTTATTCTTGACCAAGCTCGCGATCTTGCCGATCGTCTCTTTGCTGAGCGCGACTCCGGTCGGATTTCCCGGATTAACAACGAAGAAGGCCTTGATCTTCGGGTCTTCGAGCTTCTTGAGTTCACTGTCGGTGAATTGGAACCGGTTTTCCTGAGGCGCGGCAATATTGACGACGTTCAGCGCGTAATCTTCGAGATGGGTCATCTCGATGTACGGGGTGAAGATTGGCGTGCCCAGGGCGATGGTGTCGCCGGGATGCAACAGGCGATTTGCCTTGAGCGACTTAAAGATGTAGCACATCGCCGCGGTACCGCCCTCGACGGCGTACAAGTCGAACTTCCCTGCCGGCCTGGGGTCGCCGCACATGGCCCACATCAGGTACTCATGCGTAATGCGTTCATTGTGGACGAGCATGCGATCGGGTACTGGGTAGTTGTCGCCAATGATGGAATCCACAAGTTCGTGAACAAAGGCGTCGGGGTCAAAGCCGAATGTCTTGACCGCAAATTTCACCATCGAAGACAGGAAGGAGGCGCCTGTTGATTCGGCATGGGAAGCGAGACGCAGCCAGACCTCCAGGCGATCGGAGATACCTCGCATCTGCGGCATCCCTCCCAGTCCAACGGAGTGCTCCATTACACGCTTGCTCTCGCAGATGGCAAACTGCCCAAGCAGGAAATAGCCTTCACGGGGTGTCGTGGCGATCCAGTTGGGATTTCCACGGCCAGCGTTGAGAAATGCTGACTGAGTAGTGCGCGAAGCTTTCTTCGCCAGCTTGATCAATTCATCTTTGATCTCAAACGGGCTTAGTTGCTCGAAGTTCTTTAGATCTATAACTTCCATGACGAATCTCCTCAAGAGGCTTGTAGGTCGCTATGAGAGAAGCATGATGACCACCATGCCCCAGATCGTGAGAAAAGTATTTCCGACCGCGTAAGTAACGGTGTAACCCAGCGCCGGCACTTGGCTCTTTGCCTGATCGCAGACAAGTCCAAGCGAAGCCGTTGTTGTACGAGCGCCCGAGACGATGCCGAGAGTTAACGCGTCGTGGAAACGGAAGAGATACTTGGCGATCAGCATCCCCAAGACGAGTGGCACGGTCGTTGCCACTGCACCCCAGAGAAACAAACCGATCCCCTGCGTTTTGAGGCCGTTCACGAACCCCGGACCGGCGGAGATGCCGACCACAGCGATGAAGATATTCAGGCCGACGGAGTTCATGAACCAGATGGTGGGCGTGGGAATGCGCCCGAATTTCGGACGGACCGAGCGGAACCAACCTGCGACAAGTCCGGCGATGAGCGCTCCACCAGCGGTGGACAACGTCAGGGGCACACCCGCCACTTTCAACACCAGTGAACCTATCAAGGCACCGACCACGATAGCGGCGCCAATGAACGCTACGTCGGCAATGTCGGTCTGACGATCGGCGACTCCCAGCTTCTTGGTAACGGCTGCTATATCTTCTGTACGGCCAACGACAGTGAGAATGTCCCCACGTTGAACGGTTGTGTTGGGAAGAATCGGGATGGAAGTCGCTACCGCTCCACGTGTGATCTTGCGCAGGAAGACCCCGCGAGCGGCGGGCAGACCGGCCAGCTCAGCAAGGGTTTTGCCGTCCACCTCTTTGTTGGATACGAGAATGTCGACTCCTTCGATGGTCACATTGAGCAGTTCCGGATCATTAACCTCTTGTGGCGGTTCAATAACCTGGTAATCGCCTCCTCCTGACACGGCCGCGAGCTTGGCCCCTGTACCGAGGACGTTCACGAGCACGTCTCGTGCCCCGGCCACTGCCACTATGTCTTCTTCACGCAGCACCGTGTCAGCGGTGGCTTCCTCAATCACGCCGTTGCGACGGAGCCGCATGACGAAAACCCGCGCATCGGGTATAAGCGCTTCGGCCTCGATGGCACGGAGACCGACTGCCCTCCCCCCTTTTTTTACCTTGAATGCGCGAAATTCCCAGCGGTGCCAAGCCGAACCCGCACCACCGAGTTCGTGAGACTTGCCGCCCTGCTTCTCTTCATAGTCTTTGCAAGCAGCGGCGAGGTCCATGCGCAATAAGACCGGCCCGAGCACCGCAATGACGATTGCTGAGCCGACGGTACCGAACATATAACTGACGGCGTATGCGATCGGCATTGAGTCGAGGAGATTTTTTGCCTGATCGGGCGGAAGTCCCAATCGGTTGATAGCATCCGTCGACAAGCCCATGGCCGCCGAGATCGTTTGCGATCCGGAGTACAGGCCTGCGGCATAGCCGAGGTTGTAGCCGGCGATTTTCACAATCACGACGGGAGCCAAAAGGCATAAAACGCACTGCACAGCCGAAAAGATGGCTTGAGGTAGGCCGTCCTTGGCGACACCCCGCACGAACTGCGGCCCCACGCCATAGCCGACGGCGAAGAGAAACATCAGGAAGACGGTTGCCTTCAGGGGTGCGGAGATCGTTATGCCTATCTGTCCGATCAGGACGCCAGCAAGCAGAGTCGCGGTCACAGAACCGAGCCCGATGCCCTTGAAAGTGAATTTGCCGAAGTAGTAGCCGAGAGCAAGCACCAGAAAGATGGCGATCTCGGGATACTGCCGGAGGGTGGTTGCGAACCATGTCCAAAGAAACATTTTGTGACCTCCTCTGGGGTCCAGGCTGCATTGCAGCGGAACAGGCAAAGCTCTAGTCACACATGCCAGTCAGCAGCTAGGCATGTGCTAGTTCGTGCTTCGGCTCTCCCTTACCTTTCTTTGCCTTGCCGTTCGTGGAGTGCGTTTTCAACGACTCGACGAAAGACGACTTCAGCAGCTTCAAACCGAGCGAAGCTTCAAACCCGTGGATCTCCTTCACATCCAGCTTGCGCATAAATTCGATCGTTTCAGCATTGATTACCTGTCCGGGAACCATGATTGGGAAACCAGGAGGATAGGGAATGACGAAGTTCGCCGAGACCAGTTCAGGCCCGTTCTTCACCCGCTTGTCGATCTCAGGGCTCGACAGCTTAATGTGTTCGCACTGCTCTTCGCGGTAGGCGCCGAAAAACGCAGTGCGCATATCGCCTTCGCTGGTGTGGCTGGCAGTGTTCTCACGGAAGCTATCGTGGAAACAACTGAAGTTCGGAAGATTCGGCACGTCATGCGTTAACGAATTCACACGCGAGGCGAATGCCTCTTGTTCCCGCTTGCCACCCTGGGCGAGTTTCTTTTCGATCTTCAGCGAGATCTCCACCAGCACCTTCATCAGGTGAGCGATATCGCTGCGGGTATTGTTGATGTTGGTCTGCAGCAAAACACTGTTACGCGACGTCTTGTTGAGCTGAATGTCGTAATCAGCGGCCAGAAGGTTTTTGAACTGAGTACCGTCGAATCCCGCAGAGCCGCACACGAGGGTCAGTCGAGTAACGTCGAGAGCGAACTCGTCTTCTTTTAGCGACTTCACGACGAAGGCCCAGTTCACCCCCGGCACCAGGTAATCGACGAAACCCGAATTCCGGAACTCGGTCGGAATTAACTCGTCCGAGCCGAGTATCCGAAAGTACTTTGAGACCAGCGGATGGGTATTCACTTCCCGGCGCAGGTCGAGCGCCAGTTGGATCGCTCGATTCACCAGTTCGTAGCCCTCCAATTCCATCTGGCGTCGCGCCACGTCAATCGATGCAATGATCTGTAGGTTGGGAGACGTGGAGGCGTGCGTGAACACGGCTTCGTGGAACTGCTCTTCAACGGTGTGATAGTCCTGGTCCTTCACCAGCACCATCGATCCCTGGCGCAAGCAGGACATCGATTTGTGTGTTGAGTTCGTCTGATAAACTCGCAGGTGCACCTTGTCCGGATTTGCTAGAAGCCGTGCTTCCAACAATTCCTTGTTATTCGGGTCGAGGTCATCGCCGAACTTCTTCGCCTGCTCTTGATAGGCTGCTCGATATGCCGGATCCTGAAACTTTTTTTCAAGGATCGCCGCGGCACCCATCGCAGTGCGGCGACGGTAGAACGGAGTGAAGCGCGCAAATCCGAACCACGCCTCGTCCCACAGGAAGATGAGATCGGGCTTGATCGCGAGGCACTCTTCCATCACCCGCTCGACGTTGTAAATATGGCCATCGAAGGTACAGTTAGTCAGTACCAGCATGCGGGCGCGGTCGAGTTTCCCTTCCACCTTCAGGTCGAGCAAAGCCTTCTTAATGGTGCGCAGTGGGACGGCACCATACATTGAGAATTGAGTCAGCGGATACGCTTCCACGTACAGCGGCAGCGCGCCCGAGAGGACCGCGCCATAGTGGTGGGACTTATGACAATTGCGATCGACCAGCATGATATCGCCGGGCGCAAGCAAAGCCTGTTCCACCATTTTGTTCGAGGTAGATGTACCGTTGGTCACAAAGAAAACGTGATCGGCGCCGAACGCACGAGCCGCATAGTCCTGTGCGAGCTTTATGTTCCCGGTTGGCTCGAGCAGGCTGTCCAGTCCTCCGGTGGTTGCCGACGATTCAGCCAGGAACAGATTTAGCCCATAGAACTCGCCCATATCGCGAATCCAGTTCGATTTGAAGATCGACTTTCCTCTCGCCACTGGGAGCGCGTGAAAGGTGCCGATGGGTCGTTGAGCATATTTCTGAAGATTGTCAAAATACGGAGTGGAGTACCTGTCAGCGAGACCCTCCAGAATGCTGAGGTGTAACTCCAGCGGCTCCTCCACCTGGTAGAAAACGCGCCGCGCGCAACTCGCTTCTAGACTGCCGGCGGTCTTTTCAACCTCGCGATCCGACAACAGATAAATATCCATTTCCGGCCGGATTAGTTTTATCGCCTGGGCGAGAGTCAACCCGCGTTGCAGGGTTTTCGGATCGATACCGCTTGCCTGCAAATATGACGTCAAGAAAGAACGGAGGACGGAACTGTTGTGTGTGGAAGCAACCGGCACATCGTCATAAATGACGGCGGCTTCCAGACTGCCATTAAGGATCACGGCCAGAATAGCGTCTTCAAAGCTCCCAACAAATACGGACTCGTAAGCGAACTTGTCTTGCGGCCGGCGAAGCTTCCGAAGTTCGCGGCCGAGTTCCTTCCACATCGATTGACGGGCGGGACTGACAAACAGGACTTCAAAGTACGGACGAGAGGATGACTTCTGTTCACTGCTCAGCGGCAGCCGATCCGACAGATTGCCAACCCCATCGTCCTCCTGCTCCCATTCTCCGACGTTGGCGCGATAGGAGTGCGTAACGATCGCGGTACTGATGGTGCGTGCCAGCCGCACCGAACCGCCGGCATCGCCTGAGGCCACTCGCTGGTTGAGAGCATCCAGCAGCTGACGTCCCGGATAGGCGTAAAAGTCTTCCCATTGTTCCAGTTCCTGCAAAGACTCCGAAACAAGAGAACGGGCGGCGTCCACTTCATTTGGCTGCTGAGCGGCAGCCTCCCATTCTCTGGTTTGCTTGAGAAGCCCACGCCAGCGGTCGTACCGGGCTTCCGTTCCAGTAAAGAATTGATCGACTCGGCGTGATGGCGATTGTGCTGTGCTGCTCATGGCAAAACATGTCCTTTCTATGGCTTGTCGGTTCGCAATTGATCTAAAAGCCCTTTTCCAAAGCCTTCACGAAGTTGTACTTCGCGCTGATCACGAATCGGGTGTCATTGGCGGTCGCACCATTCTTCTCGACTATCCAGCCGTACAGAACTTCCGCGCCCACGTTCAGCGACCCGAATGGGTTCCAGATAATGTTGGTGGCTGTGTAATTGCTCTTGTGATAGTCAGTGCCTTTCTCAAGGTCAGTGTTCTGAACCTGGGCGAAACCATAAACAACTGACGATCGCAGATCCTTACGCCAGTAGTGCTGATATGCGCCATAGGTTGCGGTTAAAGGCACGGCCTTCAGGTGCGGATGCGCGGTATCTGCGGGCTGCGCATCGATACCCAGCCCAGAAGTGTCGTTGACGTACCGCTCCATGCCGGCGCCGTAAGCGCCCTGATAGACGAGCATATCCGTCCTAAACACCCTCACCCCGCCGCTGACGTTTACACCCCAGCCGAAAACGGATTGGTGTCTCCCGTCGGGCAAGTAGGCTGATGGCGCGCGGAAAAGAGCAGATATCTGAAAGTGCCCATTCGTCATTTCCTGACGGAACTTAACCGTCCCATCGGGGGTCGGGCTGTCGGGAAGCGACTGGAACTGAGGCGTCTGGAATGAAATGTCCGAGGAAGCCTTCTCTGCCGAGAAGCTCAAGCTGGTCTTTTCCGCCACTTTGAACGTATATCGGAACTGTGGATTGCGAATTGATACCTGGCTGTTCGGACCTTGAAAATCCAAGGTATCGGGGCCAGCGTCCGGATCCTGGAAATTGGAAAAAGTCTGTCCTATGAGGAGGTTTTTCACCTGTGCATAAGCGTGGCGCAGTCGTGGAGTGGTGGCATTCGATCCAAAAAGATCACCTTCGATGAAGAACCGCACGCTACTGGAACCAACCGGAATGAGGAAATCAAGGTTGAGTCGGGTTGGACGGATGGAGACCGTCGTATTGTTCACCGTTGCGGGAGTTGGAATGGGAAAGGTAGATGGAATGAAACTATCGGTGTTGCCGGGTGGCTTCAGGTCATAGATGAAATCACTTTTGAAATAGCCACCGATTTTCAACAGTGTGCTCGTGCCAGGAATTCGGAAATATCCCGGGTATCTCGGATCGAGAGGTGCATTGTCGATTCGAGGCGCGGCGACCTGGTCCTGGTTATCGGTCTTGTATGTTGCAGTGGCTTCGCCGACCTGCTGGGTGGTCACCAGATTCAGTTCCGCGGCATCCGCGGCCGCTCCCTTATCTTCCACGACAGCGGGAGCTTTCGATTGTGAGGGAGGACTACCCCCCGACAGCTCAGCAATTTGCGCTTGCACGCTCGCCATCTGCGCTTTCATATCGTCGAGCTGCTTCTGCAAAGCCTGGATCTTGTCGGTGTTTTGCTGGTCGGTTTGGGAATAGAGGACGGCTGGAACAATCAGAATGAAAACCAGAAATGCATACCACGTCGTCTTGGTTCGGAACATGCGAATCACCTGCATTTGCACGGTTCGTTCAGTGAACAGGCAAGGTAGCCCTCGCGGATGGTGACTGGGAACTAGGAAGAACCCTAGTGCCGGACATGTTCGTGATTAGGGCGGTGCGCTTTCCGCATCAAAAACAATCCCTTAACAATTGATTTGCGCCATCCGTACAAGTTCGGATTGCAGTCCAGACTGCAAATTCTGCTAGTTACTCGCTGAACACCAAGTGGATAGAGTTTCTCTTACAGGAACATTCTTGGGTCAGCAGACGTACGTCGCGAGATCGCATGAGCTTTGGTCCAATCTCGGGTGAACGGATAGGCAACGGGACGATGTTGCATCGCGGTAAGAGCCTGCCGCCCAATCAGCAAGATGGATCTCGTCCTGCTGTTTTTCGTTTTGCAGTTCTTGCCGCTATCTTTCTGGCTCTCTATCCACTGAAGATGGAGGGTCAACTTCTTTCTCGCAAGAACGTGCTGATCGTGACTGAGGTTGGCCTATCTCATCCGGGCGCCGCGCTAGTCATTCAGGCACTCCAGAATGCATTCGAGAACACGTCTGAGTACCGTGTCGAGTTTTACATGGAGAGTCTGGATACGATGAGTTTTCCAGCTGAGGAGGATCAGCTTGAGATTGAACAGACACTCGTTCGCCGCTATAGCAAATTGAATCTTGATGGAATTGTGGCGATGGGGCCCTCTGCCATACGGTTCCTCGCACGCTCACCGGAGAAGTTTGCAGGTGTCCCCGTAATCATCTGCTGCAGCACGATCGAACAGGCCGGATATCCTCCTTTAGACTCCCGGTTCACTGGCGCCTGGTTTTCGCTGGAGCCGCAGAAAACCGTCGATCTCGGATTATCCTTGTTTCCCGGCACCGAGCACATCTTCGTGGTGGGAGGCAACACCCTTTATGACAAAACGCTAGTCGACATTACGAAAGCGAAACTGATCGTACGAGAACCTCTCCCTGATATCACGTACCTTGCAGACCTGAACATGTCCGCGCTCTTGGAGAGACTTGCTCACCTTCCCGCACATAGCATTGTTCTCTATACCTCATTCTGGAGGGATGCAGCAGGCAATCAGTTCGTGAATGCAACGGTAGCCCTTCCGATGGTTACGACGGCGTCCAATGCGCCTGTCTTTGGTCTTTCCGACACCTATATCGGACATGGAGTGATCGGCGGATTTGCAGTGAGCTTCTCGCAAGAAACCACCAGAGTGACAGACGTCCTCCGGCAGATCCTCCGCGGGGTTCCACCCGACAGAATTCCAATCGACACGATCCCAGGTTCGTTTGTCTTCGATTGGCGTCAGTTACAGCGTTGGAACTTGCAGAAAGCGAATTTGCCTGGCGGGAGTGTAGTTCTTTTCCGAGAGCTTGGGGGATGGGAGAAAAACAGAGAAATGGTGGCAGGCGGAATCGCGCTGGTGCTGATTCTGTGCATATTTGCCGGCTATCTCTTTTTCAAACAGAAACAATTGACGTCGACAAAACTCCGGCTCAGCAAACTCAGTGGGATGCTGATCGAGTCGCAGGAGAACGAACGCAGGAGGCTGGCGTCAGAGCTGCACGACGATTTCAGCCAGCGTTTGGCTCTGCTTTCAATCGGCCTGGAAACCGTTGAGCGTTTGATTCTCGCAAGTCCAGAACAAGCTAGTAACGAACTTCGAATGCTCGTCGACGCGGTCAGCGAAATCGGAACCGATCTGCACACAGTTTCTCATCGCCTGCACTCTTCTACGCTGCACAGGCTTGGGTTAATCGCAGGCATCAACACCTTCTGCAGAGAGTTCTCGTCGCAGTTTAGCGTGAAGGTGGAGTTCAATCACCATGACGTGCCGCGCAATGTACCTCCCGACATCGCTCTCTGTCTCTTCCGCGTAGTCCAGGAAGCGCTCCGAAACGTTCACAAGCACAGCGGATCTCAACAAGCAGAGGTGGATCTGCGCGCCCGCGGTGGACGATTGCTGCTTTCAATTCGAGACCGGGGCGTGGGTTTTGAGGTGAATTCGGTGACAGGCCAGGGCTTGGGCTTGCTGAGCATGGCCGAACGCTGCCGGTTGTACGGCGGAGAATTCGCGCTAACCTCACAGCCTGGCAAAGGAACGACGATCGATGTCTGGCTACCGGGTCGCGTATCAACTAATGAAGGAATGCTCGCTGCGGCAGCACACTCGTAAACGCAGAGCGAACCATTATGATGACGCAAAAGATTGGCAACGCTGAAAATCACTACTCGAACCTGCCCCGCCCTCGTCTCCTTATTGCAGATGATCATTCCGTTTTCGCCGAGGCTCTTCGTCTGCTTCTGCAAGACAAGTTCGACGTTGTCGGAACCGTTGGCGATGGTCAAGCGCTGATCCGAGAAACCGAAAGGTTGCAGCCGGACGTGCTGGTCGTCGACGTCGGCATGCCGCTATTGAATGGCCTGGAGGCCGTTCAGAAACTCAAAGAGCATCTTCCCGCGGTGAAGGTCGTGTTCCTGACGATGCAGAACGACGCCAATCTGGCGGCGGCGGCGGCGGAGATCGGCATCATTGGATTTGCTCTGAAACAACATGCCGCGACAGAGTTGCTCACGGCGCTGGAACATGTACTGCATGGAAAGTCGTACGTTGCACCGTCGGTGCGCACGGCAGACTGGGTGGAAGCTAAAGCCCGAGCTCGGCAATACTCAAAGGAACTCACTCCTCGTCAAAAAGAAATCCTGCAAATGTCCGCTGAAGGCCGTCCCCTGAAAGAAATCGCCGCTCACCTCCAGTTGAGCGAGAAAACCATCGAGTTTCACAAGTACCACGTGATGCAGCAGTACAACCTCAAAAGCACTGCCGACCTGGTTTTGTTTGCCCTTAAACAAGGGCTGATTCAGCTTTCAGACAACATCACGCCCTCAGCTCAACGGCGTTAAGGAGCGAACTAATGGCGTTCCAGTTCTTGGCTAGGACTTTCCCCAGTTGTTACATAAAACCCTCGTCCGTAATATCGGCCCGATTACTTCTTCAGGTTCTCTAGATGATGATCCGCGGCTCCAACATACGCATCGTGATCGCCGACCAGCATGTAATGCTGGCACAAGGATGCCAGAAACTCCTTGAGCCGGAATTCGAGGTAGTCGCGATCGCGTCCTCCACTCCGGAGGCAAAAGCGGCAGTCGCAGAACTGCATCCCGACATCGTAGTGACGGAACTCGATCTGCCTCCGTCCGGGGGCGTCGCACTCTGCGAAGCAGTGTTGGCAGAAACACCACGCACGAAGATTGTTTGTCTGACTACGAAAGTATCAACCGAAACCGCCGCACAACTGTTCCGGATCGGTGTATGGGCCTACGCACTGAAGCAAACGAGTGCCAGCGAACTGCGCCAAGCCTTACGAAAGGTGGCCAGAGGAGAACATTACCTCTCGCCCATGCTGTCTAAGAACGCCGTCGAATTCCTCGCTCGCGGCGGCTACAAACGCAAGCAAGTTGTTGAGGATACGCAACTCACTTCCCTGCAGTGGAAGATCGTGGAGTTATTTGGTCAGGGCATGTCGATCAGGGAAGTTGCGGTCGCGCTCGGAATCCAAGTCGGCACAGCTGCAGATCACAAGTATCGAATCATGCGAAAGCTACACCTCGCGGGCAGCTATGAACTCCTCAAATTCGCCTTGATGCACGGGGCGATTATACCGGCGAGCTTCGGCATTTCCGGACGAGCCAGTTCGAAACCCGCAGAACCGTGGTCAGCCGTGGGCTCAAGGGCTCCCGCATAGAGAAAGAATGTGAGTCGACCGCGAATATTACTCGCCGATGATCATCCGGCTTTGTTGCAACGCGTGTCGGAGATCCTGGGCGCTAGATACGAAGTCGTTGGCGCAGTGACGAACGGGCAGGAGTTGGTAACGGAAGCCGTTCGCCTGGAGCCGGACGTGGTTGTAATGGACATCACTATGCCGGTAATGGATGGCATCGAAGCCGCTCGAACGCTTCGGGAACTCGGGGTTTCGACCCGGCTTGTTTTTCTGACGATCCATGACGACGAGGAATTCGTTAGTGCGTGCCTTGAGCAAGGCGCGCAAGGCTATGTTCTGAAGGCGCATATGAAAACACATCTCATTCCTGCCATCGAAGCCGTCTTGATGGGCTGCACGTTTCTCTCTACCGCACATGCCCCTCAGACTGCAACAGAAAGGTATCCGCGATGATATCGACGTCCCGTTATATAACGCTGCCGTTCGCAGTTATTCGGAGCTTCACCGCACTGCTTTGTGCAGTGCTGCTGATACCTGGCGATATGAGCCTGTGGGCAGCTCCACGACAGGACTCCTCGCAAGAAGCAACGGCAAAGCTTCCTCCCGATCAACTCGACTCCCTGGTCGCTCCCATTGCGCTCTACCCTGATCCGCTGCTGAGCCAGATGCTGGTCGCCTCCACCTATCCGTTGGAGATCATCCAGCTGCAGCAATGGCTGTCACAGCACAAAGATCTGAAGGGCAAGGCCCTATCTGACGCCGCCATGAAGCAGCCGTGGGATCCAAGCGTGCAGGCTCTTGCGGTCCTGCCTGACGCGCTGAAGCAACTGGCAGACAACATCAAGTGGACCACCGATCTAGGCAACGCCTTCCTCGCCCAGCAAGGTGACGTGATGGATGCTGTCCAGCGCATGCGCAAGAAGGCGGATGAGAAGGGCAACCTGAAGTCCAGCGAACAGCAGAAGGTCGAAACCAAAGTTGTAGAGAACAAGCAAGTCATCGTGATCGAGCCTTCCAGTCCCGACGTTGTTTATGTTCCGAGCTACAACCCCACTGTGGTGTACGGAGCTCCGGCCTATCCCTATCCACCCATCTACTATCCGCCACCGGGTTATTACGCGGCGGGCATGGCGATTTCCTTTGGTGTCGGTCTCGCGGTCGGAGCAGCCTGGGGCGGCGGTTGGGGCTGGGGAGCCGGATGGGGCGGCAACAATAACGTCTACATCAACAATAACAACAACTTTAACCGCAACACCAATATCAATGGCGGCAATCGCAACAACATCCAGGGCGGCAACCGGAATCAGGTGAACCCTCAGGGCCGCAGCAACTGGCAGCACAATCCGCAACACCGCGGCGGCGCTCCGTATGGCGACAAGGCAACCGCAAATCGGTTCGGCGGATCTGCGCGCGGCGATTCGCTGCAGAATCGCCAAGCCAGCGCCCGCCAGACACAAGCGAGACAGCAAGGATCGCGAGGAGCTTCCGCAGGAACTTCGGACCGCGGTGCGTCGCGCAACGCAAGCATGAAAGATCGTGGTGGCGCTTCCGCGGGAACGATGGATCGAGGATCAAACCGCGGCTCTTCCGGGAACGCCGGAGGAGGTGGCGACCGAGTCGGTAACCGCAGTGTCTCGAATACTCCTAGTTCGCGCAACAGCAGCGCTTTTGGCGGCTCCGGAACGAGCGGCAGTTCTGCTCGGGCAAGCAGTTCGCGCGGCTCTTCCAGCTTCGGGGGAGGAGGTTCCCGAGGAGGCGGATCGCGTGGTGGCGGCGGTGGACGACGCAGATAGCAGCCAGGAAGGAGGCACAACTCAATGAACGCGAAAGGATTGAAAATGAAACGCACACTTCTGGTAGCCCTGCTCGCATGTGTCTTCGTCGCGATCTCGCAAGCGGCGCCGCAATCGCAACCCACGTCGGCTAAAGCGGAGAAGCAGCAGTCATTTGACACTCCCCAGGCTGCCGTTGACGCGCTGATTAAAGCCACTGGCGATTACGACGTGCCAGCTCTTCGCCAGATCTTTGGTCCCGCAGGCGAAGACTTCATTTCTTCAGCGGACCCGGTTCGTGACAAGAACGCCAGTATGGCTTTCGCCGGACTGGCCCGAGCGAAGAAGTCGATCGTCGTTGATAAGTCCAAGCCGAACATGGCCACATTAATTGTTGGCGACAATGACTGGCCCTTTCCCGTTCCTCTGGTTAAGAAGAGCGGAAAGTGGACGTTCGACACCCCCGTCGGCAAGCGCGAGATCATGTATCGGCGCATCGGAGCCAACGAGCTAGACGCGATTCAGGTCTGCCACGGCTATGTCGACGCGCAGCACGAATATGCTTCAACCATCCACGATGACTCCGGCATTAATCAGTACGCCCAGAAGATCATCAGCACCCCTGGGACGCAAGATGGCCTGTATTGGCAGAACGCCGATGGGACTGCCGGCGGTCCCATCAGCGAGGCAGTAGCCAAAGCGATCCAGGAAGGCTATTCCATAGACAAGAAGACTGCCTATCACGGCTACTACTTCAAAATTCTCAAAGGGCAAGGGCCGGACACTCCCCTTGGACAGCTCGATTACGTCATCCAAGGCGTAATGATTGGAGGCTTTGCCTTAATCGCAGCGCCCGCCGACTACCGTGTGACG